>Ga0299906_10001323_pt1 | contig 21316 bp, 19 predicted proteins | sample RVTome_14_FD_200259 | JGI IMG/M metagenome (GOLD analysis project Ga0299906, IMG submission 200259) | Soil microbial communities from uranium-contaminated site in the Upper Colorado River Basin, Wyoming, United States - RVT145D125 (version 2) ...
TGCACGACCGTGTCGATGCCGTACATCGCGCGTCGCAGGCGATCCTGATCGCGCACGTCGCCGATGAAGTAGCGCATGGACGGGTGATCGAACCCGCCCATGCGCATGTCGTGCTGCTTCCACTCGTCGCGGCTATAGACGATCAGCTTGCGAGGCCGATACGCCTCGAGCATGACTTCCGCGAATTTGCGACCGAACGACCCCGTGCCGCCGGTCACCAGCACGCTCGATGATGCCCAATCGATCATGATCCGAACGACCCCAAGAGTACCCTGCGCGGACCGGTGGCAACCGACCGCTCCAGTTCCGTTTATCGGACCGGTCGAGAGGAAACTTGAAGCGAAGCACCAACCGAGCCGCGAGCGCAGGCGACCCCGCACAAAACCTCAGACCGCCAAACCCCTTGTACCGATGACGAAAGCGTAAGCAATCGCGGAGCGAATCCATGCTACGACAGGCCTTGGTGACTCTATCCTTGATCGGCGTGATGCTCTGCGCCGCCGTTTGGGCGAGCGGCATGCCCATGCCGCTGCCGGCCTGGCTCGGACTGGTCCTGTGCGCGACGGTTTTCTGGTTCGCCTACCTCCCGAAGCACCGTCGCGACGCCGCCCTCAACGGCGGAGGCGTCACCTATCCGCGGTGGGTCTGGGCGTCGCTGGTCTTTTTCCGCTTCGCCAAGGGCTACCTCCGCTACGCATTCACCGGTGCGACCGGCTCGGACTACTACTACGACATGCGCCGGCTGTTCAGGCTCACCAACGGCCGGCTCAACGACGCGATCGCCCGGGTGCACCGCATCGTCAAACGACCCTACCTCCTGCCCAACCGCGTCGGCGTGCTCGGCGACCTGACCGACGACCGGCTCGACCCGATCACCGCCGGCCTGAAACGCGACGGGCTGTTCCGGTTCGATGCCCGACTCTCGACCGACATCTGCGCGCGGTTGCGATCCTGGGCGCTGCGGACGCCCGCACGACCCATTCCCGCCCCGTCGACCGGCGACGACCGATTGATCTACGACGGCGCGAACCCGGTCGCCACCAAGTACATGTTCGATCCGCAAGCGGTATTCGAGAACCCCGACGTGCAGCGACTCGCGAGCGACTACTCCATACTGAGCGTCGCGCAAGCTTATTTCGGCTGCCGGCCGATCCTCACCCATTACTTCATGTGGTGGAGCACGGCCCATTCGACCGAACCCTGCGACGAAGCCGCCCAGCTCTTCCACTATGACATGGCCAACATCAAGTTCCTGAAGCTCTTTTTCTACCTGACCGACGTGACCCCGGACACCGGACCGCACAGCTACGTCACCGGCTCGCACAAACGACTCCCCGCCGCGCTGCGCGATCGGGACCGCCGATTCAGCGACGACGAAATCAAGCAACATTACGATTCGGAGCGCATCGCCGAAATCACCGGCCCGACCGGCACCATCTTCGCCGCCGATACCCGCGGCCTGCACAAGGGCTGCCCGCTGCGCGAGGGCGAGCGGCTGATCCTCCAATTCCAGTTCTCCACCTGCGACCTGTGCTTTGAACGAATCAAGATCGACCTGAACGACCGCTTCTCGCCGTCGTTCAAAGAAATGGTGGCCGACTACCCCTACGTCTACTCGCGGTTTACGCAACCGGTCAACGGATAAACGAACGTGGACGATACCTGCGAACTCAGCTTGATCATCCCCACCTGCCCGAACCGCACCGCCAAGCTGCGCACCCTGCTTGACGGCATCGCCGCCACCAAATCCGACCACGACCGATTCGAAGTCATCGTCGCCGTCGACGATCTCGACGACACGCCGCTCGATGTCCTGTCCGCCCTACCGTCATCGATCGCGCGCACCGGCCTGACGCAGTCTCACACCGGACCCGCCGGCGCCCGCAACCACGCGATCCGGCACGCGCGTGGTGGGTGGGTGCTCTTTTTCGACGACGACGCGATCGTCGACGCGGGCACGATCCCCGGCCATTTGCAGCGTATCCGGCACGACCCCGCGGCCCGCACCGCCTTTCTGGGTCGGGTCGACTGGCCCGCCGAACAGATCCGCTCACCCTGGGGACAGCTCCTGGCCGGAACGTCGATGATCTTCTTCGCCCGGCGCATGCAGCCGGGCGGGGCCTATCCCTTCCGACACTTCTGCACCAGCAACCTGAGCGTGCGCCGCGATTGGGTCCGGGAAGTCGGCGGTTTCGACGACGGGTTCCCCTACGCCCTGCACGAAGACATCGAACTCGGATGGCGACTCGAACGGGCGCTCGGGATGCAGGTGCGTTACGAGCCGGAGATCCGATCGTGGCACGACCATGAGATCCTGCCCCGTGCGTACTTCCAGCGCGAGCACCAGGCCGGTCACGTCGCGCGTCTGGCCAAGCAGCTCAACCGTGCCTTTCACGATGAAGTCTGGGGGTGGCTGGTCGACCCGGTGCAAACGCTCGACACCCTGAGCGGTCTCTTCGGTCGCACCGGCCGACAGCTTTACGCGATGCTCGAGCGATGGTCCGAACCCTCCGACGAGCGCGTCTCACCCGACTCCCTCGAAGCGGTGTACCTCGCCCACCTGCCGCTCAAGCGCATGGCGTTCTGTGCCGGTTACGCCGACCGACCCTTCAATGAGTTCTGGGAAAGCTTTTGATACGCATGTAGCCGACTCGGTCACTGAATGGAAATCTCGGTCGTGAACTCGTCTTCACGTTCGAAGAATTCAAAAGTGATCACGTCGCCGCAGATGAAATTCACGTCGCGTGTGAAGATGAACTGCTTGCCCCGTCCGAGCACTTCGCCCGTATCGGCATCGAGAAACTCCCCGCCCCGGGTCCCGACGTTGAGCGCTTCGGAACACTCCACCTCGACCTCGTCGGTGTCCATCCCGGGCACGACCCCGCGACCGAAGAGGCCGACCGCGGTCACCTGATTCTCGTCGATGAACAATTCGGCATCGAAGTCGGTCACCGCGCTGCCGGTGGCGAAAAATTCGACGTCCACGCCGAGCATCTCGCTGGCATTGACGAAACGAAACAGCACCGTGTTTTCAGCCACCGGCGAGCCGACGGGATTGCCGTCGCCACTATCCTCATCCGGTAGGGTCACGGTGAAACCGCATCCCTGGCCCATGAGCAGCGGGCTCACGAGCAGCATCACCACCGAACCGACACGGGCGAATCGAGACACGGGCATGTCCAGCCTCCTTGGCGAAGAACGTCTGCGGTCAGACCGTAGCGGATGCGGCGCGCACGGCATCCGATGCGCCCCGACAGAGTCTATATCGACATCGGACCGCACCGTACGCCAGTTATCGTCAGGGATGCCGGTCGGTTGTGCCCAGTGCGGCGAGAATCGCGTCGACATCGAACACGCATCCGCCCCACGCGCCGCCTCCGACGTTCTGCAACGCCGCCCACAGCCGCGTCTCGGACGGCAGTGCCGGATCGGCTTCCAGCCCTTCCGGGTGGCGGTCGGCCAGCAGCGCCGTACCCTTATCGGCCCCGAAATGCTCGTCACCCCGGCCGACCAGGTTGATGCTCCCGTCCAGCCGATCGCGGTCGATCACCACCTCAATGCGATCGCCGTCGAGAACCCGCCCGATCGGGCCGTCGGCCAGCGCCTCGGGGCTGATATGCCCGATGCACGCCCCGGTCGACACGCCGGAAAACCGCCCGTCCGTCAGCAACGCCACGTGCTTGCCGAACGGCAGGTAGCGCAACGCCGACGTGATCTGGTAAACCTCCTCCATACCCGCGCCCATCGGTCCGCGACAGTTGAGCACCATCACGTCACCGGGCTGGATCGCGTCGCCGTCACGACGCTTGAGGGCCGCGATGGCCGCACGCTCGCTGTGAAATACCCGCGCCGGGCCGGTATGCCGGTAGACACCGTCACCGTCGACCACCGACGGGTCGATCGACGTGCTCTTGACCACCGACCCGTCCGGCGCGAGATTGCCGGTCGGAAAGGTGACCGTGCTCGTCAGCCCGCGCTCGCGGGCGCGGCTCGGGTGCATGATGACCTCGTCGGGATCGACCCCGTCCGCCTCGACGAGACGGTCGCGCAGTCGCCGGCGACGCTCGGACCTCGCCCACCAGTCGAGCACTTTACCCAACGGCTCACCCGTCGCCGTCAGGCAGGTCAGGTCCAACAGATCCAGCTCGCGCAAGTGCAGCATCACCTCGGGGACACCGCCGGCGAGATAAACCTGCACCGTGGTGTGGCCGACCGGTCCGTTGGGCGTCACGTCGACCAGCCTCGGCACGGCACGGTTGCATGTGGTCCAGGCGTCGAGCGTCGGACGGCCTGCACCGGCCGCGAACGCGACCGCGGGCAGATGCAGCAACAGGTTGGTCGAGCCGCCGAACGCCGCGTGAACCGTCATCGCGTTCCGCACCGCCGCTTCAGTGACGATGCGCCCCATCGTGATCCCCGACGCCTGCATGCGGTGTAACGCTCGGGCCGACCGCACCGCTACGTCGCGCCAGATGTCCTGCCCCGAGGGGCACAAGGCCGCGTGCGGCAATGACATGCCCAGCGCCTCGCCGACCACCTGCGCCGTGGCCGCGGTGCCGAGGAACTGACACCCGCCGCCAGGCGTCGCACACGATTTGCAGCCCAGCTCCGCCGCTTCTTCGAGCGTGATCTCGCCGTGGGCGTAGCGCACCCCGACCGATTGAATCTTCCCCGCGTCCTCACCCTCGACCGGCGGCAGCGTCACCCCGCCCGGCACGAGCACGCCCGGCAGGTCGCGCGCCCCGGCCAAGGTCATCATCATGGCCGGCAATCCCTTGTCGCACGTCGCCACCCCCATCACACCCAGCCGCGTAGGCAGCGAACGAATCAACCGCGACAGTACACTGGCCGCGTCGTTGCGATACGCCAGACTGTCGAGCATGCCCGTCGTGCCCTGCGTCCGTCCGTCGCACGGATCGGTGCAGAAGCCGGCGAACGGAATGTGGCCCAGCGCGGTCAGCTCGCGCGCCGCCGCCTGCATGAGCAGTCCGACTTCCCAATGTCCGGTGTGGTAGCCCAGCGCGATCGGCTCGCCGTCGGGAGCACGAATACCGCCCTGGGTCGACAGAATCAGAAACTGCTTGCGCCAAAGCTCCTTCGCCGGCCAGCCCATCCCGGCGCTCTGACTCAGACCGAAGGCATCACCCGACGGTCGCTCGAGCAGCAGTTCTTCGGTGAGCGGCAACGCTCCGACCGGCCCGACCGCTTTGGTCCGCACCGCATAGAGCGACGCATCACCCTCGGCCAGCAAGTCGTCGAACGAGATAGACGATCGGGAATCCTTCGGCATCCAAGTTCCCTTCCATCAGGTTACAACACCGCGCAGACGATCATCAGACCAACCGACAGCAGCATCGTTGCCACGCCCATCGGCAGGTTCGGCGGCTCGGAAATGTGCTCGTGAGCCCACGGCGGCAGGCGCAGGATCCGAAACACCTGTGACCCGAGCAACAACGACAGCACCGCGGTGAAGAGGGCGAGTACCGTTACCAGCACCTCGAACGACGGCCACGACAGCAACGCCGCCACCAATCGTACCACCCATGCGATGCCGATGAACGCCAACCCCGCCGACGCGTCCTGGTTGGCATGACGCAGCCGCAACACTTCGAACCACACCCGACGCGCCCGCCGATCCAAATCACGCCAACTGGTCCGCGTGCCGCACTCGGGACAACGCGGCGCGGGAAGACCGGTCATGTTGTAACCGCAAGCCCGACAAATCGGCGGCAACGGCGCACGCCAACCCGGACCGCTGAGATGTTCGAGCTCACTCTCGCTCAAGACCATGCGACGAATCTCGCGATTCCGTTTAGCGGCGACCCGAACCGGAGCGCGTTTTGGTTCCTTGCGCAACGTTCACGTCGCGCACCCGCAGCAAACAAGACGCCCGAAACGCCTCGGGCATGGCAGGATCGTCGACCAGCCACAACGCACCCGCACCGTCGACGGCAATACCCTCGATGCTGATGTACGGCATGCGCCGCGGGCCGGGAAATACCGCCAACGCTTCGCGCAGGTTCACGCCGTCCAGATCGTACAGATTCAACCACCGCGTCGCCGAAACCGGCTGCACCCCGAGCCGGAGAATCCAACCCCCGTTGCGATCCACCGCCAACACTTGCCCGTCCGCGGTAACCGTAAGCGCGTTGAGCGTCTGCATCCGCCCGCGGCGCAGATCATGCACGCGTTGCGTCATCATCTCGGAGAGCGGTTGCTCGACGTCGAATCGTCCCGACGCGAGCACCGACCGGCCGACACGCGGGTCGAGAAAAAACAAACGGGGATGGGCATCGGGGCCGTGAAGTTTCGTCCCTTCTTCGCCCCAATAAAAACGTCCCGGCTCCCCGGCGTAGGCCAGACCCTCGAGTCCGTCGTTGTTCGAGGTACCGTGCTCGTCCGCCGCTTCGGCGTAGTCGTACGCGCCGACCAGTCGCGCCCGCGATGTCGTACCCTCACCTTCGACGACGAGTTCGAGCACCGTCGAATGCGGTTCCTCGGCCACCACGAAAACATGCGGATCATGCGGCGGCGCGATACCCGGAGCGATCGTGACCGCTTCGAGGTCCAACAAGGCACCGTCGTTCTCTTTCGTACTCGCACCCATGCGGCGATGCAGATCGGCCAGCGCATCAGCACCCACCGCACGGTGATCGTCCGCGAACGATGACCAGGACCCCGACGGCAACGCAATCGGAAAAGCCGCATCGGCCACGACCTTGCCGCGATGTTCCGCGCGCTTCAGCGTCGCGGACGAGATGAAAAACAACCGCCCGCCCGACGCCCCGCCGTTGCGATCGCACACCAGCCAGAGCCCATCGCGCGACCCGATCCGCCCGAAATGCAGTCCGGACGCCTGCTCGATGTCCCCGGCATCGCCCGGACGGTGTAACGAAAAGAATTCGACCCGCGCCCCCAGCCCGACCGGCGCCGACAACAGCGTCATCGCCCAAACCACCGTCATGGCTCGCATTACGTTCCCCTGATCTTGAAGCGTCTTATCGGGTATCATACGTTGCACGGCGATGCAATGCGATGCCGATGCGATTACGCGGCGTCGCATGATCCTGGTAACCTCGGAACCCGGAGTCCACCACCATGACGACAACCGTGATCACGCTGCTGGCCAGCCTGGGCCTCAACCCGGCCGGCGCGATACTCAGCGAACAGGAAATCACCGACGGCTTCGTGTCGTTGTTCAACGGCCGCGACCTGTCGGGATGGCACATCACCGGCGGGCCCGACGACTCGTTCGGCGTCCGCGGCGGCCAACTCGAATGCACCGGGTCGGGCGAGTTCCCCAACTGGCTCCGCACCGACAAGACTTACGAAAACTTCGTGCTGCGTTTCGACTTCAAGCTGCCCCACTACGTCGAAAGCGGGTTGCTGATCGGCGCGCCGCTCCACGGGCGTGCCTCGAAGGTCGGCATGAAGATTCACCTGTGCGACCACATCGCCAAAGGATCCAAGACGGCATACTCGGGCGCGATCCTGGGCGTTCGGCCGGCGCTGACCATCGCGACCAACCACTTCGACGAATGGAACAGCGTCGAAGTCGAGTTCGATTGGCCGCGACTGCGCGTGATCATCAACGGCAAGCTCGCCCAGGACGTCGATTGCGAAAAGGACCCGGTCCTGCGTTACCGCCTCCGTCGCGGCTACCTCGGCTTGCAGGATATGGGAGGCCCCGTCGCCTTCCGCAACCTGCGCATCAAGGAGCTCCCGTCCAAGCATCGCTGGACATCGCTGTTCAACGGTAAGAACTTCGACGGCTGGAAGATCATCGGCGAGGCGACGTGGGACGTGACCGACGGCGTCATCCGAGCCGCCGACGGCAACGGCTACCTGATGACCGAGTCGAGCTACCAGGACTTCGAGTTGCACACCTTGATCAAAACCAGTCGCCACGCCAACGGCGGCATCTTCTTCCGCTGGAAATCGCTCGTGCCCCAGGACCGCGGCTACGAGATCCAGATCTACAACGTGCCCGACGGCAACAACCCCACCGGCAGCATCTACACCCGCGTCCGCGTCGACCACGTGCCCGTCCGCGACGGCGAATGGTTCCCCATGCACATCATCGTCAAGGGTCCCAAGTGCGTCGTCCGCGTCAACGGCGAGATCGTCGCCGTCGATGAACACCTGCCCCTGGTCCGCAGCGGTCCGATCTGTCTGCAAATGCACCGCCGAAACGCCTGGATCGAGTTCAAGGAAGTAAGAATAAGATCGCTGAATTGACGCTCCACGCGCTTCCGAGCCGCGAGCGCAAGCGAGCGGGTTCTAGGCCCCGCGCTGGCGTTTGGGGTTCGGATTCCTAAAAACAACGTCAACTTGAGACTCTATACTATTTTGTATCGTCAATAACAGGAAGGACGACGCTGATGGCGGCGTGGATGACCACGTCGGCGATGTCGTCGAGCGGCGTGGTGTCGCGGTTGATAATCACCAGCATCGCCCCGGCCTGTTTGGCGTGCACCGGTAACGAAGCGGCCGGCTCGACCACCAGCGACGAGCCGATCGCCAGAAACACGTCAGCCTCACGCGACAGTCGAATGGTCTCGCTCAGCACGTCGGGGTCGAGCTGTTGCCCGAACGAAATGGTCGCCGGCTTGAGCCAACCGCCGCAACCGTCGCATTCAGGCACCGCCTCGCCCGCCTCGACACGAGCGTGGACCGGCTCGGCGTCGAATCGCTTGCCGCACGCGACACAAGCCACGTGTCGGTCCGTGCCGTGGAGTTCGTGCACGGTGCGCGACCCGGCGGCTTGGTGCAGCCCGTCGATGTTCTGCGTAATCACGCCGACGAGCCGACCCGCCGCCTCCAGCCGCGCCAACGCATCATGGCCGGCGTTGGGCCGCACTGTCGCGTAGGCGCCGTACGCTTCGTGCTTCATCCGCCAGTACCGCACCCGTGCATCATGATCGGCGAGGAAGTCCTGGAACATCACCGGCTGATACCGACTCCACACCCCGCCGGGGCTGCGAAAGTCGGGTATCCCCGATTCGGTGCTGATCCCCGCCCCCGTGAATGCCACGGCGCCGCGGGCGTTGCGCAGCGCTTCGGCGATCTTCGCGACGTCGGCTTGCTGTCGGTCGTTCATCCGCATGGGTTCCCATTCGCTCATCATCATACAGGACCGACGATTGCAAAGCGCCGGGCGACCTGACACCATGTCGACACGAAGGAGGCCCGCATGCCCGAACGATCCTTGTGGCTACTCACCGGGTTGACGATCGTCACCGGCGGCTGTGCGTCGAACCGTGGATTGGACATTTACTTCATCGACATGGTGGGCGGCGCGGCGACGCTCATCGTCACCCCCGAGCGGGAGACGATCCTCGTCGACTCCGGCCGGGCGCTCGAGCGCGACGCGTCCCGGATCGAGCACGTCCTGCGCGAGGTCGTCGGCCGGCCGCGCATCGACCACATGGTCACCACCCACTGGCACCTCGATCACTACGGCGGGATCGGCCTGCTCGACGGCCGCATCGCGTTCGGACAATTTCACGACCGCGGCATTCCCGAACAGTCCCTCGACGACCCCGAGAACTTCCCCAAGCTCATCGCCGCCTACAAGAAAGCGAGCGGCGGCGTATCCAACACGCTCGTCGCCGGCGATGCGATTCCCCTTCGGCAGGGCAGTCATCCACCGCTGACCCTGCGCTGTCTCATGGCCGGCGGAAAAATGTCGCCCAGCGCGCCCGAACATGCCGAGCCGAATCCGTTCTGCGATCAGCACGTCGCCCAGCCGCCCGACACCGGCGACGACGGCATGAGCCTCGTGCTGCTGCTCTCCTACGGCGACTTCGACTTCTACAACGCCGGCGATCTGACCTGGAATTTCGAGCGGGACCTGGTCTGCCCGGTTAACCGGGTCGGACAGGTCGAGCTGTTCCAGACCGCGTATCACGGAGCGGCCAAGAGCAACAATCCGGTGCTGGTCCACGCCCTGCGACCACGCGTCGCGGTCATGTGCAACGGACCGCGCAAAGGCGGCGCCAAGGAAACCGTCGCCACACTCCGCGCCGGCAAGGGCCTGGCCGACATCTGGCAGCTACACCGCAACACCCGCAGCAGCGAAGCCGAGCAACCGCCGGCCGACCGTACCGCCAATTGGAGGAACCCCGAAGGCGGCGCGTACATCCACGTGCACGTCGAGCCGTCGGGCCGGGAGTTCACCACCCGAATCTCCACCGACGGACCGGCGTTGTGTTACCCGAGTTGGAACGATTGAAAGTCGTCACCCATGCCGCCCGACGCTGCGAACACCCCAGCGGCACGAACCGATCCGGCCGACTGGGTCGACGCACACGGTGACCCCTTGTTCGCCTATGCGATGCGGCACGTGGGCGACCCGGAACTCGCCGAAGATCTCGTGCAGGAAACGCTGGTCGCGGCCCTGGCCGCCCGCGAAAGTTTCTCCGGACGATCTTCCGAGCGAACCTGGCTCACCGCCATTCTCAAGCATAAGATCGTCGACCACATACGTCGCGTGTGCCGGGAACGAGCGAACGAGTCCGACCGAACCGCACCCGAGCCGACCGGCGATCTCTTCGATTCTCGCGGCATCTGGAAGAAGATCCCCGACCCCTGGCCGATGGGGGATCCGGCGCACGTGCTCGAACAGCGGGAGTTCCGGCAGGTCTTCGAGAACTGCCTGGCCAAGATGCCCGATACCCTCGCCGCGGCTTTCCGCCTGCGGGCCATGGATGAGTTTCAAGCCGACGAGGTGTGTCAGGTTTTGGACATCACGCCGACCAACCTGTGGGCTCGACTCCACCGAGCTCGGCTGCTACTACGGGGCTGTCTCGAACGAAACTGGTTCGACGGGAAGGCCCCTGAAGGATCATTGTGAGTTTCGGCAAAACCATCATTCGTGTGCTGACGCTGTCCTGCTCGGAGACGGCACGCCTGCTGTCCGCGTCGCGGGACCATGACCTGCCGCGTGCCGAACGGCTCGCGATGCGACTTCACCTGATCATCTGCAAGGCCTGCCGCCGCTACGAACGACAACTCGCGCTCATCGAAGAGGCGATCCGGCGATGCCAGGAACCGGTCGCCACCACGCTCACTCCCGAAGCCCGCGAACGACTCAAACGCACACTCCGCGACCCGTAAAAAAATCCGCTCCCATCGAAAATCCGCTGTCAGGATCGAACCGCCGCGCCGACCAAGCGTCGCAGGCCGGGAGGGGCCGGCGTGTGTCGACGACAGCCCGACCTTCAAGCGCTGTCAGCGCCTTACCCAAGGGAGAAGCCATCATGTCCGGAAAACTCGAGGTTCTCGCGGTGGCCGCCGTAGCCACCGGAGCGATTGTCATGATCGCAACGCAGAGTCGCGCGAATCACGAACCAAACGCGCGGGGAGACACGGTAATCTTCGTCACGAGTCAGGGGCTCTATTACGACTCGGTCGTCAACGGTCCATTGCCGCCGCATGGTAAGTTTCAGGTGCTCGAGATGGGGCCCAACGGCTTGCAAACCGAGTTCGGACCAGGCGATCCCGGCTATCTCGGCGGGCGATGGATGCTCGATAACGGCGACGGAACAACCGACTACTTCTCCTGTCCGCTCCTCGGCCCGGGACGCGACAATCCGTAAGCTCGTTAAGCGCACATCCGAGCCGCGAGCGCCAGCGAGCGGGTTCTCGAACCCACACCGGCGCTGGCGGCTCGGATCGATTGGAACACGACTCTAATGATGGTAGCCGACGCCGAAGCTCATCCCGAAGCTTCGATGGCGACTGCGATAACGACCCTTGATCGAAGTATCTTCGTGATCGAGCACCCGATCGTCGCCCAGAGGCACGACTCGGGCATGCAGCCGCAGAGATCGCGGATCGGCGAACACGCCGTCGGGCAGTTCCAGCACGACCCGGCTATCGAATTCCATCTCATCGTCGTCGTAGTCGGTCGGGCGATCGAGCGGCACGACGAAGGTCGTCGGTCGGTATGCGGCATGTCGGCCGTGCCGCGTCACCTCGAGCACCAGCTCGAAGGCTTCATGCCGTCGCGCGTCCTCGATTTCCACTTCAAACTCCACCAACAGACGCTGCGCATCGAGCAGCCGTCCCTTGAGCGAATCGATGTCGGCCTTGGCCTTGGAACGATGCCCACGATCGTACCGCACGTGAACATCGGCCTGAGCCATTTGTGCCGGCACGACAACCAGTAGACCGGCAACCAGCAGAGCGAGGCGTTGCGAAGTCAACATGCCAGACCTCTCTTTCGTATAATCGGACCTTAACCCGGCGAATCCTACCACAGGACCGCACCTGATCAATAGAACGGGTTCCCGCCGCGTTCCTCACGCCCCGCGGAGCTTCCCAAGTGCGGTTGCCCATGCCGACGAAACCCGCTACGTTGGCCGGAAAGGCTTCAAGACGCGGCGAAACCGAGGTTGCGAATCATGAGTGAAACGAACAGTGCCGACCCGACGATCAGTGAGATCGAAAGGTTGCTGACCGATACCGGCACGAGCGACGAGAACCTGCTGGCCGTGCTCGATGCGGTGCTCGAGCGATTCGGGTGCGGTGTCGGTACGCTGCACGAGGCCGACGCCGACCAGCGGGTACTCACCCTGCGCGCCCATCGCGGGATTCCCGAACCGCTGTTCGAGCGTGTGAACGTGATCCCCGTCGGCAAGGGCATGGCGGGCCTGGCGGCCGAGCGCCGTGAGCCGGTGCAGGTCTGCAACCTCCAGACCGACGCGACCGGCGTGGCCAAACCGAGTGCCAGGCTCACCCAGATGCAAGGGTCGATCACCGTCCCCATCCTCGCCGGCGACCATCTACGAGGCACCCTCGGCGTGGGCCAACCCAACGAGCACGAGTACGACCAGGCCGAAACCGACCTGCTCATGCAAATCGCCGGCGTCATCGGCAAGCACTTCGGGAAAGCAACCGGTTAACGCAACCAAGCGGCACTGTTTAGCGGCGACCCGAAGGGGAGCGCGTGTTGTGTCGGAGCGGAATCGCTCCCAGCGTCCGTACCGATTACCACCGCGGCAGCGTGAACTGGATCACGCAAAGAAAAACGTCTCGGCCGTCTTGCGCAGGATCTGGTCTTTATCGGCCGGGGACAGGAAGTCGCAGCGGTCCCGAATCAACGCCACGGAGGCTTCGTAACCCGCGCCGTTGGTGACCTGAAACGGACAGTCCGACTCCCACATGCAACGTTCGGGCCCGAATGCTTCGATCACCGCCCGGACCAACGGCAACAGGCCGTCGTAGGGCGCCGCTTTCCCGAAGGCATAGAACGCGCCGACCTTGAGCATGACCCGCTTGTGCCGGGCGAGGCGGCGCAGCGCGTCGAGCTCTTTCTGATCGACCGTGCCCGAGGTGCCCACCAACCCCATGTGGTCGATGATGACCGGCGTGTCGGGGTGTCGCGCGCACATGCGATCCAGCTCCGGAAACGAGTCCGGCCGGATCAGACAACTGACGGCCTGGTTGAGCTTCGCCGCCGTCTTGAACATCGTCTCGAAGCCCTCGGGTTGCAACCAATCGACCGGCTTGCGACCGGCCAACGACGGATAGACCCGCAACGCGCGCACCTCACGCTTGCGCAACCGGCGCATTTGTTCGGCCAGGTCCGGCGACGACACGTCGACGATGCCCGTGCCCGCGAACCGCCCGGGATGCTTGGCCATCATGTCGAGCATGTAGCTGTTGTCGTACCGGTAATAGCTCATCTGGATCAGGTTGATGCGCCGCACGCCGGACTTCTCGCAATGCGCGAACAATTCAGCCGGCGTGAAGGTGGCCGGCTTCATCTGTGCTTTCGTAAACCCCTCCGCCAACGGATACCGCTTCAAATCGTCGGTCCAGATGTGTACGTGGGCATCGATCCAACCGGGGGCGTCCGCTTTGCGTTCCGCGCGTGCCGTCAACGAGCAACCGGCGAGCACCGTCGCACCGGTGCGGAGCGCTTCACGTCGGGATGGGCGAATGGGCATGGTTCCTCCGCGTTTCTCTTCACGCCGCCTACAGGATGAACTTGGACAGATCCTCGTCCTCGCTCAGGTCGGCGAGCTTGTCGCGAACCAGTTCGGCGGTGATGGTGACGGTCTGCCCCGACAGGTCGGGGGCGTTGAAGGACAACTCCTCCAGGAGTTTCTCCATGATCGTATAGAGTCGCCGGGCCCCGATGTTCTGGGCCGAGCGATTGACGTTGAAGGCCATCTGCGCCATCGCGGTAACCGCCTCGTCCTCGAACCGCAGCGTCACGCCCTCGGTGGCCAGCAGGGCGATCTGCTGCTTGGCCAGCGCATTCTCCGGCTCGGTCAGAATGCGCACGAAATCCTTCTCGTCGAGGTCGTCCAACTCGACGCGGATCGGAAACCGGCCCTGCAATTCCGGCATCAGGTCCGACGGCTTGGTCCCGTGAAACGCGCCGGCGGCGATGAACAGGATGTGGTCGGTCCGCACCGCACCGTGCCGGGTCATGACCGTCGATCCTTCGACGATCGGCAACAAATCGCGCTGCACGCCCTGCCTTGAAACGTCCGGCCCGTGGGCCGCGTCGGGTGCGCCGATCTTGTCCAACTCGTCGATGAACACGACGCCGGAGTTCTCGGTCCGGCGAATCGCCATCTCGGTCACCTTGTCGCGATCGATCAACGCGTCGCACGCTTCCTGGAAGATGATCTTGCGGGCCTCACGAACCGGAAGACGCCGACGTTTCGACTGCGCCGGCAGGATTCGCCCGAGCATGTCCTGCATGTCCGCTTCCATCTGCTCGAGCCCGACCCCCCCGGCGAACACCGATACCGGCGACGATTTCTCCTCGGTGGTCAGCTCGACCTCGCGGTCGTCGAGTTCGCCGTCGAGCAACTGTTTACGGAGCTTCTCGCGCGAGCGATGGCGTCGATCCGCCGCTTCACCCTCGAGTGCCTGTTCGTCATCGAGCGTCGGCGGCGGCATGACCAGGTCGAGCAGTTGCTCTTCGGTGCGGCGATCGGCCTCGGCCCGCACCACCTCGGTCTGCTCGTTGCGAACCATGTGGATCGCCAGGTCGAGCAGGTCGCGGATCATGCTTTCGACGTCCCGTCCGTGGTAACCGACTTCGGTGTACTTGGTCGCCTCGACCTTGATGAACGGCGCATTGACCAGGCTGGCCAGTCGACGGGCGATCTCGGTCTTGCCCACCCCGGTCGGCCCGATCATGACGATGTTCTTCGGCCCGACCTCTTCCCGAAGCGACTCGGGCAATTGCTGACGCCGCCAACGATTGCGAATCGCCACCGCCACCGCCCGCTTGCCGTCGGACTGCCCGATGATATAGCGGTCGAGCTGGGCCACGATCTGTTTGGGCGTCAGTTCCTTCGCCGCCCCATCGGTTTGTCCCGCTTTTTCCGTCACCATAATGCGCCATGGTAGGCATGACGCGGGGTTTGACAAGTCCCACAAGCCCACGGGTTGCGCCCCGTGGGACACACGCACGCTGTCTGCGTAAAAAAAGAAGCGACCCGACCGGAGTCGAGTCGCCAGGTGGGATGTCACGTCCGAATCTGTCGTTTTGCAGTGAGGTCGTCAGGCGGCGAACCGCGTACCGGCGACCTCGGAAGCTTTTGTTCCCGAACGGAACGATTTAGCGCGGGAAGTTGAACGGTTGGCCGTTGCTCTTCTTCGGAGCGGTGGCGACGAGGTACTGGCCGTTCTTGGCCTGCACGACGCCCTTGATCGAAGCCTTGCCGTACTTACCCTGCAACGCGCGCTGACAGGCCGGTGCCGAGGCGCACGCGGTGGTCTTGGGCTGACGGGTCAGACGGGCGATCCGGCTGCCGGCCAACACGTGGACGATCGCGCCCTTGTTGATCAGGTTCGCCCAACGGTTCAGCGTCGCGGCGCTGGGACGCGAGCTCGTGGCCCGACCTTCAGCCTGCGTCTTGAGAACCTGGAACGAGCGAATCTTCTGCTCGATCTGCTTACGGATCGGCGAGTAGCCCGTGCTCGAGCCGGCCTTCGCCGTGCGGCTGCGGATCGACTTGCTGCTGCCGGCGCTCCAACGCGACGTGCGCGCGGCGCTGCTGCCGGTCATCTTCCGAGCCGAGCTGCGGGTGCTGCGACGGGCGCTCGAGCTACGACGAGCACTCGACGTGGTACGACGGCTCGACGTACGCGACGACGAGCGGCGGGCACTGCTGCCCTGACGAATAGTTCTTGCATATGCCATTTGCTGTCTCCCTATGGCTTGGGACGTGTCCACCCTGTGGGTTATTCCACAAAACGTAATGGGCCTTTCCCATCATTTGGGTAGCCATCGACATGCCCGCCGAGCGTCTTCATATAAATACGACGCAAGGGAAAACAAATCGTGCCCGTGGCGACTACCGGCCAGCTCGACATTCGTCGATCTCCATTGCGTCGACCGCCGCAATCGCATGCCACCATGCTGATCAAAGGGTTATTTCAGGACGCTTTCGAGGTTCAGGTCCGATAGCCGGCCGGCCGGGGACAGGACACGCTCATCATCCATGGAAAAAAATAAGCGAATTACGCGCGCAACGTAGGTGAAACCCGATTCACCGCCGGGTCGGAACGTCACGCGCACGCGATCGCGCCGCTTCAAATCCAGACGCCGTTCGACCGGGCTATCCGCCGATCTCCTTGGCTTCGAGCTGCTTGATCAGGGCTTCCGGGTCGGTCACCGGGGCCTTGCAGGTGTAGTCGCGACAAACGTAAACCGCAGGCTTGCCGTCGACGAGTGTCTTGTGGGCGAGCAACGGGACCTTCCCGGCCAGGGTGCCCGCCTGGGGCGAGTCCGGGTCGATCAGGGCCACCACCTTGTTGGGCAGGTAGCGATCCGCCAGCACGGCCAGCAGGGCCCGGGTCGCGGGATCGTCCGGATTCCCGACCACGGCGATTTCCTTCGGCCCGCGGATCATGAAGTCCGCCGCGCACAGCAGCCGCTCGGCCATCCCGCGCCCCGAGGAAACCATGTCGTGAAACGCACGGAAAATCGTGTCCGCCTTCTCGCGCAGGTCGCCGCGGTTCAGCAGAATCGCCAGCCGCAGCAGGTTCATCGCCTGCACGCTGTTTCCGGACGGAACCGCCGAATCGCCGGGGTCCTTGGTACGGGTCAGCAACGTTTCGTGATCGTCCGCGGTGAAAAAGAACCCGCCGTCGGCTTCGTCGAAATAGTGCTCGATCAGCACCTCGTTGAGCGCCGTCGCCTCGTCGAGCCAGCGCACGTCGAACGTCGTCTCGTACAGGTTGAGCAGGGCTTCGATCATGTTGGCGTAATCGTCGAGGTAACCCATCAGGTGGGCGTTGCCCTCGCGATAGGTGCGCAGCAACCGGCCGTCTTTGCGCAGCTTCGCGAGCACGAAGTCGGCCGCCCGCACCGCAGCTTCGCGATACTTCTCGTCGTGCAGCACCCGGCCGCCACGGGCCAGCGAGGCGATCATCAGACCGTTCCACGCGGTCAGCACCTTGTCGTCCAGCCCCGGCGCCGCGCGCTTGGCCCGTACCGCATGCAGCTTGGTCCGCATCTCGCCCAGCCGTTGGTCCAGCGACGACGCGTCGAGGTCGTGCAGCTTGGCCACCGCGTCCAGTGGTTGCCGGACGTGCAGAATGTTGATCGGCCCGGCCGGCGCGTGGCCGGTCTGGTCGTGCCAGTTGCCCGCCTCCGCGACGTTGTAATACGACGCGAACAGCGTGGCGTCCGCCTCGCCCAGCACCTCGCGAATCTCGGCCAGCGTCCAGACGTAGAACTTGCCCTCCTTACCCTCGCTGTCGGCGTCGCGGGTCGAATAGAACCCGCCCTCGGGCGACTGCAAGTCGTCGATCACGTAGTCGAAGATCTCGCGGGCGATGCGGGCATAGAGCGGACGTCGCGTCAATTGATAGCCGTCGAGATAGATATCACTGACCAGGGCCTGATCGTAGAGCATCTTCTCGAAATGGGGCAGGAACCAGCGCGGATCGGTGCTGTAGCGGTGAATGCCGCCCCCGAGTTGGTCGTACACCCCGCCGTAGGCCATTTTCTCGAGCGTGAGTTCGACCAGTTCCCGGTAATTCGTCTTCCCGAGATGATCGTATTGACGCAGCATGAGGTCCATCACCATCGAGGGCGGAAACTTGTTGGTTCCCCCGCCGGACATCCCGCCCTCGGACCGGTCGAACGCACCGGCCAGCATCTCGACCCGGCTCGTGATCAGGCCGCGGGTTATCGAGTTCACGCCCGCCTTGGGTTCGGCCGCCCAGCTTCTCAAGTGATCCGTAAGTTGCTTGGCGTTGTCGTCGAGCTTCGCCCGTTCGTCGCGCCAGAGCCGCGCCAGCTCGAGACACAGCTCGCGAAACCCCGGCCGGCCGAATTTGCCGACGGGCGGAAAGTACGTGCCGCAATAGAACGGCTCGAGCTTCGGAGTGAGAAAGACGCTCATCGGCCATCCGCCCTGGCCGCGGTTCATCGCCACCGTCGCCTGCATGTAGATCTCGTCGATGTCGGGACGTTCCTCGCGATCCACCTTGATGCAAATGAAGTGCTCGTTCATGACCGCGGCAATCGCTTCGTTCTCGAAACTCTCGTGGGCCATCACGTGACACCAGTGGCAGGCCGCGTACCCGATGCTCAGAAAGATCGGCTTGTCTTCCTTGACCGCCCGGGTGATGGCCTCGGGGCCCCATTCATACCAGTCCACCGGATTGTGCGCGTGCTGCAACAGGTAGGGGCTCGTGGCGTCTTTGAGTCGGTTGGTGTGTTGCAGTTGCGTGCTCGCGACGGTCCCAGCGCTATCCGTGGTCCCAGAGCTATCCGTGGTCCCAGAACTATCCGTGGTCCCAGAGCTATCAGTAGTCACAGGTCGATCCTCGGCGACGCCGGCCGGTGCGGTCGGCTCGCCACAGCCGACCGAAACGGACAGCCACATCGAGACCGACACAATGACCAAGCCGGGCATGGGTTGTGTGTTCATATGCGTAAGGGCCCCTGGTGAGGAAGGTATCGTGATGACGCACGACTCGCGAACGGATTATATCCGCTACGATCGACAGAACGCCAGCGATGTGAAGTCGCTCCTGGTTAGCGGCGACCCGTAGGGGAGCGCGTGTTCATTGACGTATACACATACATGAAAAACGCGCTCCCCTACGGGTCGCCGCTAAACACATACCGTATGCCACACACGCCCGACTTACTGGGACGGCGGCGTGGACGTGTTCGTCGTTGCTTGGGCCGTGGTGGCTTCCGGAACCCTGCCGATCGGAAAGCCGGGATTCGGCGGCGACGGGTTGCGCCGAAGACGGTAGCGCGGCACGCGGAAGCGTTGCCCCCGGCTGCCCATCACCCGGCCATCGGAACGCTCGAAAAGGATCTGAACCTCGATCTCCTGATCGCCCAGGTACAGATCGCCCCAATACAGCCGGGGATGGTAAGCCCAACCCAGCGGGTAGGATTCCTTCACGCGAAACGGTTTGGCCTGCTCGGTATCGAACGACCATTCGTAGACGCGTATCGGCATCTCGAAACCTTCGTCATCCCGGTCGATCCGATACAGGTGCACATGCAGCGTGCCCTCGGCGAACACGCCTTTTTGCGTCCGCCCGTCGATGAGATAGACCGATGCAATCGCGAGACCGTCGATTTCAGCGTCCTTCTCCGAAAACTGGAGCCAGGGCACGCGTCGATGGAACTTGATCACTTGGGTGATGTTCGCCCGCTCGACCGTTCCGCCAGGACCGGCACATCCAGTTCCGGCAACGAGCAGGAACAGCACGCCGACATGACCGACCACGGCCCACACCAACGCCGACAAAAGTCGCCCCGAGGCGGTTCGCCTTGAATGGCTCATCATCATGACCTTCCCCCACGCGCCGGCCGCCATGCGGTTAGCGCCGTTGGACCCCATACCGATCGTAACCCGCCGGTGTGGCCTGCGCCCCCGTCACGTCATCCAGTCCGCGGGGCACGTTCGCACGCGCCGGTTTGGGCGGACCGTAGACATCCGGCACCGGTCCATACACATCGCCGCCGGTTTTGGATGCATCCGCCTCACCCCGGTCCGCCCCGCCTTTCGACTTGGTCGTGCCCGAACCGTTCCCTGTTTCCTCCATGAGCGGAATCGGGACGCCCCGAAGCTGGTCGCCCGATTTGCGCTGAAGCCGCTCGAACTGCCGGCTATCGCGTACACGTTCGTTGATCCCCGGCGTCTCCTCGGTGAGGATCGTTTCCGTCAGGTCACGGTGGTCGTCCGGAGACCGTACCACGTGCGGTGTGATGATTAACAGAAGTTCGGTGCGACTCTTGGACATTTTTGTTGCCCGGAACAAGACGCCGATTCCGGGCAAATCACCCAACACCGGCACCTTCGACTCGCGCTCCTCCTCCTGCGTCGTGATCAGCCCGCCGATGATCACCGTTTCGTTGTCCTTGATGGTGACCTGCGTTTGGGCCGAGCGCTCCGAGAAGATCGGGGCGGTGAACCCTTCCGTGATCGTCACGTTCGAATCGGTGATCTGCGAGATCTCCGGCGCCAACTCCATGTTCACGAATCCGTCCGGATTGATGTGCGGCGTCACGTTCAGGATGATCCCGACGTTCTCGTACTCGACCTGCGACTGCACCTGACCGTTGTCGGTCACGTTCACGTTTCGAACGAACGGAACGTTCTCACCGATGGTGATGTTTCCTTCCTTGCCGTCCTGGACCGTGATCGACGGCGCCGACAACACCTCGAGCCGGTTTTCCGACTTGAGCGTCCGGAGCAGGAAGCTGAAATCCTCGCCGGTCATCGTGAACGAGAAACCGCCCAATGCACCCGACCCCGATGCACCCACGTCGGTGCCGCCGACGAAGTCGAAATTGTTGCTCTTGACGAGCCCGTTCGCATTGACCGTCGCGGTATCGCTGAACAACAGGTCCTGAAGGGCGAACTCCATCCCCAACTCGAGATCCTCGTTCGATCTGACTTCGACCAGCAGCAGGTCGATCGACACCATGGGCGGCGGCTGATCCAGTTGTCGGATCATTTCCATGATCTGCGTCTCGTAGCGCGGACTGACCGAGAACAACAACTGGTTGGTGTCTTCCTGGGCGACCAGCGTCACCTCGCGCTCGACCCGCCGTTGAGCGGCCTGGTTCTCACCCGCTTCCTCGAGCAACGCGACCTCGGCCTGGATGAAGTCGTTGACCGCCGCTTCGATCAGCGGCGCCTCGTTGTACTTGACGGTGAGCACCCGATTGATGCGGTCCGCGATCTCGATGGAGTCGAGCCGGTTGATCATCTCCTCGACCACCAGAAGCTGAGCTTCGCTCCCCGCCGCCATGACCGAATTGGTACGCGGGTCGACGGTGAACGAGATCTCGTCCTTGCCC
>Ga0299906_10001325_pt1 | contig 21283 bp, 21 predicted proteins | sample RVTome_14_FD_200259 | JGI IMG/M metagenome (GOLD analysis project Ga0299906, IMG submission 200259) | Soil microbial communities from uranium-contaminated site in the Upper Colorado River Basin, Wyoming, United States - RVT145D125 (version 2) ...
GGCTTCCCCTGCACCTCCACGGTGTGGCCCCGTTTCGAGAAGCGCTGGATTCGAGTCTCGACCTAGCCGCGTATGCATACCGACGTCTGTCGGGCATCGACGGGTTGCAGACCCCGTGGCAACCCGACCTGTCCATCGTCGCCTTCCGCTTCGACGACGACGAACTCGGCCATCGTGCCCTGGAGGCGGTGAACCAAAATCGAGTGGTTCACGTCTCACCGACCACGATCGAAGACCGGTTCGTGCTCCGCTTCGCCATCCTCAATCGAAGGACGACACAGGATCACATCGATCATGCCATCGACATCATCGAGAAGACCCTGATCGGCTGAGGCCGATCACGCGATCTACATCATCGAGAAGACCCTGGGCCGACGCCGAATGGCACTTTGTCAAGATCGGCGCCCTCGATCCTGGCAGTGGGAAGGGTGAGAGTGAACACGGTCCAACCGTCACGCTGTTGATGGGTCAGCTCGCCGCCCATCAGGTCCGCCAACTGGCTGGAGACACTCAACCCGAGACCGAGCGACTCGGTCAGGCCAACATCCGAGCCCGAGTGCTGGTACGGCTCGAACAGCCGATCCAGGATCGACGCGGGAACCCCGGACCCGTCGTCCCGGACCTCGAGGTATAGCCACTCCCCCTGATCGAGGATCTCGATCTCGATGTGGGTACCGCCGTACCTCCTCGCGTTCTCTACGAGGTTGCGCAGGATCTGACGGGCCCGGTTCGGATCGCCCACCGCGATATCAGGACCGCCATCGCCCGGGACGACAGTGATCCGATCCGCCAGCCCTGAGCCTTGCACCACAGCGTGAACCGCGTCCCGCATGGAGATGCTGGCACGGGTCACCACCACCTGGCCGATCTCACCCCGGGCGGCCACCAGGAGATCGTCGATGATGTGGGCGAGGTCGGTCGCCTCTTCCGTGATCGCCTTCATCATCGCGACCCGCTCGAGGTCGGAGAGCTCTTCGCCGTCCCTGAGGATCTCGGCGAACCCGAGCACGGCAGTGAGTGGCGTTCGCAGCTCGTGGCTCACCGCGGCGATGAAACGCACCTTGGCGTCGGTGGTCTGGTGTGCCGCGGCCAGGGTCGCCGCCGACTCGATCCGTTGTCGCACGAGAAACACCAACAGGGCCGCAAGGACAGTCGTGAGGAGCCCGAGCGCGAGGACGATGTAAGCTCCGCCTCGCGCCGCACCAAATGGAGAATCAGGGGTGGCGGTGACGGTTATCACCCACGTTCGATCGCCAAAGCCGAGCTGCGCCGCGTTTCCGGGGATGTCCATGGCTTCGGAGGTGAGCTCAGCGACATCCCAATCCACATAAGGTCTGACGCCTGCCGGGATGCGAGCCTCGAGAAGCTGGCTGAAGTCCAACAGGGCGACGACCAGAGCGACCGGTTCATCCGTCGATGGCTCGGTCACTGCACGGAGCATGACGAGAGTGTCACTGTCGTCCTGTCCGGGAAGCTGCAGGAACGAAGTCATCGCAACCTGCCCGGTGGCCATCGCAGACGAGAGCTCCGATGCGATCACCGGGAACGAGCCGAGGTCGAAGCCCATGAGTGGCCCCCACTCCGCCTGCGGGGAGACATGCTGGACCAGGTAGTACTGGGGCCGCGATCCGAGCTCAACCGGCGCCCCGGCACCGTCCATCTCAAATACCCTGACCGGGGAACCGGTTTGAGTCTGGAGAACCGCTTCCATGGCGGCAAAGTCAGCGGCATCGACCTCGATCACATACCCGATGCCGGCCATCCCTGATTCCAGGCCCACGTCGTTGGTGAACAGCCTGAACTCGGCAGGGGTGACGATCTCGCTGGCCCGGAACAGACCACTCAGCGATATCAGCTTGGCGTGGACCGTATCGAGTGCCACAGACATCGAATGAGACACGGCCTCCACTTGGGTGGCGAGACGCTGCTCGGCCTCATGGCCGGCATCGTTCCAGAGGGTGTAGAAGACCGCAGCAGTGAGCAGCAGACCGGCCAGCCCGACAGCGATCGGCAAACGGAGGGCGGGCGATCCGCGACGCTCTTCAACCGCAGGTCCCGGTGTGTCGAGGGAGCCGCGGAGAGTCATACTGTGAGTATCGGGATTCCGTCATCGATGCTTGAGATGCGGCGACCTTGTCAACGGGCCTCGAGCCGTCACGACGAGCTGTCACATATGTCACCGCCAAGGCCCCGGCCGGCCGAACGGATCTTCTAGGTTTGCCTCGAACGAGGAGAACTCATGGCTAAATCCGAGGATCCGGCCCCAGGTCAGGTGGCCGGCGGAATCGACGACCCGGTACGGCTTGGCACACCGGCCGGTCCCGACAACTACAACGAGGAAGGCCGGCTCAAGAAGAGGTTCTATGAGGCGGAGCTGATGCGTCTGCAAGAGGAGTTGGTCAAGCTCCAGTATTGGGTGGCCGAGGTGGGCCTGCGAGTCCTCATCATCTTCGAGGGCCGCGGCTCCGCCGGCAAAGGCGGCGTCATCAAACGGATCACCGAGCAGACCAGCCCCCGTCACGTGAAGCTGGTGGCCCTTCCCAAACCCACGGAAAGGGAACGAACTCAATGGTATTTTCAGCGATACGTGGCCCACTTGCCCGCCGCCGGCGAGATCGTCCTTTTCGACCGGAGCTGGTACAACCGCTCGAATGTGGAATGGGTCATGGGGTTCTGCACCGAGGCCGAGCACGAGGAGTTTCTTCGAAGTTGCCCCGAGTTCGAGCGGATGCTGGTTCGCTCGGGGATCAAGGTCCTCAAGTACTGGTTCTCGGTGAGTCGTGGCGAGCAGCGACGTCGGTTCGAGTCGAGGAATCAAGAGCCGCTGAAGCGGTGGAAACTGTCCGAGATGGACCTCGAGGAGCATCGTCTCTATTCGCGCTACTCGCAGGCCAAGGACATGACCTTCCAGTTCACCGACATCAAGCAATCGCCCTGGTACGTGGTCCCTTCGGACGACAAACGCAGCGCCCGACTCAACTGCATCAGCCACATCCTCTCGCAATTCGAATACGACGATGTCACACCCGACCCGGTGCAGCTCCCGGATGGCGAGGACCACGGGTACGTTCGGCCACCGATGTCCGAGCAGACCTTCGTCCCTCAGAGCTATTAGAGAGCAGAGGGACTTCTCGTTGGTGGGGGCGAAACCGATGACCCGGATGGCGCAGGGCCTCTTCGCCCCGCTTGCCCCCGGCTATGAGCGTTGGGCCAACCTGCTCAGCCTGGGGCAGGATGCCCGATGGCGGCGGAGGATGATCATCGGGCTCGGCGTGGAGCCGGGAGCCGAGATCCTCGACATCGCAGCCGGCACCGGCTTGATCACCCGAATGCTGAGAGACGGCGGGGCGACAGTGATCTCACTCGACCAAAGCGCCCACATGTTGAGCTCGGCCGTGGAGCGTGGCGCAACCGGAGTGCTGGCCACGGCGGAAGCCCTCCCCTTCCCTGACGCCACGTTCGATGCAGTCACCTTCGGGTACCTGCTCCGGTATGTCAGTGACGTCGAAGCTTGCTTGACCGAGATTGCACGCGTCCTCCGACCTGGGGCTCGGGCGGGCATGGTCGAGTTCGGGCGGCCGCGCGGCGTGTGGAGGCCACTGTGGTGGATATACACAAGAACCGTCTTGCCGGCGGGCGGGCTGTTGGCCGGGCGCGGCTGGTACCGGGTGGGACGCTTTCTCGGGCCGAGCATCGACCATTTCGCATCGCGCTACCCACCATTGCGACTCGCCGAGATCTGGAGGGCTGCCGGTTTCTCCGACGTGAAAGTGATGTCTCTCTCCCTCGGTGGCGGGCTGGTGGCGTGGGGTACCAAGCCATGAGCAACAGGCCGGCGTTCTATGCCCGCACCGGGTCGCCGTCCAGCGATCTCATCTCGCTCCTCCATGCCCCCTACACCCTCTGGCATCTGTCCTACGTGGTCATCGGGGCGGCACTCGCGCCAGAGCTCGATTGGCGGATCCTGACCGGGACCCTGATCGCCTTCGCCATCGGGCTCGGTGTCGGAGCCCACGCTCTCGACGAGGTCAAGAGCCGCCCCCTGGGCACCGGGCTCTCAGATCGCGCCCTCTGGGCCCTGGGCGTCGGCGCCATGATCGTGTCGGTGGTCATTGCAGGCATTGGCGCCTTCGAGGTGTCGCCCTGGGTGATCGTTTGGGCGGCGACCGGCGTGCTGCTCGCGGTTGGCTACGCCCTGGAGTGGCCCATCGTCCACACCGACACCGGTTTTGGCCTGGCCTGGGGCACGTTCCCGGTGGTGGTGGGCTACTGGGCGCAAACCGAGGACATCTCGCTCGCCTTGGTGATCGTGGCCGGAGCCGCGGCCTTGCTCAGTCTGGTGCAACGGGCACTGAGCACACCAGCCCGCTTTGTCAGACGACGCACCGACGAGTCGGTGGTCGATTTCGACGGGAATCGGCAATGGGATCGGGTGGAGCTACTGGCCACCTGGGAGAAGCCGTTGCGACTCCTGACTTGGACCATTGTCGCGCTGGCCGTCGGACTTCTATCGACCCACCTCTAGCGCCGGGCGACTAAGCAAGCGCCACATGCACCGGAAGATGCTTGATCCCGTTGATGAAATTGGAGCGAAGCCGGTCGGGAGCACCCACGATCTCCACGGCCGCCACTCGCTTCAACAGCTCTTCGAACACGACCCTCACCTCGAGCCGGGCCAACGACGCCCCAAGACACACATGACGACCGGTGCCGAAAGTGAGGTGGTCGTTGGGTTGTCGACGAATGTCAAAGCGGAGCGGCCCATCGAATACCTCCTCGTCGTAATTGGCCGACGGATACCACATCACGACCCGGTCGCCGGCGCTGATCCGGGTGCCGCGGATCTCCACTTCTTCGGTCGCCGTCCTTCGAAAGTGCATGGTCACCGCCGAGGCGCGGAGGATCTCCTCAGTTGCCGACACAGAGAGCCCGTCCGGGTTGTCCCGCAATTGCTCCATCTGATCCGGGTGATCGACCAAATAGGTGAGCCCATGGCTGATCGTGTGCCTTGTCGTCTCATTGCCGGCGACCATCAGCAGGGTGAAGAAGTTCTTGAACTCCAGGTCGGTGAGGGGCTGGCCGTCAGGCTCGGCGGTGAGGAGAACCGTGATGATGTCGTCCTCGGGGTGGTTTCGCCGCTCGATTGCGACGTCTTCGGCGTACCGGAACACCTCCAAGGCGGCAGGAGCCCTGAATGGCAGCAGCCGGTACTCCTCGGTGTCGACCTTGTCGATCACAACCGGGGTGTACTCAGGATCGGCGTTGGAGATCATTTGGTCACCCCAGGACACCAGCTTCCCGGCATCGGTCTCAGGAACCCCGAGCAGACGGCACAGCAACCGGATCGGCAACTCACGCGAGATCTCGGTGACGAAGTCGAAGTTCCCGAGCGGTAGCACCTGGTCGAGGACCTGCCCGGCCAGGATCCGGAACGCCGCTTCGTAGGTTGCCACGACCTTGGGGGTGAAACCGGGCTGCACCAGGCGTCGAAGCCGGGCATGTTCGGGCGGGTCGAACTCCATCATGGTCCGACGCGCTTCCAATTCGTCGGGAGCCATCTGCTCGATGCGAATCCCCCGGGAAGCAGTGAACCGGCCAAAGTCGCGGCTGACCATCGAGACGTCAGCGTGCCTGGTCAAGGCCCAGAACCCCTCGCCGTCCCCCTCCTCGACCCAGGCAACGGGTTGCTCCCGTCGCATCCGGGCAAACGTGGCGTGCGGCACCGCCCTCACGAAGGCGTCATGAGAGGTGAGGTCGGCGTTCTCTTCCCCGAGATCGGTGTGGAGTGTGGTCACGGCCATGAGATCGTTTGGAAGCGAACATAATCGAATCATGCGCCTGGGTAGCTTGGGAGCACGATGATCGAGCACCGGACAATCCTCCTCGACGGGGTCGCCACCGAGGTGACGCGGGAAGGCGAGACGCTGGTCGCCTCCGACGGACGCCGTGTGCCGGTTGCCGAGGCAGTCCATCTCCCCCCCGTCAACCCTTCGAAGATAATCGCGGTTCACCTCAACTACCGGAGCCGGGTGGAGGAGTTCATGACCCGGCTCCCGCCCGCTCCTACCTACTTCCACAAGCCGACCACGTCCCTCAACTCCCACACCGGGGACGTCGTTCGACCGCAAGGGTGCAGATTCCTCAACTTCGAAGGTGAGATAGCCATCGTGATCGGAGAAACCTGTCACGACATCGCGCCAAGCGAGGCAGAGACCTACATCGCCGGATACACCATCGCCAACGATTTCGGGCTCCACGACTTCCGCGACACCGATGCCGGCTCGATGCTCAGGGTGAAAGGCTCGGACACCCTGTGCCCGGCCGGGCCGGGTCTGGTCACCGAATGGGACTATCGCGACAAGTGGATCAGGACCTCGGTGAATGATGTCACCCGTCAGGAAGGGAACACCGGCGAGATGGAGTGGGATATGGCCTACCTGGTCGCCGACCTGGCGAGGACCATCACTCTGCTGCCCGGAGATCTCATCCTGAGTGGAACCCCTGCCGGGTCGAGGCCGGTCGAACCGGGTGACATCGTCACCGTCGAGGTGGAGGGTCTCGGGAGGCTGACCAATACGATCGTCGCGGGCCCTCCTGTGCGCACCGATGTGGGCGCCCAGCCAAGTGATTCAGAGGAGGTGGTCTCGACCGCGCTCGGGGGCGATTGGGAACTGCGCGGGATCCGCCCCCCACGCGGCCCCGGTGCCGAGCACTACCGGTCGGAACTCGATGCCTGAGACCGCGAGCCGGGTGCTCGCCCTGCTCCGCGGGGTCAACGTCGCGGGCCGATCGATGCTGTCCATGGCCGAGCTGAAGTCACAACTCGATGCTTCCGGGCTCCCGGACGTGCGTACTCATCTCAACTCGGGCAATCTCTTGCTTCTCCCCGGTTCGACCGACCCGAAGGAGCTCGCACGGCTGATCCAACAGGTGATCCGGGACCACTTCGACCTCCAGATCGGTGTCATCATCCGGACCCGGGAAGAGCTCGAAGACGTGGTCGCCAGCAACCCTCTGCTCGAGCCAGGAGTGACAGGAACGCAACTGCATGGGATATTCCTCGCCGAGACTCCCGATGAGAGACAGGTGGCAGACCTGGACCCCGACCGCTCACCTCCGGATCGGTTCGTGGTCTCCGGCAAGGAGATCTACGTGCACTATCCCCGGGGGTCGGGACGATCCAAGCTCAACCTCGACTATTTCGAGCGCACACTTGACGTGATCGGTACCGCGCGCAACTGGAACACCGTGACCAGGTTGTCGGAGATGCTCAACCGGTGGGAACCCGGGGTCTCAGGGCGTCGGTGATCTCTGCCAACCGCTCGGGCACCACCCGGTAGTGGACCCAACGCCCCCGGCGATCCCCGGCAATCAGACCGGCCTCACGCAGGATTCTGAGATGATGGGACACGGTCGGTTGCGCCAACCCGAGCGGGCCCTCCAACTCGCACCCGCACACTGACCCGCCTGGGGCGGCCGCCATCATCGACACGATCCTGAGCCGGGCCGGATCACCCAAAGCCGTCAGCAAGTCGGCGGTGTGAACCGCCTCATCGGCGTTGAGGACACCTTCGAACACCGCTGTGCAGCACTCCATAGACATTGACATTAGTCGATGTATCGACAATCATCAATACATCGAAGGTCATCGATCTGAAAGGAGAGCTCGTGACACTTCGCATAGACGACACCGGTGGCTGCTGCGGCGGCGGAGGCTGCGGCTGCTGCTGACCACTCGGACGCGGAGGCGCTTCTCAATCGAGGAGCGCCTCCGCCGACTGACCTTCCTCGCAATCGACCAGGATCGGGCAGAAATGGCACCAGGGCCCGCCGGTTCGAGCCAAGTCCTCGCCTGACCTCCAGGCGCCACGAATGGTGTCGACCAGATCCCCCAGCTCCTCCGCCACCCGTTGCATGTCTGCCGAGGAGGGAACGGTCCGAAAACGCTCTCCAGTCCTCACCGAAACCGCCTCGACGTACGCGGGTATCTCCCCGCCGTGCAGCAACCACAGAAAGGCATAGAACATCAGCTGGTCCTCGGGCTCGCCCAGCTCCCCGGTCTTCCAATCCACCAGTCGGTGGCCACCCAGGTCCTCTCGATACACCGCATCGACAGTCCCCACCAGGTCCACCCCCGGCGCCGGAGTGGCTTCGAGCGAGAACTCCGAGCCCTCGAAGCCGTCGTCGGGGAACTTGATGAAACGCTCATAGAGCCCGCGCACCTCTTCGATGGCGGCGGCAAGGGCCGATGGGCGCATCTCGAGGCCGGCGAGCTTGTTGTTGAGGGTGGATCCCCCGATCTCCTCTTTGCAGGCTTGGATGAACTCCTCGGACGAGATCGGGCCGGATGTCAGGTGGCGGCTGAAGATCCGATGGGCGAGGCTCCCCAGGAAGGCGGGCCGGCTGTCCGGCCCGTAGATTCCTTGGAGCCGGGCCCCGGCCTGCCCGGGGCACTTCTTGTAGGTGACAAAGGTGGTAGCCGACACCCTGATGGCGTCTCCCTCGACAACCGGGGGGAACTGGACGGTCACTTGACATCGAGCGTAGACATGAGTGCCCAAACACTTCTGATAATCACATGTAGCTCGTTACCATCCGGCGACCAGGAACCAGGTCGATTTGGGGCGGCCTTTCCATGAACAAGCATCTTTCCTCACGCAGTTTCTCGCTTAGCGCGCTCGTCGTGGTGCTGGGTGGTGTCCTGATGCTGGTGGTGGCCGGGTACGGGATGACCAGACTCGTGTCGCGAGGTGAGGTCATAGGACGGGTCGAGGTCGCCGGCACCGCCATCGGTGGGCTCGACGTGGAACAGGCTCTCACCGCCCTCGTCGGAGTCGAAGACGAGTACCTGGGACGCCCTGCCGTGCTCAACATCGAAGGCAAATTCGTCAGTCTTGACCCTCCCGAGGCCGGGCTGGACATCGACGAGCAGGCCATCGTGGCTCAAGCCCTCCTGGTCGGTCGCGGCGGGAATGTCATCTCCGAGTTCGCCTGGTGGCTGACCCACATATTCCGCACCGTGCAGATCCCTGTCCGCGGCGCCATCGACGACCAGGCAATCGATGAGGTCTTCGACGGTTGGGACGCCGAGGTCATCGCCCTTCCCACCAATCCGGGTGGGGTGGCGCTCGAGGACGGGCAACCGGTGCCGCTCTATCCAAAAGTGGGCACCGGTGTCGATCGACCCGCAGCGGCCGCCGTCGTGGAGGCTGCACTGCTCGCACTCGATCCCGGTCAGACCACGATACCGACGACGACCATCGTCCCCAGGCTGACCGATGAGGATGTCGACCGGGCGGTGGCGCAGGCTGCGGCCATGCTCGCCGGCCCCATCCGTCTCAGCCACGAAGACACCGACGCAGTGTTCACCGTCGCCCAACTCACCGAGGCATTCCGGTCGGAGACGATCACCGACGGTGAGGCAAGGATCGTCAATTCGTTCGATACCCACACTGTCGACGATGCTCTCGCTGGGATCCGGGACCAGTTCGAGGCCGAGCCGGTGGATGCGGCTTTCGACATCTCGGGTGACAACATCTCGATCATTCCCGGGGTCAACGGAACCGAGATCGACGCTGCCGAGACCGCCACCAGGCTGGCAGAGGCCGCCAGGACGATCGAAAGAGTCGGTCAACTCCCCCTGGTCGAGGCTGCCGAGCCCAAGATCACGACGGAATACCTGGAGGGCCTGAACATCCGACACCTGGTGTCCCAGTTCACCACCTACCACGACTGTTGTCAGGACAGGGTGATCAACATCCAGACCATGGCCGAGACGGTCGACGGGACGATCGTCGCGTCCGGGGAGACCTTTAGCCTCAACGATCATGTCGGTGAGAGGACCCTGGAGAAGGGCTACCTTCCGGCAGGCACCATCATCGCAGGCGAGTTCGAAGACTCCGTGGGCGGTGGCGTGAGCCAGTTCACCACCACCCTCTACAACGCAGTCTTCTGGGGTGGCTATGAGGACGTTGAGCACAGGCCCCATTCCTACTACTTCTCCCGCTACCCCGAGGGTGTCGAGGCAACACTCAGCTGGAGATCGCCCGACCTCAAGTTTCGCAACAACACCGATAGCGCAATCCTCATCGACACCCGATTCACCGACACCTCGATCACGGTGCGAATCTTCGGGGACAACGACGGCCGAACACTCAAGGGAGAGCAATCAGGCGGCAGGAGCCGGGTGTCGGCCGACCAGGAGGGCGGGCCCGATGCGCTTCACGTCAAGAACACAGTCTCTGACCGTTACGCCTTCACCGATCCGCCCTCCCCCAGATATGTCCCAAACCCGGACCTGGCGGTGGATGAACAGAGGCAGACCCAATCCGAAGGCGGCGGCTGGAGCGTCACCGTGACCCGGATCATCCTGCGTGGTGGCAACGCCGATCAGGTTGTCGAAGAGCAGGAGTGGGTGGTCCGTTACGCCCCTCGCTTTGCCGTTTTCGAGGTCCATCCATGCGTGATCCCGGAAACCAGCACGGCCTGCCCGACTACGACCACAGCGACTGTCCCCACTACAACCACCACGGTCCCCGCCACGACGACGACCGTACCTGCAACCACCACGACGAGTTGAGCGCTACTGCATCGTCTACAGAGAGCCCGGCTCTCAGCGAGCAATCTCAGTAGAAGAGCAGGAAGTTCTCCACGACATCGGTAACGGCAGCGGTGTCCGCGTGGTCCCAGCCTCCGGCCCGTCGCACCGTAACCGTGTTCTGCAGCACATAGATGTGGTCGATGGCGGAATCGACCTCGAACAGGCCCCTTGCCAACAGACCCGGCACCGCCTCTCCAGGATTCTCGGGGGACAAGGCAACCCCATCCTGCCCGGTGAAGCTCCGGTCGGTGTCTATGACCAGGACATCGCCCATCGCGACGATGTTGTTGACGACTACTGCCTGACCCATTGCGATCGGATCGTACTCAGGACCCGAGGCCACCCGAAAGCTCGCCGATAACGTGGACCTTGACCAGGTTGGTCGAGGCGCGCTGATTGGGCGGCACTCCCGCAACCATCACCACCCGGTCTCCATTGGTGACGACACCCTCCTCCTCGAGGATGGAGGCTGCCGCAGCCAGCTCCTCATCGGTGTAGGTACGCCGTTCGAACGGATGTGGCGTCACTCCCCAATAGAGTGCCATGCGACGCAGCGTGATCTCGTTGGGCGTGAAGGCAACGATCTTGCCCGCCGGGCGGTATTTCGAGATGAGCCGGGCAGTGTTTCCCGACTCACTGAAGGCGACGATGGTCTCGGCTTCCAGATTGATGGCGATCTCGGTGGCCGCCTGGGCCACGGCCGAGGCAACCGTGTTGCCATCGCCTACGAACGGGATCGGATCGCGACCGGGGTCGGAGAGAATCCCATCTTCCATTGCGACGCAGATCGAGGCCATCGCAGCAACGGTCTCCACCGGATAGTCCCCGACTGCGGTCTCACCCGAGAGCATCACAGCATCGGTGCCGGCCATGACCGCATGTGCCACATCGGTCACCTCGGCCCGTGTCGGCCGCGGGCTCTTGGTCATCGATTCGAGCATCTCAGTGGCGGTTATCGAGATTCGCCCGGCGGCATTGGTCTTGGACAGGATTTCGGCCTGGATCAGGGGGATCCTCTCCAGTGGGAGCTGTACCCCGAGATCTCCCCGGGCCACCATCAGACCGAATGAGGGCCCGATGATGTCGTCCAGGTTCTCGTAGGCCTGAGCCAGTTCGATCTTGGCGATGATCGGGATGTCGCCGGCCAGCTCGGCCACACGGCGCACGTCATCGCCGCTGCGGACAAATGACGCCGCCACGTAGTCGACACCCAACTTTCGCCCGAAGGCGAGGTCTGCCTCATCCTTGGGGGTCACGCTCTCGAGAGAGAGCCTGCTATCGGGGAAGGCAACACCTTTGTGGTCTGAGAGGATCCCGCCCACCTTGACCTCTGCCAGAAGCCCGCCGTCGATCGACTCCATCACCTCGCAGCGGATCAGTCCGTCCGCGAGCTGAACACGGTCACCCGGGACGACATCGTCGAGAAGCGGCGCGTAGCCGACCGGGATCAGGTTGTCGATCCCGATGGACCCGTTTGGCACCAATACCACCTGTTGACCGGGCTCGAGCTTGACCGACCCGTTGGTGAACTCGCCAACCCGCAGCTTGGGGCCCTGGACATCCTGCATCAGGGCCACCGTGCGACCGGTCTCCTTGGCGGTGTCGCGGACCCAGTCGGCCAAGGCACGATGCAGGTCATGGTCCCCATGCGAGAAGTTGAGCCGGGCCACATCCATGCCGGCAAGAACCAACGCCCGGATGCGGGACTCCGATGCCACGGCCGGGCCGAGGGTGGCGATGATCTTGGTATGCCGGTGCATTTCGCCTTGAAGCTAACCGCTAATGGGTTCGGGCTCGTAAACCACTTCGTCGAACAGCTCGATGTTCGCCTCCTCGATCGCCGCTACCCCTTCGGGTGTGAGCAACCAATCGATGAGATCCACGGCCGCCTCCGAGCCCTCGGAGCCGGCAACCGCGATCGCGGTGTACTCGAGGTCGAGCCCACCCGGGTCCACCTCGAGATTCGTCAGGTCGATGGTAGGTAGGGCGATGAGAAACGCTCCGTACTCCGATAGCGTCATCGCATCCCGCTCGTCCGCGATCAGGAGGGTTTGCGCCATCGTCGTTCCGGCGTCCAGGTACCAAGGCTGTGTCGCGGGGTCGACTCCGGCTTCGAGCCATATGAGTCGCTCCAGTTCGTGAGTGCCCGACCCGTCGCCTCTGCTGACAAAGGTCAGACCGTGATCGGCAATCAAACGAAACACTTCGGGCGCCTCCGAGCCCCGGGCGAGGTCGCGCCAAGACTCGGGGCCGATCACGATGAATCGGGATCTGAATAGTGGCTGGGATGCCGCCGCCGCGCCCGAATCGATGAATTCGGCCTCAGGCACCCGGACTGAGGTGATGAGGAGATCTGCTGCCCGCTGCCGGCCGAGATCGAGGATCGTTTGACTCGGGTGGGCGGCCACCGATGCCGCCACTCCCGGATGGGCAGCTTCATAGGCCTCGATGACGCGATCGATGATGCCCGACTCGACCACCGTCATCTCTGCCGCGATGAGCAGCTGCTGAGGGCCGGTCGAGCACGCTCCGGCCGCAAGGAGCACCATCACAATGCCTGCCCGCCTCATCTGGTGGGCATCACTCCGAGAGCTTGGCGCGGAGGATCTGGTTCACCGCGCGCGGATCGGCTTTGCCCTGGGTTGCTTTCATCACTTGGCCCACCAGAAAGCCGACCACCTTCTCCTCTCCCTGGCGGAACCCCTCGACCGCGCCCGGATGGGCGGCGACTACCTGATCGACGGCAGCCTCCAGCGCGTCCCGGTCTTTCATCTGCAGGAGGTCATGGTCCTTGGCCACCACACCTGGCGCTCCCCCACCGGACAAGACGCCATCCAATACCTCTTTGGCGGCAGAGCTCGACACCAAGCCCTCGTCGACCATTTCTATCAGCTCGGCGAGGCCGGCACCGTCGAGAAGCAGGGCTGACGACTCGACCTTGTGTTTTCTCGCCCAACCGATCACCTCCCCGGTCAGCCAGGTGGCCGCGGCCTTGGCCGGCGCGCCGGAGCGGACGGCCTCCTCATAGATCGCTCTCAGCTCCGCGTCCATGCCAGACAGCACGCCGGCGCCCTGCCGGTCCAAGCCTTGTTGCTCATAGCGACGGCGTCGGTCAGCGGGAAGCTCGGGTAGCCGCCCTCTCACCTCGTCGACCCACTCCTCGTCCATGACCATCGGGACCAGATCCGGTTCGGTGAAATATCGATAATCGGAGGAACCCTCTTTGGTCCGCATGGAGTGGGTGACCCCTGCCTCCTCATCCCAGTGACGGGTCTCCTGGACCACCAGTCCACCCGACTCGACCAGGTCGATCTGACGTCCGATCTCGAAATCGACGGCTCTCTCCAACGATCGGAAGGAGTTCATGTTCTTGATCTCGACCTTGGTCCCCAACAACTCCTCTCCCTCGGGTCGGATCGACACGTTTGCGTCGAAGCGGATCGACCCTTCCTCGAGCCGGGCGTCCGACACTCCCAACTCGGCCACGACCGACCTCAGCTGCTGGGCATACGCCCTCGACTCGACTGCGCCTCTGATGTCAGGACGCGACACGATCTCCACCAAAGGCACACCGGAGCGGTTGAAGTCGAGCAACGTGCCCTCGGCGGCATGGATCCGCCCGCCGGCCCCGAGATGCATCGACTTGCCGGTGTCCTCTTCCATGTGGGCCCTCTCGATGCCGACTCTCCGCGTCTCGCCGTCAACCTCCACGTCGAGATACCCGTCGTGACACACCGGGACATCGAACTGGGAAATCTGATAGTTCTTGGGGAGGTCGGCGTAGAAGTAGTTCTTGCGATGAAAGACGGACCGAGGGGAAACCTGACAGTTCAACGCAAGGCCTATCGACATGATGGATTCGATAGCAACCTTGTTGGGCACCGGCAGGGCGCCCGGGAGCCCGAGGCACGTCGGGCAGGTTCGGGTGTTGGGCTCGGCCCCGAACGCGACGGCACAGCCACAGAACATCTTCGAGTTGGTCATCAACTCGACATGGACTTCGATCCCGATGACCGGCTCCCAGCTCACAACGCACCCTCGATGGCCGTGGGTGAGATCGAGAAGCCGGCAAGGTGCTCGACCTCGGCTGCCGCCTGGTACATGACCTCCTCACCCAGCGCCGGTGCCATCACCTGGAAGCCGATCGGCAGACCGGCATCGTCGAGCCCGATCGGGACCGATATTGCCGGATGGCCGGAGAGGTTGGAGGGGATGGTGCAGATGTCGGACAGATACATGGCCAGCGGGTCCGCAGTGCGGGCACCCGCCTCGAACGCCACCGTTGGACTGGTCGGTGACACCAAAACGTCCACCTGTTGGTAGGCGCGGGCGAAGTCTTCCTGTATCGCGGCCCGCACCCTTTGCGCTTGCCCGTAGAAGGCGTCGTAGTAGCCCGCCGAGAGCGAATAGGTGCCGAGCAGGATCCGGCGAGTGACCTCAGGTCCGAAACCCTCCGCCCTGGTCCGGGACATCAGCTCCTCAGTCGTGGATCCGTCGACCCTCAGCCCGTACCGGATGCCGTCGAAACGCGCCAGGTTGGACGAAGCCTCCGCGGGGGCGATGAGGTAGTAGGCCGAGAGGGCGATGTCGAAGGTAGGCAACGACACTTCGCTCACCTCCGCTCCGGCACTCTCGAGTGAGGCCACCATTGCCCCGGTGGCGGTCTCGACTGCCGGTTCGAATCCCTCACCTGACAGTTCGCTCACCAATCCGATCCTGAGCCCTTCCACTCCTCTTCCGAGCCCGTTGGTGGGATCGGGGTAGTCACCGGCGTATGAGGTCGCGTCGTGGGGGTCGTGGCCCCAGATCGCCTGAAGGGCGAGAGCCGAGTCTTCGACGGTCCTGGTGAAAGGCCCGATCTGGTCGAGCGACGAAGCGAAGGCTATGAGCCCGTAGCGGCTGACTGTGCCGTAGGTCGGCTTCATCCCCACGACACCGCACAGCGACGCCGGTTGTCTGATCGATCCGCCGGTGTCGGAGCCGAAGGCGGCCAGGGACGAGCCCGCGGCCACAGAGGCGGCGGAGCCGCCCGAGGAGCCACCCGGGACGCGAGTCAGGTCCCATGGGTTGTAGGTGGTGCCGTATGCAGAGTTCTCCGTGGACGAGCCCATGGCGAACTCGTCGAGGTTGGTCTTGCCGACGACCACGGCTCCCCCACTCCGCAACCGGGTAACCACCGTGGCGTCGTAGGGCGGGAGGTAGCCGGCCAGGATCTGGGAAGCGGCCGTGGTCTCGACGCCACGGGTGCACATGTTGTCCTTCAGGGCGACGGGGATTCCGTGCAACGGACCGAGATCGATCCCGTCGGCGAAGTCGGCATCGGCCTGGGCCGCCGCCTGTCGCGCACCTTCGGTGTCGAGGGTGAGGAAAGCATGTAGCTGCGCCTCGGTTCGCCCCGCAGTGTCGAGGGCGGTCTTGAGCAGAGACAAAGCTGTCACCTCCCCTGAGCGCAGCCTTCGTCCCGCCTCCGAGATGCTCGAGTCGATCACTCCGACTCCAACGCTGGTGGCGCGAGGAAGTAGCCGTCGACAGCGCTGGGTGCCTGCGCCAGGACCTCGTCCCGGTCCAGAGACGGTCGCAGCACGTCCTCCCGGAAGGCATTGGCAAAGCCAAGAGGATGTGCTGCCTCCACTTCGGGCTCGATCTCCAGGGATTGGACCCTGGCAGCATGCTCGAGAATCACACCGAGCTGCGCCCGGTAGCTCTCCAGTTCACCCTCATCCAGGGCCAGACGCGCCAGACGCGCCACATGAGCGATGTCGATCTCGATAGGCATGGCTGCGGAAGTGTAGGAAGACCGCGCTGTTCTACATCCGGGCGCTGTCGCCCAGTACCGCGAGCAACGCGTCGTACGCCCATGACAGATCGGAGATGCGGACCGATTCGCCCGGCTTGTGTGCCAACCCCGGCTCGCCCGGGCCAAAGTTCACCGCGGGGATCCCGGCAGCCGACAACTGGGCGACATCGGTCCAGCCTTGCTTGGGCAAAACTTCCGCTCCCGTGGCCTCCAGCAGCGCCTGAAAGACCGGGTGATCGACGTCCACCGCGCCCGCCGGCGCCAGGTCGGTTATCTCAAAGCCGTCCGCTGCCGCACTCACCAGGCGAAGCCGTTCGACCGCCTCCTCGATTGACCGATCCGGAGCGAATCGGTAATTGAGGTTGAGGACGAAGCTGGCCGGGACCACGTTGTTGGCCACACCACCACGGGCGGTCGTAACCGAGATGACCTCCCGAAACTCGAGGCCTTTCACAACGTGCGGTTCCGGCTCCAGGCCCCTCATGGCAGTGAGGAATTCGCCTGCCTTGGTAATCGCGTTGTCCCCGAGCCAGGGTCGGGCAGAGTGTGCCGCCTCCCCTCGGAAAGTCACGTCGGCATTGATCGCACCCTGACAGCCGGCCTCGACAGCCAGGTCGGTCGGCTCCATGACGACACCGGCGGATGCCTCCGCCAGCCACGGCGCTGCTTCGAGAATCATCCCTAGCTGGTTGCCCGACAACGGGCCCTCCTCCCCGGCATAGAAGACGCAAGCCACCCGACCCGGCCCAAGATCCTCGATGAGGTGGATCATCACCGCAAGGCCACCCTTCATGTCGGTCGAACCGAGGCCGTAGACCCGGTCACCATCGGTCCTGGCACCAACGTGGCCTTGAAGCGGGACCGTGTCCAGATGGCCAACCAAGAGCACCGCCCCGGGCCTGGGCTCACCGACCACCAGCGAATCAGCAATGAGCTGTTGTGGCATCCGGTCGAGACGCTCGCCGATTGCGTCTCTGATCGCCGCTTCGGCCCCGGTGACAGACGGGATGTCGACCAACCATCTCAATGTGTCAACCGGCTCGGTCAAAGCTGCACATCCAGATCGCGCAGAAAGTCGTTCAACGCCGTCTTCTCGTCGGTGGCCGCGGTGCGACGGCCGATGATCAATGCGCAGGCCAGGTCGTAGCTGCCGCTCGGAAACTCTTTCGGTCTGGTTCCGGGGACCACGACTGATCCGGCCGGGACCCGGCCCCGATACTCGACCGGCTCCGGACCGGTCACGTCGATGATCGGGGTGGATCGGGTCAGGACGGTGTTCGCACCGAGCACTGCCTTCTCCTCGACAATGGTGCCCTCGACCACGATCGAGCGGCTCCCGATGAAAGCCCCGTCCTCGATGATCACGGGTCTGGCACCCGGCGGCTCCAGGACACCCCCGATCCCAACCCCGCCCGACAGATGGACTTCCCGCCCGATTTGTGCGCAAGAGCCCACCGTCGCCCATGTGTCGATCATTGTCCCCGATCCCACATAGGCACCGATGTTGACGTAACCCGGCATGACGATGACGCCGGGTTCACAATGAGCCCCATACCGGACTGTTCCCGGGGGGACCACCCGGACCCCCTGCTCGGCCAAACCTCGCTTCAACGGGATCTTGTCGTGATACTCGTAGGGACCGATCTCGACCGTCTCCATGGCACGGAGGCGGAAGTAGAGGAGAATTGCCTCCTTGGCCCACTCGTTGACGACCCAATCGCCCGTGGTCTTCTCGGCCACACGTATCTCTCCTCGATCCAGCCCGGCGATGGCCCACTCCACGGCATCACGTGCCGTTTCCACCTCGGTGTCTCCGGCGTAGGCCGCCCGGATCGCGTCTTGGTTCGACAAGGCTGAATCCCCTCTCGGGATGAGTTGAGCGGCAGCGTAATTGCATCCGTGCACCGCTACGGTGCCCCCCGATGTCCTACCGCCTCATCTATCTCGGTCTCGGGCTGGTGGCGATCGCGGCGATCGCCTTCGGTCTGGCGTTGGGGGGAGGCGGCGATGAGCTGACGCTGCCCGATCAGATCGAGGCGATTTCCCCCCAGCCAGGCGACCTGGTGCCGCCCCAGGCGGGCATCCTGATCGACTTGCCTGTGGCCTATGTCGCCGACATCTATGTGGACGGCTGGCTGGTCCTCGATGCCGTCCACGTGGAAGGGACCGGGGTATATCGATGGTCTCCTTCGGCCTCGAACCCGACGATCACCGAATGGGCCCCCGGGGAGCACACGATCCGGGTGGCGTGGGACACGTTGCGCGGCATCCCCGACCCCGGGGAGTTCGAGTGGAGCTTCCGGGTGGGTTGAGACATGCCCCCGGCCCTTCCCGGATATGTTCTCGACCGATCCGGAGGACCTGATGGAGAGAACAGACACCGACCCCGATCAGTTCATCGACTCGCTGGCCCCCGAAACCGGAGACGACATGCGTCGGCTCGACCACCTGATCTCCGAGGTCATGGCCGACGAGACCCGGACCCTGTGGGAAGGGGTCTTCTGGGGCGGAAGCGATCAGACGATCATCGGTTACGGGGATTTCTCCAGCACCGACTCCAAGGGCAAGACGGTGGACTGGTTCAAGGTCGGACTTGCCGCCCAAAAGCGCCATTTGAGCCTCTACGTGAACGCCGTCGATACCGACGGGTACCTGGTAACGAGGTACGCCAATCGGCTGGGAAGGGTCAAGACCGGCAGCGCCAGCATCAGCTTCAAGTCCGCGGATGACATCGACCTCGATGTGCTGCGGGAACTGATCCAGGCGGCCAAAGCGCAGATGGGCTGACGGAACCGCTCAGACCGCGAGCACTTCGGGCTCGGTGTCGAACCCGGCGCTGGCGTCCACCGACCGGGAGAGGGGGACGGGGATCGACAGGAAGAAGCAAGCACCGCCCAGGACCTCCGAACGGCGGTACCCGGCAGTCCCTCCGTGGGCGCGGGCGACCTTGGCCACGACCGCCAGACCGTTGCCTGAACCGGGGACCCTGCTATCCAGCTTGCGCGGGCCGCGCTCGAAACGATTCCATATGATCAACTCGTAGCGGGTGGGCACAGCCGGCCCGTCGTCGTGGACCTCGATGACCAGGTTCTCACCCAGCACCGCTTTTACCGCTACTCGCCCTCCCCCGTATTTCACGGCATTGGCGACCAGATTGGTCACGGCCTGCTCGAATCTGGTCTTGTCGACCCTGATGGTCCGTGACGGAACGTCGATCTCGACGAGATCATGTCCCTCCACATGGTCGACGGCTTCACGGACCAGTAGATCCAGCCGGCACGGTGTCGGGACGACATAGATGGTGTCGTCACGGTCCCGCGCCAACATGATCAGATCGGAGACGATCCGGGCCATGTGCCGCGCCTGATCGGTGGCGATCTCGATGAATTCCTTCCGCTCGTCAGGAGAGAGGTCCACCTCACCGGCTCGCACCAGCTCCAGCATCCCGAACATCGAGGTGAGCGGTGTTCGCAACTCGTGGGAGATGGACGAGACCAGGTTCTGACGATCCTCGTCGACCCGGAACCGATTCTCTCGAATCGACACCGCTTGGCGGACGAAAGTGAGGACAACCACCGTGACCGTGGCCAGGACCAGCAACCGAATGTGGGTGCCCCCGGCCCGCAAGGTGTGGGAGATCAGAGCCGCCACCATCATCGCCGCTGCTCCGTAGGGTGCGATAAGGGCGATGCGACGCGCCGGGCGATCGACGAACTCGTGCGGTGCGGGTCTTTCGTGGACGATTGATGCGGCTGCCAGCAAACAGATGCCTGCCGCGATGTGGAGCCAGTAGATCGGTTCCGCGTGCTCGAACAGCTCCCCGACACCAGTGGCCGCGAAAGTGAGGTCGCCGAGAGTCTGGAAGATCAGAGCGACCGAGAGGAGCAGGAGACGTTTGTCGAACCAGTAAGTCGATCGACGGATCGAGAGCATCAGGATGGCGATCAGCAACGCCACATCGAGGATGGGATATGCCATGGCCACCACACGCTGTCCGGGCGGCGCCGCGGCCAGGGCGTCGAGATATCCCGATAGGAACCACACCCAGGCCAGGGTGGCGACCGCCACCGCTCCAACCAGCCCGTCGACGCTGGCACACACCCGTACCGACCAGCGGCCCTCGGCGTGAGGAAGGGAGAGGATGCTGATCAGGACGAGGGCGTAGGAGGCAACGAAGAACGAATCGAGGGGCCCAAACGCAGGAACATCGGCACCGGTCGCGAAGAGCACGCTAACCACGAGGACTCCGAGCGCGCCCAGAAGCAACGCAACGCCGATTCCCCGCCAAGCGAACCGTTCCCTTCCTTCCAGACGTTTCGCCCCCCGCAAGATGACGCTCCCGGCGGCGGTCATGCCCAGGGTCACGCCGAAAGTGCCGGGGAGATCCGCCGTGTCGGGAGACACCAGTGTGGCCAGACCTGCGGCGATCAGGACGGTGTAGAGGACGGAGACAACCGGATGGGTCCGGACGTACCTCAGGAATGGGACAAACGGCCTGGCGGCCGCCGAAGATTTCACAACCAATGATCGGCAGAAACATCCCCGACCTGTATGCGCCACGGAATGACGCGAGAGGTCACTCGAGCGCAGGCAAGCCGTTCTCGAGGAGACGCCCGAAGCGCTCCCCGTCGATGATGGGGATCCCCAGTTCCTCGGCCTTCCTGGTCTTGGATGCTCCCGGGGAATCGCCCACGATCAAAGCGGTGGTCTTCGAGGAGACAGAGTTGGTCGCCTTGCCCCCGCGTTGCTCGATCGCCATCTGCGCTTCCTCGCGGCTCAGACCGTCGAGGGTGCCCGAGACGACAAAGATGGCACCGGCGAGGAGGTCGACAGAGACGCCCTCCTCGACCTCGTCCTCCAGCCGGACCCCGGCCCGGCCCAGCTTG
>Ga0299906_10001326_pt1 | contig 21261 bp, 15 predicted proteins | sample RVTome_14_FD_200259 | JGI IMG/M metagenome (GOLD analysis project Ga0299906, IMG submission 200259) | Soil microbial communities from uranium-contaminated site in the Upper Colorado River Basin, Wyoming, United States - RVT145D125 (version 2) ...
TCTGGAAATTGTCGACGAACATGTAGAAGCGGTTCTTGATGTCCTCGACAAAGGGATAGTTGACCTGCAGCGGACGCTCCCGGTCTCCCGAGCCGAGCGCGAGGTAGACGCGGTCCTTCGCGGGCAGTGCCGCGGGCGCGAACAGGAACTTGCGTCCGGCCGCGGCATTTGTGGCCGGGTCGTTCGTCCGCCCGATGTGCGTGAAGTTCCAGTTTCCCGCCGACAGCGGTCCTAACGTCAACGGATCGACGAAGTCGATGCGGTAAATGTTGCCGCCCGTGTCCACGACATATCCATGGTCGACCTGACCGTCGAAGTTCCGGTCGACCAGCGTCACGTCGGCCGGGACGCTTCTCAGCGTGTCAAAGCTCTGCAGTATGGCGCCGTTGTCCGCGTCGAGCACGTAAACCTTGCGGCCCTTGGCAGAGGCGCACGACGGCGCGGATGTATCGGCGTCGTCGCAGGGATCGTGCCCGCCGCCCATGACGATGAGCGGATCGCTGCCGCCACCATATCCGGACACGGTGGCAACGTTGGGCGTAGACCAGGTCTGGCCGATCTCAGTCGAGCCCGAGGTGCAGCTGACGTCATCATTCAGATGCGCGCAGCCCATGCGCCACTTCAACACCGGTACCGCCGGGTTCGTCACATCGAAGGCATGGATCCGGCGCCCGCCGCGCCGCATGGACGGGAAGACCCAGACCTTGGAGTTGTCGGCATTCTGGTAGAGCCCCGCGGAGCCGTCGAAGAAGTAGTTCTTGCGCTCGGAGGTCACGGTGCCGGGCAATCCCGGATAGGTCACGATTGGATCGTTCTGGTAGAGGCGCTTCAGGAAACGGTGGTGCTCGGAGCCGATAAAGGCCCAGAGCTCTTGGCCGGTATTGCCGGAGATTGCACGGAAGGTGCCCTCGTTGCTGCCGTAGTAGACGACAACGCCGGTCGAGCCACCATAGTTAACGGGCAGCGGGCGCGAATGCGTCACGTCACCGTGCAGCGAGGGGCGCGTCTCGTTGAAGATGTTGTTGCCGTTCTCGTCGTGGACGTCCATGCCGAGCGTGAAGTCGATGATCCGCTGGTGCTCGGTTGAGTTCGCTGCCTGCACGCGTGAGGCGCCCACGTTGGAGGTGTTGAACGGAACGAGCGAACAGGTCGTCGAGTTGAACGGACAGGTATGGACCGTGCGGTTGACAGCAGTGGTCGGTATCGCCGCGCCGGGATCGTTGCCGCGCCGGATCACCTCGGAGACGGCGCCTTTTTCCACCAGCGCTCCATCAGGCAGGTCGGAGAACGGGCTCGTCGACGCGACCGTGCATAGCCCCGCGCTGATGGGAGAGAAGTTCCAGTACGTGCCGCTGTCGGTTGTGTAGAAGCTCGACGCGCAGGACTGCACGAAGCCGGTCGCCGCGGAAACCGCCTCAGCGCCGTCCTTGTCGGCAAGTTTTGCTTCACTGCCGAATAGTCCAACCTGGTAGCGCTTCAGGTTGCCGTACCACTTCGGCTTCGCGTTCGGGTCCGGCCGGAACATGCCGATGAACACCTGGTTCTCGTTCTGCGAGCGGTTGGTCGCGTTGATGGGCAAGCTTGCCGACGCAAACACGCTGTTGACCGCCTGGATCTCGATCAGGATCTCGCGCAAGGCGTTGAGAATCGCCTGTTCGCTCGTCGCGGAGAAGTAACGGCCCCCGCCGTACTTGGCCATGCTCATCAGAAGCGCGGTCTGGCGCGCGTCTTGGGCGTCCTTGAACACGTCGATCGTGTACACGGAGGCGTTCTGCTGTCCACCCTCCGGGCTGACGTCCGTCGTGAAGAGGTACTTGGACCACTCGTCGGCGTAGCGCACTTCGTTGTTAGGCGGCACGGCGGTGGTTCCGGTGGGTGTCACGACCAGGGCCGTATTGCAACCCTGATAGTCGTGGGCCTTCTGATTGCCGCTGCAGCCCAGGGTGGATGTGAGGTTGTTGTTGACCACGCACTGGTAGCTGTCGAAACCGGGATTGGCGCTCGTGACGCTGCCCGGAACGCTGCAGTTATTCGAGCAGGTGTTCGAATTGCCCAGGACCGCGCACTGCTGCTGGGAGATCGTGGTGAACTGCGGCATGGGCAGCTGCGTCGTATCGCCTTGGACTCCACTCAAAAGGGCGGAGGGCGAGTCCTGAGTCGGAAAGCCGTTGCCGATGAAAATGACGTAGGTCTTCGCGCAGCTGTTGTTGCTGTCGATTGGCGACTTGTAGGTGCGCTTGAGCGGGTCGGCAAGGCCGTTCACGTAGGCCTCGGGATCCGACTTGAGGTCGGGATCCCCGGAGTATCGATCCTGCCCGAAATGGCTTGAATCGACCGGGCTGCCCGCGATTCCAGTCTGGGCGTTGGCCGGGCTCGTAAAGCCGCCGAGGTATTTAAATACCTCGAACAGGCCCGCGCTGTAGTCGGTCTTGGCTGTACCCACCTTCTCGGCGGAGGTGTCGAAATTCTTGAACAGGCAATTCGGTGTTCCGTTGAGTGTGTTCGGTCCGTCGACGCAACTGGTGTCCCCGATCAACTGCTGCAGTGCGCCCTTGTTGTCGGGCCCGTTGGTGCCGTCCGTCATCCGCCTGATGTGAAAGCGCACATAGGCGCCGTCCTTGTTGCTGCCGCTCCCCGGCGTAAACAGCATCAATCCGAGGTTCACGCTGTCCGTCAGCTCGCCAACGAGGGTTCTGAGGGCGCGCAACTCCGATTGTCCCTGCTTGACGCCGCCCGCCCAGTGCTGGCTCGCCGCCGACCAGTTCGCGCTGTTGTCGATCACGATGAGCACGTTGGGCTGCGTGGAGGTGGACGAAGCCGCGCCGAGGAAGAGATCGACGTCTTCAGCGTGGAGTGAGGACGGCGCAACGGCGGCAAGAGCGGCTGCGATTGCGGCGCTGAGGAGGTGGCGGCAGATCCGTTTCATATCACTACCCCTTTGGTATTTACCGTCAACCGCCGTGCTACAGGCACGAGGTTGCCATATCGTCGATGCTGATGCGCACACCCACGCCCTGGGTTACCGTTACGCGGGCCGAGTTGGCCGCGCCCGCGGTCTGCGCGGTGATTTCCCACAGCGTGTTGGCGCACAGCGAATCCCCAGTGACGGCGTTCTGGACGCCAAATTGCTGCTGCTGGCCTGCTGCGCAGCCCAGGTCCTCGATGTTGGTCAGCACGAGATCGGTCATCTTGATGCCGGCCTTCGAGACGCACGCCGGCATTGGAACGAGCTGCGTCGTGTACTCGGGTGTGCCGTCATTCGTCAGATCGGTGCACAGCGTGTTGGCCGCGCCGCACGGATTCAGGACGGCGTTGGCGGGGTTCGCGATGAACTGCGGCGTGCTGATGACGGTTTCAATCGTCTCCTGCGCGGCGTTCAAGGCTTCCCCACGCGATTGCATGTTGCCGACCACCTTGAGATTGGAGGTGCTGCTGTTGAGCGAGCTCACGGCGAACATCGTCAGCATGACCAGCATGACCAGCGCGATGAAGAGCGTGGCACCGCGCTGCGAGCGCATTCCGGTCTTCATGGCGCGTCCCTCCTTCCCGCGGGGTTCGCGATGCGCACCATCGCGGAGTAGACGTTGCGGCGGTAGCGATCATTTGTAGGGCCGAACACGACCGGAACACCTCCCGCATTGATCCCGAGGCGGTAGGTCCGCGTATCGGTGTGCCCGGGCGAGGGATCGACACTGCGCGCGAGGACGTGAAGATCCGCGGTGACGACGTTGGTCCAGTTGTTTCCCGGCGTGCAATTGGTGCACCCCGCGAAGGTGAAGTTGGTCGGATCCGCGCTGTAAGCGTCGGGCTGACCGTCGCCATCGGTGTCGATTCCATACTCGATGTTCATTTCCTCGATGCCTTCCACGAGCGGCACCTGGACGATGGCCCCGCTGCTCAACTCGAGGCGCGTCAGCGTTGGTACGTTCTGGCCCGACCCATTGTCGGTGCTGATGTAGTAGACATGGACCATGTACTCCCGCTTCCCAGCGGCGGTAGCGCAGTCCTTCTGCCGCAGCGGAAAGGCGGCGGAACCCTCGACGTCGAGGACGTGCTGCGGCGTGTCCGTATTGCACAGCGAGGCCTGCAGATACGGCCTGCCGGCCGCAACGGCTTCGCAGCCGGCAATCCCGGCCACGCAGGTCTTGACGCGCCGCACGACGAAGACATCGCTGCTGGGCTTCACATTGATCGGAAGGCAGGAGGGCGCACCGGCGCCGTCGTCGTAGCCCTGCACATGGAGCGGAATCGCGTTGCTCCAGTCGGCGGGATTGGTTGAGCAGGGATCTGGCAGGACGGCAGGAACCGGCAATGCACCGACGTTGAGCTCGCCATAGAAGCCGGCGACCCGAAAATCGTCCGCCAGAAGCTGAATTGCATAGCGTCCATTCTCGATCTGCCGGCTGGTGCGCTCGAGCTCGCTCCGGGCCGCGCTCGAATTGGAGAAGACGGTAAGCAGCGCGGCAAGCAGTATCAGCCCGAGCGTGAGCGAGATCATCAGCTCGACCAGCGTCACGCCGGCCTGGCGGCGGTAACGGAAATTCCTGAAGTCCTCTGGGCGCATGACAGGTATTCCTATGGCGTCACGCACACGCCTGTGGTCGGATCGTTTTGAAGGCAGCCGATCTTGATGCGCGCGATCATTGCGCGCCGCGTCTGCTCATTGCCGTAGAGCCCTTGCCCGCATGCCGTGGAGGTGGGAGCGACTGTCGGCGTTACGCCTTGCCACACGACGGCTACGGCGAATTCACGCGGCATCGTCGCGCTCACGTTGCTGATGCAGCCGCGGGCCCCGATCATGCCTCCCACTGGCTGGCCACCGGAGCTCGTTTCCGACGCTCCGAGCAGAGCGTTGTTCCACTGGCAGAGGTCGAGGTTCGCGCCGGTGAAGCCAAGACAGTTCTGGACCGCGTTTCCGGTTCCGAGCGGGCCGCCGGTGACGTAGTTCATCGCGTTGCGGCGGTTGGCGGCAATGCGGTCGACGATGTCCTGCAGCAGCACGATCGCGTGCGAGCGGTGGTAGGACTCGACCTCGGCAAGCTGCATGCGCGCCTGAAGGCCCGCCACACCGAGCAGCCCGATGGTGAGGATGACGATCGTGATCAGCACCTCGATCATGGTGACGCCGCGTGTCCAGGAGCGGTTTGCGCTGATCATCAGCACGCCCCCTTCTTGGCGGCCGGTCGTCCGCCCAGGTCGATCTCGATGCAGCGGTTGTGCGACGCGTGGCCGCCATTGGCCATCAAGCTGAGTGACGTGGAGCCGGTTGTGAGACGGCCGGCCCCGTTGAACGTGATGCTGCCGGGACCGGCTATGATCACCTGGGCGAGCCTGTCCTGTTGCCGAACCGTCTCGCCGCCTGAATCCGTGATGGTCCAGCCATTGGCCCAGTTTCCGCCGGCGGGGAGCACGGTGACGGTGGTGTTGCGCGTAATCGCCTCGCTGCGCGCGACGAGCAGGTTCGAGAAGAGATCGAAGCTCGCCGTTTTGACGGCCTGCGAGAGGATGATCTCCTTGAAGCCCGGCGCTGCGAGCCCCACGAGAATCGCCAGCACCGCGACTGCCAGCATGGTCTCTGTGATCGTGAACCCGAGCGCGGCGCGCCGTGCGCGCACGGTGCTGCAGGGACGCCGCTGAAGTGTCGGGATCCGAGCCATCATTGCCACCCTGGCTGGCCGTTACGCGTTTTCGCGCCACTGCTGTCGAGCGTCAACGCGCCGTCCGGCACCTGCCTCGAACCGGGCAGGGGCGTCGCCATCAGCGTGTAAGACGGCGGCACCGTTGGCGCCGCCGGATTGATTGTCACCGCGTAGAAAGGGACGACCTCGGTCGGCACGGTCATGTTGAGCGCACCGAGCGCACCGGCGCCCACGGCGTACTGCCGGGCATCGAGCAGGTATTGCTGCTGCCGGGTTGCGATGTCTGCGAGAAAGTTCTGCGCGGCGCTGCGGCGGCCCTTCCGCATATGATCCTCGTAGGACGGATACGCGATCATCGCGAGAATTGCGACGATCACCACGACGATCATCAGCTCGATGATGGTGAAACCGGTGGTCCTGAGCGCGCCCCAGGGCGAGTGCTGGCGATTTCGCCCACGCGTCCAGGGCGCGCGTGAACCCGCCAGCGCGATTACGGAGTGCGCGAGAAAGCGGTTGTGACCAAACGTTGCACTGCACGGTGCGCACGAAATCGCAAGGCGATCGTGCGCCGCGCTGGCCGCGTGGCAAACATCAGGCGACGCATTGCGTCGTGTTTCTTCCACCTTTGTCCCCCCGGACAAGTGATCGCTTTCGCACAAGAGCGACACCCCCCGGTGACCGCTCGTGTGTTCCCTGTTTCCGCTTAAGAATCTAGCAAATAGCGTGCAAACTTGGGTGTGAACTACTGGACAAAAGACGAAAGAATTTTGGGCGTGAACCGCGCTTCGTTCTGACGCTCGTCGCGTGAATAATCTGACGCTTTTCCGCGTCGTGCGCGTGACGTAATTGCTCCTGGCGCACGCTGGTGGTTCAGCGCTCAATCACCCATTTTTCTGCGTGATCCAGCGCACGTTTCTCGAGGGATTATTTGCAGGCTCGCTTCTACGTCACGTGGCAGGTTCTGCCGCTCCACGTCAGGGGGATTGGGTAGAACCGACGATTTGCGGCGAGCGGCTGGACGAGCACGCCGGTCAGTCAGGCACGCTCGCGCAGGGGTAGCCGCGGCCGTAGGCGATCTCCACCCACATATAGCTCTTCACCGGACCGCGCTTGTCGCGGGCGGGCCTGAACTTCATCCCTCGCATGCTGTCGAGCGCGCTTTTCTCGAAGGCCGGCGCTGCGCACACGACATCGACGTGATCGAGGTCGCCGCGCTCGTTGATGAGGAGCTGGAGCAGCACCGCGCCGCCGCGTTCCGCCTTCTTGCCGGCGGGGTAGACGGGCTTGGGCTCGGCGAGCGGGCGCGCCTGGGTGACGAGGCGCCGCGAGTTGAAATACGTGTAGCGCGATCCCCTCGACTCGAGAAACTCGTCCGGATTCTTTGGCTGGTTCGAGAGCATGAATACGTTGACGGCGATCTTCTTCGAGATTGGCTGCGCCCCGGCGTCGCCACTGCCCGTTGCCCCTCTTCCTCCGCCCTGAGCCGCCTGGGCGACAATCGCGGGCTCATCCAATGGCGCCGCTATTCCCGGCTGGCCTAGCGTGGCGGCAACGACCGCGAACAGCGCTGCCAACAAGAGAAGCGTTGCGTGAACACAAGTCCCTCTTTCAAGCGGCAGTGTTAAAGCTTTCACCGTGGGTAACGCCTTAAAAAAAAGCGGGCAACCTGCCCGGTTGCCCGCGAACATGTGATCTGCGGTTTCCCGGCTAGTAGATCAGCTCGCGCCACGAGACCCGCTTGCCGATCGAGCCTCCAGCGCCCGGGTTGATGCCGCCGACCGTCTTCTTGCCGGTGACGTCGATCGCGCTGTACTTCAGCTGGCCGCTCGGCAGGCGGAAGACGACGGCGCCTGCAATGAGCGCGTTGCCCAGCTTGGTACCGACGATTTGCTGGGAGGCCGAAGCGACATACGATCCCGACTGGTAGTCGAACTGGTACACGAAACTATTGCCGCCCGCCGAGCACGGCTGCGAGTTCGGCTCGTTGGTCGGAACGAGCAGCACGCCGCGCACGAGCTGCGGGTCGATGTTGACGCGCTCACCCGGGGACTGGTTCCCGGGATTGAGGTCCACGTACCAGCCATTCTGCAGCGTCCAGTCGACCGGATTGTTCGAAACGCTGCGGCTCGTCGGATCGACGACGATCAGGTTCTGCTGCACGAGATTCGCTCCAGGCTGACGGAGATCGCCGAGGTCAGCGCCCGTGTCCTTGAAGCCGTAGACCGTTTGCTGATAAGCACGCGCTTCCGGCGGGCTGAGCGTCGCTGGATCCGGCAGGTCGGACGACCCGAGGAGGCGGCCGGTGCCGACGTAGATCGCATTAAACCCGGCAGCAAAACGCGTCACCTCAACGCGCGTCGTCACCGACTGCGGCAGGCCGCCAGCGTCGAAGAGCCGCGCGATGCGCTGGAAAGTCATGGTCGCCATGTCGAGCCGCCAGACATTGCCTAGCAGGTCGCCGCCGTAGACAAGGGTAGTCGTGTTGTCGACCGCGAAATTGATGGCAAAGCCGGTGAGCTGGGCAAGCCCGCTCGGATTGCTCAATTCACCCGCCTCGGGGAAGCTCACCGCGCTGCTGGTGCTCACCTTGTCAAGGATGGCCCCCGTCTCGATGTCGATGACGTAGGCGTAGCCGGTTCCGTCGCCGGGCGTGATGTTATTGTAGCCGGAGGAGACGATCGCCACCCACGTCCCGTCCTTTGCCCACTTGGTGATGATCGGATCGCCGTAGGTGAAGCCGATGTTGGCATCCGTGGAGGTGCAGCCCAGCGCTGGGTCCGCGCATACTTCCCACAGACCCTTCGGGTTGAGGGGATCGGTGATGTCGAGCGCGAAGTAGCCGCGTCCGCCGCTCCTGAAGCCGCTCACCAGCACCGTCCTCCACGTGTTGTCGCTCTTGAAGAACACGTCCATCACCACCGGTGAGCCGTCCGCGTAGAAGCGGTGCTTGACGTCGTAGTTGCTGACCGCAAGCTTGTGCAACTCAGGCATGATGGCGCGCGGGACATAAGCCCACATCTCCTGCCCGGTGCTGCCGTTGAAGGCATGCAGCATGCCATCGTTGGCGCCGATGTAGAGCGCGCCCTGGCGGTTCTGGTTTGCGACCTTGAACGAGTTGTAGTCCGGGGTGACCGGATCCGCATACTGCAGGATCGGTGCGCCCACGAAAGCCGGCTTCGAGGTCACAGTGTCGCCCAGCACGCTCTGACGAGTCCGGTAGACGCTGTCGTTTCCACTCTGCCCGCGCAGCCAGTTGATGAGATTGTTGCCGTCGTTGACCTGCGCCTGTTCTGAAGGCGCCATCGGCGCGCACTGCGGCAGCGCTGCGCACTTGTCGTCGAAGAATGCCTGTTCCTGGGGCGTCATGCTCGCGTAGAGGAACGGCTTCAGGTTGCTTGCGCCACCAGGGTCCAACATCACGATGTTGCGGGTGTCGGTGGTGGCCGTCACGCGGGCGTTCAACTGGGAACCCGCGGCCCAGACGTTGCCGGGAATCGTATTGCCCGTGGCCGTGTCGATCTCCTCCGCTACGATCTCCCCGTCCCACAGCTGCGTGCGGTAGGTCGAGCTGTAGAGGAAGTTGTCGCTCGGCGTGATGTTGGGCGTGCTGGTGGCCGAGGCGGCGCCCGAGCCGGTCTGGCTCTGGATCGCGGACAGGGCGCTCGCAAGACCGCTCTGCAGCGATGCGGGATCCTTGGCGCTGAAGTAGCGGCCGCGGCCGTTCACCGCCGCGTGCCACAGGTCGTCGAGCGCCGAGGGGCTGTCTCGCTGCGCCTGCGGCCAGTTGCACTGCCCAGTGGTCCACGAGCACCCGGAGGGATCGCCGGCCTTGATCTTGGCGAAATCCCCGGTGGTCGCGGTCTCGTAGTCAGGGCGGAAATCCATCAGCCCGTCGAGCCCGAGCCCCAGGGTGAACGTCACCAGGTGCTGGTGCGCGGCCGTGTCCTTGGCGTTCGTCGGCACGTTGTCGGTCGAGACCGGACCGCTCGTGCGAAGATCGGTCTTGTAGTAGTACATCGCCACGTCTGCGAGCGTGTCGGACGAGCCTGCGCTCGAGCCGGCAGTGCCTCCGAGGTTTCCGTCGTAGGCGCCCGCGGCGCGCGTCGAGAAGCCCGCGTCCACATTATCCTGGTCGCCGATCGAGCCGCCCGAGAGGTTCTGGCCGGCGCTGCTGTTCCAGTAGCCGTCGGTCGTCAGGATCGTGAAGTTCTGCTGGCAGCTGTACTGCATCGGATCGTCGGGCATGAAGCTGTTGATGCCGCTCGTGACGCCGGCATAGTGTCGGCCGACGCGCGAGAGCGATTCGCGCAGCGGCGTCGAGCCAGACGCGCCCTGGCTGTAGAACTTGGTGTACCACGCCTGCTTGTGGGTGGGAGTGAACTTGTCGATCTTCAGATACTGGCCGCTGCCGCTCGCGTTGATGGTGAGGAAGCCGATGCGGTAGCGGTCGTCCATGATGGAGAACGCGCGGCCAGCGGCGGTTTTCATGGCCAGCATGCGATCGCGGTAGTACGAGTACCAGTTTGAGAAGTTCTGCAGCTCCTCAAGGTACGTGCAGGTCGGCGCCGCCGCGCAATCGCCGCGGTTGGGCCGGTTGTCGAAGGCCCCCGAGGAAACAATGTCGGTGCGCTTGATTTTCCCGAGGCGCGGATAACGGTAGGTCGAGCTCCACTTGGCCCGGCAGAAGACGGAGCTGCCGCCGGAAACGGCGGTCTGTGTCGCCGCGCTGTCGGTTCCGCTGCGGCGCCGGCACCAGCGGAGCGGGGCGGGTACGGCGTGTGTGGCAGTCGGCGTGTCCGAGAGCGTGCAGATGGTCAGGTTCTGATCGCTGCAGTGCTCGCGCGGCATAACCTCATAGTAGTACGGATTGGTCTCGTTTCGGGATACCGCGAACCGGAACGTGGTCGTGGGAAGCCCGCCCGACATGTCGCTGCCGGAGTTGCCGTCGTTATAGATGAACGGATTCGGCGTATCGACCCCGTTGCGCCGGCAAGTGTTGGGATCTTGCCGCTCCGATGAGGTGGGATCGCTCTCGTCGCAGAAGTACAGCTCGGTCCAGGAATTGAGAAGATTCCTGGTGCTCGTCGAGCTGCTGTCATAGGGATTGTTTCTCGCGGCGCTCGGGTCGGCGTTTCCGAGGCTCACGCCGAGATCATCAACGCCCGGTGTATAGGTAATCTGCGGGTTGTAGTAGATCGTGTTGAACGGCGCGGCGTAGAACGGCGGATGCCCGGCGCGGCAGCTCGTGTCCGCGACGTTGCAACTGCTGGAGCTGCACTGCTTGCAGGTGTCGCTGTTGTCCACCTCATCCGGCATGAAGTCCCGGGCCATGCTGCCCGAGTCGTCGAGCACGAACATGAGGTTGGGCAGCACCGTCACGCTGGGCGCGGTGCCGAGCGGCGCGGGCGCCAGGTCGGTTTCGGCCGCCCCGGCCGGCGTGGCTACGCCAAGAAGGAAAAGAAGCAGGAATCCCGTTCTAAAACGATAAGAGAGTTGTCTCATGATCCCCCCCGGGATGATGATCCATTATCAAAGCGCGATGGCGACCATTGACTGCACGTAGCTCGTGGTGTTGCGCGGACCCTGCGTGCGCACCGTGATGCGGTAGAAGACCTTCGGGTCCTCAAGATAGCCCGGCGCGCCGACAGCGAAGCTGTCGCCCTGCGCCGGCGGCGGCGCAGTGTTGCTTGCGCTGGTCAGCGCACACTGCTGGGCAGTCCCGGTCGCGCAGGTTCCGTTGTAAGGCGTATCCGGACAGTTGCACAGGCGATGAATGAGATACGAGGTCGTGTTGCCTGCGGCATCGGCGCCGAGGCTGATGGCGCTGGCCCACGTGAGCGGGTCGTTCCAATCGGGCTCGGCACCCGGGCGCGACGAGTAGTAGCCCGTTCCCAGATTGGTGTTGGCGAGCGCCGCACGGTTTGCAATCAGCCACTGGTAGGCCAGCTCGACGCCGTTGTCCGAGGACTGGATGGTCGACTGCTTGAAGGCGAGGTTGCCCGCGATCAGCGTGGCGGTATCCACCGAGCGCATGATGGCGATGCCGGCGAGGGTCATGGCGACCAGCACTATGAGCGCGATGAAGAGCACCGTGCCGCGTTGCCGCATGCGACCCGCTCTCGAGATACCGTTTCGCGCGTTCACATTGAACTTTGAGCCTTGAACCTGGAACCTGGTAAACGACTGTCTCATTACGGCCTCCAGATCATGTTGCGAACGGGTACCACCGTCTGGAATACCTTGTAGCGGTAGTGCTGTTCGTCTGGTGTGAGTGTCCACACCGGCCCGACGGTGGTCGGCGCGGTTGCAGAGTCGTTCCACAGCTTGATGGTGGCGGGGCTGACCACGTCCTTTTCATAGAGGCCGGAGCGCGCGACGATGCCGATGCGCACGGCAAGGATGGTTGCCCAGTCTCCCGCGGTCACCGGCACGAAATCATCGAACACGTCGATGATGCCGTCGCCGTTCGTGTCCCGGCCATATTGGGCCTGGAGCTGCACGATGCCGTCGTAGATCATGGTCGGCGCGGTCGACGGAGCCGACAGCATCTGCTGCACCGCCAACTGTCCGTTCTGGACCGAATAGATGTTGTACGAGGGCTGCTGCCCGAGGTTGAACACCTTGGCGTTGAATGTGTAGGTGACTCCGATGCCGCCGGGTTTGTTGTAGCGCGTTGGCATGACGAGACCGGTATTGGGATCGGTGTAGTTGCCGTTGGTGTGCAGGATCAGGTCCAGCTGGCCGGCAACGCCAGGCAGGTTGCTTGCCTGCCCCACCGAGCAGTTGAGGCCCGTCTCCGCGAGGATCACTACGTCGCCTTCCTGGAATCCGAAGCGGTTGGTGACACGGTACGGTTGCGTATCGGTGCCCATGGTCTGGATCAGGTTGACCGACTGGGGCAGCAGATTGCCGTTGCCATAGAGGACGGTCAGCGTGTCCGGTCCTTCCCCTGCGCCCTGGATGATCTGCACCGGCGTGAGTGTGAGAGTGAAGTCCGTGCCGGTCAGCTCATCGTGGGCCAGCGTGTTGCACCCGAGGTAATCGGTGCTGTTGACGCCGTAGCCCGACTGGCGCAGTTCGCGCTCGAGCGCAAAGAGCGCCAGCGCGCCGTTGGTCTGCGCTTCGCCGCCACCCATGGTGGTGCGTTTCTGGCCCTCGAACACGGAGAACACCTGGAAGATCGCGGTGATCGCGATCAGGCTGATCACCATCGCCACGAGAAGCTCGACCAGGGTCACGCCTCGGACGCGGCGGGCCCGCAACGGCGGTGTGAATTTGCTGATCTTGAGCATGGCTGTCGTCAGTTGCTGTTGATGTACGCGATGGTGATGTGGTTATGCGGCGCCGTGGCGGCCGGCGGTTGCCAGAACACGGTCACCGTGACGGTGGTGCCCGCCACCGCTACCGTCGGCTGGTTGACGGCGCCACCGATGCCCGGCAGGCCGTTCTGGACGGCAGTCACCCAGTTCGCGAGCACGGCGGGGGGCCCGCCCCCGCCCGCATAGGCGTAGTTCGCGAGATTGGTGCGGTTGACCCACATCTCACCGATGATCTGGTTGGCAAAGAAGCTCGCATCCGCGCGGTACTTCGCGTCGTTTACCTGCTTGATCGCGAGCGCCTGCATGCCGACGAGCGCGAGGATCCCGAGCGAAAAGATGAGAATTCCCACCATCGCTTCGAGCAGCGTGGCGCCGCCCTGCGCTCGCCTGAACTTCGCGGGATTGGGGATGATTTTCTCCATGGTCTGCTCCTTTGGCCGTTGGCTCTTGTCTATTGACAGCCCACCGGCACGACCGCTCCGCAGCTGCGCGTATCGCCGACAGCGACCTGCGGATCGCACATCCGGGTAAGCCCGGTCGCGTTCACCATCACGCACAGCTCGCGGCTCTCCGCGGCAGGAATCCGGGTCGAATCGACCTTGACTTCGGTGAGGGGCGTCGAGCCGTCGGCGTTGATCGTCACTCGTCCGAGCCCGCTGAAGGTGACACGGTCGGAGCCGGCCGGCGTGATCGTGACCACCGCCGTTGACGTTCCTTCCTCTGCGGCCCGGCTCTGGATCACTTCGCCCGTGGCGGGGATGTTGACTGTCCACCCCGAGGCCGCGTCCATTCGAAGCTCGACGCTGGTGTTGCGTCGGACTGCCTCGCTGCGGGCCAGCGTCATGCCGCTCAGGATTGCTTCGCCCGCCGTCCGGATCTGGGTGTTCTGTATCCAGATCGTATAGCTCGGCAGGGCGAGAAACACGAGGACCCCCAGCACGACCATCGTGATCATCAGCTCGATCAATGTGACACCCTTGCTGTTCTTCTTCATGGTCTTCAGCAGATGTTGGGTTTGGCGCGGATCCAGCACGCGGCGTTGCTGGACCAGCCGTTGGTGGTGGCGGGCGCAGTTACGACGGTTGCGCGCGCATTGATCTCATTGACCGTGTAGGCGAAACCGCCCGTGCCCTCGCCGGCGACCCCGGTCGCAGTGACGACGTAGGTTTGCGCCGGTGCCGCGGCAGGGACGCAGTTGAAGGTGAAATACTTCGACGTCGGAGCGGCCGCACCGCAGCCGCCCAGGCCGCCGCCGTCGTAGCGGCGATTGTCCTGGTAGAACTGTTCCATCCGCACGCGGAAATCGGAGAGCGTGTTGTGCGCATCCACCAGCTTCCCGCGCAGGATGTAATCGCGGTAGCTGGGGAGCGCGACCGCCGCGAGGATCGCTATGATGACGACAGTGATCATCAGTTCGATCACCGTAAATCCCTTGTGACGCAAATTCATGTGTGCCATCCGTTTTGTGTGCAGGGTTTTGTGCCAAGAGCATTTTCGATCCCGGGCAAGGGGGGTTGCTAGCGTTGCCCGATGAACGTCGCGAAAACCGGCACGAGCGGCGAAAAACAGGCCTGAATCGTGACCAATTGCACGAATTCGTGCGATGGAAAGCGCCTCCTGGAATGGACGCAGATTCATGGAGTTGCGACCTTGTCCCGAGTGACTGGCCGCGCGAAGGGACAAGCCGCTTTGCAGGTCGGCAAGACACCGCTCCGGGCTTGCTGAGACACACGAACCGCGCATAGTCCAATGCTCCGCCGAACAAGCGACAGGCAACCTTTTGGGTTGCCCGCCGTCCTGCGCTCTTGGGTTTCTTGACGCTCTAGAGAACGAGCTCCCGCCACGAGACGCGCTTGCCGATGGAACCGCCGGCGCCCGGAGCCACACCGCCGACGACCTTCTTGCCGGTGACGTCGATGGCGCTGTACTTCAACTGGCCGCTGGGCAGGCGGTAGACCACGACACCGGCGACGAGCGCCTGGCTCAACTTGGTGCCGACGGTCTGTGCGGTGGCCGAGGCCACGTAGGAGCCGGAGCGGTAGTCGAACTGATATGTCCAGCTCACGCCTCCGGCCGAGCATGGCTCTGATTTGGGCTCGTTGGTGGCAACAAGCAGCACGCCGCGCACGAGCTGGGGATCGACCGTGACGCGCTCGCCCGGGGACTGGTTGGCGGGATTGAGATCCACATACCAGCCGTTCTGGGTTGACCAGTCGACCGCATTGTTCGAGATCGTGCGCGTGTTGGCGTCGACGACAGTGATCGTTTGCTCGACCAGCTTCGCCGCAGGCAGTCGCACGTTGCCGAGATCGCTTCCGGTGTCCTTGAAGCCATACACCGTCTGCTGGTAGGCGCGGTTCTCGGGCGGGCTCAGCGTTGCCGGATCCTGCAGGTCGGAGGTGCCGAGCAGCCGGCCGGTGCCCACGTAAATTGCCCGGAAGCCGGCGTCGAACTGCGTGACATCCACGCGCGTGGTGACTGACTGCGGTTTCGCTGGCGAGCTGTCGTCGAAGAGACGGGCGATGCGCTTCATGTCCATGTTGTTCATGTCGAGGCGCCAGACGTTGCCCTCGAGGTCGCCGCCGTAGACGAAGGTCGCGGTATTGTCCACCGCGAAGTTCTTCGCGAAGCCCGTGAGGTAGGCAAGCCCGCTCGGGGTGGTGGTGTCACCCACGTTGGTGTCCTTCTTATCGAGGATCTTGCCGGTCTCAATGTCGAGGACCCAGATGTAGCCCTTACCGTCGCCGGGGCTGACATTGTTGTAGCCCGAGGAGACGATCGCGACCCACTTGTCCGGGTCCTTCGCCCACTTGGTGATGATGGGGTCGCCGAAGCTGAAGCCGATGTTGTCGTCCTTGTCGCCCGCGTCGCCGCATTCGAGCTTGCCGGTCGGATCCGCGCACACTTCCCACAGGCCCTTCGGGTCAAGGGGATCGGTGATGTCGAGCGCGAAGAAGCCGCGCCCGCCGGCCTTGAGTCCGCTGACGAGAACGGTCTTCCACTTGTTCTGCGACTTGAAGAATACGTCCATCACTTGCGGCGAGCCGTCGACGAAGTAGCGGTGCTGAGTGTCGTAGTTGCTGACCGCGAGCTTGTAGAGCTCGGGCCGGATCATGCGCGGGGCCCAGGCCCAGAGCTCCTGCCCGGTGTCGCCGTTGAAGGCGTGCAGCATGCCGTCGTTGGCGGCGATGTAGAGCACGCCTTGGCGGCTCGCGTTCGCGGTCTTGAACGAGTTGTAATCGGGCGTTACCGCGTCCGCATACTGCAGGATGGGTTTCCCCACGAACGCGGGCTTGGAGTTCACGGTGTCGCCCAGCACATTCTCACGCGCGCGGAAGATGTCGCTGTTGCCGCTCTGCCCGCGCAGCCAGTCGACGAGGTTCTCGCCGTCGTTGACCCGCGCCTGGTCGGTGGGGCTCATCAACGCGCACTGCGGCAGCGCCGAGCACTTGTTGTCGAAGACCGCCTGGTGCGCGCTGCTCAAGCTGTCGTAGAGGAAGTCCACGCGCCGGTTCGACGTCACGGTGGTGAACGTGTAGATCTTGCGCGTATCGCTATTGGTCGATACCCGGGCATTCAACTGGCTGCCCGCCGACCAGGCAATGCCCGGGATCACATCGCCGGTGATCGTGTCGATCTTCTCGGCCACCACTTCCCCGTCCCATTTGCCGGTGCGGTAGGTGGAGCTGAAGATGTAGTTATCCGTCGGCGTGATATTCGGCGTGCTCGTCGCCGAGGAAGCCGCAGCGCCGGTCACGATCTGGATCGCGGCGAGCGCTTCCGTGAGCCCTGTCTGTAGCGTTCCCGGGTCCTTGGCGCTGAAGTACTTGCCGCGTCCGTTGACGGCCGCATGCCACAGGTCATCCAGTGCCGAGGGGCTGTCGCGCTCCGCCTGTGGCCAGTTGCACTTGCCCGAGGTCCACGAGCAGCCCGAGGGATCGCCGCTCTTGATCTTGGCGAAGTCTCCCGTCAGCGCAGTCTCATAATCCGGCCGGTAGTCCATGAGCCCGTCGAGCCCGAGCCCGAGCGTGAACGTGACCATGTGCTGGTGCGCCGCGGTATCCTTGGGCGTCGTGGGGACATCATTCTTCTCGACCGGTCCGCTCGGGCGCAGATCGGACTTGTAGTAGTACATCGCCACGTCGGCGAGTGTGTCGGCCGAGCCCGGGTTGTTGCCGGCGGTGCCGCCCAGGTTGCCGTCGAAGGCGCCCGCAGCGCGTGTGGAGAAGCCGGCATCGACGTTGTCCTGGTCGCCGATCGAGTTGCCGTTGATATCCTGCCCGGCGTTGTTGTTCCAGTAGCCGTCGGTGGTGAGAATCGTGTAGTTCTGCTGGCAGCTATACTGGATCGGATCGTCCGGCATGAAGCTGTTGATGCCGCTCGTGACCCCGGCGTAGTGGCGCCCTACGCGCGAGAGCGCTTCGCGCAGCGGCGTGCCGCCCGACGGGTTCTGCTTGTAGAACGTGTCGTACCAGGCCGTCTTGTGAGTCGGAGTGAACTTGTCGATCTTGAGATACTCGTTCGAGTCGCTCCCGTTAATCGTGAGGAAGCCGACACGGAAGCGGTCGTCCATGACCGAGAAGGCGCGTCCCGCCGCCGTCTTCATGGTCTGCATGCGGGTGTGATAGTACGCAAACCAGTTGGCGAAGTTGGTCATCTCCTCGGCATAGGTGCAGTTCGGCGCTGCCGCGCAGTCGGTGCGGTTGGGGCGATCAACAAAGGTGCTAACCGAAGAAACGATGTCGACCCGATAGAAGTTGCCGTAGCGCATCCATTGATGATTGTCGTCGCGCTTCGCCTGGCACCTCGGCTTGCCCCCGGAATTGCCCGATTGCTGACCATCGGCGTTCGCCATCGACTCGTTCTGGCAGTAGCGCACCAGTGCTGGGAACACGTACTGGCCGCCCGGGGATGTCCTGAGCTGGCAGCTGGTCAGGTTGGCATCGGTGCAGTATTCGCGCGGCTGCATGGTGTAGTAGTGCGGCGGGCCGAAGCGGATACGGATCCAACGGTAATCATTTGACTGGGTATTGTTCGGCCACCCATATGTTCCGTCGGTCTTGTCTTTCGCGTTGCTGTAGCGGAACGGTCCGCTCGCGTACCAGACGGGCCCGCCCGAAAGATAGTTCGAGGCGTCCTTGAAGCCGTTTCTCCGGCAGTTGGAGCTGGTCGGATTGTCGAATGCGTTCTTGCAGAACACCGGGTCCGGCCACTCGCTGTTGAGGTCGACCGTGTTGGACGTGACGTAGGGGTTGATCAGTACCTTGGTCCAGCCCGAGGTCGTCGCCGAGTCCATGCTCGGCAGGTCATTGCCGTTGGCGTCCTTTCCCGGCGTGTAGGTGACCTGCGGGTTGTAGTAGACGGTATTCGACTGCGCAGCGTACTGCGGCGGGCCAGCAGGCCACGGCTGCTGAGGATCGTTACGGTCGCCGTCCTGTGTCGATGGAGTGGTGTCGTTGCTCCAATCCCATGACCAGTGGCCCGCATCGGGGAAGACGAGACAGCTCGTGAGAATCCGGCCGGTCTCATTCGAGTCGAAGAGATAGCCTTTGCACGTCTTAGTGCCCCGAAGATTGTCGGGCATCCAAGTGAAGCCCATGCTGCCCGAATCGTCGAGCGTGAACATGAGATTCGGCAACACCGAGGCGCTGGGTGCAGTGCCAAGCGGCGCAGGCGCGATGTCGGTCTCCGCGGCGCGCGCGGGCGCAGTCAGAGCGACAATCGCGGCCAGCAGCGCCGCTGTTCTGAGGTAGCGAAAAGCGCGATGTTTCATGACGGCTGTCTCCATCTCAATTTTGGTGTCAACGCGCAACCGCCCCGGTATTGCGATGATGACGACCGTGACCTCATTTCACTCAGCGTGAATTCCCCGTGATCCAGTTTCATGTCCGCACAACGCTTCGTCGTGTGCATGGATTTGTGACGGGTGCATTGTCAAACGCGCGCAGGCACGTTTCCAGTGCTTCCCGATGGGCGTGGCGAAAGCCAGTACGAGTGGCGGAAAACGGCCCGATTTCGTGACCGAGCGCACGGAACGGGAACGCGATAAATGCGGTTTGAATGGGTGTGCGATTGGATTTGTGAACTTGTTCCGGTCGCGCGTCGCGCCGCGCAAGGAGACAATCAGGCCAGGGCGAAAATGACCTTCAACATTATGATTAATCGAGAATTAGACACAGTCTAAGAGTTTCTTTACAATGCGAGCCATGACACCTGTCGCCTGCACCCGGGAAAACGTGGCGGAGATCCTGCGCCGGCGCGAGATCAATCCGACGCATCAGAGGATCGAGATCGCGCACGCGCTTTTCTCGCGCGGCGAGCATCTTTCCGCGGATCAGATCCTCGCAATTGTCAACGACCGCCACCTGGAGACCTCGAAAGCGACGGTCTACAACACGCTCAACCTCTTCCTCGAGAAGAAGCTGATTCGCGAGGTGATCGTGGACCCCAACAAGGTGTTCTACGATCCCAACACCGAGCCGCATCATCATCTCTATAACGTCGATACGGGAGAGTTGACCGATATCGACGCCGCCGCAATCGAGATCTCAGGGCTGCCCAGCCTGCCGGAGGGCACGGTGGCCGAGGGTGTCGACGTCATCGTTCGCGTGAGGACCAGGAATTTGCCGGGCTGACGCCCGGCAAATTCCTGGGCCGCTGTAGCTCAGCTGGTAGAGCAGGCGCTTCGTAAGCGTCAGGTCGTCCGTTCGAGTCGGACCAGCGGCACCACTCGTCATCAGGCAGTCAACACGACGGCCATTTGCTCCTTGTAGAGGCGGCAGGTCGTCACGCCCGGGCCAGGGGGGCGAATCACCCGGGATCGTCGCCCATCGAATTCGGCCCGGTTGCACTGATGTTGCGCGCCCTTTCCCGGCAAAAAGTCTCGGCCGCTAACTCATTGACATAGAACGCCTAGCGGCCGGTCGGCCAGCTGTGTTCTAATAGTTTCCCCTCGATCGATCGACAGACACCAGGAGAACCCATGGCGGTCAACAAGACACCTGACGCAAAACCTGCTGGCGCTACGGCGGATGCGGGAGAGGCGACTCGCATCAAGTGGGACGACTCGAACATGAAGAGCTCGTACGCGAACGTGTGCAATGTGACGAGCACCCGTGAGGAAGTGGTGATGCTCTTCGGAGTCAACCAGGCGTGGAACCGCGGCCAGAAGGAGGTCACGATCCAGCTGACCGACCGCATCATCGTGAGACCATACGCAGCCAAGCGTCTCAGCATGCTGCTGCAGGGCGTGGTCAACGAATACGAGAAGCGCTTCGGCACGCTCAACGTCGAGGGACCTGCACCCACCAAGTAACTCCCAGCACCATCGCCTCAGGCAGCGGCCTTGCCCGACAGCTCCGACTTGATGGCGTGAAAGGCGCGCTCGAGGTCCTCTTCCGTGTTGAAGAACGACATCGAGATGCGAAGGGCGTCATCCTTGACGTTCGTCACGACGCGGTGCTTCTCGCGCAGCCGGCCCATGAGGCCGACTGCATTCGGTACCAGCACGTTCACGATATGCACGCGCTCTTCCCCGGTTTCCGGCGTGAGCGACTTCAAGCCAGCCGCCTTGACCATCTGCAGGCAGGTCGTGGAAAGATCGCGCACGCGGCTTTCAATGTGCGCGAGGCCGATTGACTGAATGAACTGGGCGCCCGCTCGCAGGACGCGAACCCCCAGGAAATTCGGATTGCCGCCTTCGAAGCGGTGCGCCGTGCGCACGTAGTCGAACTGGCTCACGACGTGCGCGCGCGCCGGGGCGGGGCTCGCCGCCTGCTTCACGAACGGCGTTCTCAGCTCGTTCAGCAGCTCCTCGCGGCAGTAGACGACACCTGAGCCCGTCAGGCCGAATAGCCCCTTGTGACCGCCGATCGCGATGACATCCGCGCCGAGCGAGTCAAGAGGTACCGAAAGTATCCCCGCCGCCTGCACGCCGTCCACGACGAGCTTGACTCCCCGTTCGCGACACACACGGCCGAGCGCCGGGAGGTCAACGCGAAAGCCGTTGCCGTAGGTGACCCACGCGGTCGAGACAACGCGAGTGCGCTCATCCATCTGCTCGAGAAAGGCTTCGACGGGCAGCCGCCCGTCGCGGTGCCGGGCCAACCGGATCTCGACGCCTTTTGCCTCCCAGTGCTTCCATACCCAGACGTTGGCGACGTGCTCGAGGTTGGTCAGGACGATGTTGTCCCCGGGCGCGAGGTCGAAGCCGTGCGCAGCAATGTTGAGGCCCTCGGTCGTGTTCTTGGTGAACGCGATCTCCGCGGGTTTCGCCCCCAGGAGATGCGCCAACGCGTCACGCG
>Ga0299906_10001328_pt1 | contig 21259 bp, 21 predicted proteins | sample RVTome_14_FD_200259 | JGI IMG/M metagenome (GOLD analysis project Ga0299906, IMG submission 200259) | Soil microbial communities from uranium-contaminated site in the Upper Colorado River Basin, Wyoming, United States - RVT145D125 (version 2) ...
CTGCATCACCGTCTCGTCGGGTCGGCGCACGTTGAAGAGATAGTCCTCGGGGTCCTTGATCGTGTACTGGACCGCGAACTGGATGTCGACGATGTTCTCGTCGTTGGTCAGCATCAGCGCCTCGCGCAGGACCTTCGACTTCACGTTGTTCCGGTAGCCGACCTCGATCGTCCGGACCTGGGAGATGTTGACCACCTCGTGCGACTGGATCGGGTACGGCAGCCGCCAGCGCAGGCCCGGCTCGGTGGTCTGCGAGTACCTGCCGAACGTCAGCACGACGCCGCGCGAGCTCGCATCGACGATGTAGAAGCCGCTCGCGAGCCACACGACCAGCACCAGGACCACCAGCAACCCGACCCCGCCGCCGACCTGGCGAAAGCTGGGCGGCTCGGCACCCGCGCCACCGCCGCCGCCGCGCCGGCCGAAGATGGTGGCAAGGCGCTGGTTGAAGTTGCGCCAGAGCTCGTCGAGGTCGGGCGGCCCCTGGTTGCCGCCGCCGCCCCCGCCGCCGCGGCGGCCCCATTGCGGGTCGTTAAGTGACATGCGCGTCCTTGGTGTGCCCGGGTTCGGTTGCGAGTCGTCGGGATTCGGCCTTCGCGGCTGCCGCCTCGGCGAGCGCCTGGCGTAGCGCGTCCAGACCCGCGCCCGTCCGGGCGCTCAATCGGACGCGGGCGATCCTACCACAGTCGTCCCGATCGACTCCCGGCCCGACGCCGTTCAGGTCGATCTTGTTCCAGACGATGAGCTGCGGAATCGCCTGCGCGCCGATCTCTTCCAGCACCTTGTTGACCGCGTCGATCTGTCGCTCGCGCGTCGGGCTGGAGGCGTCGACGACGTGGAGCAGCAGGTCGGCGTGCACCGTCTCCTCGAGCGTGGCGCGGAACGCGGCGACCAGCGTGTGCGGCAGGCCGCGGATGAATCCCACCGTGTCGGAGACGGTGATCGCGCCGGGCGCCGGCAGGTGGAGACGCCGCGTGGTCGTGTCGACGGTCGCGAACAGCCGGTCGGCGGCATACGCGCCGGCGCGCGTGAGCGCGTTGAAGAGCATCGACTTGCCGGCGTTCGTGTAGCCGACGAGCGAGAGCGCGAGCACCTCGCCGCGGGCGCGCGCGCGCCGCTGGACGGTCCGCTGGCGCTCGAGCCGGGTGAGGCGCGACCGCAGGACCTTCACCCGCCGGCCGATCAGGCGGCGGTCGGTCTCGAGCTGGGTCTCGCCCGGACCGCGCAACCCGATGCCGCCCTTCTGCCGCTCGAGGTGGGTCCAGCCGCGCACCAGCCGGGTCGACAGGTGCTGCAGCTGCGCAAGCTCCACCTGAACCTTGCCTTCGTGCGAGCTCGCCCGCTGGGCGAAGATGTCCAGGATCAGGCTGGTCCGATCGACCACGCGGCAGCCGACGGCGCGCTCGAGGTTGCGCTCCTGCGCGGGGGAGAGCTCGTGGTTGAAGATCACCAGCGCGGCGCCGGTCGCCGCCCGGACCCGCGCGAGCTCCTCGACCTTGCCCGAGCCGGCGAACAGCGCCGGATCGGGACGGCTCCGGCGTCCGGTCACGACCGCCAGCACGCGCGCGCCGGCGCTCGTGACGAGCGCCTCGAGCTCGGCGCGGCTGGCGGCGTGGTCGTCGCGGCCGAACTCGAGCGCGACCAGGACCGCGCCTTCGGACGCGGCGCCGTGCGCGCGCGCGGCGCGCGCGGGGAACGCGCCGGCCGCCACTACTTGCCGGACATCAGGAGTCGCCGCCGGGGTCCAGGCTGAGGTTGACCGGCCGCGACGGGACCACGGTGGAAATGGCGTGCTTGTACACCATCTGGGTCACGGTGTTCTTGAGCAACACGACGTACTGGTCGAACGACTCGATCTGGCCCTGGAGCTTGATCCCGTTGACGAGGTAGATCGAGACCGGGATGTGCTCCTTGCGCAGCGTGTTGAGGAAGGGGTCTTGTAGTAGTTGGCCCTTGTTGCTCATGGTCGCTCCGGTGTTCGGGTTTTTTGACCGACTACTTTAGCGCGTTTCCGGGGCCGGTGCCATCCGGGCGGGTGCCGTTTCCCTTCAACCATAAGGACTATTAGGACTATTGCCGCGCATAGGGGTTCCGTCCGGTGCGGAACTCGATCCGGAGCGGCGTGCCGACCAGGCCGAAGGTCTTGCGGAACGTGCCCTCGAGGTACCGGCGGTAGCTCGCGGGCACCGCGCCGAGCGCCGTGCCGTGCACGACGATGATCGGCGGGTTGCGCCCGCCCTGGTGGGCGTAGCGGAGCTTGGGGCGCACCAGCCCGGACCGTGGCGGCGCCTGCTGCGCGACCGCGTCGATCAGCGCGCGGGTGAGCCGCGGGGTGGCGAGCTTCGTCATCGCCGCGCCGTACGCCTCGTCCACCGCTGCCATCAGCGGGCGCAAGCCCTCCCCCTGCAACGCCGACACGAAGATCACGCGCGCGAACGCGAGGAAGCCGAGCTTGCGTTCGAGCGTGCGCTTGGCGGTGTCCCGTGCGTAGCCGTCGAGACCGTCCCACTTGTTCGCGGCGACGACGAGCGCCCGGCCGCGCTCGAGCACGTAGCCCGCGATGTGAGCGTCCTGATCGGCGACCCCCTCGGCGGCGTCGACGACGAGGATCGCGACGTTGGCGCCGTCGATCGCCTGCATCGTCTTCACGACCGAGAACTTCTCGACCGCCTCGAAGACGCGGCCGCGCCGCCGGACGCCCGCGGTGTCCACCAGGACGTAGCGCCGGCCGGCGTGCTCGAACGGGACCTCGATCGCATCGCGGGTCGTGCCGGGCGTCGCCGACACGATCATGCGGTCCTCGCCGAGCAGGCGGTTGACGAGCGTGGACTTGCCGACGTTCGGGCGGCCGACGACGGCGATCCGCGGCCCGTCGTCGTCGCGCGGCGCTTCCTCCGGGGGCGCTTCGGGCAGCGCGTCGAGCACCGCCTCGATCAGCTCGCCAACCCCCTCGCCGTGCGCCGCCGCGATCGCGTGCGGGAGCCCAAGCCCGAGCTCGTGGAACTCCGCCGTCGCGATCGCGGCGTCCATGCCCTCGGTCTTGTTGACCACCAGCCAGACGCGCGAGCGCGCTTTCCGCAGCTCGGTGGCGATGCGCCGATCCTGCGGCGCCACGCCGTCGCGACCGTCGAGCACGAACAGGATCGCGTCGGCCTCCGCGACTGCGGTCAGGGTCTGCCGCGCCATCTCGCCGAGCAGGCCGTCCCGCGCCACCGGCTCGAGCCCGCCGGTGTCGACCGCGAAGTACGGCCGCCCGCCGATCCTGCCGTCCCCATAGTGGCGATCGCGGGTCAGGCCCGGCAGGTCGGCCACCAGCGCGTCGCGCGAGCGCGTGAGGCGGTTGAACAGGGTCGACTTGCCGACGTTCGGCCGGCCGACGATGACGATGGTGGGCTTCACCGCGGGGCGAGTCGGACGCGCTAGCGGGTCGCGAGCGCGTAGAGATTCCCGTTCGAGGTCTGCACCAGGAACCCCGCGCTGCCCAGCGCCACCGGCGCCGCGCGCACCGGGGAGCCGTCGGTCGCGAGGCGCCCCACGAACGCGCCGTTGTCGCGGCCGAGGAAGTGAACGTACCCCTCGAGGTCGCCGACCGCGATCTCCGCACCGAGCGGCAGCGGCGCGGAGAGGTCGCGATTCGCGAGCTTGTCCTGCCGCCACAGGCTCCGTCCGCTCGTCCGGTCGAGCGCGGAGACCGCGCCGCGCTCCTCGGCGACGTACACGTAGCGCGCGTCGACCCCCAGCCCCGTGCTCGAGGACATGTCGCGCCCCCAGATCTGGGTGCCGTTGCCGAGATCGAAGCACGCGACGCGTCCCTGGAACGCCACCGCGCAGGCTTCGCGCTCGCCGACCCACGGCAGCCCGATCACGTCGGTCACCCGCTCGAGCTCGGTCGTGCCCTTCGGCAGCGACACGGTGCCTTCCCAGCGCAGCCCCCCGTTGTTGAGGGCGAGCGCCACGAGCTTCCCGCCCGAGAAGCCCGCGAAGACGAACCCGCCGCGCACGACCGCCCCGGCCGGACTGCGCACCGCGAGCGGCGGTGCGATCCGCTGATAGAGCCACCGCCGCCGCCCGTCGCGCGCGTCGAACGCGAAGATCCGGCTGTCGGCGCTCCGCACGATGACGAGGTCGCCGGTCAGCACCGGCGCCGCCAGGACTTCGCTCGACACCCGCGCCCGCCAGAGCGGTCGCCCGCCCTCGTCCAGCGCGATCACCTCGCCTTCCGGGGACCCGACGACGACCAGCCGGTCGTCGGCGCCCACCCCGCCCGAGAGCCGCGTGGGCAGGCGGACTCGCCAGACCTCCTTGCCGGTGCCCGCCTCGAGCTCGGTCACCGTGCCGTCGGCGGCGGCGGCGACCACCCGGGTGCCGGCGACGGCCGGCGTGAAGACGGCGTTCGCCCCGCGCCCGACGCTCGCCTGCCACACGACCCGGACCGCGATCGGGGTCGCGATCGGCTGCAGCGGCGCCGGGGGCGGCGGCTTGGAGCCGAACAGCCAGTCGAACGGACCCCCGGCGCAGCCGGCGAGCGCGAGCGCGGCCGCCACCGCGGCCGACGTGGAGACGATCGCGCCGCGCATCGCCGCGCTCAGCCTGCGCCCAGCGCGTCGAGCTTCAGCTGGATCAGCTCGCGCGCCGCGGCGTCGTCCGGCGCGGTTTTCGCAAGCGCCGCCTGGTAGGCCGCGCGCGCCTCGGCACGCTTGCCCTGCGCGACCAGCACATCGCCGCGCAGCGCCTCGAACAGTCCCTCGAACGACGGCTCGGGCTTGGCCGCGAGCGCCTGCAACGCCTCGTCGTAGGCCTGCTCGTCGATCAGCACGTTCGCCAGCCGCAGCCGCGCGACCGCCTGCAGCTCGCGGTCGCGCACGTTGTCGACCGTCCATTGCAGCTGGGCGCGCGCCGTCTTGAGGTCGCCGGCGCCGAACTGCACCCGCGCCGAGACGAGCGCGCCGAGCGCCGCGTAGAGGGTGCGCGGGTGATTCTCGATCAGCGCGCCGGCGAGGTCCCGCACCTTCTTCGCATCGTTGGCGACCGCCGCCTTCTGCAGCTCGGCGTACATCGCCCCCGCCGCGACGGTCTGCGCGGCCTGATACCGGTTCCAGCCCCAGTAGGCGGCGACGACGGCGAGCGCGAGGGACACCCCCAGCACGATCAGGTTGCCGTACTGCTTCCAGAACGCCTTCAGTTCGGCGAGCTGCTCCTGCTCCTCGAGGTCGTACGTGCTCATTCGGTCTCATCCATGTAGAGGGTGTCGGTCAGCATCGCCGGCAGCTCGTCGAGCGGCACGCGCGTCTGGTCACGGTCCTCGCGCAGCGGCTTGACGCTCGCCTCGCGCGCGTTCGCCTCGTCGTCGCCGACGATCACGGCCACCCGCGCGCCGCTCGAGTCGGCCCGCTTCATCTGCGACTTGAAGCTCCCGCCGCCGCAATGGTGGGTCACCGAGAACCCGTGGTCGCGGAGCCGCTCGGCGACGGTGAAGGCGAAGCGATCCGCGGCCTCGCCCTGGTGGACGAGGTAGACGTCCGGGGTCTCGCCGGCGGCGGGCACCGCGCCGTCGCCCATCAGCGCGATCAGGCGCTCGATCCCCATCGCGAACCCGGCTCCCGGAGCGGGCCTGCCGCCGATCTGCGCAAACAGGCCATCGTAGCGTCCGCCACCACACACGGTACCCTGCGCCCCGAGCCGGTCGGTGATCCACTCGAACACCGTGAGGTTGTAGTAGTCCAACCCACGCACGAGGCGGTGATCGATCGTGGAGGTGATGCCTGCGTCCTTGAGTACTGACTGCACGCCGTCGAAATGCTTGAGCGAGGCCTCCCCAAGGTAGTCGAGCAGCTTCGGGGCGGCCGCAATGACCGGCTGCAACGCCGGGTTCTTGCTGTCGAGCACGCGCAGGGGGTTGGTCGCGAGCCGACGGCGCGAGTCCGCGTCGAGATCGGCTGCGTGGCGCTCCAGATGGGCGACGAGCGCCTCGCGGTGCGCGCCCCGCTCCGCGAGACTCCCGAGCGAGTTCACGTGGAGCCGCAGTCCGTCAATCCCCAGGTCGCCCCACAGTCGCGCGCACATGAGGATCAGCTCGGCATCGATATCGGGACCGGCGAGCCCCAGGGCCTCGACATCGACCTGGTGAAACTGCCGGTAGCGCCCCTTCTGCGGCCGTTCGTGGCGGTACATCGGACCCATGCACCAGAGCCGCTGCGGCCCGGCGTGGAGCAGCGAGTGCTCGATCGCTGCGCGCACGATGGAGGCGGTCGCCTCGGGACGCAGCGTGAGCTGCTCGCCGTTCAGCTCGTCGACGAAGCTGTACATTTCCTTCTCGACGATGTCGGTCGCCTCGCCGATCGCGCGGCGGAAGAGCGCCGTGTGCTCGACCAGCGGCGCGCGGATGCTGCGGTAGCCGTAGCTCCGGGCCCAGGAGCGGACGGTGTCCTCGAAGCGCTCCCAGAGCACGGCCTCGTCGGGGAGGATGTCGTTCATCCCCCGCACCGCTTGAATGGTTTGGGTCATCGCTCGGCTGGCGGTGCGTTCTAGGCGACGGCCTTGGTCGTCGCTTCGCGCTCCGCGCCGTCCCGCCGGCCCTTGCCGCCCGGGCCATAGGTGCTGCGCACGTACTCCTCGACGATGCGCTGGAAGTCCTCGGCGATGCCGTCACCTTTCAGCGTGACGGTCTTCTCGCCATTCACGTACACCGGCGCGACCGGCCGCTCGCCGGAGCCCGGCAGGCTGATGCCGACGTTCGCCTGCTTGGATTCGCCGGGGCCGTTGACGACGCAGCCCATGACCGCGACGTGCATGGTCTCGACGCCGGGATAGCGCTCGCGCCACCCGGGCATCTCGGCCCGGAGGTAGCTCTGGATCCGCGCCGCAAGCTCCTGGAAGAAAGTGCTGGTCGTCCGTCCGCAGCCGGGGCAGGCGATCACGAGCGGCGCGAAGGAGCGCAACCCCATGGTCTGCAGGAGCTCCTGCGCGACGACGACCTCGCGCGTGCGATCCCCGTCGGGGTCGGGGGTGAGCGACGCGCGGATGGTGTCGCCGATGCCCTGCTGCAGGAGGCACGCCATCGCCGCCGCCGACGCGACGATCCCCTTGGTCCCCATGCCCGCCTCGGTCAGCCCGAGGTGGAGCGGGTAGTCGCACCGGCGGGCGAGCTCGCGATAGACCGCGATCAGATCCTGCACCCCGCTCACCTTGCACGACAGGATGATGCGGTCGCCCGGCAGGCCGAGCGCTTCGGCCCGCGCCGCGCTCTCGAGCGCCGAGGCGACCAGCGCCTCGCGCATCACCGCATCGGCGTCGCGGGGCTCGGGGCGCCGCGCGTTCTCGTCCATGAGCCGGGCCAGCAGCTCCTGGTCGAGGCTCCCCCAGTTCACGCCGATCCGGACCGGCTTGCCATGCCGGCGAGCGATCTGGATCATCGTCCCGAACTGTTCGTCGCGCTTCGCGCCCCGGCCGACGTTGCCCGGGTTGATCCGGTACTTCGCGAGCGCTTGCGCGCACCCCGGGGCCTCGGCGAGCAGCTTGTGGCCGTTGAAGTGAAAGTCGCCGACCAGCGGCACGTTGCAGCCCGCGGCGTCGAGCTGCGCGCGGATCGCCGGCACCGCGGCGGCGGCCGCGGCGGTGTTGACCGTGACGCGCACGACTTCCGAGCCCGCGCCCGCGAGCTCGAGCACCTGGCGCGCGGTCGCCGCCGCATCGGCGGTGTCGGTGTTGGTCATCGACTGGACCATGATCGGCGCGTCCCCGCCGACCGGCACGTGGTCGATCCAGACCTTGCGCGCGGCGCGACGCGTCACCGGCGCGTCCATCGGGTCACTTCAACGTCAGGCGCGCGACGTCAGTGCGCGTGTACGGCGCCAGGTCGATCTCGGCGTCGTTGTAGCGCAGCGTCACGCCGGCGGCGTTGCCGATGACGAGCGAGAACGGCGCGACGCCTTCGACTCGCCGGCGCGTGCCCGCCGAGTTCAGCTGCGAGAAGAGGACCCGCCCCTCGGCGTCCCGGATCTCGACCCAGGACTCCTCGCTGAACACCATCTCGATCCGCTTGCCGGCCAGGATCGCCTCCCGCAGCTGCGCCGCGGGGTTCTGCTCGACCATCACCACCGACACCGGCGGGGCTTCGGGCGCGGGGGCCGGCACCGCAGCCGGCGCCGGCACCGGGGCCTGCAACGCGGGCTTGGGCGCCGCCGCGGTCGGGGTTTCCGGCCGCAACGCCCACTCGACGACGACGCTGCCGACCGCGATGACGACCACCACCGACAGGAGGACGTAGACGAACGACCCGCGACGGGGCTCGCGCGGGAACGGCACGTCCATCGCCTGCGGCCGCATCGCCATGGTGACCGGCCCTTGGCCGAGCTCACGCTGCAACGCCCCGATGAGAGGCTTGGGGTCGAGCCCGACCAGCTTGGCGTAGCCGCGGATCATGCCCCGCACGATCGTCGGGCTCGCGAGCGCATCGTAGCGGTCGGCCTCCAGCGCCTCGATCTTGCGCGGCGAGAACTTCAGGCGGAGCGCGACCTCGGTCACGGTCATCCCGCGGGCCTGACGGGCGGCGGCGAGCGTGCGGCCCGGGCTCGACGGCGCGGCGGCGGCGGCGGTTTCCAGCGGCTGGTCGGACATGCGGCGCTCAGTCGTAGTTGCCGCGCTGCAGCAACTGGAACTCGGGCGTGTTCGCGTAGCGGCGGCGCAGCTGCGTGGCGAGGCTCGACTCGGCGAACTGGTCGCCGAGCTTGCGCTCGATCCGCAGCGCGAGCCAGAGCGACTCGGCCGTCGGCTCCGGCACGAGCTTGTTGTACCGACCGACCAGCTCCTTCGCCGGGCGGAGCTGGCCGCGCCGATACAGCATCTCGGCGTACGGCAGCATCGCCTGCAGGTTGTTCGGATCGATGCGCAGCGCCCGGTCGTAGTACTTCATCGCCGCGGCGGGATCGCGCTTCTGCAGGCAGCGGCCGGCCGCGGCGAACGACTTCGCCGGGGTCGGGTACAGGGGATTGCGCACGGCGTTCATGAACCACGGAAGCGACTGGTCTTCGCGCCCCGTCTGGCACAGGAACCAGCCGTAGTTGTGGTTCAGGTCGGGATCCTGCGGCGCCAGCTTCAGCCCCCTCTGGAAGCTCGCTTCCGCGGCGCCGTTGTCGCGCAGATCCATGTTGACCAGCCCCTGGACGTTGTACGCCGGCGCATAGTTCGCGTCGGCCGCGATCGCGACGCGGACCTCCTCGAGCGCCACCCCGACGTTGCCGAGCTCGTAGTAGGCCGCGGCGAGGTCGGTGTGCGCCTTGGCGCGGGTGCGCGCGTCCTTCACCTCGCCGACGACGGGCCCGTAGTTCGGATCGGTCGGCTGGATCGTTTCGGTGTGCGTTTCGGTCGTCGCGCAGGCCGCGATCAGGCAGCCGGCGAGCGCCGCGAGCAACCCTCCGCCGCGCTTCAGCATCATGCGCTCCTCGCAATGCGCACCGTTCGCCGCGTCCGGTCCTGGACCTGGCCGGCGAGCTGCCCGCAGGCCGCGTCGATGTCGTCGCCCCGCGTCTTGCGGGTGGTGCAGATGATGCCGGCGGCGAGCAGCCGCTCGGCGAACCTGCGGATCGCTTCGGGCGGCGAGCGCCGGAAGCCGGAGTCCGGGAACGGGTTGAACGGGATCAGGTTGAATTTGCACGGCACCTCGGCCGCGATTCCGACCAGCTCGCGCGCCTGCGCGGCGCTGTCGTTGACCCCGTCGAGCATCACGTACTCGAAGGTGATGAAATCGCGCGGCGAGCGCTCGAGATAGCGCCGGCACGCCGCCAGCAGCGCCGCGAGCGGGTACTTCTCGTTGACCGGGACCAGGCGGCTGCGCAGCGCGTCGTTCGGCGCATGCAGGCTCACCGCGAGCGCGACCGGGCATTCGTCGCGCAGGCGGTCCATCATCGGCACGATCCCGACGGTCGAGAGCGTGACCCGCCGGCGGGACAGGTTGTACGCGTGATCGTCCAGCATCAGCCGCAGCGCCGGCACGACGTTGTCGAAGTTGAGCAGCGGCTCGCCCATCCCCATCAGCACGACGTTGCTGATCACCCGGTCTTCGCTGCGCGTCACGCCGGTTCCCGGCGGCCGAAGCGCGTTCGACACCCACCAGAGCTGCCCGATGATCTCGGCGGTGGTGAGATTCCGGTTGAACCCCTGCCGCCCGGTCGAGCAGAACTGGCAGGCCATCGTGCACCCGGCCTGGGTCGACACGCAGAGCGTCCCACGGTTCGCCTCGGGGATGAACACGCTCTCCACGGCGTTGCCGGCGCCGACGTCGAGCAGCCACTTCTGGGTGCCGTCCGCCGCCTGGCTCGCGCGGACCAGCCGCGGCGGCGTGACCTCGGCCGATTGGGCAAGCATCTCGCGCAAGCCTTTCGCGAGGTCGCTCATGCGGGCGAAGTCGGACTCGCCGCAGCGGTGCACCCAGCGCAGCACCTGCTGCGCGCGAAACGGCTTCTCGCCGCGCGCGGCGAAGAAGCCGGCGAGCGCGTCCGGGTCGAGACCGAGAAGATTGGTCCTCATGTCGCGGCTCTAGCGCGGGTAGATCTCGTCGGCCGGGAAAAAGAAGGCGATCTCGGTGCGGGCCGTCTCCGGCCCGTCGGACCCGTGCACGGCGTTCGCGTCGATCGACGCGGCGAAGTCGGCCCGGATCGTGCCCTTCGCCGCCTGCCTGGGATCGGTGGCCCCCATGAGCTCGCGGTTCCTGGTGATCGCGTTTTCCCCTTCGAGCACCTGCACCATCACCGGACCGGACGTCATGAACTTGACCAGGTCGCGAAAGAACGGCCGCTCGCGGTGCACCGCGTAGAACCCCTCGGCCTGCCGCGGCGAGAGCCACACCATCCGCGCCGCGATGACCTTGAGGCCGGCGGCCTCGAAGCGCGCGGAGATCTGCCCGATCGCGTTCTTGGCGACCGCGTCCGGTTTGATGATGGACAGCGTCCGTTCAACCGCCATTCTCGCTCCCCTTGCTTCGGTGCTCCAGGAATAACTTATTATTTTAACATCGCTTTCCGCGCCGTCGGCGGCTCGACGGCGAGGCGCTGCCAGGCGACCACGACGCCCCGCTCGCGCGGACCGGCCTGCAGCGCCGCCGCAACGCCGATCCCCGGCACGAACGCCAGGGCGCCCCCGCAATAGACCAGCGGCAGGTCCTCCCGCTCCCATGGCGGAACCCCCGCCTCCTGGAGGAGGTGCTTGAGCGTTCGGCGGGGGCGTCGCGCGTCCGGCTGGAACCGCTCGCCCCCCGCCCGGACGCGCACCTCGACCGGGCCCCGCGCCAGCGCGGCGGCCGAGATCCCGGCGCTCGCCGCCGGTTTGAACCGCAGCACCCCGCCGAGCTCGGGCAGCGGCCAGGTCCGCCGCCCATCCCAGCGGGACCGCCAGTCGCGGCGCAGCTTCCCGCGCCGCGGAACCACCCACACCGCGCCGCGAAAGCGCCGGACCTCGAGATCCGCCACCGCCACCCGTACGGCGCCGTCCCCCCGCGCCGTGAGCAGCTGCCGGAGCAGCTCGTCGAGCTGCGCACTGTCGGGTGCGCTCCCGCCCGCAGTGGACAGCAGCCAGCGCAGGAGGTTCTTGGCGCGCGGCCGGTCCAGCCCGGCGAGCGACGCCACCCGCACCCGCCCGTCCGTGGTCGCCGCGCGCGCGTCGGACTCCGCGAGCGCCTCCGTCAGCGCCGCGGCCTCCGCGAGGTGCGCCGCGCTGCGCGCGAGGCTTGCCGCCGCGTCGGGATTGAGCTCGCGCAGCAGCGGCATCACGCGCCGGCGGAGCCGATTGCGCGGGCGCCGCTCATCGGCGTTGCTCTCGTCCTCGATCCACTCGAGACGCCGCTGCCGCGCGTACGCCTCGATCTCCGCGCGCGTGGCGTCGAGCAGCGGCCGCAACAGCCGTGGCGCGGCGCCCGGCGCCTGGTCGCGGATCACCGGCATCGCGGCGAGCCCCGGCAGCCCCGCGCCGCGCAGGAGCTGCAGGAGCACCGTCTCTGCCTGGTCGTCCCGGTGCTGGGCGAGCACGACGAAGTCGGCGTCGGCGCCCGCGAACGCCGCGTAGCGCGCCGCCCGCGCCGCGCCCTCCACGCCCAGCTTGCGGTACGGCCCGAGATCCACCGCTCGCACCGCGCAGCGCAGGCCGTACCGTCGCGCCGTCGCGCGCGCGAACCGCGCCCAGCGGCCGGCGTTCGGACTGAGGCCGTGATTGACGTGCAGGCACGACAGCGTGAACGGCTGCGCCGGCGCGAGCCGGGCGAGCAGGTCGAGCGCGGCGACCGAGTCGACGCCGCCCGAGAGTCCCAGCGTCAGCCGGGCGCCGCTCGGCACGTGCTCCAGAAGGCGGTTCCGGACCCGCTCGAGAAGCTCACTTTTCGGTCGCTTCCTTGAACTTGCCATAGTCCATCAGCCGCTCGAACCGCGCCTCGACCAGCTCGGCCGGACGCTTGTCGGCGAGGCCTCGGAGGGCGTCCTGCAGCGCCTTCTTGAGATTCTGCGCCGCGGCCGCATGGTCGCGGTGCGCACCCCCCAGCGGCTCGTTCACGATCTTGTCGACGAGCCCCAGCGTCTTCAGCCGGCTGGCGGTGATCCCGAGCGTCTCCGCCGCCTCGGGCGCCATCTCCGCGCTCTTCCACAGGATCGAGGCGCAGCCTTCGGGCGAGATCACCGAGTAAGTCGAATATTGCAGCATCATCACGACGTCGCCCACCGCCACCGCGAGCGCGCCGCCCGAGCCGCCCTCGCCGATGATGGTGCTCACCATCGGCACCCGCAGCTCGGCCATCACGTAGAGGCTGCGGCCGATCGCCTCGGACTGGCCGCGCTCCTCGGCGCCGATCCCCGGATACGCCCCGGGCGTATCGACAAAGGTCAGCACCGGCAGGCCGAACTTCTCGGCGAGGCGCATCAGCCGCATCGACTTCCGGTAGCCCTCCGGCCGGGGCATGCCGAAGTTGCGGTAGATCTTCTCCTTCGTGTCGCGGCCCTTCTGATGGCCGATCACCATCACCGGCTGGCCGCTGAAGCGCGCGAGCCCGCCGACCATCGACGGGTCGTCCGCGAACGACCGGTCGCCGTGCAGCTCCTCGAAGTCGGTGAAGAGCGCCGCCACGTAGTCGAGCGTGTAGGGGCGCTGCGGGTGTCGCGCGACCTGCGCGACCTGCCACGGCGAGAGCTTGGAGTAGATCTCCTTGGTCAACGCCTGGCTCTTCTTCTGCAGGCGCGAGATCTCCTCGGAGATGTCGACCGCCGAGTCGTCCTGCACGAAGCGCAGCTCGTCGATGCGCGCCTCGAGCTCGGCGATCGGCTGCTCGAAATCGAGAAAGGTCGCCTTCACACCCGCCTCCCGCGGAGTCCGGCCCGGAAGTCGCGGATTCTACTGAAGATTCGACTTCGGGTCCGGCGCGGGGCGGCAATCGGGTCGCGCCGGGGACCGGGGTCAATATTCGACCGGCACCGGATCGAGGCTCCGCCACAGATACCACGTTGCCACCGAACGCCAGGGCTCCCACTGCGCGCCGAGCGCCCGGAGCTCGTCCGCGCCGACGTCCTCGCGGTCGAAGTAGTGACGGCCGGCGGCGCGTCGCAGGCCGAGGTCGTCGACCGGCAGCACGTTCGGACGCAGCAGGCTGAACATCAGCAGCATCTCCGCCGTCCACCGGCCGATCCCGCGGACCTCGACCAGCTCGGCGATCACCGCCTCGTCGTCCATCTGCGGCCAGCGCTCGAGGCGAATCGAGCCGTCGACGAAGTGGCGCGCGAGGTCGCGAAGATACTCGGCCTTCCGCTCCGAGAGCCCGCACGCGCGCAGGCGTCGCACGCGCAGCCGCCGGACCGCTTCGGGCGCGAGCGTCGGCGCCGCCGCGACCACTCGATCCCACACGCTTTGCGCCGCCTTGACCGAGATCTGCTGCCCGACGATCGCCCGCGCCAGCGTCCGGAACGGATCGCCCCGGCTCTGCAGCGCGATCCGCGGATAGGCGCGGATGATCCGCCCCAGCACCGCGTCCCGGCGGGCGAGCGCGCGCTTCGCGCGTTGCCAGTATTCGGGCGTGTCCGGCACGCTCCCGGTCACGACGCCGCCCCGACCGGCAGGTTGAGCAGCAGGTTCTGGGGTTTCATGCGCACCACGCCACCCTCGTCCATCCCGAGCGCCAGGTAAACCGGCCGGCCGGCCACGTCCCGGCGCATGTCGGCCGGATCGGCGAACTCCAGCTTGAACAGCGCGAGCAGCCGCGCGAGCCGCCCGGGCTCGACTTCCCCGCCCCGCCAGAGGTCGTTCAGCACGGCCGTCGCCTGCGCGTCGAGCCCAACGTGCCACGCCCAGCGCCGGTCATCGATCTGCCGCAGCGGCGTGACCCGCACCTCGACGGCGAAGAAGTGGCGGACCCAGCGCTCGGTGACCCGGCACAGCGCCGCGAGCGCGGCCCGCCCGTGATTCAGGCTGATCACCAGGTCGTGGCGCTGGTCGCGCTCCCAATAGCTCGCGGCGTTGTCGGCGTCGAGCACGTCCAGGTTCACCGCCCGGGTCGGCAGCTGCGCCTCGACGATCAGCCGCCCGAGGCTGCCGTAGGCGCCGCCGGAGGCGTGCATCTCCACCGTCTCGAGGTCGGCGAGCATGATCTGCCCGTCGTCGACGCTCGCTTTCTGCTCGCGATAGAAGCACTCGGCGGCGCGCGCCTCGAGCGGATCGTCGACGCCGTCGAGGACGTTGCGCAGGATGATCTGCACGAGCTGGTCGATGAACAGCGGCGGCGTGCGGACGTCGGCGTCGAACAGACCTCGATAGCACGCCTCGACCGACGCCGCGCCGAGCAGCCGCGCGCGGAACTCGAGCCAGACCCGGTAGTTGAGCTGCGCGTCCCGGTCCTCGATCGACTCGAGCTCGGGCTCGGTGACGGCGCGGCGCGGCGCGTCGAGGAGCGCCTCGTGCAGCGCGATCTCACCGGGCCCCGATTCCTCGACCGGGCGGATCTCCGGGCGCAGGAGATAGGCGCGCAGGAAGTCGTCGGTGACGCGCAGGCGCCCGGCGGCGTCGCGCTCCAGCAGATGGAACCCGGAGCTCCGCCAGAAGTCCTGGGCCATGCGGGGAGTCGCGCGCGGCCGACCTGGCCCGCGGCCGCTAGCGCGGGGCGAGCGCGAGCTCGAACACGCGGCTGTGCGACGACACGTGCTGGAGCAGGAACTCCATCTGGTCGGACAGGATCTTGCGGTTCGTGAGGATGAGGTACTCGGCCTTGTTCGGCACGTACGGCACGTAGACCAGCTGCAGGCCCGATTCCTCGGGCGTCCGGTTGCGCTTGATGCCGTTGCAGTGCCGGCACGCGGTGACGACGTTCATCCACGAGTCCCGCCCGCCGCGCGACATCGGCACGATGTGGTCGCGCGTGAGCCGCAGGAACGAGAACTCCCCGCCGCAGTACGCGCACACGTGGCGATCGCGACGGAACAGCTCGCGGTTGTTGAGCGGGGGCACCTGGTTGAAGCCCTTGAGCGCCATCGCCTTGCCCTTGATCGCGATGATCGAGTGGCCGGTGATGCTCGAGCGCTCGCCGGTCGCGCGCGAGATGCCGCCGTGGGCGGTGAACGCGACCGTGCCGAGCGTCCACGCGACGAGGTTCTTCGCGTAGTAGAAGCACGCCTGCTGCCACGGGACCCAGCGGTGCGGGACCCCATGGGAGTCGAGGGTCAGGATCAGCGGTGCTTCCATCGGCAACGGTCAGGCGAAGCGCGGACGCTGCCGATTGTGCCTGAAAGATCAGGAGTGTGGCTACTCCCCACCCGGACCGCGCTCGCCCGCAGTCAATACAGGGCGCTGGCGAGCTTCCGCCGGTACTCGCCGACCAGTTCGGGCTGGTCGGCGGCGAGCCCGAACGCCTGCACCATCGCCTTGCGGGCGCGTTCGCGCCGCTCGCCGCGATCCCGTCGGACCACTTCGAGCAGCGCCTCGAGCCCCGCCCGATAGTCGCCGTCGGCGACGAGGCGCTCCGCGTAGGCGAGGCGCGCGTCGAGGTCGTCGGGGTGCGCATCGACGCGAGCTTTCAGGGTCGCGCCGTCGGGGAGACTCTGACCCCGCTTCCAGACGTCGATTCTGGCGGCGAGCTTCTCGGCCCGTTCGTCGCGCCGGTGTGCCGGAACGGCCGCGAGCGCCGCGTCGGCGCCCGCAAGATCCTGCCGGGCGACGAGCAGCTCGGCGAGGTCGGTGCGGGCGTGGTGGTTCTCCGGGTCGAGCGCGACCGCCTCGCGCAGCTGCGCGTCCGCGGCCTCGAACTCGCCCCGCGCAACCTCGCTCCGCGCCGCGTACCGCAGCTTCTCGCTCGGGGACGGCAGCACCGCGTCGAGGAAGCGCCGCACCCCCGATTCGGGCAACGCCCCGGTGAACTCGTTGACGACCTGCCCGTCGACGAACGCCTTGACGTTCGGGATGCCGCGCACGCCGTAGCGCGCGGCCAGCTCCTGGTCCTCGTCGACGTTCACTTTGGCGAGCAGGACTTTTCCGGCGGACTCGGCGACGACCTTTTCGAGGATCGGCGTGAGCGCGCGGCAGGGCCCGCACCAGGGCGCCCAGAAATCCACGAGCACCGGGACCTCCCGCGACCGTTCGAGAACGTCCTGCGCGAAGGTCGCGGTGGCCGAATCGAAGGACGAAGTGGCGGCCATTCGTGAGGGATGGGGGCTCGGCCCGCGATCTTCAACGCTCGATTGCCGGGATTTCCGCGGGGTTGTCGACAGTCGTGTCGGAATTGAGACAGGCCCCTCGGCGCCCGTCGGGCACATCTCAGGAACTACTTCACGTTCAGCGGGGTACTTCTTGAAAAGAAACGGCGGCCGCGAGGGCCGCCGAAAAGACTTTCACCCCAAAGGAGGAGGAAAAAGGCGAAAGCTGCCCCAAGTGCAGCAGATGCCGTGCCAGGTCGACGGCCGGCGAGGGGCGAGCGTGAACTGCGTCACAGCCCGAGGTACGCCTGGCGCACCCGGTCGTCGGCCAGGAGTTCGGCGCCGGACCCGTGCATCACGATCCGGCCGTTTTCCAGGGCGTAGGCGTGCTGCGAGATCTTGAGCGACACCGCCACGTTCTGCTCGACGAGCAGGATCGTGAGGCCCTGCTGGTGGAGCGTGCGGATGGTATGGAATACCTCCTGCACCACCGTGGGGGCGAGACCGAGCGAAGGTTCGTCGAACATGATCAGCTCGGGCTGCCCCATCAGGCAACGGCCGATGGCGAGCATCTGCTGCTCGCCCCCCGAGAGCGTCCCGGCCAGCTGGTGGCGGCGCTCGGCGAGCCGCGGAAAGAGCTCGTACACCTCGGCGAGGCCGCGCTTCGCGCGCCCACGGGCCCGCGGCAGCATCGCGCCCATCTCCAGGTTCTCGTGCGTGGTCAGCGTCGGGAAGACCTGGCGCCCTTCGGCGACCTGGCCGATGCCCAGGTCGCAGGTCGCGTGCGATTCGAGGCCGGTCACGTCCCGGCCGCGGAAGCGCACGCGTCCGGCACGCGGCCGCTCGATGCCGGCGATGGTCCGGATGAGCGACGACTTGCCCGCGCCGTTCGCACCCACGATGGCGACGATCTCTCCCGGCCCGACCTCGAGGGTCACGTCGGCGAGCGCCTGCGCGTCGCCGTAGTAGAGATCGAGGTTCTCGACCGCGAGCAGCGGCTCGGCCATCCCTAGACCTCGGTTTCCTCGCCGAGGTAGCACTCGAGCACCGCTCGATCCCGCACCACTTCCTCCGGCGTACCGCGCGCGATGATCTCGCCGTGGTGGAGCACCACGATGCGCTGGGCGAGCGCCATGACGGCGCGCATCACGTGCTCGATCAGCAGGATGGTGAGGCCCTCGCGCCGGTTGATCTCGCGGAACACCGCGACCATCTGGTCGCACTCCGTCGGTCGCAGCCCCGCCATCACCTCGTCGAGCAGGAGCAGCCGGGGCCGCGTGGCGAGCGCGCGGGCGACCTCGAGCCGCTTGCGGTCGGGGAGCGTGAGCGCCGCGGCCGGGAGGTCGCGCCGGCCCGCGAGCCCGAGCTTGTCCAGAATCTCCAGCGCGTGACGCCGCGCCTCGGGCACGCTGGCGGCGCGCTTCAGCGCGCCGACGATCACGTTGTCGAGCACGCTCAACCCGGCGAACGGCCGCACCAGCTGAAACGTGCGGCCGATGCCGGCGGCGCAGACCTGGTCGGGGCGCAGGCCGTCGATGCGATGCCCGGCGAACCGGATCTCGCCCGCGTCCGGGGCGAGCGCTCCCGCAATCACATTGAAGATCGTGGTCTTCCCCGCGCCGTTCGGTCCGATCAGCCCGACGATCGCGCCCTCGTCGACCTCGAACGACGCGCCGACCACGGCGCGCAGGCCGCGGAACGACTTCGAGACGCCCTGGACCGCGAGCATCGCCATGGTCGCTAGCTTCGCCCCTCGAGGCCGAGCTTGCGCGCGAGCGCCGGCCAGATGCCGTGCGGCAGGAACATCACGACGACGAGCAGCACGACGCCGTAGAACACCTGCTTCACCCCCGGGATCTCGATGCCGAGCGCAGCCAGCGCCTCGGTGATCGCGTCGGCGAGGATCGTGAGCACGGCGGCGCCCAGGATCGGGCCGAACAGCGTGCCGACGCCGCCGATCACCGGGCCGAGGATGATCTCGATCGAGCGGCTGATGTGGAAGGTCTGCTCGGGAAAGAGGTTGTTGTAGTAGAAAGCGTAGAACACGCCGGCGAGCGCGGTGAGCGCCGAGCTCAGGATCACGGCGAGCATCTTCCAGCGGAAGGTGTTGATGCCGAGCGCCTGCGCCGCCTGCTCGTCCTCGCGGATCGCCTGCCAGTAGTACCCGGCGCGGCTGCGGAGCAGCCACGCGCACAGCGCGAACGCGCCCGCCGTGAGCGCGAGCATGACGTAGTAGAACATCTGCGGCGGGCCGCGCAGGTTGATGAGGTCGAGGTGCTCGCGCTGCTCGACCTTGATGAACAGGCCGCCCGGTCCGCCCAGCCAGTCGATGTGGTCGAAGCCGATGCGGGTGAACTCGGCGAACGCGATGGTGAGCAACGCGAAGTACACGCCCGAGATGCCGAAGCGGAAAGCGAGAAAACCGATCGCCGCGCCGAGCGCGACGCAGAGCAGGATCGCGAGCCACACCCCCGCCCACGGCCCGATCCCGAAATGGAAGAACAGCCCGGCGGCCGCGTAGGCGGCGACGCCGACGTAGAGCGAGTGGCCGAGCGAGAGCTGTCCGGCGAAGCCCATCATCACGTTCCAGGCCTGGCCGGTGTAGGCGAAGAACAGGATCAGCGTCGCCACCGACAGCACGTAGCTCGACGCCACCGCCGGGAGCAGGACGAGCGCGGCCGCCAGCGCCGCAAGGAGCGCCGCGGCGCGCCGATTCACGGCCGCTTTCCGAGCAGGCCCTGCGGGCGCAGCAGGAGCACCAGGATGAGCAGCGCGAAGCTGAACATGCTCTTCGCCGAGGGCTGGATGAAGAGCCCGGCGAGCGCCTCGGACACTCCGATCAGTACGCCGCCGAGCAGCGCGCCGGCCATCGACCCCAGACCGCCGACGATGACGATGACGAACGCGAGCAGGGTGTACGCGGGGCCGAGCGCCGGGCTGACGTCGACGAGCAGGACCATCAGGCAGCCGGCGACCGCGACGCAGGCCGAGCCGATGCCGAACGTGAGCGCGTAGTAGCGCTTGACGTCTAGCCCCACCACCTTCGCGCCGAGGTAGTTGTCGGCGCAGGCGCGGATCGCCTTGCCGGTGCGGGTGAACCTGAAGAACGCGAACAGCGCGGCGCTCGCCATCACCGCCGCCGTGCTCGCGTAGACCCGCGCCTTGTCGAACAGGAGGGGGCCGATCGCGAAGGACTCGAGCTGGTAGTCCACCTGCACGCTGCGGGCGTCCGGCCCGAAGATCATCAGCAGCGCGTTCACCATGATGATCGCGACCGCCACCAGCAGCATGAACTGCGAGTGCTCCGGCCGGGTGATGAACGGGTTGATGAGGCCGGACTGCAGCAGGTAACCGAAGACGAAGAACGCGGTCGCCACCGGCACGATCGCGAGGAACGGGTCGAGCTGCAGGGTCGTGAACAGCACGACCGCCGCGTACATCGCGATCGTCATCATCTCGCCGTGGGCGAAGTTCACGACCCGCACCACGCCGAGAATCACCGACAGACCGAGCGCCATCAGGCCGTAGACGAGCCCGGTCAGCACCCCGGCGATGACGACGTTCGCGACCAGGTCGATGGGCATAACGACAAGGGCCGGCGAGGTGCCGGCCCTTGATGGTAGCGAACGGCGCCTAGGCTGTGTAGTGCGGCCAGGGGAACACGGGCTTCGCCGCCGCGGCGGCGGCCGGCAGCACCACGGTGGGCGTGAGGTTCAGGTTCTGCACGCACGCCGAGCCGATGCCCTCCACCTGGCCCTTGGCGTTGAACTTGATCGGCGCGCCGAGCGTCATCTTGCTCGTGATGTTGGTCTGGCGGATGGCGTCGGCGAGCGTCTTCGGATCGGTCGACCGGGCGCGCTTGAACGCGTCGGCCGCGATCAGGATCGCCTCGAAGGTGAAGCCGACGTTCAAGCCGTGGAACACCAGCTTGTCCTTCGGATTCTGCTTCAGGAACGCCTTCTCGACCACCTTGGTGAGCTCGGCCCGCGGGTCATACCAGGGCACGTTCGACATCGCGTACTCGGAGAGCTTGCCGAGCGTCTTGAAGTACTGCTCCTCGTACATGCCCGGCGAACCCGGGCTGATGATCCCCATCGGGTTCCAGCGCTGCTTCACCATCTCGCGGCGCAGAATGATCGCGTCGTTCAAGCGGCACACGAGCAGGAGGAAATCCGCCTTCGAGGCCTTCGCCTTCGAGACCTCGATGGTGAGATCCTTCGCCGCCGGATCATAGGAGATCGTCTCCACGATCTTGAACGGCAGCTGCGTCATCCGCGGCATCGCCGCGCTGATGCCCTTGAACATCACCTGGCCAAACGTGTCGTTGACGTACATGAACACCGCGGTGCGTGGCGCGGTGTTGGTCGCCCGGAAGAGATCCCCGATCAACGCCAGCCCGTTGCGAACGATGTCGGGCCCGGTCTGGAAGTTGCGGAACACGAACTTGTAGCCCTGCTCGGTGATCTGCGGCGCGGCGCCGATGTTGACCACGAACGGCACGCCGCGCTGCTCGGCGACCTGCGCGATCGCCGCCGTCTGGCCGGAGTCGAACGCGCCGACCAGCACCTGCGCGCCTTCCTGGATCAGCCGCTCGGCACGCGTACGCGCCGTGT
>Ga0299906_10001329_pt1 | contig 21252 bp, 14 predicted proteins | sample RVTome_14_FD_200259 | JGI IMG/M metagenome (GOLD analysis project Ga0299906, IMG submission 200259) | Soil microbial communities from uranium-contaminated site in the Upper Colorado River Basin, Wyoming, United States - RVT145D125 (version 2) ...
AATACGATCACCGTCGGGTTGGCGGGGTCGTAGTACTCGGTGTACTGGTACTGGTCGGTCGTGATGGCCGCCCATGTGGGGATGGCCCGGATGTTGCGGTCGTCCTGCCAGTACTCGGTGAGCGCCACCTGCCGGCTGTAGCCGCTCAGGATATCGTGGCCGTCGATCGGCTCGATGAGGCTACCGGTGCTCACGCCGGCGGCAGCCAGGATCGTGGCGGTGATGTCGATGTGGGCGATGAGCCGGTTGTCCGTGGCGCCGGCGGAGATGACCCCGTCCCACCGCATGACGAGCGGCACCGCCACCGAGGGCGTGTACGGCAGGAACTTCTCGATCAGTCCGTGCTCGGCCCACTGGTACCCGTTGTCGGACGTGAAGATGAACAGCGTATTCGCCATCTCGCCGTGGGCCTCGAGGTAGTCGATGAGTCGATCCACCTGCTCGTCGACGGTGTACAACGCGCGGATCATCGCCGTGCGGCTCGCCGCCACGCTCTCCACCGTGTGATGGTTGTTGCGCACCCACTGCGGCTTGTCGGAGCGGTCGGTCTCGTTGGTCGCCGGATTCCCGGTGTAGGCGGGAACGGCGGCGTTGGCGTACTTCGCCTCGGGCGTCGACGGGGCGTGCGGGGCGATCGGGGTGAGCTGGAGGAACCAGGGCGTACCGTCGTTGCGATCCTCGAAGTCGTCGAGGTACTCGATCGCCTTGTCGAACACGATCTTCGTCGAATAGCCGCTCGACCTGGCGGTCACCCCGTCCATGTTCATCCAGACGTCGTTGTAGCCGCCCTTGAAGTACGTCCACCGGTCCCAATCGGGTGCGACGCCGTCCGCCAGCTCCCACCAGTGCACGAACTTGCCGGCGTGGCCGGTGTAGTAGCCGGCCTGCTGCATGTAGCGCTGCACCCCGACCTCGACGTCGAACCCGGGCTCGAGCAGTTGCTGGAATTGGCCGTTGTTGTGCACGTACTGCCCTGACATGAAGCTCGCCCGTGATGGGCAGCACGCCGGGGTGGTGACGTACGCTCTGGTGTAGGTCGTGCCCCTGGCCGCGAGTCGGTTCTTGATCTGCTGCAGGTACGACAGCTCGGGGCGCTGGTCGTCGGTGTTGACGATCACGATGTTGGGACGCGAGCCGGGTGGCTGGGTCGTCGTGGTCGTCGTGCTGGTGCCGCCGCCCCCATAACGGAGCACGGCGGTGAAGTCGGAGGCCCCGGAGAACGCCCAGATGTTCCAGCGGTACTGAACCCCCTGGGTCATGGCGAGTGTCGCCGTCTTGGGGCCCGAGCCGGAGGAGGTGTTGGAGGCGACGACCGTGCCCGCCGGGTTCTTCACCGTGAATCGCAGGTCGGCGGAGGACGTACCCCATGTGAGGACGAGCTCACCCTGGCCGGTGGCCGGCGCCTGGAAGGGGTAGCTGGCCCAGCGGGGCCCGGTGGCGCCCGATTCGTCGGCGCGAGCGGCGGCGACCTGGAGGGTGTTGCCGGGTACGCCGTCGTCGTAGGTCATCGTGGCCGTATAGGTGCCGGCCCCGGTCTGGGCCCACACCGCGAGCTGGTAGCTGTTGCCCGCTGTGAGGTCGGCCGTCATCGACTTGGGGTGCGCCGTGCCGACATTGTTGACCACCAGCGTCTTGGCGGGCAGCGTCTTGAGGCTCACGTCGAGGTCGCCGGCGCCGGTCCACGCCAACGTGAACGTGACCGGGCCGGTGATGGGCGCCGCCAGCACAGTCGCCTTCCATTTCAGTCCGGTCGCCCCCGAGGCGTCGGCGATGCCGCTCGCCACCGTCACGGTCTGGGTGGCGGCCTCTACCGAGGGGGGCGCCACCACCAGCATGCCGATGATCGAAACGACGAAGCCAAGCGCGACGAGGCGCGGTGTCACACGGTGCCTTCCTGGACCCATGAGATGCCTCCCGGCGTGATATGACGCGACCGTATCCCGGGCCGGATTCACCACCCAGGGCCGGAGTGCCCTTTCGGTGCGCTCGCCCAGGTTGCTCCACCGTCGGCCTGCGGCCGCGAGCTGCGGCCGGCGGCGGCCCGATCGATCGTGTTGAATCCCCGCCATGGGTTCGGTCAGGGTCGAACGCAGGGTGTTCGTCGCGGCGTCCGACGGGACGCGTCTCGCCCTCACCACCTACCTGCCCGCAGGCGAGGGGCCGTTCCCCGTCGTCCTGGAGTCTGTGCCCTACCGCAAGGACGACGACTGCTACGGGCGCGACCTGGTGACGTTCAGCTACCTGGCCGAGCACGGCGTCGCCGGGGTGCGGCTCGACATTCGCGGCACCGGCGCGTCGGGCGGTGTCCTCACGGACGAGTACCTGGAGCGCGAGCAGTCCGACAACGTCGACGTGATCCGCTGGGCTGCCGCTCAGGACTGGTGCAACGGAAGGGTCGGGATGTGGGGCATCTCGTGGGGCGGCTTCTCCGCCCTGCAGACGGCGATGTTGCGCCCCCCGGAGTTGGGCGCCATCTGCGCCGTGCATGCCACCCACGACCGCTTCGCCTGCGACGTCCACTACGTCGGCGGTTCGCTCCATCTCGCCGAGCAACTCGAATGGCCCGTGCAGATGGTCTCCACCAACGGCCTGCCGCCGGACCCCGACATCGTGGGAGACCGCTGGTACGACATGTGGATGGAGCGGCTCGAGGCGACCCCGCAATGGCTGCCCACCTGGCTGAGCCACCAGGAGCGCGACGACTACTGGCTCCACGGCTCACCGGCCGCCGACTACGGGGCCATCGCCTGCCCGACGTTGCTCATCGGGGGATGGCTCGACGGTTACGTCGACGGGATGGTGGCGCTCGCCGAGCACCTCGCGGCACCTACGCGCCTCGTCGTCGGGCCTTGGGGGCACTACCGGCCGGACGGAGGAGTCCCCGGGCCTACCTACGACCACCTCGACCTGATGGCGCGCTGGTTTCGCCACCACCTCGCCGGCGACGACAACGGCGTGATGGACCTCCCGGCGGCGACCGTGTTCGTGCGGGAGGCGCCACCGTACGACGGCGAGGAGGTCGCCGGGTACTGGCGGGCCGAGCCGGTGTGGCCACCGGCCGATGTCGGTGTCGGCGGCATCTCGCTGCGGGGACTCGACCCGGCGACCTGGGAAGGGCCGCAGTGGGTGGGCTCGCACGCCCCGGCCTGGGACCGCGGCGGCCGGGGCAGCGCAGACTCCGCCGACGACGACGCCCACGCCATGACGATCGACACCGCGGCATTCGAGCGCCCGGTCGAGATCCTCGGCAGCCCATCGGTGGATCTCGTGGTCACATGCGACGGCCCGGTGGCGATGGTGGCGGCCCGTCTGCTCCTGGTATCGCCCGACGGCGCCTCGCACCTCATCTGCAGAGGCAACCGCAACCTGGTGTTCCGCGGTGGGCTCGACGTCCCCTGCCCGGTGCCGGTGGGCGAGTCGTTTGCCGTGTCGTTCGAGTTGATGGCGACGTCGGCGGTCGTGCCCGCCGGATGGCGACTACGGCTGGCGCTGGCAGGCGCCGACTTCCCCGTGGTGCTGCCGCCCGGCGAGCGGTTCAGCCTCACGGTCGACGCCGAGATGTCGTCATTGCGGCTGCCGACCGTTCCTCCAAGGGCGCCCGGCCGGCGCGTCGATGTCGCCGCCGGGGCTCCTCAGGCCTATCCGGCCACGATGGTCGAGAGCGGGTCAGAGACAACGGTCGAGCGCGCCGACGGCCAGTCGGTGATGCGGCGTCACGTCGAGGCCGTGGAACAGCAGGACGAGCGGGGCAACCTGACATACGGCATACACCAACGGTTCGAGTGCAGCGTCGCCGACGACGACCCGGCAACGGCTGGCGGCAGCTCCGAGGTCGTCTCGTGGATGTCACGCCCTGGCTGGGCGGTTCGCGCCACCGGCAGCGTCGACATGGCGGCGACCACCTCGACCATCGAGCTGTCGATCCGCCTCGTCGCCGACCACGACGGCGCCACCGTCTGGGACCGAACCTGGCGCCACTCCATTCCCCGCCGCTGGGTGTGATCCGCCGGCGGCCCGACGAACGCTTGCGCGACCCGTTCCAGCCACTGCCATTCGGCCCTACCTGTTCAGACCGCAACGGTGTACTCAAGGGTGGTAGCGGGCGCGCGTTGTGCGCCCTCGGGCTTCTGAGAGGGAGGACCCATGAATCACAAGAAGGGATGGGGCGTCACCGCGCTCGTCGTAGCGTTCGTGCTCGTCGCCGGCGGCCTTCTCATCAGGCTGGTCATCTATCCGGGCCAGTTGCAGTTCCCGGACGACGTCGACGTGACCCGCAACTACGAAGGCGAGCTGGCGGTGATGATGAACCCGGCGGCGCTGGAGACGGGCGACCTGGCGAACCTGTTCCTCACCGACGTGCCGGTGACCCTGGCGCGCACGGTGAGGACACTCGAGGTCGGAGGCGACGGCGACGCAATCGTCCTGGAGGCGGCGTCGATGGCCGGGCCGACGGGTCCGCTCGCGACAACCGAGGACGTGTACGCCATCGATCGCAAGACGATGGAAGCCGTCGCGAACTTCAGCGACGACGACAGGGTCATCTCGCGCCAGGGCCTGGTGATCGGCTGGCCGATCGACACGGCCCAGGAGGACTACGTCGGCTGGAACGGAGACACTCTGGCGACGGTGCCTCTCGTCTACGACGGGGAGGAGCAGCGGGGTGGCATCGACACGTACCGATTCACCGCAGCCGGCGAGCCCGCCCTGATCGTCGACCCTGCGATGTTGGCGACGTTGCCCCCGGCGCTGCCGAAGGCGCTGCTCGGACAACTCGGGGCAACGCTCGGGCTCAGTGACGAGCAGGCGGCCCAGTTCGGTCAGCTCCTCGAAGTCATGCCGGACCCGGTGCCGATCGCCTACACGTACGGATTCGACAAGACCTACTGGGTCGAGCCGACGACGGGCGTGCTGATCGACGTCGATGTGTCCGAGACGCGGGCCGCCGTGATCCAGGCGGACGGGTCGATCGTACCCCTGGCCGCGATCCAGCAACTCCACTACGTGAACACCGACGCCTCGGTACAGGACGCGGTCGACGACGCCAACGGCGCCACCTCCCTGATGCTGACGTTCGGCGTGGTCGTGCCCCTGGGGGCGATCGTGCTCGGCCTGGTGCTCGGCGCGGTCGGGATCTGGCTGCTGCGCAAACGAAGCGACGGCATGCCGGTCGAGACGACGGCGCCGCAGCGCGAGTTGCAGAACGTCTGACACCAACCCGGTGCCCGCGGCGACCGCCGCGGGCACCGGCGCGCCCGCTGCACTGCGGGGTCGAGCCTCTCCTAGCATGCCGGCCATGGAGCCGACGCTTGCCCGTGAGTGCTACGTGGCGGCCGACTGGTTCGAGCGGGAGCAGGAGGCGATCCACTGGACCGACTGGTTCTGTGTGGGCCGTGTCGAGGAGATCCCGGAGCCTGCAGACTTCGTCGTGGCGAACGTGGCGGGCGAGAGCATCATCGTCACCCGGACCCGCAGCGGCGCACTTGCAGGGCACTACAACCTGTGCCGGCACCGGGGTAGCCGGTTGGTGGCGGGGGCGGGGCGGCCCCATCAGGAGGCAGTCGGCCCCTCGGGGCGCTTCTCGGGATCGATCCAGTGCCCGTACCACTCGTGGACGTACTCGCTCGACGGTGCGCTGCGGGCGGCGCCCTTCCTGGAGGAGGGCGCCGACCTCGACAAGGGCGATCTGCCGCTGCATCCGGTCGCCGTCGACACGTGGGGTGGTTTCGTCTTCGTGACCCTCACGCCCGAAGCCGCCCCCCCGTTCGCCCCGGGAAGGGCCGTCGCCGACCGCACCCTGGCCGCCTACTCGCTGTCCGAGCTGCGCACCGGCGCCCGGCTCGTCTATTCGGTGGCGGCCAACTGGAAGGCGATCGTCGAGAACTACAACGAGTGCTACCACTGCGGCCCGGTCCATCCCGAGCTGTGTGAACTGGTTCCCGACTTCCGGCGCGGTGGGGGCGGAGACCTCGACTGGGATGGCGGGATCCCGCACCGGGAAGGGGCCTGGACATTCACGATGTCCGGCACGACGAGCCGCCGTCCGTTTCCCGGTCTCACCGAGGAAGAGGTCTCCCGCCACAAGGGGGAGCTGATCTACCCCAACTTGATGCTCAGCCTGTCCGCCGACCACGTGGCGGCGTTCACCCTGTGGCCGCATGCCGCCGACGCCACCACCGTCGTCTGCGATTTCCTCTTCCATCCCGGCGAGATCGCCCGGCCCGGATTCGACCCATCCGACGCGGTCGAGTTCTGGGACCTGGTGAACCGCCAGGACTGGCGGATCTGCGAGGAGGTGCAGCAGGGCATGTCCTCGCGCCGGTTCACCACCGGCTTCTACTCCCCTATGGAGGACGCCTCCAAGGACATCCGGCGCTACGTCGAGGAACGGATGGCATGAGAACCGAACACCGCGCCATCGTGCTCGGCCTCGGAGGGATCGGCTCGGCGGCCACCTACTGGCTGGCGCGCCGCTTCCCCGGCGAGGTCCTCGGTGTCGAGCAGTTCGAGCTCGGCCACGCCAGGGGCAGCTCTGAAGACCACAGCCGCATCATCCGGCTCGCCTACCACACCCCGGCCTACGTGGAGCTCGCCAAACACGCGTATGCCGCCTGGGACGTCGTGCAAGCCGAGGGCGCCGAGGAGGTGATACTGCGCACCGGCGGCCTCGACATGGCTCCGCCCGGCGCAGCGATCGGGCTCGATGGCCACCGGACGTCCATGCGGGCCGCCGGCGTGGCCTTCGAGGAGCTGGATGCCGGCGAGATCATGCGGCGCTGGCCGCAGTGGCGCCTCCCGGGCGACGTCACCGGCCTGTTCCAACCGGACGCCGGGATCGCCATGGCGAGCCGCGCCAACGCCCTGCATCGCCGTCTCGCCGAGGAGAACGGTGCCCTGCTCCTCGACAAGACGGCGGTGACCGCCATCCACGAGCGACCCGACGGGGTCGAGGTGACGGCAGGAGGCCTCACCCACCATTGCGAGCAGCTCGTCGTTGCCGCCGGCCCCTGGAGCCGCCGACTCGTCTCCTACCTCGGCACCGACCTGCCGCTCGAGGTCAGCCAGGAGCAGGTGGTCTACTTCACCCCGGGTGATGCCGCGGCGTTCGCTCCGGAGCGCTTCCCTATCTGGATCTGGATGGACGTGCCGGCCTGGTACGGCTTTCCGATCTTCGGCGAGCCTGCGGTGAAGGCGGCGTGGGATCGTTGCGAGGTGATCGTCGAGCCGGAGACTCGCACCTTCGACCCCGACGAGAAGGCGGTGGCGATGCTGAGGGCCTTCCTGGCCGATCACCTTCCCCACGCCGACGCCGGCATCCACCTCGTGAAGACCTGCCTGTACACGCTCACTCCGGACCGTGACTTCGTCGTCGACCACGTCCCCGGAAGCGACCGTATCTGGATGGCGGTCGGCTCGGGGCACGCCTTCAAGTTCGCATCGCTCATCGGCAGGTCCCTCGCCGAGCTTGCATTCGACGGCTCGGCTGCGGTCGACCTCACCCCGTTCTCGTCCACCCGCGCGGTGCTCCAGGACCCCGACCCGCAGCGCCACTACGTCATTTGAGTATCCAGTACTCAGTACTGAGACCGGATGTGGGAGACCTTGATCAGGGGGGCGGTGCAGACCCACAGAGTCGGCCAGACCTGATCGCGTGCCGCTTCGGTGCCTCGAAGGCGAACGGTTTGACACGGTACCCGATCCGCCACCGCCGCTCGAGTACCTCCAGGTGCCGCGGTTCTCAGTACTCAGTACTCACTACTGAGTACTCAGTACTGCGCTCACGGTGATGTCGACGTTGCCCTTGAGCGCGTTCGACACCGGGCAGCCGTCCTTGGCCGTTTCGGCGGCGGCGGCGAAGCCGTCGGCATCGATTCCCGGGACCTCTCCCTCGACGGCCAGGGCCATCTTCGTCAGGCGGAAGCCGGCGTCGGTGCGCTCGAAGGTGGCAACGGCAGTGGTGTCGAGCCTGGTCGGAGGGGTCCCCGCCTGGGCCAGGATGTTCGAGAACGCCATGCAGTAGCAGGCGGCATGCGCCGCGGCGATGAGCTCCTCGGGGCTGGTCTTGCCGTTGGCCGCCTCGGTACGGCTGGCCCACGTCACGGGCAGCGGGCCGGCGACGCCCGACGACAGGTGTGCCGTTCCCGACCCACCGAACAGGTCGCCCTCCCAATGTGCCGAAGCAATGCTGTCCATGCCCGTCTCCCTTCGTTGTCTCGATGAAGCCAGCCTACGCGGGCTCAACGCGACGTCGGTCACGGCCGGCGTGACCGCTGTACGATGCCGCCGGCCAACAGGTCGGGGGAGCCGGATGCATGACGTCTTCGTGAGCCACGCGTCACCCGACGCGGCTCGCGCCGCGGGTCTGGTGCGCTCGCTCGAGGACCGGGGCGTTCGCTGTTGGGTCGCTCCGCGCGACGTCCCGCCGGGGTCGGACTACGGCGAGGCGATCGTCAGCGCCATCAGGGCCAGCCGCATCATGATCGTCCTCGTATCGCAGGCGGCGATCGATTCCGCTCACGTGAAGCGCGAGGTCGAGCGTGCCGTGGCCGTCGGCGTGCCGACGCTGCCCGTCCGGATCGAGGACGCCACCCCCAGCGGAGCGCTCGAGTACTTCCTGAGCGGCTCGCACTCGGTCGACTGGCTCTCCGGGCCGGCGGCGACGGCGGCGTCCCACATCGAGCGGGCGCTTCGCACGGAGCCGGAACCAACCGACCTTCCCGTTCGACCCGCGCCCGCCGGCGGCAGCTCGCGAACACGCCTTCGCAATGCGGCGGCGGCCGCGGCGGGACTGGTGGTGCTCGCCGTCGTCATCCTGCTCTTGGCCCGCCCGGACGGCGACACCCCGTCGGGTACGACACAAGGCCCTGTCGGAGCTACCGGTACCGAGACTCCCATCACGACTCGATCGACCGCGGCGACCGGCGGTCCGACCACAACCGGCGCCGGGACCACCACGACGTCTCAGACCGCCGCGCCCACCACGACCATCATTCCCGGGGCACTGCTCGCCGCCGCGCAAGGGTGGTCGATCCAGCTTGCGGAGAACTACGAGGACAATGCACGAGAGTGGTTCGTCGGCACTTTGGACGACCTGACCGGCGAGCAGCTCTACCGCCTCAACCGCGGGCGGTACGTCATGGAGGTCGTCGGCAACGCCGATCGCGGGTCGTTCTACTCGACCATCGACATCCTCGTCGGGAGCAGCCTCGAAGCCACCGTATCCGTGACTCCCGTCGAAGTGTCGGCAGATGCGGCGTGCGGGCTCGTGGTGCGCACAGTGGACGATCGGGAGCTGTTCGTCGCGGTGGCTGCCGCCACCGGGCGAGGTGGGGTCTCGCTGTTCGTCGACCGTCAGATCAATCAGCTGATGGCCGAACAGGTGCCGCTCGTCGACAGTGGCGCCGACGAGGTGCGGCTGATCCTCGACGGGACGGTCGGCTACGTCGTCGTCAACGACGTCGCCGTCGGCTCCTTCGAAGACGACAGGCTGGGTGATGCCATCGCCGTCGGCGTCGGCGCCCAGTTCGGCGAGAGCATCACGTGCCGCTTCGACGACCTCGTGGTGCGCGCGCCGTGACCGACGAGCTCCGGATGACCGACGCCGGCCTCCCCGCTCTGTTCAGCGCTGCCGACCGGCGGGCGGTTCAGTCGCAGACGACGTTCCTGCGCACGACGGCCTTCCAGATCTATGGGCTGATCCTCCTGGCGGCGGTCGAGACGTGGTCGGGGATCACCGACTCCACGCGGGTCGCCGACATCGCGGTGGCGGTGATCGCCGCCGGGCTGATCCTGCTGCGGGTGCTCAGCCGCAGTTGGCGCTCGGAGAAGAGCTGGTACCAGGCCCGCGCTGCGGCCGAGTCGCTGAAGACGATGTCGTGGAAGCTCATGATGCGGGCGGCGCCGTTCGAGGGCGATGACGCCGAGCGGCTCTTCCTGGCCCGCCTGACGGGACTGCTCCGTGACCTGTCGGACCGGCCGATCGCGCCGTCCAGGTCGGATGCTCCCCAGGTCACCGATCTGATGCGCCGGGTCAGGGCTGCTCCGCTCGAGACGAGGATGGCGCTGTACCGGCGCGACCGGATCGAGGACCAGGCCGCCTGGTACACCGGCCGCGCCACCTACCACGAGCGGCGGGCACTGGCATGGGATGCCGCGCTGCTGACGCTGCTCCTCGTCGAGTTGGTGCTGGCCATCGTCAGGATCTCCGGCGGCGAGATTCCCGTATCCAGCCTCATCGCCACCGGGGTCGCCACCATCACGACATGGACGGGGGCCCGCGGCTTCGAGAGCCTGGCTGTCGCCTACTCGGTCGCCGCTCACGAGTTGCTGGCGATACGCAGCGAGATCGAGACGCTCGCTCTCGACGAGACCGTGTGGGCGACATTCGTCAACGATGCCGAGGAGGCGATCTCGCGCGAGCACACCACCTGGTCTGCATCCCGGCAGACCTGAGGAACCGACCGGGCGGGTCGGAGCGTCACAGCCTGCATGGGCGCACGCGCATGGTCGGCCGGATCCGCGGCTGTCGGCATGGCACTGCTGGTCGCCCTGGCAGGTTGCGGCTCGCCCCAGGGCGAGGATGTGGAGCCCTTGGCGGGCGGCGCCGCCCCCTCCGAGACCATCGCGGCTCCTCCACCGGACGGAGGGTCGTTCCCGTCGTGTGACGACGTTCCACAGGTGTCGGCGCCCGAAGCCGCCTACGCCGACACCCCGGTGTACGTCGGCAACGAGATGCCGATCACGCAGGTGCAGGCGTGGGCGCGCCGGCGCCCCGGGTTCGAGGAGATCTGGATCGATCGCGAGCGCCACGGATGGATCACTGTCGCCTTCAGCGAGGACGCCGCGGCGCGCCAGGCCGAGTTGGAGGACGAGTTTGTCGGCGTCGGCGTCGTTGTCGTGGCGGTGGACTGGACGGCCCGACAGCTGCGGAGACTGCAGATGCGGGTGACTGCCGCGCTGGGGACGTTCCTCGACTCGTACGCCGTCGACGCCGCAACGACGAAGGGCGTCGTCGGGATAACCGTCGGGGTCCTCACCGACGAGGTGCGCGCCGAGATCGAGGCACGGTTCGCCGGTGACCCGATCTGTCTCGACGGTGGCGATCCGGCCGATCAGCCGGCGCCGGGACCGCAGCCGTCCGGCGGCGACGGTTGGCGGCTGCTGGTGGACCGGGCAGGCGCCGGGCAGCCGTACCGGACGGGCATCGCCTCCGACGAGTTGAGCCTCGACGCGCTGTGGGCCACCCTCGAACTCTCCGAGCCCCTCGCCGAGGTCGACTTCGAGACCGAGGTCGTCATCTGGTTCGGAGCCGTGTACTCGGGGAGCTGTCCCGAGATCCGTCTCGATGACGTCGTCGTGGACGAGGAGTCGGCGACCGTGCACGCCTCGATCGTTCAGACCGATCCGGGCGTCGCGTGCACGGCCGATGCCAACCCGCGCGCCTACGTCGTGTCCGTCGATCGCAGCCGGCTTCCCGCCGGGCCGTTCGTCATCCAACTGGGAGCCCAGGACCCTCCGCCGGGCGCCCCCGAAGAACGGACGCTGGTGAACGCCGACCTGTCGCAACCGGGCTCGATCGCTGCACCCGACGAGCTCGGGACCGGTCCCGGCCTCCCGCAGCAGCAGGTCTTCGAGAGCGGCTCCAACATCGAACCCGGGTTCGCCGTGGACTACCGGCTGTACGTCCATTGCGGTGTCCAGTGGCTCGGTGAGCTGAACGGGGTGATCTGGAGGACCGCCGAGGCGATGCCGTCCGAGTGGGTCGCGTTGGTTGGCGACGAAGAGACGGTCGTCGTCTCGGTGCTGCTCGGCTCCGGTCCCGAGCCGTCTGTCGCGGCGACGGCTGGTGGCGTCACCGTGGTTTATCTGCCGGATTCGGGCCCTCAGCCGGGCTGCGACTGAGCCTCGAGTCCGAGGGCGGCGAGCACCCGTCCCTGGAACAATTCGTACTGATCGGCGTAGCGGCGCGGCCTGCCCGGGGGGCGTTCGATGACGGTCGGCTCGCCGACCACCTCGTCGTCGGCGAACTGGTCGGCGGTGAGATCGACATCCACCCCGGCGAGACGGTTCCACCAGTGGTAGCCCGTGTGCAGTCCGTCGCGGTGGACCTCGGCTCGCAGCAGCAGCCCTCCGAGGAGGTCGTTGAGCGTCAGCGCGGCGACGGCACAGTGACCCCGTGACGGGTTCTCCGGGGTCCATGACGGAAGGTCGTCCTCGGCGCAGGTGTCCTGGGCGAATGACATTCGGACGGCGAACTCGACGGTCCTGAGCGTGAGCGGTTCCACGAGGCTGAGCTTAAGCCCACCACGGCCCCAGCCTTTGCGACAACCGGCCGGCGCCGCGATGCTGAGGGTGTGACCCTCCGTCTGGCCTGTGTGATCACCGCTATCGTGGTCACGGCCGTCGTCCCGCCGGCGCAGGCAGCCGCTCCTACCTGTGACGGGCTGCCGGCCACCCTCGTCGGGACGATGGGGGACGACACGATCGTGGGCACACCGAAGGCCGACGTCATAACGGCTCGCGGCGGTGACGACGTGGTGCGCGGGCGCGGCGGCTCCGACGTGATCTGCGGCGACGGCGGTGACGACCTGCTCATCGGTCACGGCGGGCGAGACGTCATGTTCGGCGGTGGTGGCGGCGACACCATCCTTGGGAAGGCCGGCCACGACGTCGTCTCCGGCGGCTCTGGCGCCGACACACTGGTCGGCGGTGACGGACGGGACTCCCTCGCCGGCGACAGCGGCAACGACACTGCCAGGGGAGGAGCCGGACTCGACTGGTGCAACGCCGAAGCCGAGCCCGGTTGCGACGACGACGACCCTTCCTGGTATGCGACACCCGACGTGCGGGCTGGTCCCCTGCGCACCGTCACCGTCGATCCGGCAGCGCCGGGGTCGTTGGAGGCGGCGTTCGCCGAGGCCCGGCCCGGCGACCTGATCCGGCTTCTGCCCGGCACCCACGTCGCTGGCGGGAGCCTCGTGCTGCGGGAATCCGGTACCCGCCGACAATGGATCCAGGTGGTGGCGGCCAACCCGGCCCAGCGTCCCGAGATCGACCTCGCCGCGGCTGGCGAACTGCGGATCAGCGCATCGTTCGTGCTGCTCGAGGGTGTCGAGATCCGCAACGGCGGGGGCAACAACCTGCACATCGCACCCGAGAACACGTCGATCCACGACATCGTGGTGCGCGCCACGGTCATCCACGATCTCGCCTCCGGCCCCGGCGCCGCCATCAAGGTCAACCGCAACAATCCCGAAGGAGCAGGGGTGGACAGGGTCTACCTCGAGGACAACGACGTGAGCGAGTCGCTCGACAACGCCGTCATCGACGGAGTCGGCGTGAGCCGGGCGGTGGCAAGGGGCAACCACATCCACGACAACGACCCCGGCAGCCACGGCATCTTCTTCAAAGGCGGTTCGAGCAGGATCCTCATCGAGGGCAACCTCATCGACGGGATACGAGGCAACGCCGCGCTGCAACTGGGCGGAAACACCGGGCCGGGGTTCTTCGACCCTGCCCACGCCGGCTGGGAGGGTGTCCACCAGGTGGCACGCAACAATCTCATCGCCGATTTCGACGACTCGGCCGTCGAGATCCGTGGTGTGAAGCAGGCGGCGGTGCTCCACAACACCGTCGTCACCCAGACGAGCTTCGCCGTCTTCCGGCTGTCGCAGGGAAACACCGACGGCGGCGGCGCCGTCGGCAACGACGACATCATCGTTGCGAACAACCTGATCGTGGGCACCGGCGGCGATCCGCAATACGCCCGCAACGACGGCGGCGCGACTTCAATCGATTTCGGCCGGCAACTCTGGGCCGGCACGTTCCACAACAGCGGAAGCGCCACTTCCGGGATCCCGCAGTTCCCCAGGCCCGGCGACGTCGTTGCCCCACCCGGGGCACTCGGCACCATCGTCGTCATGCCGTCCACAACCGGACTCGACGACCTCGCCGAGGCGATCGGCCGCTACCGGCCGGCGGCGGGCTCCCCGGCGTTGGCCGCTACGCCGGTCACGGCCGACGCGCTGCGCGACCTCCTCGGCGTGGTGCGGGCGCGTGCGGCCGGCCTGGGCGCCGTGGAGCGCCCATGAGACGCATCTGGACCCGGCGCCGTTTCCTCGCAGTGGCCGCAGCCTGTGTCCCTGGTATCGCGCTGGCCGGCCCCGCTGCGGGCCGGGTCGACCCCATCTCAGAGAGACCCGCGCTGCGCCGCAGGGTGGTCTTGGGACGTGACGCTTGGGGCGCATCCCCCATCACGGGTTCCACCGACCGCCATACTCCTGTGCGGCTCACCGTTCACCACACCGGGTCGCCCGCAGGCGACGCCGCCGCCGGGCCGGCGGCGATGCGGGGCCACCAGCTCTTCCACCAGCGCGACCGGGGTTGGGTCGACATCGCCTACCACTTCGTCGTGGGTCCCTCCGGGATCGTGTACCGGGGCAGGCCCGTCGGATACGTCGGCGACACCGCCACGGACTACGACCCCGCCGGCCACCTCCTCGTCGCCTGCGAGGGGAACTTCGACTCCGCCGAGCTGCCGCCCGCTCAACGGCTGGCCTTGAGCGACGTCCTCGCCTGGGCGGCAGTGTCGTTCGGCATCGATCCGGGCACGATCACAGGCCACGGCGACTGGGCGGCGACGGCCTGCCCCGGGGCGGCTCTGGCCTCTGTGATCCACAACGGCGACCTGGCGGCCCAGGTGCGGCGGGTGATCGAACGCGGCGGCGTGCGCCTCGACGTGATGACGGGCGCACGCGGCAGAGCAGCGGTGGCTGCCCTCGAATCGGGCGGCCGTCTACCGCTTGCCGGTGGTGCATGGCAAGATCGTGACGGCGATTGACACCGCCAACGGCGGCGACGGTCAAGATCCGCCGTCGAGGTGCCGAGGCACCAGTGAATCCACCCCAAACCTGAGGTTGACGCATGACTGACCAGGAACCCGGCTACGTCCGCCCCCTGTCCGAGGACGGCACACCCGACATGGACGCGCTCACGGCTTCTCAGCCGCGTTCGCGGCGCGGTGCCGTCATCGGCGGCGTGGTCCTGGCCGTGGTGGCAGCAGGTGCCGTCGGTGGGGTCGTGCTGTGGCGCAGCCTCGTCGGGAGCGCATTCGCCGCGACCGAAGCGGTGCCGCCGGACGCCGATTTCGTGGTCACCCTGGACCTGCTCCAGGTGCGCGACTCCGAGCAGCTCGCGCGGCTGGTGAGTGCGTTCACCGGGCCTGCGGTGGACCAAGGGCTGATGGACGCGGACGACGCCGACTGGCTGACGCGCCTGGACGAGGTCCTGTTCGAGGAGGCCGGATTCACCCTGGCCGACGATGTCGCCCCCTGGATCGGTCGCTCGGTGTCGATCGCTGGTTGGCTACCCGATGGCTTCGACTTCGCCAACCCGTACGCCGGCGATGAGCCCGGCGGAGTTCTGGTCGTCAGCGTTCGCGACAGGGACGGGGCTGCCGCATTCCTCGACAAGCTCGTCTCCACTTTGGAGGAGTCGAGCGGCGCCGCCGCCGTTCGCTCCTCCCTGCGAGGTGGCGAACTCGTGGCTGTCGACGACGATTCTGATTCGGACCTCAACCTGCAGCTCCTCGGCTTCTACGGCTACCTCGACGACGAGCGACTGATCCTGGCGACAAGCCGTGACGGGATTGAGCGGGGTCTCGACGCTCGCGACGGTGAGTCGCTGGCCGACGACGCCGACTTCGCCGCCCTCATGGACGCACTTCCCGCAAACCGCCTGGTGGCGGGTTACGTCGCAACGGATTGGGTCGCCGACGCCGTCCGCAGCGCGCCACTCGACGGAGAGGCTCCGGCCGGGATCGACCAGTTCATTGCGACGATCGATGAGACGGGGGCCTTTGCAGGATCGATCACCCTCGAGGGAGGCGGCGTCGCCTTCGATCTGGTGGCTCCTGCCGTTGAAGGGCGGTCGTCGGTCGACGCCTCCGTACTCACCTTCCCCGAGCGGCTTCCCGACGAGACCTTGGCGTTCTTCGGCTCGCCGCTCCCAGACGATGCCATCGCCACGGGCCTCGAATCGTTGCGCGACCTCGATCCCTTCCTGTACGACGACACGGTGGGTGGCCTGGAGGAGATGCTCGGATTCGACCTGGTGGGCGACGTACTGCCGGCCTTGGGCCGCGAGATCGTGGTGGCCGCCGTCGGCACGCCCGAGGGTATGTTCAGTGATCAGTTCGGCGTCGACATCGGGATCGTCGGCGGCATCGGTGTCCTGGATCGCGCCCCGGTCGAGGACGCTGTTCGCGCGTTGGAGGACCTGGCGGCCGAAGGTGGGATCAGCGTGCGTTCGCTCGGAAACGTGTCCGTCATAGGCGACGAGTTCTCCGACTTCTTCGCCTACGGCGTCGGCGACGACGCCCTCGCCGTCGGCTCAGGCCCCGCGGTGGTCGAGGCGTTGCTGTCGGGCTCCGGCGACCCGGTCACGACGACACCCCTCTACCGGCAACTCGACGGGCTGCTTCCCGGCGACGGCATGGTGCTCTACGTGGACATGCATGGCATCTACGACGCCGTGAACTGGCAGGATCCCGAGCGTGGCATCCTCGATCCCCTGGTGGGGATAGGTGCAGCCGATGAGACCACCGGCGGCCTCGTGCACGGCCGACTCATGGTGCTCGTGGACTACTGATCACAGGTAGGCGGTACCGAGTACCAGGGCTTCGAGCCGCTCGAACACCACGCCGGAGTTGCGCAGGAAGCGCTGCGGGGTGAAACACTCGGCGAGGTCCGCCCGGTCGAGCTTCACCTCGGGATCGGCGGCCAGCCGATCGTGGAGGTTGTCGCCCTCGTCCCAGGCCGCCATGGCGTTGTGTTGGACGATCCTGTAGGCCTCGTCGCGCTCGAGGCCTTGTTGCTCGACGAGAGCGAGCAGCACCGCCTGGGAGTAGACCAGGCCGCGGGTGGCCTCCAGGTTGGCCGCCATGCGCGCCACGTCGACCACCAGTCCATCGACGATGCGGGTCATCCGATCGAGGGCGAAGTCGAGCGCCAGGCAGGCGTCGGGCAGCGCCACCCGCTCCACCGAGGAGTGGGAGATGTCGCGCTCGTGCCACAGGGCGACGTCCTCCAGCCCGGCGCCTGCATAGCCGCGCAGCAGCCGGGCAAGACCGGTGACGTTCTCGGCGCCGATCGGGTTGCGCTTGTGCGGCATCGCCGACGACCCCTTCTGTCCGGCGCCGAAGAGTTCGCGCACCTCGGCGACCTCGCTGCGCTGCAGGTGGCGGATCTCGGTGGCGAAGCGCTCCAGGGAGGCGCCGACCAGGGCGATGGTCGACAGCAGTTCGGCGTGTCGATCGCGGTGCGTGATCTGGGACGAGGCGGGCTCGATCGCCAGCCCCAGCCGCTCGCAGACGTAGGCCTCCACCGAGGGCGGGATGTGGGCATACGTGCCGACTGCACCCGACACCTTGCCGACGGCTACCGCCTCTCGGGCTCGCTGCAGGCGCCGGTGATCGCGGGCCAGTTCGAACGCCCATGTCGCCAGCTTGAGGCCGAAGGTGGTCGGCTCGGCCCAGATGCCGTGGGTGCGCCCGATCATCACGGTGCCACGATGCTCCAGGGCGCGCCTCTTCACGACCTGCAGCAGTTCGGAAGTCCTCACCGCCAGTAGGTCGGTGGCGTCTCGCATGGTGGCTCCCTGGGCGGTGTCGAGCACGTCCGAGGACGTCAACCCGTGGTGCACCCACTCACCACCCGGCCCGACCGACGAGGCCAGCACGTCGACGAATGCGGCCACGTCGTGGTTGGTGACGGCCTCCCGCTCCTTCCAGGCCGTGGAGTCCACCTGGGGTGCCGCTCGCAGCGCCGCCGCCGCCTCGGGCGGCGCCACCCCCAACTCGACCCACGCCTCGACGACCAGGGTCTCGATCTCCTTCCACAACTCCAGCTTGCGCGCCTCGCCCCACACCGCCGCCATCTCGGGGAGCGAGTAGCGGGAGATCATTGCTTCCAACCCTCGCGGTACTGGGCGAGCCTCACCGCGAGCGCGGGCTCGGCGATCGACAGGATCTCGACCGCCAGGTAGGCGGCGTTGGCTGCCGAGTCGACGGCGACGGTCGCCACCGGGACGCCGGTGGGCATCTGCACAGTCGACAGCAGCGCGTCCATGCCGCCGAGCCCGCCGGTGGCGATGGGCACGCCGATCACCGGTACGGTGGAATGAGCCGCCACCGCGCCGGCGAGGTGTGCCGCCTTACCGGCGCCGCAGATGATCACACCGATGCCGTTGTCCCTGGCCTGGGATGCAAGAGCGGCGACGCGCTCTGGCGTGCGATGTGCCGACACCACGTGCACCTCGTGCTCGACGCCGAATTCGGTGAGCACGTCGACGGCCGGCTCCATCGTGGCACGGTCCTTGTCGGACCCCATCAGAACGGCCACCTTCACGAGCGCCGCCCCTCCCTTCCAGGGGCTGTCGCTTTGCCGGCGCGGGTGACGGGCATCAGTGAACGACGACCCGTTCCGTTGCCTGCCACCGTCTCCCCTCCCTTGTAGGGAGGGGTCGGAGCGGGCGGCGCTGCTTTGAGCGACGCTCGCTCCGGGGGAGGGTTTCGGCCCCTGGTTACGACGACATCGATGATCTCACGAGGCTGATCGCAAGTCACCACCGTGACCGCGTCGGCGGTGGAAACCCTCCCCGACCGCCGCAAAGCCGGCGGCCACCCCTCCCTACGAGGGAGGGGAAAACAGCCCCGGAATGAGGCGCGACGAGGTAAAGCGACAGCCCCTCCAGGGAGGGGGTAGGGGGAGGGTGCGGATTGGCGCCGCGCTTGCGGTGGTGACGCGACGATCCTCCCGGGCACGTCACCAACTTCGACGCGATCACGGTGGAGACCCTCTCCGTCTCCTGCGTCGGCACCCCTCCCGGCAAGGGAGGGGAGGAGCAGCGTCGGCCATCTCTTGGTCATGTCGCGTCTCCGGCGATATCGGTGCGGTAGTGCTTGCCTGCGAAATCGATCGTCTCGGCGGCACGGTAGGCGGCCGCCCGGGCGCCGGCGAGATCCTCACCCAGACCGACCACGTTGAGCACTCTGCCGCCTGCCGTCACCAGGCCCTTTGCCGTGCGGGCGGTGCCGGCATGGAACACCAGGACCGCCTCGGCTGCCGCTGCTCGGCTCACGCCGGTTACCGGTGTTCCCTTCACAGGGTTCTCGGGGTAGCCCTCGGCCGCCAGCACGACATCGACGGCGGCTCGGGGAGCGAAGCGGAGCCGGCCACCCTCGAGGCCTCCTTCGCCGGCGGCGACGATCACGCTCAGGAGGTCGTCCTCCAGGCGGGGGAGGATCGCCTGAGTCTCGGGATCGCCGAGGCGGCAGTTGAACTCCAGCACCTTGGGGCCGTCATCCGTGAGCATCATCCCGGCGTAGAGGAAGCCGCGGTATTCGATGCCGTCGCTGCGCAGCGTGTCGAGCACCGGGGCCATCACCTCGTCCAGAACCAGCTCGACGATGCCGGCCGGCATGTCGGCCACCGGCGAGTAGCAGCCCATACCGCCCGTATTGGGGCCGGCGTCGCCGTCGCTCAGGCGTTTGTAGTCGCGGGCCGGATCGAGTGCAACGGCGCGATTGCCGTCACAGATCGCAAGGACGGACAACTCCCGTCCGACGAGGTGATCCTCGATCACCAGCGTGGCGCCCGCCTCGCCGAAATGCCCGGCGATGCAGAGCCGGGCCCACGCCTTGGCGGCGATCGGGTCTTCGGTCACGAGCACGCCCTTGCCGGCCGCCAGGCCGTCGGCCTTCACGACGAAAGGGGGATCGGCGGCGTCGATGTGGGCCTCGGCGGCGGCGACGTCGACGAACGCGCGTGCCCCGGCGGTGGGCACTCCGGCACGGCGCATCACGTCCTTGGCGAACGCCTTCGACGCCTCCAGCCTGGCGCCCGCCCGTGTCGGACCGAAGGCGCGCACGCCGGCCTCCGCCAGGGCATCCACGACGCCGGCGGCGAGCGGCGCCTCGGGCCCGATGACGACCAGATCGACCGCCTCGGCCAGTGCGGTTTGCACGACGGCTGCGGTGTCCGTGATCGCGAGTTGGGGCACGACCGTGCCGACCTCGGCCAGGCCGGGGTTGCCGGGCGCCGACACCAGCCCCGAGAGCAGCGGGCTCTGTGCCAGCTTCCACCCGATGGCGTGCTCGCGCCCGCCGCCGCCGAGGAGCAGCACCTTCACCGGCTCAGCCTCGTTCCAGGGTCGCGGCCCGTGACGGCCCGACCGACACCGTCGTCACCGGCACCCCGGCCTGCTCCTCCACGAACTCGACGTACCGCTGGGCCTCTTTGGGCAGGTCTTCGTAGCGTGACACGCTGGAGATGTCGATGCCCCAGCCGGGGAGATCCTCGTAGACGGGCTGGCAGTTGTAGAGGATGCGCTGCTGGCGGGGGAACTCGCTGTAGCGCTTCTCGAGCGAGTCGTAGGCGACGCCGACCCGCAGCGTGTCGAAATGTGAGAGCACGTCGAGCTTGGTGAGGGCGATCCTGGTGAGGCCGTTGACGCGTACCGCGTAGCGCAACGCCACCGCGTCGAGCCACCCGCATCGCCTTCTCCGGCCGGTCACCGTTCCGTACTCGCCTCCGATCTCCACCATCCGCTCGCCGATCTCGTTGTCGAGCTCGGTCGGGAACGGCCCGCTCCCCACTCGGGAGATGTAGGCCTTCGCCACGCCGAGCACCTCGTCTATGAGGCCGGGTCCGATCCCGGTGCCGGTGCAGGCCCCGCCGGCGGTTGGGTTGGACGACGTCACGAACGGATAGGTGCCGTGGTCGACGTCGAGCAGGGTCGCCTGAGCGCCTTCGAACACCACGTTCTTGCCGTCGCGGATCGCCTCCCACACGAGCAGCGAGGTGTCGGTGACGTGGTCGTGGAGGCGCTCGCCGTATGCGAGGTACTCCTCGGCGATCGGCTCCGGGTCCATGGCGAGCTGGTTGTACACCTTGACGAGCTGGCGGTTCTTGTCCTTGAGCGCCGTCTCCAGCTTCTGGCGGAAGATCTTGGGGTCGAACAGGTCCTGGACCCGAATGCCGAACCGGGAGAACTTGTCCATGTACGCGGGGCCGATTCCGCGCTTCGTGGTGCCGATCATCTGGCGGCCGAGGTAGCGCTCCATCACCGCGTCGAGTTTGCGGTGATAGGGCATGATGAGGTGGGCGTTGGCCGACAACCGCAGCCGTGACGGGTCGATGCCCCGCGCAGCGAGCGTCGCCATCTCGTCGAGCAGCACCGCAGGGTCGACGACGCACC
>Ga0299906_10001331_pt1 | contig 21250 bp, 11 predicted proteins | sample RVTome_14_FD_200259 | JGI IMG/M metagenome (GOLD analysis project Ga0299906, IMG submission 200259) | Soil microbial communities from uranium-contaminated site in the Upper Colorado River Basin, Wyoming, United States - RVT145D125 (version 2) ...
TGACCCCGCTGATCGAGTGGCACTGGGATGTCTCGCCGAACTCTTCGATCGCCCCGTCGTGGGCATCCACGCGGTCGATCTCGTGCTCGGCCTCGGCACGCTGCACTGCCTCACGCAGCAGCAGCCGGCCCGAGGCAGGTCGGGGGTGTCCTACTCCGCGTAGCCGAGCGCCCGGAGCTGCTCCCGCAGCGGCTCGAGAACAGCCCTTCCCGGACCAGGGTCGAGTACGGCGTCCCCGTGAACAGGTTCGACACGCTGGGCCAGGTGTAGCTGTAGTGCGAGTAGGCGTTCGTGAAGACGAGGCCGCAAGGAGGAGCGCGCCGAACCCCAGCGCGACGCCCAGGGTCGCGCCCCTCGCCTGGTGTTCGGCCGACATCCGAGCCGCCTATTCGTACTCGGCGGAGCGATCCGGGTAGGCGGGGGGCTGGGGGACCTCTCTCGGGTCCTCGGCGATCCTCCGGAGCAGCTCCTGCATCGCGGCGTCCAGCTGCGCGTCGTCGCCGTCGAAGGTCTCCCGGGGCAGGTTGTCGACGACCACGTCGGGCTCCACTCCGCGCTGCTCGATCAGCCAGCCCTTCTCCGGCGCGTACACCCCGAACATCGGAGCCCGCGCGATGCCGCCGTCGCTGAGGCGGTTGCCGCCGTGGAGCCAGATCTCCCCTCCCCAGGTCCGGGTGCCGATGACCGGACCGAGCCCGAGCGTCCGAAAGCCCTCGGCGAAGGCCTCGCCGTCCGAGGCGGTCTGCTCGTCCACGAGGACCACCATGTGCCCCCGGAACGCGTACTGCATGTTCCAGTAGGGGTTGCCCACCCGGCCTTTCCAGTAGAACCACGCGCGCCGGAGCAGCTTCTCCAGCACGATGCTGTCGATGTTCCCCCCCCTGTTGTGGCGCACGTCGACGATCAGCCCCTGCCGATCGAAGACGGGATAGAACTGCCGGTACCAGGCCGTCAGGTCCCGGCCTCCCATGGCCCGCAGATGGACGTAGCCGACCTTCCCTGCGCCGGCCTGCTCGACCATCGTGCGGCGCGAGTGCTCCCAGTCCGCGTAGCGGAGCGAGTGCTCGTCGTCAGTGGGGACGACGATCACGTCCCGGCTCTGCTCTCCGGATCGCACCCTCAGGCGGACCTGGCGCCCGTGCTGGTCCCGGAGCAGCTCCCCCAGGTCGGCGGCCTCGAGGGCGGCGGCGCCGTTGACGGCGAGGATGACGTCCCCCGCCACCACCCCGACGCCCGGCGCGGCCAGGGGCGACACCTCGCCCGGGTAGTCCGGGTCCGCCGCGTACACGTGCTCCACGACGAAGCCCCCGGCTTCGGGGTCGCGGCGCGTGCGGGCTCCCAGGCTGGCCAGGGTCACGTCGTCGGGGCCGCGCCGGTGGTCTCCGCCGCGCACGCTCGTGTGCAGTGCGGAGAGCTCCCCCACGACGCGGCCGATCAGGTCGCTCAGCTCGTCGCGGGTCGTCACCCGGTCCACCAGGGGCAGGTACTTGTCCCGGACCGTCACCCAGTCCACCCCGTGCATGCCGGGGTCGTAGAAGTAGTCCCGCTCCATTCGCCAGGCGTCCAGGAAGATCTGCCGCCAGTCCTCGAGCGGGTCCAGGGTGAACCTCCATCCCGACAGGTCCAGCTTCGCCTTCTCGAGGTCCTCGGGAGCCTTCACGGCGGCGTCGATGAGGTACAGGGCCTCACCCTTGCTCACGAGCAGCTGTCCGCCCTTCTGCGCCAGCTCGTAGCCGCCCACGTCCCCCACGAGGGTGGTGGGCTCAGGATCGTCGGCGCCGATCGGGATAGCGACGAGGTCGGTCTTCCCGTCGCGCCCTGCGCCGAGGGAGAGCACGTAGAGAGCTTCCTTGCCGACGGCCAGCGAGGCGTAGTTCCCGGGAGGTACCGTCAGCTGGCGGGTGCGGCTGCGCAGCCCTTCGGTCTCCACCTCCACCCGCGGGGGAGTCGCGGTCTTCTCCGCAGCGCCGTCCTTCTCGTCGTCTTTCTGCTCCGGCTCGGGCGCCAGCTCGTCGTGGGGCTGGAAGCGCGAGCGCTGGCCTCGTTTCAGGGCGACCTCGTAGATGCGGAGCGGGCTGTCGAAGTACGGCTCGGGCTGGCGGGGTCCCCAGGGGCTGGGCACGAGGGAGTGGAGGTCGCGGTCGGACAGGAAGTAGAGCCAGCGGCCGTCGGGGCTGAAGGCGGGGCTCGAGCTGTTCGTCCGATCGCTCGTCAGCGCCACGCTGCTCCGTCCCTCGACGTCGTGGAGATGGATCTGCAGGAAGGAGTTCGGGGCGGTCTCGACGAAGGCGAGCCAGCGCCCGTCCGGGGACCAGGCCACGTTCCCGACCCCTTCCCGGCCCGCGGACACGACCCGCTGCTCGCGGGTTTCGAGGTTCAGGAGCCACAGATCCTGGTTCAGGTCCGCGTAGGCGACGTGCCCGCCGTCGGGAGAAGGGTAGCCCTGGAAGCGGAGGACGCTTCCGTCGGAGGTGAGCGCCTCCGGCTCGCCGACGCCATCAGCCGGAAGCGCGGCGAACTCGAGCTCTCCGGAGGCGTCGGTGAGGGCGAGCACCCGGTCACCTCCCGGGAGGAACACGGCATCCCGGTAGCGGACTCCCTCGATGCGAGAGGCCCGCACCAGGCGGCCGTGCTTCCGCGGGACGACGAAGACCCTGCCCCGGGCGGTGAGCACGGCGCTCTTCCCTTCGGGGTGGATGTGGGCAGAGGTGAGGTACTGCATCGGCTCCTTCACCCACTTCTCGCGAAGCTGGTCGAAGTCGGAGGTCAGGGCGATCTCCACGAGGCGATCCTCACCCGTAGCGATCTCCAGGAGTCGCAGGTCGGCCCCGAGCTGGTAGACGATGCGTCCGGCGTCCAGGGCGGGGTTCTTCACGTCCCAGCCGCTGTGGGCGGTGTGCTGTCGGAGATCACCGCCGTCCTCGCTCATCGACCATACGTTCATGGTCCCATCCCTGTCGGTGACGAAGTAGACGCCGCCGTCCCACCACATCGGAGAGTGGCTCTCGCCGTCGTAGTCGGGGGTCAGGCAGGCCGCCTCCCGGTCCCCCTCGGCGTAGCTCCAGACGCGGCGGGCGGTGCCGCCCGTGTAGCGCTTCGTGACGTTGTCGTGGAAAGTGGGCCGGACGAAATAGACGGCTCCGGCGGCGTCGAAGGACGCCTCGTCGGCCTGGCTCAGGGGGAGCCGGCGTCGCCCGCCCGTGGCCGGGTCGAGAGCCACGAGCTGGACGTCGGGCAGGGTGGAGTACTGGGACGTGGCGTAGACGAGTTCTCCCGTGGGCGTCCAGCCGCGGACGATGGACTCCTCGCTCTCCCAGCTCCGGCGCTCGGGGAGGCCGCCAGCCGCTGGCATCGTGTAGACCTCGAGCGGTCCCTCGTACTGGGCGGTGAAGGCCAGCGTCTCGCCGTCGGGGGAGACCGCGGGGTGGGACTCCTCCCCCGGGTGGGTGGTCAGGCGCCGAGCCTCTCCGCCCCGCGTCGGCACGCTCCAGAGGTCGCCCTCCGCCGCGAACACGATCCGATCCCCGTGAACGTCGGGGTAGCGATAGAAGCCCTGTCGCGTCTCGGCGCCGGCGACGCCGGCGGCTCCGGTCAGGGCCAGCGCGATGGTGTGGCGAAGCATCCCGTCACCTCCTCCGGGTGAGCTCGCGAAGCGTCGCATGTGCGCGGCCGACGGACAATCGAGCCGGTTGACCGGCCCTGAGGTTCCGGACGGCTTGTCTCGGAGCGGACGGCGCGCTACCATGGGCATAGATAAGCTATGCCTAGAGAGTCTTCGGTACGCCCCGGAACCCTGGTGCTGCTGATCCTCCGGGTCCTCTGCAGCGGCCCGCTCCACGGCTACGCCATCGCCCAGAGGATCCACACCCTCTCCCGGGCGGCCCTCGAGGTGGAGGAGGGCTCTCTCTACCCGGCCCTGCAGAAGCTGCTCCTGAAGGGGTGGGTGACGGCGTCCTGGACCGTCTCCGAGAGCGGCCGCCGGGTGCGCTGCTACCGGCTCACCCGGCAGGGCCGCGAGCAGCTGGACGTGGAGGTCCGGGACTTCGAGCGGGTGACCGGGGCCATCCGCCAGGTGCTGCGCACGGCGTGAAGGCCCTTCGCGCCGTGGCCGAGCTGGGGCGCCGGCTCCTGTACTGGATCGATCGCGATCGCCGCGAGCGCGAGCTGCTCGAGGAGATGGACGCCCACCGGGCGCAGATGGCCGACCCGGAGCGGTTCGGCAGCACGCTGAGGCTGGGAGACGCGGCCCGGGAGGTGTGGGGCTGGACCTGGCTCGAACAACTGGTCCAGGACCTCCGCGTGGCCCGCCGTGCGCTGGCCCGGGACCCGGTGTTCCTGGCGACGACGACCGCCACCCTGGCCCTGGCGATCGGCGCCAACACGGCGATCTTCAGCGTGGTCCACGCGGTCCTCCTCGAGCCGCTTCCCTTCAGGGACGCCGGCTCTCTCGTTGCCGTGTGGGAGCACGCGCCGCAGCTCGACCAGCCGAAGACGCCGGTGGCTCCCGCGAGCTACGCGGAGTGGCGCGTCCGGGGCGGGGTCTTCGCGGAGCTGGGGGCGCTGGACTGGCGCAGCTTCGACCTCACCGGCGACGGCGAGCCCCGGAGGGTCCAGGGGCTGGCCGTGACCCCCGAGCTGTTTCCGATGCTGGGCGCAGAGCCGGCGTTGGGGCGCTCGTTCCTGCCGGGGGAGGCCGAACCCGGGGCGAGCCGCGTGGCGCTCCTCGCCGACGGGCTGTGGCGGACGCGCTTCGGCGCCCGGCGGGACGTCCTGGGTCGGAGCATCCTCCTCGACGGCGAGGGCTACATAGTGGTCGGGGTGATGCCCCCCCGCTTCCAGCTCTTCGAGAGCTACATCGGGCTCTGGGTGCCGCTGGCGCTGTCGCCGGAGGAATGGCGCAGCGCCGAGCCCAGCCTGCGCGTGGTCGCCCGCCTCCGGGACGGGATCGTCCTCGAGGAGGCCCGCGGGCGAATGGGAGCGATCGCCGCCGCCGTCGACCGGGACGACCCCGGCGACGCCACAGCTCGGGACGCCCTGCTCGTCCCGCTCGACGAGGAGCTGGCGGGGGACGCGCCGCGGGCGCTCCTGTTCCTGATGGCCGCGGTCGGCACGGTGCTCCTGGCCGCCGGCACGAACGTGGGCTGCCTGCTCCTGGTCCGCGGCCTCGCCCGGAGGCGGGAGCTCGCGATCCGCGCCGCCCTCGGCGCGGGGCGCGGCCGCGTGGTGCGACAGCTCCTCGCCGAGGGGCTGCTGCTGTGCGCCCCCGCCGCCATCGCCGGGGTGGCCCTGGCACGGCTCGGCCTCCCCTTCGTGAGCCGGCTGCTCCCTCCCCAGCTCGAGCTGTCGGCCCGTGTCGAGATCGATGCAGCGGTGCTCGCGTTCACGGCCGTGGTGTCCGTGCTCACGGCCCTGGCCGTGGGGCTGGCTCCCGCGCTCCGCTCGACCCGGGGTGACCCACCGAACGCGCTCTCGTACCACGAGACGCCGCGCCAGGGCCGGGTCCAGGCGGCCCTGGTCGCCGCGGAGATCGCCCTGGCCCTGCTGCTCGCCGTGCAGGCGGCGCTGCTGGTCCGCTCTCTGGGGAACCTGACCGGGCAGTACGCGGGCCTGCGCCCGGAGAGGCTGCTGACGGCGCGCACGGCGCTCTCGCCTCACCGCTACTGGAACGCCGCTGCCCGGGCCGCGTTCTACGAGGTCGTCCTGGAGAGGGTGGAGAGCCTGCCCGGCGTCCGCTCGGCCGGCTACGGGACCTCGGTTCCCCTCGAGTGGAAGGGGGGAGGGCACGCGGTCGTCCTCGAGGGTCGTCCCCCCGAGCCTGGCCGGGCCTTCTACGCGTGCCACCGGCAGGTGAGCGCGGGCTACCTGGAGACCCTCGGCGTCCCGCTGATCCGCGGTCGCCAGCTCGAGCGGGGGGACGCGGAGGGCGCTCCCCTCGTGGCGATCGTCAATGAGACGCTGGCCCGGAGCTTCTGGCCCGAGCGAGAGGCGCTCGGCCGCCGCTTCGCCCTCGCCGAGGGCGAGCCCTGGCGGACGGTGGTGGGCGTGGTGGCCGACGTGCGGCAGATGGGGGCGGCGGAGCCCGTCCAGCCCGAGATGTACCTCCCGTACCGGCAGGTCGCAGGCCACGCGTTCCTGAGACCCCGGGATCTCGTGGTCCGAGCCGAGGTGGAGCCCGCCCTGCTCGCAGCCGGTCTCCGGGGGGCGGTTCGGGACGTCGATCCCGCGCAGCCCGTCGCGCTGATCCGGACCATGGACGAGATCCTGGGGGAGGCCAGCGCCGCTCCGCGGCTTCAGGGAGCGATTCTGACGGCCTTCGCCGGCCTGGCGACGTTGCTCGCCGCGCTCGGAACACACGGCGTGATCGCCCACTGGGTCGCCCGGAGCACCCGCGAGATCGGCGTGAGGATGGCGCTGGGTGCCCGTCCCGCGGGCATCCTGGCCGCGGTGCTGCGGCGTGGGGCTCGGGTAACGGCGCTCGGGGTGGCGATCGGGCTCCTCGGCTGTCTGGCGGTTGCTCCCATGGTGCGCCACTTGCTGTTCGGGGTGCTGGCGACGGACCCCGTCACGTACGCCGGGGTTGCGGCTGCGTTGGCGGGGGTCGCCCTGGCGTCAGGCCTGTTCCCGGCGCTTCGCGCTGCGCGCATCGCACCCGTCCGGGCGCTCCGGCACGACTAGCAGCCCGTGGTGAACGTGCACCGCGGGCGAGAGCGAGGGGTTTTGCTGGCGGAAAAGACCCGCTCTCGGCGCGGTCTGACTTTCACCACGGGCTGCCAGGCGAGGTCCCTGGATGGATGCCCGTCGGCAAGACGCAAGACCTGACCCCGCCCTCAGAAGGTGAGCACGGCGGAGATGAGAGCCGAGCGGCCCGGGGCGAGGGGCGAGCGGCGATCGGTGCTGAGCAGGTAGGACTCGTCGAGGAGGTTGCGCGCGACCAGGCGTAGCTCCAGCTCGCGGGTCACCTCGAGGCCCGCGGCGAGGTCGAGCAGCCCGTAGCCGGTGCGCGGCTCCTCGGTGGGGCCGGGGCGGTCGTCCTCCGCAAACAGGGCCCCCCTGAGCTGCAGGTAGCCCCGGGTCAGCTCCCGGGTGAGGCGGACCGTCAGCGTGGGGGGCGGGATGTCGTCGAGGGGCATCGCGTCGTCCAGGGCCGTGCCCCGGAGCAGGTGGGCGCTCAGCTCCAGCGAGAACCCCGCCCGCCGTCCCTGGGCTTCGAGCTCGAGCCCGCGCACCCGGGCGCGGCCGCGGTTCCTGAAGAAGAAGAAGTCGGGCTCGTCCTCGTAGCGCTCCACGAGATCGTCGATCCGATAGTGATACGCGAAGAGCGCGAGGTTCCAGTCGGGGCTTCCGTAGCGGAGGGCGAAGTCGAGCTGGAGGCTCGTCTCCGGGTCGAGGTCGGGGTTGCCGGTGATGAAGCCGCGCCCCGTGGGTCCGCGGAAGAAGCGATCGGAAACCGTCGGATCCCGAAAGCCCCGGGCCACCTGGGCGATGGCCGTCAGCCCCGCGAAGGGCCCCGCGCTGGCCGCCGCGAAACCCGACACCGCGCTCTTCTGTGTCGAGCGGTCTCCGAAGAAGCCGCCATGGTTGCGGCTCGCGATCCGGTCGAAGCGCAGCCCCCCGGTCAGCTCGAGCCGCTCGGCGGGCTCGCCCTCCAGCACGGCGTAGAGCCCCGTGTCCACCCGCCGGGCGTCGGCGATGGAGATGTCGACCCGCTCGGACAGCGAGCCGTCGGGGTTCCCCGTGAGGAAGACGTCCAGCGCCTCGAGCGCGAAGCGGCCGTTCACGTCGAAGCCGACCTCCAACCGCGTCTCGCCGAGGGAGCGATGCCCCTGACCCCGAACGTGGAAGTCCCGGGCCGAAACGTCGGCCCGCTCCACGGAGCGCGGCGACGTGTCGGTGGGGAAGGCGTCCTGGTCGGTGACCAGGCTGTAGCTGCCGAGGAAGGCGCTGGCCCCCACGCGATCGAAGCCCAGGGCCGCGCTCGTGTCGTAGGAGGCGACCAGGCGGTGCGATGTCTCCTCGGGGTAGTAGAAGCGCACGCTCCGGGAGTTCGTCCGCGGGCGCTCCACGTCCCGGGCCACGTCGCTCTGCCAGGAGACCGAGAGCAGGCCGCTCCCCAGGAGCTGGTCGAAGCGGGCCCGGCCGCCGCGGTCGCCGGCTCCCGAGTTGAGCACCTCTCCCTCCGGGCTGTCGTAGTCGTCGCTGTTGCGGTAGTGGGCCTGGACCTGGAGCCCGGCGCGGTCGAAGCCCTGGGAGAGCGCGACCGAGGCGCGCTGCTCGGGAGTGCCCGCGCCCAGGGCCGCCGCAGCGCGTCCGGAGAAGCCCGATCCGGGCTCGGCGCGCCGGGTGCGGGCATGCACGACGCCCCCGAGCGCGTCCGACCCGTACGCGACGGCCCCCGGTCCCCGGGAAACCTCCACCGACGCGAGCAGCTCGGGGTCCAGGAACGTCGCGCTCGGCCCGACCCGTCGCTCGGAGGTGACCCGCGCCCCGTCGATCAGGAGCAGCGTCCGCCCGTGGGCGAGGCCGCGGACGGCCGGGACGGCGGCTCGCCCCTCGGAGAGGCGCGCCACTCCCGGGACGTTCTCCAGCGCGGCGACCAGGCTCTCCGGGGCGCGCCGCTCCATCTCCTCGGCGCCGAGCAGGGTTCGGCCGGCGGCGGGGGTCGTCTCGGTGTTCGGTGCGCCTCCCGCCGTCACCGTGACGGCCTCGCGAACGGCCGGGTTGATCTCGATACGCAACGGGCCGTCGGTCGGAAGCGCGTCCACGCGCACGGGGAGGGCGACCTGGCCGGTCGCCAGCACGACCAGCACCTCGAAGGGGGGCCGGGGCCGGCCGGCCCAGACGAAGCGCCCCTCGGCGTCCGTGTGGGCGAGACCGTCGCGACCGAGGATCGAGACCTGGGCCGCGGCCACTGGAGAGCCGTCCGGCGTGTGAACGGCGCCGTGGAGAACCCCGGGCGCTGTCCGGGCATCCGCCGCCACGGTGAGCAGGCAGAGCGCGATCCCGAGGGCCTTCATCCAGTGACCTTAGGCGGTGCGCGAAGGTACTACCAGGGCTCGTAGCAGGGTGTGCGGAAGGCTGCGTGCTACCCTCACGGGCGAGTTCCCTCGCACCGCGATGCCCGCCCCGCGCCCCATTCCCCGTCGGACGCTCTGGTCGGTACTCTGGATCGCCCTGCCGGTCGCGGCCGCGCAGCTTCCTCCGCTGCGCGAGGCGCTCCCCGTGCTGGGCCTGCTCGCGGGGTGGCTGGGCTGGGCCCTGCTGGGTGCGGCGATCGCGGCGCTTGCGATCGCGATGTATCGTCCCGAGCCGCGCTGGCCGCGGCCCGCGGCGCTGCTGGTCGCGGCCACCCTCGCCTACCTCGGGCTGGGGCTGAGCTGGATCCGGGTCGTGGAGGCCACCGGCGACGAGCCGGAGTACCTGCTCATGGCCCAGAGCCTCTGGAAGGACGGCGACCTCGACCTGCAGAACAACTGGGAGGCGCGGGACTTCGAGGCCTACGTGTCGGGCATGCCCCGGGCGCCCTTCGGCACGTTCCGCGCCGACGGTCGCCCGTTCCCGGCCCGCAGCCCGGGGCTGCCCTTCGCCGTGGCTCCCGTCCTGGCGGCGGGCGGCCGCGCGGCCTGCGTGGCCCTGCTCGCCGCGCTCTGCTCCGTGCTCGCCCTGCTCACCGCGAGCCTGGCGCGCCGGCTCGGGGCGGACGAGAGCGGCGTGCGGACCGCTCTGCTCGCCAGCCTGGGCCCGCCGGCGCTGTTCATGACGTTCCAGGTCTATCCGGCCCTGCTCGCCGCCGTGGCGGTGGCGCTCTGCCTCCGGCTGCTCCTGGACGAGCCGGCGCCCTGGAGCGCGGCGGTCGCCGGGCTGGCGGCGTCGACGCTGCCCTGGCTCCACACGCGGCTGATCGGCGTCGCCGTCGCCCTGGGGATCGTCGCGCTCGCGAAGCTGAGGGGACGCTCGCTGGTCGCGTTCCTCGCGGCGGTGGCTGCGATGGCGGCGGGCTTCTTCGCGTACCACCACGCGCTCTTCGGAGCGCTCTCCCCGCTGGGTCCCTATGGCGGGAAGGTTCCCCGGGGCGTTCGCTTTGCCGACCCGCTCCGGGCCGCACCCGGCATTCTCCTGGACCGCAGCTTCGGTCTGCTTCCCTACGCGCCGGTCTTCGCCCTCGCATTCGCCTCCGCCTGGCGCACCCGAGCCCGGGTCTGGCCGCTCCTCCTCGTCGCGCTGGGGTTGCTCGGCCCGGTGGTGATGTGGCGCGCCTGGTTCGGGGGCTTCGCGCCGCCGGCCCGCTTCCTGGTGCCGCTGGTCCCGGTCCTCGGGGCGCTCGTCGCCCTGCGCATGAGCGAGCCGCGCCGCGGGCTCGCGCGCTGGACGGGCCCGCTGCTCGCGGCCGGGTTCGCCCTCGCCGCCGTGCTCTGCCTGCCCCCCGCCGAGATGCGGCTCCTGAACGTGAAGCACGAGGCCCCCTACGGCTACTCGTGGCTGTCCGACCCGGACGTCGCGGGGCGCTACCTGCCGAACTTCACGAGCCGGGACCCGGCCGACGAGCGGGTCTGCCTCGTCTGGACGACGGCGGCGCTCGTGTTGATCGCCCTCGACCTGCTCGCGCAGCGCCGGCGGGACGTGGACCGCCTCTTCGGCACGCCGGCACTGCCGGTGTCGTTGCTGGTCGCCGTGGGCGTCGCCGTCGACGTCTGGGCGGGGGGCTGATCAGCTCCGCAGGGCGTCGCGAAAAGCCCGGACTGCCTGCAGCGCGGTCGGGTACTCGAGGTAGGCGCAGAGCCCCGCGACGTCGAGGTCGGGGAAGACCCGGCTTCGCTCCACACGGCCGTAGCAGTCTGTTGCGTCGAGCACGTGGACCTCGATGCGCTCGTCCTTCCAGATCCAGACCTCGCCGATCCCCAGGCGGCGGTAGATCTCCAGCTTGTCGATGCCGCCGGTGGTCCAGGCGACCTCGATGGCCAGATCGGGCGTCTGCTTCGACTGGTCGCTCCCGACGATGTAGCACTCGTCGGGCTCGAGACCGCTCGCCCTGGGCGCGCTCTTGAGCGTCCAGGCCCCGTAGGGGGAGAGGTCGATGCCGCGCTCCAGGGCGTAGGCCTCGATCAGCCGACCGATGTACGACTTGATGCGCTCGTGGTCCTTGGATGGGCTCATCAGCTCGAGCGCTCCTTCGAGATAGGCGATGCGCGGGGCGGGAGCCTCGCCGCGCAGGGCGAGCTGGGCCTCGTAGTGCGACCAGGGGACGCCGTACGTCACCACGCGCTGGTCCGCAGTCGGCACGTGCTCCCCGGCGGGGATGGCCGTGTGAGTCACCATCAAGGGGATTCTATCCCGGCTGGTGTTCGGGGATCGTCTCGCGGCCGCGCAGATGGACGAGGGGTGGCAGGCCGCCGATGACCGACAGCGACACCAGCACACCGAGGTCCAAGGCGGCGATCGAACGGGGAGACCATTCGACCCCCGTCAGCGCCGAGGGCAGCGTCAGGGCGGCGAAGTGGGCCGGTAGGAACGAGGCGAGGGCCAGGGCGCTGAGCGTTCTCTTGAAGTGGTCGCCCACGCTCGTGCAGAGGAGCAGGCCCGCCGCGACGGGGATCCCGAGAAGCAACGGCAGATTGAGCTGCGCATGCCATCTCCAATGGCCGAGGGCGACGGCGACCAGCTCGTGACCGGCCCAGAGAAGCCAGACGATCGAGGCGCTGGCGAGGCCGTGGAGATACACGGCACGGACTACCGCCTCCGGTGGTACCGGCAAACGCGCCCAGGCGCGCACGTAGGCGCCTCCTTGCGGAGACGCCGAACCGGCGTGCAGGTCGGTCGCGAAGACGTCGGCGCCCAGCGGCGCTGCGTAGAAGCGCGTGAGCAGGCCGACTGCGAGGCCGATGCACAGCGGATAGGCGATCCGCCATCGGGTCGTGTACACAAACAGGAGAGAGCCGCCGACGAGGAGCGCGAAGGCGGGAGCCACGAACCATCGCAGCGACCGCAGATGTGGCTCCCACCGGTCTCTCCGGAAGCGCCGGGCGGGTTCCAAGCCTGGTCGAGTCAAAGGACCGGGGCCGCTGCGGAAGAACTGGGGCTTGCGCCGGCGTGCGCTCTCGAAGCTGGTCGTTGCCAGCACCGAGAGGAGAAGGGTGCCGGCTGCGATGGCCAGGATCACGTGGAGCGGCTGCAGGTCCGGAGCCTCGGCGAGGATCGCCGGGAGACAGCCGCCTAGGGTCGCCACCAGAAGCGACCGTGCCAGGAGGACACCCTGGGAACGCACAGGCGCCGACCACGCCAGCAACACCGGAAGGACGAGCAGCGAGACGGCGGCCCCGTGGGCAACCCGCGAGCTCACCACGATGAACTCGAAGAGAGGGCCGAGCAGCCCGTCGCCACCCTGTGCCGCGAGACCCCAGCTCGCCGGCTCCTCCAGGCCGAAGAGGCGGCCGGTCAGGATCGTGACGGTCAGCGCGCGGATGGCGAGCACGAGCAGCAGCCCGGTGACCGCCTCCGCGAGGGCTCGCCTGAACCAGCTGATCGGCAGTGCAGGCAGCGGCGGCGCATCTCCTCCAGTGGATCGTCCCTGTAGCGGACGCGCCACGGCCCACGGCCAGAACCAGAGCGTCACGACGACGAACCCGAGAAAGGCAGGACGAGCCGGGCCGGTCATCGGGCCAGTCAGTCGATACCCTGAGACGAAGATGAAGAACCAGGCGAAGAAGCTGCTCCACGCCGCAAAGACGAGCAGCGCCAGGTCTCCCGGCGAGGTGAGGACCGCCCAGGCGCGCAGCCACGCGTGTCGCCCGATGGTCAGCATCACGCCGCTCCCCAGCGCAGCAACGTCTCCTCCAGCGTCTGTCCGTCTTCGATCAGCTCCGAGCAGGAGCCCTGGCGCACGACCTGACCGCGGCTCAGCACCAGCAGCCGGTCCGCGATCCGCTCCACGTCCCCGAGCTGGTGGGAGCTGACGATCACGCTGCGCTCGGGGTCCCGCACCACGTCGAGTACGACGTCGAGGAGCGCCCGACGCCCCGAGAGGTCGAGCCCCCCCGCCGGCTCGTCCAGGACGAGCAGGCGCGGCCGGAACGCCATGGCCAGCAGCAGGCGAAGCCGCGTCCCCTGGCCCCGGGACAGCTCGTGGACCTTCCGGGTGGGGTCGATCTCGAAGCGGGCCAGCAGCTTCACGACGAGTTGCGCGTCCCAGCGCGGGTAGTAGCCCGAGACGGTACGCAGCAACGCGTCGATCCGCATCGCGAACAGTGGCATGTCGTCGCTCATGAAGCCGAGGGCCACTCGGACCCGGGTCGGCTCCTCCCAGGGATCCAGACCGAAGACCGAGACCCGGCCCCTGCCAACGGGCCGCAGCCCCGCCACGCTCTCGAGCAGCGTGGTCTTGCCCGCTCCATTGGGACCCACGACGCCCACGACCTGGCCCGGCTCGACCGACCAGGTCGGGATCTCGAGGCGGAACGGGCCGCGCCTGACGCCGAGGTCGTCGATCCGCACCAGCTCAGTCGTTCCCACGTGACTCTCCTCCGGGGTCGCCGGCCAGCAGCTTCTGCACGCTGCTGCGCAGCGCGTCGCCCCGCAACCCCAGGTGGCGGGCCCGGGTGATGGCGGCGGCGAGATGCGCCCGAGCCTCGGCCAGGGCGCGCTGTCTCGACACGGACTCCACCTCGTCGGCCACGAAGGTCCCGTGTCCCTGGCGCCTCACGATCAGGCCGGTCTGCTCAAGGTCGGCGTAGGCCCGGCGCACTGTGATCAGGGAAACGAGGAGCTGGGGTGCGAGCTCCCGGAAAGACGGCAACCGCTCGCCAGGCTTCAGCCGCCCCGCGCGGACCAGCTCCGCGACCTGGTCCACGATCTGCCGATAGAACGGGACCCCGGATCCCTGGTCGAGCTGGAGGGGAAGCCGGTACATACCGTGCCTATGTGCATATAGATATGCACATAGGCACGGATTGTCAAGGCCAGATCTTCGAGCGCGAGCCTCGGCTGACTCAGCCCGCGCAGCCTAGGGTGGGGCAGTCCTTCTCCCAAGACCGCCATATCCTCGACGGCGTCCGGGATCCGGGCGTAACCCTCGCGCTCCTCGAGCTCCCGGTGCTCAGTCTGGTAGTCCACAGTCGATCGTCGGGTCACGGACCGACGCTGATGGGTCCCGGACGGATCGGCAGCGCCGGGAGCCGGATCAGCCGGGCGCGCAGCGGCTCGAAGCGCAGCTCGCCTCTGGCGTCCACCGGATCCCGGACCAGGGCGAGCATGGCGTCGCCGAGCCTGGCCCGCGCCCTTACCGGGCGCCAGTCGACTCCGTCGTCGGAGATCTCGATCAGGGGCTCCTCCACCCAGGGCCAGCGACCCAGAGGGAACACGACGCGGCTCACGAGGGCCGGCTCGCCGAGGTCGAGGACGACGCTCTCGTCCGCGGACCAGAGCGCCGCGCATGGTTCTCCCGGCGGTGGAACCCGGGCCGCTTCTCCAGGCGGCACCTCGTACACGGAGACGGGGCCGAAGCGCATCGCGCGCGGCAACGGCAGCTCGATCCGGTGCACCACGTCCCGCACGTCGAGGGCCCGCAGGAAGCGCAGCGCCTCCTCCGTGACCGGCCCCCGCGGGCCGTCGAGCAGCTCGTGGGCCCACTCGTAGTGGCGAGGAGTGAGGCCCGAGTAGCCGTTCACGAGGGGACGGTAGTGAGCCGTGGCGTCCAGCATCGCCTGCGTGTCCCGGGTGCCCAGGGGCAACACCGCCACGGCTCCCGGCCGGCCCGCGAGCCAACGCGCCAGCTCGCCCGGCCCGGAGTACTCCCCGAAGCGGAGCGGCGCGTTGCACGACTCGATCAGGAACAGCGGGACGGCGACGAGCGCGAGCCGTCGCCTGCCGGCCACGGCCAGGCCGGCGAGCACGGCGAGGGCGAAGATCGGGACGATCGAGAAGCGGGCGAGGCCGCGGATCCCGCGGAACAGCAGGACGTGCTCGTGGAGGAAACGGTAGAGGCCGGACTCCGGCCCGAGGGAGAGCGACACCGCGACCGCCGTCGCTGCGAGGGCCACCGCCCGGTAGCGGCGGGGTGCCGCAGCCAACCCCGCGATCCCCAGGAGCAGCGTCACGACGCCGGGGAAGCGCGGCGCCCGATGCCGCTCCGGGTCGAGGTGGCGCCCCGTGAGCGAGCCGTACAGCCAGCTCCCGCTCGCGACGTAGGACTCGAGGGTCGTGGCGTGGGGAGCCACGTCGTCGAGGGTCCACTCGGTACCGTGGAAGCGGCTGCTCTCCAGGTAGGGCCGCGCCACGGGGGCCACGAGCACACCGGCCAGGATCCCGCCCGCCGCGAGCTTCAGCAGGTCTGATGGCGACAGGCGGCCGAGCACGGCTACGCCGACGGCGGTCGCCACGGTCACCGCGGCGATGGCGCCCAGGTAGATCGAGCTGAGCGCCTGGAGGGCCACGCAGGCCCCGACGGCGAGGGCGCGCTTCAGGGTGCGGCGCTCCCAGAAGCGGTCGAGGGCCAGCAGCGCGAAAGGGAGGAAGAGCGTCACGTGGGCGTGCAGGTGCCCCAGGCGGGACCAGCGGTGGATCCCCGCGGCGAACAGCAGCCCGGCGACCCGGCCGGCCGTGCGGTCCGGGGTGACCCGCCGCACGAGCAGCTCGGTCCCGAGCCCGGAGACGATCAGGCTCACGAGGAGCGCTAGGTTGTACCCGAGCACGGGTTCCCCCAGCAGGCTGGCGGGTGCGGCGATCAACGCCGGGATCAGCAGGTTCTCCGAGAGCGCGAGGGCGTTCGGCGTGGCGTGGAAGATCGGCGCGTCGAAGAGCGCCCCGGGATCGTGGGTGAGAGCGTGGGCGACCCAGCTCAGGATCCAGACGTTCAGCCGGCCGTCGGTGTCGTCCACGACGCCGCGGGTCGCGAGCCCCGCGGCGAGGGGCCAGCTCATCAGCACCAGGGCGCCCGCGTAGAGTGCCGCCGACCCCGCCAGCTCGCTCGCCCGCAAGGGCACCGGGGGCGCGAAGCGTCGCGGGGCCGTCCACGGAGCGCGCCACGCCAGGGCGGCGAGCAGCAGCGCCAGCCCAAGCGAGAGGATGTCCGTGGCCGTCCACAGCCAGGCCGGGCGCGGATCTCCCAGGAACCGCGGCGGGATGACCTCGTCGCGGGTCCCGGGCGAGCCGTCGGGCCTCGGAGGGACCCAGGCGAGGCGCAGCCGCTGCCCGCGGATCCTGTGGAGCCGCAGCTCGGCCCGGCGCTCGCGGAGCTGCTCCACCACCAGCGGGTGCTCGCCCCGGCCGATGGCCAGCTGCGTGGAGGCATCGAGGCGCTGACCCTCGGCCTCCAGCACGACGCGTCCCGCCAGGCGGACCGTTACGGCGCCCCGCCCTTCGACCCGGAGCGTGTACGTGCCGCTTCGCGGGGCGCGGAGCGCGCCTTCCCAACGGAGGACGAAACGCCGCCCGCGTTCCCCCGGGAGGTCCTGCCCGATCACGTCGATCGGCCCGGGGGGCAGGCGAGCGACGACCTCTCCGTCCCTGAGAACCTGCCCCCCGATGCCGCCGCTTCCCCGGATCGCCACCAGCACGGCCAGGGCGAGGCCTGCGAGAGCCGCCGCCGCGACGAGGGGGAGGATCCGAGGGCGCCGCGACCGCTCGCGCCCCGTGAGCGCCGCCAGGATCGCGAAGCCCAGGACGGCCGGGGTCCAGGCGAGCGCCCGGACGTTCCAGGGGGGCGACGCGAACACGGGCTCGAACCGGAGCACCGCGAGCAGCAACGGGACGAGGGAGACCGCCAGCCCCAGCCGGGCGCCGCCGCCGAGCAGACGCATCACGGGCCCACGCCGAGCAGCGTTCCCGGGACCGGAAGCGCCGCGGTCAGCTCGAGGTAGCGGACCCGTTGCGGGGCGAAGCGCAGCTCACCCCGCCCGTGCCGCGGGTCCCGCATGAGTGCCAGGGTGGCGTCGGCGAGGCTGGAGCGCGCCTCCACCGCGGCCCAGTCGCGCCCGTCCAGCGAGACGCGGATCGTCGGCCGGGGTCGCCACGGGCCGCTGGAGGGCTCGAAGGTCAGGCGGGAGACCAGCGCGGGCTGCCCCAGGTCGGCCCTCACGCTGTTCGCGCTCCACAGCGTGGAGCGGAGCGGAGCCGTCGGCGGTACCTCGGCGGCGGCACCGGCGGGAACCGCGTAGATCCGCTCGTCCCCGAAACGCGCGAGCTGCGGCAGGGCCGTCTCGCGCCGGGCCACCACCTCGGTCACGCCGGCTGCCCGCAGGAAGCGCAGCGCGTCCTCGTCGAGGCGCTCGTTCAAGAGCTCCATCGCCCGGTCGTAGGGCCGCGGGATGAACCCCGAGTCGCCGTTCACCATGGGACGGAGGTGGGCGAGGCCGTCCAGCATCGCCTGGGTGTCTCCCGCCGGCCCGAGGGGGAGGTACGCCACGGCCCCGGGCCGCCCCGCGAGCCAGCGGGAGGCCTCGCCCGGTGGCTCGTAGCGCCCGTGGGGAATCGGCACGGCGCAGGCCTCGGCCAGCCCGAGCAGCAGCGCGACCCACGGAGCCCGGCGGCGTCCGGCCACGGCCAGGCCCGCCGCCACGGCCAGCCCCAGGAGCGGGACGATGGAGAAGCGCGACAGCGCCCGAATGCCCCGGAACAGCACCAGGTGCTCGTGGAGCCAGACGTAGAGCGGCGTGGCCGGGCCGAGAGAGAGGACGAAGGCGACGGCGGAGGTGGCAGCGATGGCGAAGCGGTAGCGCCGTGGTGCCGCCGCGAGCCCCGCCAGCCCGAGCAGCAGCGGGATCATCCCCGGAAAGAGCGGGTCCCGAACCGCGTCCGGGTCGAGGTAGCGCCGCGTCAGCTCGAAGTAGGGCCACGCGCCGGAGGCCACCCACGACTCGGCCGTCGCGGAAGCGGCGGCCAGCGTGTCGAGGCCGAACTCCTGGCCCTGGAAGTCGCGCATCCTGAAGTAGGGATACGCGACGGGCGCGAGGGCCGCGGCCGCGGCGAGGATCCCGGGCGCGACCCGGAGCAGGCTGAAGGCCGGCATCCCGCCGAGCCACACGAGAGCCAGGGCCACCGCCACGGCGATCGCCGTAATCGCCCCGAGATATACGGACACCAGGCCCTGGAGGGCGACCAGCCCACCGAGGGCCAGGCCGCGACCCACCGTGGGACGCTCCCGGAAGCGGTCCACCGCCAGCAGCGCGAAAGGCAGGAACAGCGTCGCGTGGGCGTGCAGGTGGGCCATGTTCACCCAGCGGAACGCGCCCACGGCGAACAGGGCTCCGGCGGCGAAGGCCGCGCGCCGGTCGCCGCACACGCGCCGGACCAGCAGGTTGACCCCCAGCCCCGAGACGGCGAGGCTGACCAGCCACACGCTGTTGTAGCCCAGGACGGGCCCGCCCAGGAGCAGGGCGGGAGCCGCGAGCACCGCGGCCCCCACCAGGTTCTCCGAGAAAGCGAGGGCGTCGGGGAGCGGGTGGAAGGCGGGGGCCTGAAACAGCCGGCCGGGCTCGTGGATCAGAGCGTGGACGTCCCAGGCCAGGATCCACGCGTTGAGCCGCCCGTCGGGGCGGTCGACGACGCCGAGTCGCGCGGGGGCCGTGGCGAGCGGCCAGCTCATGGCCACCGCGAGGAGAGCGTAGCCCCCGAGCGCCGCGACCACGTCGCGGCGCGTGACGCGGCGCGGGGCGGGGAGCCGCGCCGGAGTGGGCCACGGGAGCCTCAGCACCAGGGCCCCGACGAGCACTGCCCAGAGGCCGGCGAGAGCGTCCGTCACCCTCCAGAGAAGCGGACCTCGCTCCTCGCCGAGATGCCTCGGAGGGATCGTCCACGGGACGCCGTCGCGAGGAGGCCCCCCCGGCGAGGACGGGGGGCTCCACGCGAGCCGGAGCCGCGGTCCCGGCCCGCGCCGCTGGTAGAGGACCTCCAGGCGGTGGGGGCCCCGCCCGAGGGGCTGCTCGACGGACCGCTCGAAGCTCTCCCCCCGCGCATCGAGCACGTGGATGCCGTCGATTCGCACCGACACCCGCCCCCGGCCGTCGGTGTGGAGACGATACGTTCCCGTCTCGGGGGCGCGCAGCTCGCCCTCCCAGCGCGCGCTCCAGCGCCGGCTCCTCGGAAAAGCACCGAGGTCGGCGCCGATCAGCTCGATGGGACCGGGGAGAAGCTCCGCCTGGAAGCCGCGCGGGGTCGAGGCGCGGCAGGTGAGCCCGCCCGGGGGCCGCAGCACCGCGACGGCGCACAGGCCGATGAAGGCGGCGAGCGCGGCGATTGCGAACCCGCGCCAGCGCCGGTCGCTCCGGCGCGTCGGCCCGAACGACGCCAGCACCGCGAGCGGGATCGCCAATGCCGCCGTCGGAAGCGCCCGGACGGGCAGCGGCGGCTCCGCGTAGAAGGGGGCCCACCGCGAGACCGCCAGCGCCAGCAACGAGACGGCCACGGCCAGTCCGACACGGGCCGCAGCCGGCAACAGGCGGATCACGCGTCGAATACTACCGTCCCCGGCCGCGCGGGACCGCCGGGGTGTCTCACTCCTCCCGCAGCGAGTCGAGGGGATCCAGACCCGCCGCCCGGGCGGCGGGTCGCCAGCCGGCGACCACCACGGCGGAGCCGACCAGCAGCGTGGCTGCGGCCAGCGAGGCGGGATCCGCCGGGGAGACGCCGAAGAGGAGCCCTCCCAGGAGCCGCGCCAGCCCGAGCGCGGTCAGCAGGCCGAGAGCGAGCCCCGCCGCCGCGAGCCGCAGCCCCTCGGCCAGCACCAGCCGCCGCAGGTCGGCCGGCACGGCGCCCAGAGCCAGGCGCACGCCGATCTCCCGGCGCCTGCGGGACACCGCGTGGCCGAGCACCCCGTAGACGCCGGCCATCGCGAGCAGCGTGGAGGCGAGGGCGAAGCCGGCGGCGATCAGGGCCGCAGCGCGATCCGGGTCCCGGGCCGAGTCGAGGTAGTCCTGGAACGCGCGCGGGCCGTTCAGCGCCAGCTCGGGATCCACCCGCGCCAGCTCGCCCCGCACCGCCTCCGCCAGGTCGGCGGGATCCGCGTCGGCCCGCACCAGCACCCCGAGCTGGTTCCGCCCGCTCTGGGCGAGGGACGCGTAGAGCTGCGGCCGCACCGAGCGGGTGAGGTCCGAGTGGCGCGCGTGGGCCACTACCCCGACGATCCGGGCCTGGACCGTCTCGAAGCCGCGCCCTGCCCCGGCCCACAACGACACCTCGAGGAAGGACCCGAGGGCATCGCCGCCGCCCGGCGCCCGGGCGGCCAGCAGCTCGTCGACCACGATGGCGGGCTCGCCGCCGGTCGCATCGACGACGTCGAGGAAGCGGCCGCGCAGCGGCCGCAGCCCGGCGGCGTCGGCGTAGCCCGGGGACACCGAGCGGGCGTCGGCCTCGAAGGCCGTTTCGGCGCGCTCGTCCCCGGGCCAGCGGCACCCGCTGGTCCAGTTCGGCAGCGCGTCGAAGGGCAGGTGGCTGGTGGCCCCGACGGCCCGGACGCCCGGCAGCCCCCGCAGCCGCCGCGCCAGCTCGCGGTCGAAGGCCGCCACCTGGGCCGGCCCGGGGTAGCGCCCGGGCGGCAGGTCCACGCGAAGCGCGAGCACCCCGTCGGCGCTGAAGCCCGGATCGACGGCGATCAGCGCCGCGAAGCTGCGTGCCGCGAGGGCGGCACCCACCAGCAGCGCCGTCGCGATGCCGCTCTGGCCCACGACCAGTGCCCGGCGCACCCGACCGCCCGAGCCGGTCGGGCTCCGCACGCCGCCGAGGAGCTCGGCTGGGGAGCGGCTCGGCGCTCCGGCCGTCACGGCCAGGGCGCTGGCGAGGGCCGTCGCCAGCGTGACCGCCGCCGCCGCGAGCAGCGCCGGCACGCCGAGCCCGGCCGAGCCGCCCGCGATGACCTGTGCGGGCGCCGTCGCGCGCAGGGCCAGCACCGCCTGGCGGGCGAGCAGCGCGCCGAGCATCCCCCCTACCGCCACCGGCAGCGCGGCCTCGGCCAGCAGCATGCGCAGGATGCGGCCGCGGGAGGCGCCGAGCGCAACACGGGTCGCCATCTCCCGCCGGCGCTCCAGGGCCCGGGCCAGGGCCAGCGCCGCCACGTCGGCTGCCGCGATCGCCAGCAGCACGAGCGCCCCCGCGAGCAGTATCGCCACGGCCGGCCGCAGCCCGCGCGTGACCTCGTCGTCGAGCCGCATCGCGAAGAAGCCGCGAGAGCGGCCCTCGTAGTCGGGGTGCTCCGCGACGAGCTGCCGATCGAGGACCTCGAGCTGCCGCTGCACGTCGGGTGCGCTGGCGCCGGCGGCTAGACGCGCGA
>Ga0299906_10001332_pt1 | contig 21238 bp, 16 predicted proteins | sample RVTome_14_FD_200259 | JGI IMG/M metagenome (GOLD analysis project Ga0299906, IMG submission 200259) | Soil microbial communities from uranium-contaminated site in the Upper Colorado River Basin, Wyoming, United States - RVT145D125 (version 2) ...
CATTGACTGAACGCGGTCCAACGCCACGTAGTACTTGGCTCGGTGATCCTCCATTTCGGTCTTCCGCATCGCCATAGTACCACCATGACCCTCAACCGGGGTGTCCTATTGCCAAAGTTAGAGCAGCATGCTCGTCGTAGGGGCTTCCGGATCAAAGGTGATGAGGATTCATATCGACATTCCTTGCATCACTCTGATAAATCGCCCGTAAAAAGTTACTCGCCGGGAGCCCACCCGAGTTGGCTGAGGCACCGATGCAATCGGTATAGCTTGTTACGTTCCCGTTCATCGATGCGCTGATCGTCAACGAATCTCGAAATCACACCCGCGAATATGCGGGCGTGCAGGGCGCGAACCTGTTCGACCTGCAACCCAAGATCCCGCTTCTTTTTCTTGAGGATGCGCAATTCGTCTTCCGTGATCTCAAGGTCGCAGACTGCGGCTTTGAGGACTTCCCAATAGTCTCCAACAGGCCGTCCAGCAATTATGCTTACACCTCCTGTCGGCATCTCGGGCGGAACGCCTTCCTTGGGGACAGGTTGAACGCCACGAGGTTTCAACCGAGCACGGCCCTCTGGCGACCTGGCTTCAGAGGAAGGTATGGGGAGGCGGTGGAAGCTGTCCATGAATTTGTAGGGTTTCAGGCGCGCAAAATCGCCGAACGTTGCGACGTCGCGCGCGCGCATCTCGTCGAGATAGAACTCCAGGAGTTGCATCGACGACCGTACGTCGCTCATAGCAACGTGAGCGCTGTCGTAATCAATGTCATGGGCCTTGCAGGCTTCACCAAGTGAGCATCGCTTGCCGAGGCCGAGCAACGGCCTCATGTACATCAAGCAGAAATATGGAGGTGAATCGTCGATGCCAACCCGCTGCAATTCGTCGTCGAGAAAGCGCATATCAAAGTAGACGTTGTAGGCTGCTGCGACACAACCAGAGAGGGCGCGAAGGACGTCTCCTGCAATCTCCTCGAAAGTGGGTGCGTCGACCACATCATCGTCAGTGATTCCATGGATTTCAGTTGCGGCCACGGACCGTTGTGGGTTGACCAGCGTGTCGAGTACGAGCGTGGCCTCCGCTCCGGGCTCCTTCCGCATGACCGACACTTCGACGACACGATCGAGGCCTGGGATTAAGCCTGTCGTCTCGAAGTCGAAGACCGCAATCGGGGTTTCTGTTACGAGACGGTTCGCTATCCCATCAGTCTGCATTGCCATTTTCACACCTGCGATTGGATTACTCTGACGGTACGTGAAAACCGTGGCACCACGGGCACCTTGACGATGGCGTCGACGTGCATCGTCACATACGCGGGGCGGTCGTGCAACGGCAACGAGGGGGACGACCGGCACTCACAGGGCCAGTGCGTAAAATGGGCAGTATAGGATGTTTGGGAAATTAGCGCTCGACAATGCTTTCGGATATCTCTTTCTCATCTCGCGGACGGATCCGAGTGGGTTCACGACAAGGAGGTTAACCGATGGCAGAGTTGGTCCGCCTTCGGCGGATTCAATTCAATCGTCGACTCTTTCGAGGCGCTCCCCAATCCGCGGCACACGCGCAACCGTCGCCACCAACTTTCGATCCCGATCCCGGGATCGCGGCGGATAGCGCTGCGTGGATCGGGGCTGACCCAACACCTGACAGGCCCGACGTTCCGATACGTCAACTTGCTCCCGCAGCCGCTCTACCGCCTCCTTGCGGCCCGCCGGGCTTACCATTTTCCCTTCGGGGCTTGCTCAAGAATCCGTTTGTCCAACGACAGCTCGGCCACCAGTCACGGTTCGGTGGGGCGCGGGGATGGGTACTATTACAGAATTAAAATCTCAAAATATTTAATTTTATATTTCAAATTTGCATTTTTTTACGTGATAGAATTCATTCAGCGAACAGGGCCTGGACGAACACGACGGGATCGAACGGGGCGATGTCGTCGGGGGTTTCTCCCAGCCCGACGAATTTGACGGGGATGTTGATCTGGTCGCGGATACCGACGACCACCCCGCCCTTGGCCGACCCGTCGAGTTTGGCCAGGAAAATACCGGTGACGTCGACATGTTCGGTGAACTGGCGAGCCTGGTTGATCGCGTTTTGTCCGGTGGTCGAGTCGAGCACGAGCAGCACTTCGTGGGGAGCGCCGGGAATGTTCTTGGCCACCACGCGCTGGATCTTGTTCAGCTCGCGCATCAGGTGGTCTTGGGTGTGCAGCCGGCCGGCGGTGTCGACGAGGAGTACGTCGGCGTTGCGGCTGAGGGCGGCCTGGCAGGCGTCGTAGGCGACCGCGCCGGGGTCGGCCCCCTGCCGGTGCTTGACGATCTGCACGCTGGTGCGCTCGGACCAGATGGTCAACTGCTCGACCGCGGCGGCGCGGAAGGTGTCGCAGGCGGCGAGAATGACGGATTTACCCTGGTCGGTGAGGTATTTCGAGAGTTTGGCGACGCTGGTGGTCTTTCCCGATCCGTTGACGCCGGCGATGAGGATGACGGTAGGGCCGGTTTCGGCGAAGCGAAGCGCTCGGTCCGCCTCGGGCCAGAGCGAGATGATCCGCTCCTGAAGGAAAGGGATGATTTCCTGGGTTTCGCGGATGGTGCCGGCCTGGTAGGCGTGGCGGACCTCGTCGGTCAGCTTGACGACCAGACTCGGTCCCATGTCGTCGGCGAGCATGGTGTCGGCGAGCCGCTCGAGGATGTCGTCGTCGATGCGCCGTCCGAACGGGAGCACCGAGCGGAGCGAGGAACCGATTTTCTCGCGGGTGCGCGCCAAGCCGGATTTCAATCGATCGAATAAGCCCATGGTGGTTTCCCGGTTCAGAAGCGTTTTTTACGAAGCACCGCTCTCCGGCGCGGCCGTGTCGTGGTCCCGTGGTTTCGGAACGGGCTGCTGTTGCCGGATCACGTCGAGCCGGATCGCATCGAGAATGCCGTTGACGAAACCGGCTGATTCGCGGGTGCTGAACTGCTTGGCGATCTCAATCGCTTCGTTGATCGCGACGCCGTGGGGCAGGTCGACGCATTCGAGCATCTCGAACAGGGCGATGCGCATGATCATGCGGTCCACGCGGGGCATGCGTTCGGTCGACCAGTGGGTCGCGACCGCATCCATCCGGGCGTCGAATCGCTCTCGGTGCTGCCACGCGCCGCGGATCAGTGTTCGCGCGTAGGGGAGGTCGGCGCCCGGTTCGGCGTTTTCGCCGAGCAGGGTCTCGACCATGGGCATCGCGCCGTCGCCCTGATTGTCGAGCAGGAAGAGGCTTTGCAGGGCGAGGGTTCGGGCTATGCGTCGCGGGTGTGGCACGGTGGCAGCGTGGTGACTCTATTCTTTCGCGTCGATTTTGGCGAGCAGGTTGGTCATTTCGATAGCGGTCAGTGCGGCGTCGGCCCCTTTGTTGCCGGCTTTGGCCCCTGCTCGTTCGATGGCTTGTTCGAGGGTATTGGTGGTCAAGACGCCGAAGGCGGTCGGGACGCCGGTTGCGGGTGTGATCTGGGCGATGCCGCGGGCGGCTTCGGCGGCGACGTAGTCGAAATGGGGCGTCTGGCCGCGGATCACGCAGCCCAGGCAGATCACCGCGTCGACCTTGCCGGAACGCGCCAGACGGGCGGCGGCGGGCGGGATTTCCAGGGCCCCGGGGACCTGGACCTCGATGATCTGCTCGTCGGGGCAGCCGTGCCGACGCAGGGTATCGACGGCTCCGTCGCGCAGTCGATCGGTGATGAAGTCGTTGAACCGACTCACCACGATCCCGAACCGCTGGCCGCGGACGATCAGATCACCGGTGATGGTGCGGGGCATGAAGCATCCTCACTGCGTCAACCTACCGAACCCACAAGTTTAGACGACCCGACCGGCAGGGACAAGATTTGATCCGTGAAGTGAGAAGTGAGAAGGTAGAGGTTAGAAGTGGGGGCGGGGTCGGATGACACCGGATGGATTGGGTAGATGACGAAAGGGGTTACCGGCATGTTGCAACAGCTATTTGCCTGGCAGGCGGAACTGAATCGCAGGACGGGTTTCGACGCGGCGGCGCTGCGGGCGCGGTTTGACCCGCAGGTGGCGGGGGAGTGGCTCAACAACTACATCACCGCGGCCAGCAACGAGCTCGAGGAGTTGCGGGATTGCACGTTTTGGAAGCACTGGTGTGCGGAGGCGAAGGCGGGGCAGCGCTATCGGCTCAGCGATCTCCAGAACGCGCGGGTCGAGGTGATCGACTTGTTGTTCTTTTGGATTTCGCTCGCCCAGTGCCTCGGTCTCGACGCGGACGATGTCATGGCGTTGTACCGTCAGAAATTGGCCGTCAACCACGACCGCCAGGACGGTGACTACACGATGGCGAGCAAGACCGAAGACGACAATCGTGGGATTCACCTGCCTGAGCCGAGGTCGTAGCAGGTCAATCAGCGAGGGCCGGTCCCAAAGCGGAATGGTGGTGCGCGGCACACAATAATAGTTACGTAAAGCATTACTCAATCAGGTCTTGGGAGAAATCATGGTTTATCATGTGCAACCATCGGTTCTGAAGCCGATCACGGGAGACTAGGTGTTTATCTTCTGTGATGGGCTGTTTTCCCGAGGGTATCATGGTAGAATGGCGTGGTGCCTAACGTGGTGAATCAGTCGGCGAGGGGAGATTGCGCGCCACTGGATGCGTCGACCGTGGATTTGTGCGCGACTTGTACCTCGTCAGGGTGACGAGTCCCAGGGGCAGGTATTGGGCAGTCGCGGAGCTCGGCAATGGCTTCGCCGGTCTGCTCGGTTTCATTTCAAGGTGTGGGGCCACGAGGATGTATATGAGGAGTTTCCGTCATGTCAGAGGCTCAGGCAAGTCAGTTAGCGCTCGGCGAACTCTTCTCCCAAGCGGCGGACGGGGTTTTTGTGCTGGATCGGGATCGACGGTTTGTCCTGTTCAGCGAGGCGTGCGAGCGGATCACGGGTCGGTCGGCGACCGAGATGGCCGGTCTTCAGAGCCGTCGTCATGATACGACGGCGTGCGACGACGATGACGACCGATCACTGTCGGGATCCCTTTGTCCGAGTTTTCGTGTTTGGGACGGGTCCTCGTCGTCGAGCCGCCAGCGGATGTGCATCCGTCGAGGCGACGGCAACTCGGTCTGGGTCGAAACCGTCTACGTCCCGATCAAGGACACGTCCGGCCGGGTCGAATGTGTGCTCGGAGTGATGCGTGACGTTTCCGACAGCAAGCACCGCGAGGATTCGCTTCGCGGGGTCATCGACAACCTGCGCGACGAAGTGGGTCGTCTTCGCGAGGAGATTCAGGAACAATACGGGATTGACAGCATCCTTGCGCGCTCGGCCGCGATGAAGACGGTGTTGGAGAAGATTCGTACCGCTGCCGCGTCGAACCGTCCGGTACTGATCAGCGGAGAAAGCGGCTCGGGCAAGGAATGGGTGGCCCGGGCGATCCATCATGCGGGGATGCAGAAGGACGGGCCGTTCCTGTCCTCGGCGTGCGTCACGTCGTTCCCGGAACGGATCGAGCAGGAGTTGTTCGGCGAAGTTCGCAACGGCTCGGGTGACATTACGCCGGGTTTGTTGTGTAACGAGTCGGAAGGGACGCTGTATCTCGGCGAGATCACGGGATTGACGGATGAATCGCAGGTCTACCTGTTGCGCGCATTGCAGTCTCGCCGGGTTCGGCCACGCGGTGCGGACCGTGAATTGCCCGTCACGGCGCGGGTGGTGGCGGCGACCGAACAGAACGTCACTGAAGCGATCAGCCGCGGGGAGTTGCGGCAAGATCTTTTCTACGGTCTCAACGTGATCTCGATCGAGATTCCGCCGCTGCGTGAGCGTCGTGAGGACATTCCCTATCTCGTCGGGCATCAGATCGACCTGTACAACGAGCAGCACCTTCGCGCGATCCAAGGGGTGGAGGATCGTGCATGGGCACTGCTGATGGCGTATGATTGGCCGGGTAACGTGCGTGAGTTGCACAACGCGGTGGAATCCGCCATGGCGGTCGGGACCGGAGCGATGCTGCGGGCCGAGGATCTGCCCGCCGAGGTTCGCGGCGAGACGTTGACCGTGATCGGCGATTCGCCGTCGCAGTTGAACCTCGACCGGTCGTTGCGCGATCTCGAGCGGCAGGTGATCGGCAACGCCTTGCGACACGCGGGCAGTCAGCGGAGTCGGGCCGCCAAGCTGATGGGCATCTCGCGGAGCCGACTCTACCGGCGCATGGATGCATTGAACATTGATCCCAACCAGGTTCACTGAACCGCCGCTCGATCAAATCATCCAGGCGGACAGTCTCTCGTTGCTGAGCGCGTTGCCGGAGGGGTGCTGCGATCTGATCTACGTCGATCCGCCGTTTTGCACCGGCCGGCCGCGCCGTTCGACCCGGCATCCTTCGCAATACGATGACCAGTGGGCGGGCGGGATCGAGACCTACCTCGCTTTTCTGCGGGCGCGGATCGTCGAGATGCGTCGCGTACTCCGGCCGACGGGCACGCTGTATGTGCATCTCGATTGGCGCACCGTGCATCGGGTTCGGGTCGAACTCGAGACGATCTTCGGCCACGACCACTTTCTCAACGAGATCATCTGGTCCTATCGCACCGGCGGGGTGAGTCGACGTTGGTTCGGACGCAAGCACGACAACATTCTCGTCTACGTCAAAGATCGCGGCCGACACACCTTCAACGTGTTGCGCGAGGGTGCGTTTCGGACCGACGGTTTGAAGTACGATGACGACGGCCGGCCCTACAAGTCGACGAAACGCGGCAAGCTCTACTTCAACACCGGGGGGCCGGTGATGACCGACGTGTGGGAGATCCCGTTTCTCTCGACGGGCGCGCGGGAGCGTACGGGATACCCTTCCCAGAAACCCGAAGCCCTGCTCCGTCGCATCGTGTCGGCCAGTAGCAATCCCGGCGACGTGGTGGCCGATTTTTTCTGCGGCAGCGGGACGACGGCGGCGGCGGCGAAGGTTCTGGGTCGGCGTTGGCTGTGTTGCGACAGTTCGGCCGATGCGGTCGAGATCGCGCGTCGTAGACTCGATGAGCACCCGTACGAGGTCAGTCGACGGTCGGGTCGTCCTCGGAAAACCCCGAACCAGTAGCGCGACTCCTTTTTCGGGTTTGCCGGGTTATAGTTTCGGAATGGATCACGAAGCACCGTCAACCCGGCTCACCGATTTACTGGACCCCACGACGCTTCAGGAACTGCAGGACGGGTTTGCGGCGGTGGCGGGCGTCTCGGTGATGATCGTGGATACCGTCGGTACGGCACTCACCCGTCCGAGCGGCGACGGCGCGCCCGGTGATGCGGGCCACGAGGCGGCGGTGACGGTCGACGGCCGCACGCTGGCTCGTATCGTGATCCGCGGCGAGAGCGCGACTGCTTTGGGACCCGAGGCGATCGAGTTCGGGCACGTGTTGGCCGGAACCCTGGCCAGGCTGTGCACCGAGGAGAGCCAGCTTCGCCGCCGGGTCGACGAACTGAGCGCGGTCTATGACGTCGCGTCGATGCTGGCGGGAACGTATGACGTGCAGCACATTCTCGATCAGGCCGCCGAGACGGTGTGCAACGTCATGCAGGTGGCGGCGTGTTCGATTCGACTGCTGGACGACGACCTCGACACGCTGTCGGTCCGCGCGGTGCACAACCTCTCGAACGACTACCTGAACAAGGGTCCGGTGACGCAATCGGAGAATCCGATCGACGCCGAGGCGCTGACCGGTCGGAACGTGTATGTCGCCGACGCGCCGTCGGACGTCCGGACGCGCTATCCCGAGCAGGCCCGAGCCGAGGGGATCGTCAGCGCGCTGGCGGTGGGCATGCTGTGTCGCGGTCGGCCGGTCGGCGTGATTCGTGCGTACACCAGCCGGCCGCATCGGTTCAGCCGGTTCGAGGTCTCGCTGCTGCGGGCGCTCGCGGCACAGTCGGCGGCGGCGATCGTCAACGCGCGACTTTACCGCGAAGCTCGGGAAGCCGAGCGCTGGGCCCGCCAGATTCGTCATGCCGGCGATATTCAGCGACGGATGATTCCCACCCGACCGCCGGAACGGTCCGGGTTCGCGCTGGGAACGGCCTACGCGCCTTCGTTCGAGGTGGGCGGGGATTTCTATGATTTCATCGAGCTGCCGAGCGGTCACGTCGGGTTGGCGATCGCCGACGTGATGGGCAAGGGTCTGCCCGCGGCGTTGATGATGGCGTCGCTGCGTTCGGCGTTGCGCGTCTATGCCCGCACGCTCGGCGAGATCGACAAAATCGTCGCTCGGGTGAACAATCACTTTCACCGCGACACGCTGGTCAGCGAGTTCGCGACCGCGGTGTACGGGGTGCTCGCCCCGGACGGACGGACGTTCACCTACTGCAACGCCGGGCACAACCCGCCGGTGCTGCTGCGGGACCGGACGGTCCATGCGCTCGAGACCGGCGGCATGGTGTTGGGGGTGCGCCACGGGGAGCATTTCAAAAAGGAGACCGTTCCGCTCCGCCCCGATGACGTGCTGCTGTTGTATACCGACGGCGTGCTCGACGCGTTGAATTTCGCGGGCGAGAACTTCGGCTACGATCGCATGATCCGTTCGCTGGTGGCCAAGGCCGCGATGCCCGCACCGCTGATTGCGCATGATCTTTTGTGGGACGTGCGTCGATTCGTCGGCCTCGCCCCGCAGGCCGACGACTTGACCGTCGTGGCGGTCAAGGTGCTTTGAGCCCGTAATGTGGTATAATGTTGGTGAGAGGTGTGCCATGACATCGAGCTTGGTTGAACCGAAGCGGGGAATGAACTTGGGCCGCGTCGTCGTAGAGCTCGAGATCGAGAATTTCGCCGACTACCAAGCGGAGCAAGATGGCCGGCTTGCGGCGGATGCAATTCGGCGTGTGACGTGTGAAGCGCTGGTGGACAGCGGAGCTACTTTTCTTTCGTTGCCGGAGTCTATCGTGCGTTCGCTCGGTTTGAAGGCGTTTCGCAAACGACGCGTACGCACCGCGAACGGCACGGTCGAACGGACAATTTACGATCCGGTGATCGTTCGCGTTCAGGGTCGGGACTGTATCGTTCCCATCATTGAGTTGCCGGACGATTGCGAGCCGTTGCTGGGGCAGGTGCCGCTGGAGATGATGGACTGGTGGATCGATCCGGTGAATCAGCGCCTGGTCGGCAATCCGCGTCACGGCGGTGACTGGCAACTCGAAGCGTAGTTTCGTTTTCACAAAAGCACACCGCCCGATCGTGACGGAACGTTGCACCGCTTTCGTTTCTTTCGCCCCTGCCGGGGCTGTTGTAATGTTGCAATGTACCCACGGCTCACGCCGTGGGCTGTTCACTTTCGCCCTTGTCAGGGCTATGAGCGACTGCGCGATTGCGCCTACCGCTGATAGATCGGCAGATACCTGTACTTCACCGAGAGGGCGAGGACGGTCATGGCGGTGGCGTAGATTTCGCCGGCGCCCTGGGCGGAGCCGGCTTCGGCGGGCCAGGAGCCGTCGCCGTTCTGGTTGGCGAGGATGAGCTTCTCGAGCGGGCCGAACCACTGTTGCCAATACTTGCCGCCGAGTTGGAACATGGCCTGGCAGGTGTAGTAGATGCCGTAGTAGAAGTGCGACCCGTTGAAGCGGGTGAAGGGATGGCGTAGCAGCCACTCGCCTCCGGCGATCGCTTCGGGGTGGTGGCGTTGACCGCCGGCTTCGAGCTGATGGTAGCCGGCGATTTCGAGGCAGAGAATGCCGGTGCCGGTGCGGGCCTGGTTGGGTCCGCCGCGACGGGCTTGGTACGAGAATCCGCCGCCGGCGACCTTGGTGCGTTTGATGAAGTCGATGGCGTCGTCGATGGCGGTGACGGGTACGTTGGCGCCGGCGTTTTTGGCGGCTTTGAGCGCCATGACGCACCAGCCGGAGACGGAGATGTCGGCGTCGTGCCCGGTGTGCTGGTAACGCCAGCCGCCGCGGTGCAGCCCCCGTCGGAGTCGCTGGGCGTTGAGCAGCAGCTTGACCGCTTTGGCGAGGGCGTCGCGCACGCTGCGGTTGCGTTGGCCGGTGGTCATGCCGACGACTTCGGCGAGCATCAGCGTCGCGACGGCGTGGGAGTACATCGGGCCGTGCGAAGCGTTTTTGACGAGCAGACCGTTGGATTGCTGGGAGGCGACGACGAAATCGATGCCGCGGTTGAGCACGTCGCCGAACGGTCCTTCGCCGGGGAGGTGGCCGGCGGCGAGGAAGGCCATAACGGCCAGGCTGCACACGCCGGTGTTCCGGCCGTAGGGGCTCGACCAGTGACCGTCGTCGGCTTGACGGGACGCGATGTAGATCAGCGCGTTGCGCACGGCGATATCGCATTCGGCGTCGCGCTCGGTGATGACGTTGACTTCTTCGACCGGGGCGGCGATCGCGGGTGCTGCGCACAGGAGTAGGGTTGCGATTGCGGTGAAGACTCGCGGGAAAGGATTCCCGCATCGGTGGGTGCGAGAAAGGATTCTCGCACCAGCGTTGTTGGTTGCACCGGCGTTCTGTGGGCTGTGATTCAGTCGGTCCATTCTTGTTGCTCGATGGTCGGTTCGTCCGAGCCGTGTTGGGCGATGTGTCGGAAGTATTCCTGGACGAGTTGGCGGTATTCGGCCGGTGCTTCGTCTTCGGCGGCTTGGAGGACCTCCTCGCGCAGGGTGCCGGGCAGGCGGGCCCATTGCGAGCGGGTCATGCCGAGCAGGTCGAAGTCGAGGTGGACTGGGTCGGGGGTTTTCGAGCCGAGGGATCCGAGACCCTGGCCGGTGCCGCTCTCTTTCGTGGTACGGTCGGCGAGCGGGTTGTCGGCGTTCAGAGAATTGGCCGCGTTCATGAACTGTTGGGCGGTCATGCGCAACGACGCGGCCGCCTGCGCCGCGGCGGTCTGGGCCTGGAGGCCGGCCCGCCCGCTCGAGGATTGCGCCTCGCCCTGGCCGGTCTGCTGCTGGGCCTGGTTCATGTTTTCCAGACTCTCGGCCTGTTCCTTGATCGCCTTGCTCATCGCGCCGGCGAGCTTGTCGGTGGTTTCGCCGCCCTCGGGGGCCGCTTGGGTGAGTTGCTGCAAGGCGGATGCGAGCCCCTTGGCGGCTTGCTCCAGGGCGCGTTGGGCGGCGGCCATGTTCTCGCTCGCCTGCGGCAGTTGATCGTTGTGGGCGTTTTCAGTGGCGGCGGCTTGCGCCTTGGGCGCGGTTTCGACGGCGAGTTTGCTCGCCGCTTCGGCCGACGCACCGAGTCCTGGTTTCAGGCCGGCGATTTGACTCGACAGGATGGCGGCTTCGACGCCCAGCCGCCGCGTTTGTTTTCGCAGTCGTTCTTGCCGGACCGCGAGTGCATGGTGCGGCCGGCCGGTTTGTAGCGCATCGAGTTCGTCGGTTAGCAAACGCTGGGTGTCGGCCAGTCGATTCGCTTGCTCGGCGTTGTGAGCGCGTTCGTAGGCGAGCCGGGCTTGCTCGGCGGCATCGTGTTCGACGGTCTCGGCGGGTTGTGCAAGCTTCGCGCTCAACTGGTCGAGCTGCTCGGCCGATCGCTGTTGTTGACGCCGTATTTCGAGGCCGGGCTGCTGGTCCTGCATGTCTTGCGCGGCTTGTTGGGCACGGGCGGCGGCTTGTTCGGCGATCGGGTCGGGCGCGGTGTCGTTGAGTTTGGCCGCCAACGCGCTCGCGGCGTCGGCGAGTTCGCGTTGCGTTTTGGCGAGCTGCTCGAATCCGCCGGGTAGCGGTCGGGCATGTGCCTGCAATGCGGCGGTAAATAGATCATTCGGCTCTGGCTCGAGATCGGTGTCGCCGACGATGTCGCGACGGAGTTGCTCGCGGTCGGTCGTTTGTCGGAGCCGATTCTCTCGCGCCGCCAGTTCGGCGAGTTTTTCGGTGAGCGCCTTTTGTACGGGCTGCTGGTTTTCAAGCGCTTTTCGCAGCATCGCCGGGTTCTCGGCCAGGATCTGCTGCACCGCGTCGAGCAGTTTCTGCTGATCCGGAGCGAGGTTGCCGAGCGCTTGTGCATCGTCGCCGGCTTTGAGTTTTTCGGCGATGTCGGATTGTTGGTTGGCCGCGTCGGTGAGTCGGTGAGCGGCTTCTTCGAGTTGGGCGAGTTCGTCGAGTCGTTTGGCGACCTCGGCGATGCGTTTGCGGGCGCTGCGGATCTCTTGCTCGGCCCGGGCGAACGAAGTGCGGCGGTGGTCGAGGTCGTCGGGGGTCATCGCGCCGCCGGCGACCGCACGCCGGGCCGCGGCGATCGCGCCGTCGGCGATCTCGTCACGGAGCGTCTCGCCGAACGGGTGATATTCCGAGCCCGTAGTGGCCCGGGCCAGGTCGTGGGCGAGTCGTTGCGACTCACGCAGACGGGTGCGTGCTTCCTCGGCCGAGCGGACCGCCGAGACGTTGAACGCGCGTTTTTCTTCAGCCGCGGATTTCAGACGCGTACTGCGAATCTCCGCTTCGGCGAGGTTGCGGTCGATGCGATCCAGCCCTTCGCGGAACTGTTGGCGTAACGATCGCAGTGCCTGGAGCGCGTAGTCGTCCGCCGTCGCATCGAGCAGGATCACCTGAACGGGACTCGAACTGCGCTGCGGTCCGTTATCGAGTTTGGACGGCAGCGAGTCGGCCACGGCGACGCGGTAGCGAATTTGCCGGGCGCCGGCGAGTTCGAGGGCGGCCAGATCGAGCACCGCGGTTTCGTCGACGTGTTCGGCGTTTTGGTCGCGCAACGTGATCGGGATCGCCGATCGCGGCTCGGCGTCGACTTCGATCTGCAACTCGGCGAGGGTGATCGCGAAGTCATCGACGGCGAGGAACCGTACCGGCACGGATTCGTCCGGACGAACGGTGATGCGCGGCGGCGGCGAAACGATGCGCACGCTCGGTGGTTCGTCGCGTTGCACCTTGATCGTATGCTCGATCGGCTCTGTGTTGGCGAACCCGAGGTGATCGGTGAGTCGGGCGCGGAAGGTTGCGTCTTCGAGGGCGACGAAAGCGGCCGTGTAACGCGTGGGTGTTTCGCTGCTCATCTCGACGGTGGTCGCGTCGTCGAATTGCAGCACGGCGGTGTCGCAGGGCTTGTTGGTGGTCACGCTCAGTTCGAGACGGGTGTGGCGGATGCATTCAATGTCGCCGGCCGGAGCCGTGATCGTGCGCGGCTCGAGCGCACTGTAGGCGGGTGGCGTCAGGACCATGTCGAGTCGCTCGGCGCGGGGACGGGGCACGGCGCGGATCGTGTGCCACGCGGTGTAGGCGTCGTTGGCCCGCACTTGATACTGCATACCGTCGGTCACGGCGGGGATCGCGGTGCGATAGATTTCTTGCCCCGAGGTCGTTTCCGCCGGGGCCATGATGATTGTCGTCTCGTTGGCGCCGTCGCGGAGGATCAGGTCGCAGTTGCGGGCGTGTTGACGGGTCACGACGGCTTCGATCTGCATCGGCTCGCCGAGCGGGACGGTCGCACCGGTGGGGTCCACTGTCACGTCGGTCAGGAAGGCGCGCTTGGCGTTCGGCGTAAACAGTCGGCGTGCGAGCAGCGAGGTCTGACCGGGCCAGATCGCCGCGAGCAGCGTGGCGGTCAACACGAGACCGGCCGCGACCCACCAGATGCGCTTCGCCCGGCCGAAGGTCATGACCTCGACCGGCGTGAGTCGGACCGCGGCGGCGTCGGCTTCACGGATGACCTCGGCGATCATCGCGTCCGAGCCGCGGATGACGGGCGGGTCGGTGCTGTCGGTCAAGGCGACAGCCGCGGTGAGTCTTTCCTGCAGATCGGGGTAGGCGTCCTCGAACGTCGCGGCCAGGGCGGCCGGGGATACGCGGCGCATGATCGGGACGAACACCCGGAAGAGGAGCACCACGGCGGCGACGATGAAGATCGCGCCGCTGATCGCCATGCGGACGCGCGGGTCGTACAGGATGACGAACCGATCGACCGCCATGGCCGCGCCCGCGGCGGTCAGGGACGTGATGACCGTCGCGCCGGTGCCCTTGGCCAGCGTCAGCGCTCGGGCGCGGCGACGCAGTCGGGCCAGGCTCGCGAAGACCTGGTCGGGGGTGCGGCGGTGTTGCGGTTCGTGGTTCATCGGCGTCTTACATCAGTCCCGCGCTTTTACGCACCAGCCATTCTACCGTGATGACCGTAACAAACGCGATCAGCAGCCACCAGGAGTTCCAGACTTCGGTGTGGGTTTCGGTCACGTTACGAATCGGTTCGGTGTTCAGGGTGGCCCGGAAGGTCCGCAGGTCGGCCGGTGTGATGCGGGTCCCGCCCGAGACGTCGGCGAGCCGTTGCAGCAGGGGTTCGTTGGCGGCAAGGTTCAACGATTCGACCGAGCGCACGGGGTCGATCACGATGCGGGTCATGACTTCGCCGGGCGGGTCGTCGGGTTGACGCAAGGATTCGATCACGGGGCCGTCCAGGACGACGGACAGTTCGCCGGCGGGCAGGTCGGTGAACCGCGCCTCGTAGATGCCGGCCGAGCCGGTGACGAAGCGCAGGCGTGCGGTGCGCACGACTTCGTCGCCGCGGCGGATGTCGGCCGAGATCATCGCATCGGTGACCGGCGTGAGGTCGGGCTTGGAGAGCTTGACGCGCACCACCACCGGCTCGTCCTGCACGTAGCGGGCCTTGTCCGTGCCGAGCTTCACCCGCGCGAGGCCGGTGGGCAGCTTGCTCTCGGTCGCCCACCGCAGGATCTGCCGCCAGAATTTGTGGTGCAACTTGTCGCCGGTCTTGTAGCGCAGCCGCCAAGTGGCGTCCCAGCCGAGGAAGAGCACCTTGCCGAGCCCGTAGTGCTGCGTGCTGATCAGGGCGTGATCCTGAGCGTCGATCGGTTGTGACGCCGGGGTGGTGGTCGGGGTCGCGGCACGATCGGCGTCGAGGTCGGCGAAGGCGAGTATCGACGCGCCGCCCTTGGCCTGGTGCCAGGAGGATCGCCAATAGACCTGCGGCAGCTTGGTCCATAGTTCGAGATTCTCGTCACCGTCGGCGTGGAACCGGGTCATCGTCGCACTGCGGCCTTCGGCGGTGAGTCGGATGCGAAACGCGCCGGCGGGCTTGGGTGGGTTCGACCCGTTCGTCGCATCGACCACGGGCAGCAGGCCGGCGACGGGTTGACCGGCGAAGGAGGCGGGCATGTGCGCCTTGCCGGCGATGATGACCAGGGTCCCGCCTCGTTCGGCGACGAAAGCGTCGATACGGCGCTGGTCGGCCGAGGTCAGGTCGGCCGGGGCGGTGTCGCCCAGGACGATCAGGTCGAAGGCGTTCAGGTCTTCGGCGGTCTCGGGTAGGCGATCGGCTTCGGGATCGTCGCGCGTCGCCTGGGCGGCGACCGGATCGCGAGGCGGCTCGCTCTCGATGTAGGGCGGCTCGAACAGCACCGTTTGGAGTCGCACGCTCAGGTCGCGTAAGAGCACGTTGCGCAGGTAGCGAAACTCCCACCGCGGGGCGCCGTCGACGATCAGTACTTTGGTGCGGTCGTCGTTGACGTCGACGGCGAGCGTCCGGCGGTTGTTGTCGGTCAGGATCTCGCCATTCATCGGCACCAGTTCGACTTCGTACACGAAGCGGCCCTTCTCGCCCGGCGTGTGCGAGAGCGTGACCTCGGCCCGGTGGTGGTCGCTGTCCGGGGTGATCTTCCGTTCGTCGAGGACGGTTCCCTCGGGATCGAGCAGGCGTACCGTGGCCGGCTTTCCCTCGAGTCCGTCCAGCTTGATCGCCGCGGTGATGTCGGCGGCGTCTTCGACGTAGACCGCGTTGGGGGCGTCCGCTTCGAGGATCACCGCGTCGGTGGGCGGCTGCGTGCTGCCGATCATCAGCGGGTAGATGCCGATGCCGGCAGCGCCCATGCGCGCTGCGGTTTCCAACGGATCGGGGCCGGTGTTGTGCCGGCCGTCGGTGGCCAGGATCACGCCGGCGATCGGGGCTTCGTTGCGGCCGGCGGTTGCGGTCTCGAGCGCATGCGTGATGTCGGTTTGGCTGCGCAGCGAAGTTTCAGACGGTTGGGATTGTGCGGCGGCGATGGCTTCGATTTGTGCTGTCTGGGTTGAGGCCGTGAAGAGGTAAACCTCGATGTCGGTGTTCCGCAGGATTTCCGGGATGCGTCGGCCTGGGTCGGGATGCAGTAGTTGCGCGGCTACGCCTCTTCGCGACATTGCGGCGGCGTTCTTCATGGCTTGTTGCGCGGCGGCGTCCGCATATCCAGCCATGGCTTCGTCCGCGGTATCGGCTAGCTTTCCGAGATCGTCGGCGGTTGCGGTTAGCGTTGCCATGATTTCGTCCATCGCTTGCACTTGAATGGTCGGCTCGCGGAGGGACGCTACCGCGTGGTTCGCCACTTGTTGCCCCAGTTTTCCCAGGGCTTGCACGATGTCGTCGGGCAAGGCGTTGCCGGTGGGCTTCGTTTGCGTGGCGGTGGTGAGGTCCCGCACCACCTGATCCAGCGATGAGATGACCTTGTCGGTTTCCGCTTGGAATCGGCCGAGAGCCGGATCGTCTTTCGGTGCGGTCTCGCGCCGGCTTCGCAGGAATTCCCTGGGGCGTTGCAGGTCGGCGGCGGCGCGTCGAACCGTGGCTTCGGTCGCTTTAAGGCGCAGCGGGCGGGCGGCGGGATCCAACATGCCCAGGTCGTCGGCGAGACGCAGTTGCCGTCCCGGCGTGATGTGGGTGTCGGCGATGTCCATGCTCGTCGAATCGTCGACGAGGACGATCACCCGCGGGCGGCTCGATTCCGTAATGCGGGTCGACAGGACCGGCTCGGCGAACATGACCACGATCAACACGCCGAGCACACCGCGCAAGGTCGGCAACACCATCCCTTCGAGGCGTCCTACGCCGCGGCGTTCGGTGCGGTACGTGTAAACCAGCGCGAGGACCGCGACGACGGCGAGCAGGATCAGCAGGGCCACCGGCATCGGCGCACCGAGCACCAGCATTCGTGTCGATTCGGTTTGGGCGATCACGGTGGCGGTCATGCGTCAGGTTCTCACCGCCACGTGCTTGGTCGCGTCGGCTTGGTACGGCTCGATCAGCGGTTCACGGTGTCGGCCGGCCAGGGCGCGGGTCAGGAGCACTTCGGCGAACAACAGACCGAGCACCGCCAACGCCAGCCAACGCCAGATCTCGCGTCCCGGCGCGTCGACCGCAATGGCGGCCAGGGTTGCATCGACCGAGTCGAGGAACGTCATCTCGAGCTGCGTCGTCAGCCATGCGGCATTTTCCTCTGACAACGGCGTCAGGTCCGACTCGGCGGGATCGAGGCCGACGGCGAAATGGTGCGTCGTGCTGCCGGTCGGCGCGCTGAGGACCAGTCGGTACGCGCCCGGCTGATCGGTCTGATCGAAGCGGAACGTGCGTCGCTCTTCGTCGGATGCCGCGATGACGGCATGGACGTTGCCGGCCGGGTCGATGATCTGGCCGACGCGCGGTGCGTCGGGATCATCCACGGTGGCGAGCAGGGCCTGGCCCGGATCGAGGTTCCATTTCGCCTGCCGGGGGTCGGCAAGATGGTAGATGAGCTCATGGGTGAGCACGACGTAACTCTTGCGGGCGGGCAGGTTCGACCAGTCGATGTCCCACGGCACGGCGGTGCAGATGACCGAGCCGCGCCCGATGCGCTTCTCGACCGCGAACCGGTCGCCGCCGGTCAGGGACGCGAGTGTCCGTAAGCCCGACGCGGCGGTCGGCGCGTTGATGGGAAACCAGCGGTACACGTGCACCTTCGACAGGTCGATCGTGGTGGGGGGTGCGAACAGGCGCAGGGCGGGATGGTCGGAGGTTGCGGCGGACAGGGTCTCGAAGCGCTCGCGCGCGGTGGCGTCGCCGGTCGGTGCGTCGAGCCGTGCCGGCAGTACGCCCGCGCCGTCGGCATACAGGGTTTGGTTGTAGTAGTCGCGTTCGATGCGGTTGCCGGGGGCGATGAGCAGTCCGCCGCCGCGGGCGACGAAGTCGTGCAATCGGTCGACGAAGGCGTCGGGCAAGCGGGCGACATTGGCGAGCACGACGACGCGATAGGCGGCCAGGTCGACGTCGAGGGTGTCGGGCGCTTCGATGATCGTGGCGGCCACCAGGTAATCGACCGGGACGGACGCGTATTTGTCCTGGGGTGCGAACGCGGCGTTGAGGTAGGCGGATTCGGCCTCGAGGAGATCGGGCGACGGGTCGCCGTCGACGACGAGGACGGGGAGGGCGGCGGTGACCTCGACGGCGAGCGATTGTGCGTCGTCGAGCGGGAGATCGTCGTTGCCGGCGATGCGGGCGCCGAAGATGTACGAGCCGGCGGCGGCGAAACGATGGGTGAGGGTCAATGTTTCGACCGAGCCGGGCCCGATGCCGGTCATTTTCGCCGTTTCGATGCGCCGGTCGTCGAGGGTCAACTCGACGGTGCGCATCGGGGCGGGCTCGGTGCCGGTGTTGGTGACGGCGACGGTGACGGTCACCGGGCGATCGGTGCCTACGACGCGACGGTCGAGGGTGATGTCGGTTACGGCGAGGTTGGTTACCGTGTCGTCGGGCGCAGCGAGGCGAAGCACGTGGACGGCTGGGTGGGTGTGTTCGTCGGTTTTCAGGTTCTCGACCAGGAACTGCCATCGTTGTACTTCGTCGGCGTGCCAGCCGTGGGCTTGGCCGTCGGTGATGACCACGATGCTCCGGTGCGGATTCGTGCCCGCGGTCAGCGCCTGACCGGCTGCGTCGAATGCACGGATCAGGTCCAGGCTTGACGCGGTCGGTTTCTGCTCGGCGAGTCGATTAATTAGTTCTTTCTTCGTGTCTTCGGCGATGTAAAGCGGTTTTTCGGTCAGTGCTCGGATCGAAGTCGCGGCTACGAGCACTGATACCGTATCGCCGGTCGCGGCGGTGTCGATCAGTTCGGCGGTTGCGGCCAGGCCTCGGTCGAACGGGGATCTGCCGCCCGTCGTGCGCGACGTCGACAAGGACGCGTCGAGCACGACGGCGATGTCCTGCCGGGTTGCGCCCGTATCGGCGACGGCGGGGTTGCGCACGAACAGCCTTGCCATGGCCATCGCCAGCAGGGCGAGCAGGGTCGTGCGGATCGCCAGCAGAAGTATTTCCTCGATCCGCATGCGCCGGCGTCGCTGATGGTACGCGTCGAAAAGAAAGCGCATCGCCCCGAAGTCGACGATGCGAAACCGTCGTCGGTTCAGGATGTGGATGAGGATGGGGATGGCCGCGGCGACGAGTCCCCAGAGCATTTCCGGCTTGAGCGCAGTCACGTTACCACCGCAGTTTCGCCTGTCGCCAGGACAAGTACCAGAGTAACGTGTCGGCGAACGGGCGGGACGTGTCGACGGGCACGTAATCGATCACCAGTTCGTTGCACGCGCTTTCGAGGCTCAGGCAGAAGGCGTTCATGCGCTCGAGGTAAGCTTCGCGCAGGCCGCGCGGGTCGAGCACGAGTTGCCGGTCGAGTCTTTCGAGGTCGCGAAAGCGGGTGCGCTGTCGGTAAGGGAACGTGCGCTCCTCCTGGGCGGTGACGTGCAGGAGGATCACTTCGTGCCGGCGGTGGCGAAAGTGGTGCAGGGCGTGCCGGAGCGACTCGGGGTCGTCGAAGCAGTCGGAGATGAGAATCACCAACCCGCGGTGGGTGATACGTTCGGCGATGTCGTGCAGCACCGGGGCGAGCGCGGTTTCGCCGCCCGGCTCGGTGGCCTGCAACTCGCCGAGCATGGCCCGGAGATGAATCGCCCGCGACCGCGGCGGTATGTAGCTACGGGTTTGCGTGTCGAACGTGAGCAGCCCGGCTTCGTCCTGCTGCCCGAGGAGCAGGTACGCCAGGCACGCGGCCAACATCTGGGCGTAGCGAAACTTGCTCACGTCGCCGGCCGCCTCGCCCGCGAACCGCATCGAGCCGGAGGCGTCGACGAGCAGGTAAGCCCGCAGGTTGGTCTCCTGCTCGTACTCCTTGACGTAGTAGCGGTCGCGCTTGGCGAAGACCCGCCAGTCGATGCTGCGCGTCTCGTCGCCGGGGCTGTACTCGCGATGCTCGGCGAACTCGACCGAGAAGCCCTTGTAGGGCGCCCGGTGCCGGCCCGAGAGCATCCCCTCGACCACCTGCCGGGCGATGAGGTCCAGGTTCCCCATGCGCGACAGGGTCACGGGGTCGAGCAGATCAAGGTGACCGGGTTTTGTCACTGAAGCCATCACACCAGACTACATGACCGCGAGGCAAGGCGGCAAATGCTCGATTCGACGAGTGCCGTGCGCTACAATGATCTGTATGGAGCGTCTGAGTGTTTACATCGAGACGACGATTCCGAGCGCATTGTTCTCGACGCGGACCGATGCGTTCAGTCTCGCGGCGCAAGACATCGACGCGTAGTTGGTGGGAGACTCGGCGTGGGGACTTTGATCTGTTCACGTCCGAGGCTGTGGAGGAAGAACTCGGTGCTACCCTGTTTCCGCATCAGGAGGAAATGATCGCGCTTCTGGAAGGGATTCCGCGTTTGGAGCTGTCATCCGAGGTCCACACCCTCTCCGCACGCTATGCCGATGAGTTGCTCGTCCCGCGCCTCCAAGCCTCGCTCGATGGGGTCCATTTGGCGGTCGCATGCTATCACGATTGCGACGTTCTGTTGACGTGGAACATTCGGCATCTGGCCAATCCCAACAAGGTAGATCACTTGCGGGCGGTAAATGCACGGTTGGATCAGTCGACGCCGAAGATCTTGACGCCGGACTATCTGATGGAGCCCTGGCCATGAGTTCACCGAATGAAACCTTCGTTGACGACGTTCGCGCCGCGCGAGCGAAGTTCTGCGCCGACCATGACCACGACCTTGATCGCATCTTCGAGGCCCTTAAAAAGGCCGAGCAAGAGCATCCCGAGCGTGTCGTGATTCGGCGCAAGCATGTGACCTATACGGTCGAACCGGCTTATCCGCCGCCGGAGTGATGCTCACGCCCGGGCCAGTTTCTTGTCTTGTGCTACGGGTACGGTATCGAGGAGTTGGTCGATCACTTCGTCGGCGTTCTTGCCCGCGGCTTCGGCGGCGAAGGTGGTCAGCACGCGGTGACGGAGGACCGGATGGGCGACGCTGCGGATGTCGTCGGTGGTGACGTGAAACCGGCCGTGCAGGATCGCCCGGGCCTTGCCGGCGAGGATCAGGTAGATGCTCGCCCGCGGACCGGCGCCCCAGTTGACCAGTTCCTTGACCGCCGGTGAAGCGTCGGACTCGCCGGGACGCGTCGCTCGCACCAGGTCCCGCGCGTAGGCGTAGACGGGATCGGGCACCGGCACCTTGCGCACCGTATCCTGCAACGTGACGATCTGCTCGTCGGTCAG
>Ga0299906_10001333_pt1 | contig 21237 bp, 19 predicted proteins | sample RVTome_14_FD_200259 | JGI IMG/M metagenome (GOLD analysis project Ga0299906, IMG submission 200259) | Soil microbial communities from uranium-contaminated site in the Upper Colorado River Basin, Wyoming, United States - RVT145D125 (version 2) ...
GGTCGACGAGAGCCGGGATGGTGTCGGCGTCGGTGATCATGGTCCCCGATCGCTACACTACGGGGCTGGAGGGGTCGAGGGCGTGTTGCACCGCAGTGACGTGATGCACGGAAGTTGGCGTCGCAGACCGTATTCGGTCGGACAGCATTCCTCCCCTCAATGTCGCTGTGGGTTCGCGCAGTGCCGGCGGATCGCAGGGAAGGCGAACGGCCTCCGTGGTCGCAAGATCGGGAAGTGGTTCAGGGGACTTCTTGCGGCCAAGCGTCTCGAGTGCCTGGGAATGGTCGCTCGTACCGCCTTGCCGCGGCCTGTCCTAGACTCCCGCCCGTGTCCTAAGCTGCGGGGGCGGGTGTCCTAGCTCACGAGGGCGCGCACCCGCTACGGGTGCCGCGTTCTTCGCCGAAAGACGTGTGCGGCAGCATACTGTTTCTTGAAGTGGAGGGTGAAGTACCCAGAGGGTTCCATCTGGAACAGCCCCTTGCACAAGATGTCCCGGCCGATCAGGACATCGAACGGCTTGCCGCGATGGCCGTCCCACTGCGCGATGAGGAGACCAGAAAAGAGGATCAAGTACGGCCCAAGCACGAGGACAACGTCAGCGATGTAGGTGTCTCGGTGAACAACTTCGTCGTGGCCCGCGATGCGAATGGTCCGCTTTCCGGAGGGCTCGAGTGAGAATGCACCTACCACCGCAGGCGTGATGCAGGTGCGATCGGCTCCTGTATCAAGCAATCCCTGGACGGGGGTCCTGTGGGCGCTCCCGTCGTCGATGGCTCCGGCGGCGGCGCCAGCGGGGACAACGAGAACAGGAACGATCGGTCCGACCGCGGGGTCGTACGGCTTCCTATGCGATGGCATGCGAGAAGAACCCGAGGTCAACAGGCTCTTCTACGACTTCCTGCACAGAAAACTGGCCGTCTTTGAATCGCTTCTGACCCTCGGCCAGGGCATCGCCAGCGTTCTGAAAGAACCCGACGATCTCCCCGGCTCGCATGAGGAGAAATTCGCCACGATGATCCTTGAGAAGCTCCGGCAGCTTCTCCTCGAGAGCGCGATAGTTGCGCTCGATTTCTTCTTTGCGCTTGGGGTCGGCTGTCATGGCGGCCTCCGGATCAAGCAGCCTTCGCAAGCCCTTAACCCGACCCCTGAAAGATAACAATGGAAACCGCCATGCGCAGCCCCCTGTCCGAGGGTACTCGGAGCGGTGCGGAGGAAGCCCTAGGAAATTGAGGAGTTACGGGGACCGTCGCCCCTCGGTCCCCTCTTCGCCCAGCGATGGGTGCTACGGCCAGGTCCGTTCCCATACCGACGACCTGCGGCTTCACCCTTTAGCCCGGCACACCCCGAAGTAGCTGTCGGCCCGCGGCATTGCCCTTAGACTGCGGGTGGTTCGGGTGCGCGCCCCGGATCGAGCAGCCGCCGCAGCTCAGCCAGATCACGGCGGATTGCAGCAAGCTCCCCATCCTGCTCCTGCTCGCCCGGGGTCAGGAACCAGGACGCCACGCACCCCGTGAACGTCCCGTACAAGCCGACCCCGACGGTCATCAAGATGGCCGCAATCACACGGCCCTCGGGCGAGACGGGTAGCGATCGCCGTACCCGACCGTCGTGATCGTCACGAACGCCCAGCACAAACGTCGGCGGCCCCCTGGATGTTCGCGCCCACGTAGTCCGCCTCGACGTGGAGGATGGCGACGCTCGCGACGACGAGGAAGATATCGACACCCACGTGACGGCGAGGAACACGCCCTCGGCCCGCCGGGCGAGGATGTGCTCGGAGAGCCGCTTCGCGGACCGGATCCCGCGGAGCACCCGCGTGATCCGCACGAGCCGCGGGACCCGCCCGAGCCGCAGGGGCCCCACTGTCGGGATGCTCGACACCAAGTCCACCCAGCCCCACTGCTGGATCAGGTACCGGCGGCGATCGCGCGCATCAACTCTTCCCCACCCCGCGAGCGGCTATCGGATTCCCGCGCTATACGTGACCTCTCGACCATCTCGCAAACGCCCTGCCTGTCGACGGTCGGAAGGCGTACCGATTCGCTACACCGATCGCTTGGACCCGCGTTGGCGAGTCGCCGACGGCGCGTCGAGTGCACCCCGACCACATCTCAGCAGGATCCCTCAGTTCGCGACACGCTGCGACGGGATTCCGTCTTGATGGTGAGAGGCGGACCGACGGAAGCCATTGGGTCGGGAGAAGCCTGGTGTCGCACGCCCCGTCATCATTCCCGAGTACTCCGACGTGGGTGTCGATATCATCCACGCCAGCATGCGTACCGCGGGAACGACGCGCGACCGGTACTTCGCGCTTCTGGCTTGCTGGTGAGATCGTCGGCAGACCACTGGAACGGTCCGCTAGTTCAACCGGTCAAATGTCACGCTCGCCCTCGGGCACCGTCAGCATGAGACCGAGGCCGACGACGAGCAGGAGCACGATCGCGCTCATGCCGACGCGCTGGCTGCCGGAGGCGTGGGTGAGCCAGCCGACCATCAACGGCCCGATGAACGCCGTCGCCTTTCCCGAGAAGGCGTAGAGCCCGAACATCTGGTTCGCGAGCGCGGGCGGGGCGACGCGCGCGAGGTACGCGCGGCTCGACGCCTGCGCGGGCCCGACGAAGACGCCGAGCACCATGCCGAGCGTCCAGAAGAGCGTGCGGCCCTCGATGAAGAGGAGGGCGGTGCCCGCGAGCACGAGCCCGGCGAGCGACACCAGGATCGTCCGCCGGCTGCCGATCCAGTCGTCGATCCAGGCGAACCCCGCCGCGCCGAGCCCCGAGGTGACGTTCAGCGCGATGCCGTAGAGCAGCACGTCGCGCTCGTCCATGTCGAAGGTGCCGGCGGCATAGACGCCGCCGAAGGCGAAGAGCGTCGCGAGCCCGTCGACGTAGAAGAGGTGCGCGACCAGGAAGCGGATCAGGCCGGCATAGCGCCGCGCCTGCCGCACGGTGTCGGCGAGCTGGCGGACGCCGTCGCGGAGGCCGCGCCCGAGCGACTCCGCGCGGACCGAGCGGTCCGGAGTGAAGAGGAAGAGCGGCAGCGCGAAGACCGCGTACCAGACGGCGGCGAGGACGAAGGTCGCGCGCACGTGCTCGGACGCCGCGCGGTCGAGCCCACCGACGGCCGCGCCGTCGTTGATGAACAGCACCAGCGCCAGGACGAGCGACACCAGGCCGCCGGCGTAGCCGAGGCCCCAGCCCCACCCCGACCAGCGCCCGAGGCGCGCGGGGTCGGCGAGCGCCGGCAGCATGGCGTTGTAGAGGAGCGAGGCGAGCTCGAAGCCGACGGTGCCGAGGACGAGCAGGGCGAGCGCCGGCCCGACCCACTCCGGCGAGGGCTCGACCAGCCAGAGGAGCGCCGTCGCGACCACCGTGACCACGGTGCAGCCGCCGACCCACGCCTTGCGGCGCCCGGTCTGATCGGTCGTCGCCCCGAGGAGCGGGGCCGCGACCGCGACCACGAGCGCGGCGATCGCGAGCGCCGTTCCCCACTGGCGCGTACCGGCGGTCGGGTCGGCGGCGACGGCGCGCGTGAAGTAGGTCGCGAAGACGAAGGTCTGGATGATCGTCGGGAAGGAGCTATTCGCCCAGTCGTAGAGCGCCCAGGAGAGCAGCGCGCGCGTGGATGCGGGCGCGGCGCCGCCGCCGGTCCGCGGGGCGCGGCGTCGGTCGTCGTCGTGGTCGCGCGCCATCGCGGCGGCTCGGCGCCGTCCGTCGGTCCGCGCCGCTCAGAGCAGCGTGGCGTAGCGATCGAGGACCGGCAGCACCTCGGCCGCCGGCGCCGACGGGATGCGGACCACGACCTCCTCGAGGCCGAGCGACGCGTAGTAGTCGAGCTTGCCGCGGTCGGGGACGGTCCCGAACGGCACGACGCGAAGCGTCCGCGGATCGCGGCCGGCCTCCTCCATCACGCGCCGGAGCTCCGGGAGCGCCTTCCCGATGCCGGCGCCGCCGATCGGAATCCAGCCATCGGCGTACTCGGCGACGTGCGCGAAGAGCGTCGGCCCGGCGACGCCGCCGATCAGGACCGGCGGGCGCGGCTGCTGGATCGGCTTCGGCCAGGCCCAGCTCTCCTCGAGCTGCACGATCCGGCCGTCGAAGGCGGCGCGCTCGTCCTCCCACAGGCGCTCCATCGCCAGCACCTTCTCCCGCACGACGGCGCGGCGGAGCTTGAACTCGACGCCGTGCGTGGCCATCTCCTCGCGGTTCCAGCCGAAGCCGATCCCGAAGACGAAGCGGCCCCCCGACATGTAGTCGAGGGTCGCCACCGCCTTCGCGGTGACGACCGCGTCGCGCTGCGCCACCAGGCAGATGCCGGTGCCGATCACCAGGCGCGAGGTCACCGCGGCGCAGCCGGCGAGCGCGACGAAGGGATCGAGCGTCCGGTGGTACTCCTCGGCCAGCACCTCGTCGCCGGTCGGCGGCGGCGTCGCGCGGCTGGTCGGGATGTGGGTGTGCTCGGGCACGTAGAGCGAGTGGAAGCCGCGCGCCTCGGCGGCGCGGGCGAGCTCGAGGACGTCCATCGAGCGGTCGGTCGCGAACATGGTGATGCCGAGCTTCATCGCTTGCCTCCCCGGCGGCCGGGTCCCGGCCGCGCCGGCGCGGGGGCCGTCCGCGCGCCCGTCTCCCTGCCAGTCATATCCGTCGTTCCCGGCCTTGCCAGTAGGGCTCGCGCAGGAGGCGCACCAGCAGCTTGCCGGTCGGGTGGCGCGGCAGGCGCGCCATGAAGTCGATCGAGCGCGGGACCTTGTAGCGCGCCAGGCGCTGGCGCGCGAAGGCGAGGATCTCGGCCGCGAGCGCCGGCGACCCGGCCACGCCGTCCGCGAGCTCGACGGCCGCCTTCACGCTCTCGCCCCACTCGTCGTCGGGGATGCCGAAGACGCCGGCGTCGGCGACGGCGGGGTGGAGCTGCAGCACCTGCTCGACCTCGGCGGGATAGACGTTGACGCCGCCGGTGATGATCATGTGCGACTTCCGGTCCGAGAGGTGGACCCAGCCCTCGGCGTCGACCCGCCCGACGTCGCCGGTCGTGAACGCGCCCGTCGGGTGGTAGGCCTCGGCGGTCTTGGACGCCGCCCGGTGATACTCGAACGGGCGCGCGAGCTGGACGTGGCGGCAGTAGAGCGTGCCGGTCTCGCCGGCGGGGAGCCGCCGGCCGTCGTCGTCCGTGGCGAAGACCTCGTAGGCCGGGACCGCGCGGCCGACCGTTCCCGGGTGCGCGAGCCAGTCCGGCGCACCGACGAGCGTGCAGACGCCGCCCTCGGTCGCGCCCCAGTACTCGACCAGGACGGGCCCCCACCAGTCGATCATCGCGCGCTTCACCTCGACGCCGATCGGCGCCGCGCCGTGGAGGACGAGCGCGAGCGGCGCCGGGTCGAAGGCGCGGCGCGCCTCCTCGGGGAGCCGGAGCAGGCGGACGAACATGGTCGGGACGAGGTGCGTGTGGCGGACGCCGCGCTCCGCGATCAGCGCGAGCGTCGCGGCCGGGTCCCAGCGCGGCATGACGATCATCGGGGCGCCGTTCAGCAGATCGTAGACGGCGAAGAGGAGCGGCGCCGCGTGGTAGAGCGGGCCGGTCACGAGGTGCGGGCCGCTGCCGTCGAGGCCGATCGCCGCGCCGGCCGTCCCCGCGCCCGCGAGCGCGGCGCCGAGCGAGGCGGCGCGGGCGCGCTGCACGCCCTTCGGGCGGCCCGTCGTACCGCCGGTGTACATCATCGTGCCGCCGGCGGGGCCGTCGAGCGGCAGCGGGGCGTCGGAGGCGGCGGCAAGGGCGGCGTCGAGCTCGGGGCCGGCGGTGAGGACCAGGGGCGCGGTCCGCGTCGGCGCGCGGGCATCGTCCGCGGCCTCCGCCCGCGCGCCCCCGCCCGGCGTTCCGTGCTCGTCGTGCACCGGTCCGGTCCCGATCGAGGCCCGATGCTCGCCGGTCGCTGGCGCGCCCGCGAGCAGCGCGCGGTGCTCGTCGTCCGCGATCACGACGCGCGCCCCCGAGTCGGCGACGATGTACGCGATCTCGTCGCCCTGGAGGTGGCGGTTGATCGGCGTCAGCCAGATCCCCGCCATCATTGCGCCGAGCACGGTCTCGACGAGCTCGACGCGGTTCCCCATGAGCAGCGCGGCGTGGTCGTCGGGACGGAGGCCGAGGCCGTCCCGGAAGAGGCGCGCCGTCCGCGTCGCGCGGTCGACCAGCTCGGCCCAGGTACGGCGGCGAACGAGGTCGTCGAGAGCGATCTCGCCCGGCCGGCAGGCGGCGACGTCGAGGATCATGGCGCGGGTACCATCACGGCGCCGCGCATAGTATCGTGCGCCGCCGAAGCAGCGAAACCGATCTGGAAGGAGCCCGCCATGGCCCTGAAGAACGTCGTCCTCGTGGATGGAGCCCGCTCGGCCTTCGCGCGCGGCGGCCGCGGCAAGCTGGTCGCGACGCGCCTCGACGAGGCCGGCGCCACCGTGCTGCGCGCCCTCCTCGACCGCAACCCCAAGGTCAAGGACGCGATGATCGAGGACGTCGGCATCGGCAACGTCGCCGGCCGCGGCGAGTTCGCCTACCTCGGGAACGTGCAGCGCCTCGCCGGGCTGCCGCTCGAGGCGTGCGCCTTCCACGTCAACCGCCAGTGCGGCTCCAGCATGGAGGCGCTGCACCGCATCACGATGGGAATCATGGTGGGCGCGATCGAGTGCGGCGTCGCCATGGGCATCGAGCGCATGGGGCGCGGCCTCGGCCTCGACGGCGGGACGCCGAGCCGCGTCACGGCGCTGAACCCGAGGATCGCCGAGCTGAACGCCGTGCAGCGCGAGATGGCGCCTGATCACGACAAGTACTTCTCGGTGTCCTTCCCCGACTACATCCTGCGCTCGCCCTGGCTGCAGCCGATGACGCAGACGGCGCAGAACGTCGCCGAGGTCTACGGCCTGACGCGCGCCGAGCTCGACGCCTACGCCGCCGCGAGCCACAACCGCACCGACGCTGCCTTCAAGGCCGGGATCTACAAGGACGAGATCGTGCCTCTGGAGATCGAGGACCCGGTCTTCGACGACCAGGGCAACTGGGTCGAGCAGGAGCGCGGCAAGACCGTCACGTTCGACCGCGACGAGTGCATCCGCCCCGGCACGACGGCCGAGAAGCTCGCGAGCCTGCCGGTCCTGAAGGGCCTGATCAGCTTCGGCGACAAGGAGCTGGTGATCACCGCCGGGAACTCGTGCCCGACCAACGACGGCATCTCGGCGACGATCCTGATGAGCGAGGAGCGCGCGCGCGCCCTCGGCCTCACGCCCCTCGCCCGCATCGCCGGCTTCGCGACCGGCGGCGTCAAGCCGCAGCTCATGGGCATCGGCCCGATCGTGTCGTCGAAGAAGGCGCTCGCCATGGCCGGCATCGGCGCCGAGCAGATCGACCGCGTCGAGTTCAACGAGGCGTTCGCGGCGCAGGTGATCCCGTCCGTCCGCGAGCTCGGCATCGCGATGGAGCGCGTCAACGTCAACGGCGGCTCGCTCGCGATCGGGCATCCCCTCGGCGCGACCGGGGCGCGGCTGGTCGCGACCGTCGCGCACGAGCTCCGGCGGAGCAAGACGCGCTACGGGCTCGCGACCCAGTGCATCGGCGCGGGGATGGGGATCTCGACGGTGCTGGAGCGGCTCGACTGAGGACGAGGGCGGAAGCGGGCGAGGCTACGGCGGCTGTCAGTCATTCGTCGCGCCCACGGTCGATCAGCCGAGGTGTCGAGACAGCCGCAGGGCGAGAGCGACCAGCGTGCGGACCGGGTTGGCGGCGGAGCTGAAGGGCATCACGGACATGTCGCAGACGTACAGGCGTTGCGTGCCGGTGACACGGAGGTCGTCGTCGACGACCGAGCTCGATGCGAACGGGGCATCGAGCCGCGGCTTGTACGGCATGCGCAGGGTGCCGGCCGCATGATGGACCGTTCCCCAGCCAAACCCCTTGCCCCCTTGCCCGTACGAGGCCTCGCCGGCCGGCCGGGCCGGCTGGCCGTTGTGATGGAACTGCGAGACTATCGCGCGGGTCACCTGGTTGAGAACGGCGAAGATGTCCGTGGCGTTCTTGTGCCACCCGGCCAGCGCAGGAAACCGCGATCCGGCCAGGTGGTCCACCCAACTCAAGTTCCGAAACGCGATCTCCGGCACATACCCGTACGGCGGGGCGGGCTTCACCTCGTTGTAGTCGTCGAGGCAGTTTCCGAAGCTGAACTTGATGTCGATGCGCGCCGCGCCGCCGGCCGGACCGCCGGGCCCCGGCGCTTCGGGGTCGTTCTCCCGCAGGTGCCAGTACTCGTGGTTGATGTTCATCTCGACGTTGAACGGGTAGCGGATTGCGTTGTTCTGGTCGCGCCTCCCGCGGGAATAGAAGACGATCTTGGCGTGGTCGCCGCTTCCGAGCGCAACGTCCCCGATGCCCGTCGCAAAGGTGGTGATCTCGTTCGACGTCGGATGATCCGTCAGCCCCCGACCGGCTAGATCCTTCACGGCTGGCGGCAGCCACGGGTACATGCTGGAGCGGCGGAGCAGCTTCGGGCTCTCGATCGAGCCCGCGGCGAGGACCACGGTGGCCGCGCGAAACGTCCGCGCCTGCCCGGTCAGCGTGTTGCGGGCGACGAGCTCGAGATGGCTGCCGTGGTTCTGTACGTCCTCGACGTAGTGGTTGAGGAGGATCTGCAGGCCGGGCCCATCGCCATGGCTGACGCCCGGCGTCAGGCCGACCTGGTTCACGAGCAGCTCGGCCGTGTTGAAGACGCCGGTCGGCTCCGTGAAGAAGCTATCCTTCGGCGTGCCGTCGGCTTCCAGGTAGGGCTGGTGCAGCGCGCGAGGGGTCTCCGCGATCGAGAAGTCCGTGGCGAGCGGTGAATTCTGCAAGCGGTCGACGACGGCCTTCGCGGTCGACCCCATCGACCGCGACTCGTTCATGGTCTCCCCGGCCCGATTCAGCAGGCCACCTGCCAGGTCTTGCCGGACCCGCGACGGGAAGAAGTCGAGCTCCCACTCCTGTAGGGTCGGGATCAGTCCGGACCAGAAGATCGACCGGCCGCCGAAGTTCAGCTGCGGCTTCTCGCCGATGAAGTCCTGCGAGCCGGAGCTTCCCGCCTGCCAGAACGTGTCGCACCCGAAGTGCTTCGCGAGATTCGCGTTCGGAAACCGGCAGAGGTTGTAGACGTGTGTGGGGTAGACGAACGACCCGGCTTCCAGAACGAGGATTCGCTTCTGCGTGCCGAGGCGTTCGGCGAGGTCGTCCGCCAGGACGCCGCCGCCGATCCCCGAGCCGACGACGACGATGTCGAAATCGTCCCGGGGCCCGATGTACTGCAGGAAAAGGCGCTCTTGAGCGTCCGTCGCTGCCGAGACGAAGTTCGCGTACGTGGAAGGGGTGAAGGTCATCGCTCACTCCCTCGTGTGGAGCTACAGGCCGAGCATCGAGCCGACGATCGCATCGCGCATCCGCTCGCTTGCGAACCGCTCCAGGAGGGCGACGACCTTCTGCTCCCATCCGCAGTAGTAGCGCGCTCGCGGCCGTCCGGCCAAGAGCGCGCGATGGATCACTGCCGCCACCGCCTCGGCGGGGGCCCCCCGCACTAGCATCCGCCGATTGAGGGCCTTGAACCGTTGGGCTGCCGCCTCATAGCGTGCGCGGCTCTCCGGGGGAACGGCGCGAAGGCCGTCATCCAGCGCCCGATCGTAGCTCGCGAGCTGCCTGTCGGGGTCCTCCCAGAGGGTCATGCCGGGCTCGACGATCGAAACGCGGACTCCCGCTCCTCGCAGCTCGACCCGGAGGACGTCGGTCATTCCCTCGAGCGCGAACTTCGCCCCGAAGGCTGCTCCGAGCAACGGCAGGGGGAGTCGGCCCGCGCCGACGTTGACGATGCGGCCTCCTGACGCCTTGAGCAACGGGAGCAGAGCGCGGGTAGTGAGGACGGTCCCGAACGCCGTAACCTGGAAGGCCGCCTCGAAATCCTCACGGGTGACATACTCCATGGGGCTGCCGCGCCCGGCACCGGCCGCGTTGTTCACCAGGCCGAAAAGGCCGCGAGTACCCACCATCTCGCGAATCACCTCGGCGGCGTTCGCGATCGACTCGTCGCGGCCGATGTCGATGATCGTGCTGGTGAGCCGCCCCTTGGCCTCGCTCTCCAAGCGGGCGCCGTCTTCGCGGTTTCGGACACCGGCAATGACCGACATTCCCGCCGCTGCCAAGCGGAGCGCAGCGGCGCGGCCGATCCCGCGCGACGTGCCCGTGATCACTACGAAGCGCTCGTTCATGACTCGCTCGGATTCACCATCGCGCGTATCCCACGCCCACACGCCTTGCGCTTCAGCGGCCGCCGCCGGTACGTCCAGCTCGGCGACCCGCACGTGCTCGCCCGGCGGTCCGCCGCAAGCGCCTGTTAGGCGACCGCTGCTCTTTTGCGACCCGCTCGGCCACAAAGACCTTGAGAAGCGACTGATACGGCACGTCACGCTTGTTCGCGAGCGCCTTGAGATCCGCGAGCAGCGGTGCCGGCAAGCGGAGGGATATCGTCGTCGTCGATGGCCGGAGGTTGGGAAAGCGAACGATTCGTCCCTGCGACCAATCAACGTAGTCGGTCGTATCGTGGGTCTCCCAGAACTCCCGCTCCTCTTCCTCGCTCCGGAAGCTAGGAATCGGCTTCTTCGTTCTTGCTCGCGCTTTCGGCATGTGCGTACTCCTTCCGCTCGCGCCGACTCATCGGCCGCGCCGAGATGATGCGGACCTTCCTGGCTCTGACCGTAAAGACCACCGCGAGGTCCCTCGAAACGTCCGTACGTCCGAGTGCGAAGTAGCGGGCTTCGGCGTCCGCCGACTCGGCGGCAACCGAGAGCAACAGCGGCAAGTTGGCGAAGACTTGCTCGCACTCGGCTTGTGTAACCCGATGCCGTTCCCAGTTCCTCTCGGAGTTGCCGGCGTCCCATTCGAACCCCTCAAGGGCCTCGACCAGCTCCGCCAAGTCCATCACCACGGCGCGGCCGTATACCATGATAATATACCGCAGGCAAGCAACTCTTGCCGGCCTTTGCCAGTGGATCGCGGCGCTGGGAGCGCCGGCCCAGGTTGCCTAACGACCGCGCATCAGCGGCCGCAAGCAGACGCGCCGGCCCGACCGAAGCCCACACGCGCGATCACCAGTGGGCGTCGAGAAACTCCTCGATCAGCCGCGCGGTCAGCTCGGGGTAGCGGGTATCCTGCTGCGTCATCACTGCTTCGCCGAGATAGTCGCCGTGCCCGCCGGGCAGGATCAGCAGGCGCGCGCCCGGTATCAGCCGGGTCAGCTCCACGGCATGGTCGATCCGCACGGTGTCCTGATCGCCCAGCACGATCAAGGTCGGCGCCCGGACCGACCGGACCGTGTCGTCGGGCACGTCCGCGAAGCTCCGCATCCTCGCGAGATCCTTGTCGTGCATGGTTTCGAGCTTCCGCACGTCCGGGTTCACCCGCAGGAACGCGTCCTTGAGCGGCTGGGGCATGGTCGAGAAGTCGGCCTGCTCCATGAACTCCCAGAGCTGCGGCCGTGCGCCGTCCCGCCTGGTCATCGACGAGGCGAAGACCAGCTTTCGCACGAGGTCCGGGTGTCGGATGGCGACCTGGAGGGCAACGCTGGCGCCGTTGCTGAACCCGAAGACGTCCGCCCGGTCGACCTCCAGGTAGCGGAGGAGGGCCGCGACGTCGTCCGCGGAGGTCTCGAACGTGACCGGCGCGTCGCGATCGGTCGTCCGGCCGTGCCCCTGCTCCTCGACCGCGATGACCCGGCGGCTGCCGGCGAAGATCGGGAGCACCCGGCCGAACGTGACCTCGATGGTGGACCCGCCGCCGTGCAGCAGGACGAGCGGCACGCCGTCGCGACGACCATGCACCTCGTAGTACATCTCGATGCCGTTGACCGGCGCATGGCCGCTCGCGAGCGGCTTGGATCGATCGGTCGACACGCTCTCTCCGGGCTCCGCGGCGTGACGAGGCGCGCAGCCGCCGGTCGCCAGCAGGATCGCGAGCACGAGCGCGACACGCAACCTCATGCCGCGCTCTTGCCGGGACCGGAGCAGGCGACCATCCCGATGTGAAGCGACACGCGACGGGCTGCCTTCGTGGCGGTTAGCCCCGCGCGGTACGCGGCTCGATCGGCGTCAGGGCCGGCGCCCGGTCCTCGAGCGCCTGGGCCGCGTCCAGCAGGAGGTCCTCGCGGAAGCGGGCGCCGATGAGCTGCACGCCCTGCGGCAGGCCGTCCTCGCAGCCGACCGGCACCGCGCAGGACGGCAGGCCGAGGATGTTGACCGCCACGACCATCCGCATCGCCGTGGCGATCGCTCCGATGCGAGAGACATCGTCGTCGACGAGCCACGGGCGCTCGCAGCAGACCGGGGCGAGCACGACCGGATGGTCCTGCAGGAACCGCGTCCAGGCCGCGCCGTGCCCGTACACGGCGACCCAGGTCGCGAGCTGCGCGGCCTGGTCGACGGGCTTGAACACGCCTTGCGCCAGGCACGCCCGGACGAACTCGGTCTCGTCGGCGCCGGCGACCGGCTCCATGCCCGGCCAGAGGACGCCGACGTCGGCCCAGATCGCCTCGAGCCACGCCGCGGCGACCTCCGCGATCTCCGGCGGCTCGGCGTCGACCACCTCGTAGCCGGCGTCGGCCAGCCCGGCGGCGGCGCGGTCGATCCCCGCGCGAACGTGCGGGTCGATCCCCGCGCCGGCGGGATCGCGGACGACGGCGACCCGGATCGGCCCGTCGGCGCGTGGCCCCTCGAGCGGCGCGCCGGCCGCGAACGCGCGGTCGACGGCGGCGGCGGCACGGCGAGCCTCGTCGGCCAGCGTCACGGTGACCGCGTTGACGTCCGGGTTGACCTCGGCGATGCGGGCCAGATGGGTCGACGACATCGGCCGACGAGGCGGCCTTCATCGAGGGCCCCCCGCTTTCCGGCCGCGACCTCTTGCCAGAACGTCGGGGACACCTCGACCCGCACGGCGCCACCATCGTCCCGCAGGTGTAGGTACGTTCCAATCAGGTCGAACGATTCGGTCGGCATCGGCCTTCCCTCCATTGGGCCCGGCAGACTGTATCCGACCAGGCGTTGAGGAGCGCGTCCCAACGCTCGCAACGTTCAGATCACTCGTGCCCGTCGACGGTTCCGTCCACAACGACGTCGGGATTCGCCTCGAGAAGCATCTTGAGCCGCAGGACCTCCTGCGGCGTATCACCTTCCAGCCAGGACCGCAGCAGTGGCTCGATGAACCACTTGAGCGGGGCCGAAAACTCGAGTTCCTCGCGATGGAAGACCCGCGTCACGCCACCGCCGAGTTCCTCGAATGTAAAGACACCGTGAAAGCGGCTCACGAAGTGCGCGAAGGTCCCAGGTTTCGATTGCACATCGACGCGACGATGCGGCTGAGCGGTGATCACCTGCCTGACCGAAGGGGTAGGTAGACCGCGGAAGCGGCCGCTGTAGTGGATCTCTGCGTGGTCACCGAGCCAAGTGAGGGAGTAGACGGTGCCGATCTTGAGGTCGGCCTGCTTGTATCGCTCGGGATCAAGGACGAACTCGTAGATGTCCCGGGCCGGTCGGTGAACCAGCTCGCTACCCTCTCCCGCGATCATCGCTCCGTTCCCTTAGTGAGCGCCGGCTCATGAAAGCTCGAGATCCTCCTTCGTGATGTGTTGAGCCTTCGCGCACTCGTTCTTGAAATCGTAGGGGACTTCGTCGGCGCAATCGGGCCACTTGCCCGTCGTCATCCAGAACTCGACGAGCCCGAGCCGCGCGCACAGGCGCGCGAAGCGCGGGTCGTTGCGGAGCTCGGGCATTCCAGCCTGGAACAACAGCGACGTGCGGTAGCCGTCCGGGCCCATGATGTCATCGCTGGCTCCCATCGGTCCCAGGCGCGCGGTCGCGGCCGCCCGGTACGCTTCCTCGACGAGGCCGAGATGCGCCGAATAGACCAGGCGCGAGACGTCGACGCATCCCGTCTTCTCGACGTGCCCTTCCAGAGCGCTCCGCCACGCGCCGATGTTCTCCGGCGTAGGGTCGCGCTTGGCGTGGATGAACGGCAGCCCGTCCTGGAACTCGCGTAGCTGACGCTTCGCGGCGAGCGCCAGCAATCGGTCGACCGCCGCCCAGTCCTCCTGAAAGGCATAGGCCCGCAGCAGGCTCGCGACGGGGAAGCTCATGTCGGGCACCCGCTCCACGAGCTCTTCGTAGACGGGCACCGCCTCCGCGACGCGCCCCGCGGCCATTCTCCCGAGCGCGACGAGATTCGCGGACATCGCATCGAGGGGGTCCAGGCGATAGGCGCGCTCCGTCTCCTCCAGGCTCTCGCGCATCCGGCCCATCGTCCGCAGGTACCAGCCGATGTAGCGGCGTCGCTCGCCCGAGCCGGGTATCCGTCGTATGCGCTCCACGACCGCGTCGCCCTCGATGAACCGTCCGAACGGCGGCACGACGAAGAGCTGCGCCGTCATGGCATCGATGCACTGCGGATCGAGCGCCAACGCGCGCGCCGCCTCGCGCTCGACGAGCGCGGCGCTCGCGGGGCGATCGGCAAAGGGCTGATAGAAGTGCAGCCAGGCTCGCAGGTAGGCGAGCCGGCTCCAGGCCTCCGCGAAGTGCGGCGCGCGCTGGGTGACGACCTCCAACAGCCCGACGTCGGTGCGCAGCTCGTCCGGGGCGAAGGACTTCGGGCTGGCGCGCAGATAGAGGTCGTAGACGGCGGCGTCGACCGTGGTAGTCGCGGAGGTGGAGAACGCCTGATGCAGTGCCCCGGCGATGCTCTCGGAGATCTCGTCCTGGACCGCGAAGACGTCCTCCAGACCGCGGTCGTAGCGCTCCGACCACAACGTCGTCCCCGACGACGCCTCGACCAGGTGCGCGCTGATGCGCACGCGCCCCGCCGCGCGGCGGATGGAGCCGTCGAGGACGTGGGAGCACCCGAGGCGTTGCGCCGCTTCGGCCTTGCGCTCGCCGCGGAACTGGAAGCTGGACGTGCGGCCGATCACCTTCAGCTTCGCCCCGCGTGACAGCCGCTGAATGATCTCCTCGCTGACGCCGTCCGAGAAGAACTGCATCTCGGGATCGCTCGACAGATTGTCGAAGGCCAGAACAGCGAGCAGGAGCTCGGTGGTCACGACGTTCATCGCCTGCCCGCTCGGGTGTGCCCGTGCAGCGCCGGACGCTTCCGACGCCTTCCCTTCGTCGTCCGCACGATGCACCTTCTCCGAGCTGGGCGGCGGCGTCAGGTCCGCTTCCCCAGGCTCGGCGACCTCGCACACCTCGACGAGATCCTCGACCCCGGCAAGGCGATAGCGCCCATGCACAGCCCAACGCAGCGGCGCCTCGTCCTCCATCCCCACCGCAGCGCGCCGTGCGAAGTCGTAGGCGGCACGCGTGAGCAGGATGCGTCCGTCTCCGGCAAGCGACATGACGCGCGCCGCAACGGCCTTGGCCAGCCCCTCCACCTCGACGGGCTTCGCGCCGCGCGCCACGTCTTCCGGCGCGTTCTCGCGGAGCACCACTTCGCCGAGGTGAACACCGACCCGCGCGGCCAATGGCGATTCGAACGTGGCGCCGAGCTCGCGCAGCTTGGCCTGGTAGGCGATCGCGAAACGAACCGCCTCGATGGGCCGCTCGAACAGCAGCAGGAAGCCGTCGCTCTTGTCGATCTCCCTGCCGTTCGACGCGGACAAGAGGTCGCGCGCGATCCGGTCGTGACGTGCCAGCAGATCGGCGGCGGCCGCGTCGCCGAGGCGCTCGACCAGCCGCGTGCTCGCGACGAGGTCGCACAGCAAGAGCGTGCGGATCGAGGGGGTCGGGCTGCCGGGCGTGGGCGGCATCGTCGTTGGCATGATGAGGAGCTACGGACCGCAATGGAAGATAGGAGAAATGGGCCTCGTTCTCCAGGATCGGGAAGAGACGCGATCACGGCTCGCAGCCCGCAGCGATCACCCCGACGGCGTGAACCGCACCCGCATCTCCTTCACCCCGTTGATGAAGTTCGAGCGCAGGCGCTTCGGCGGGGCGGCGAGCGCCATGTCGGGGAGGCGGCGCAGCACCTCCTCGAAGATCACGCCAAGCTGCAGCCGGGCGAGCGTGGCCCCGAGGCAGTAGTGCTGGCCGATGCCGAAGCTCAGCTGGTCGCGCGCGTTCGGGCGCCGGATGTCGAAGACGTCGGGGTCGGCGAACACCTCGTCGTCGCGGTTGGCCGAGGGGTACCACAGCACGACCTTGTCGCCCGCCTTGATACGCGCGCCGCGGAGCTCCGTGTCCTCGGTCGCCGTCCGCCGGAAGTGGTGCACCGCCGGATCGTAGCGCAGGATCTCCTCGACCGCGTTCGGGATGAGCGCCGGGTCGGCCGCCAGCGCCGACCGCTGCTCGGGGTGCTGCATGAGCCGCAGCATCCCGTTCGACGTCACCGTCCGCGTCGTCTCGTTGCCCGCCACGATCATCATCAGGACGAAGGTGCCGAACACGAGATCGTCCACCGGATTGCCGTCGATCTCCCCCTGCACCAGCACCGTCGCCAGGTCCTCGGCCGGGGCCTTGCGCTTGAGCGCGGCGAGCTTCACCGCGTAGGCGAACGTCTCGGCAAAGGCCTCGTGCGCGTCGCCGTCGCCGCTGCCCATGTCGGGGTCGTCCGCCGACGTCAGCCGGTTCGCCAGCTCGTACGCGTAGCGCCGATCCTCGTCCGGAATGCCGAACAGCTCGCAGATCATCGTCGTCGGGAGCAGCGCCGCCACGTCCTCCACGAAGTCGCACTCGCCCCGCCGCGCCACGGCGTCGACGATCTCGCGCGCCACCCGCCGGACGAACGGCTCGAGCGTCGCGATCCGCCGGGGCGTGAAGCCCTTGTTCACCATGTTCCGGTAGGAGACGTGCTTCGGCGGGTCCATGTTCAGCATGACGCCCTGCAGGATCGCGAGCTGCTCCGGTGGCGGATCCCAGACGTTCGTCGTCTGCGCCGAGCTGAAGAGCCGCGGCGTGCGCGACACGTAGGCAACGTCCGCGTGCTTCGTGATCGCCCAGAACGCCGGCCCGCTCGGCCGGTCGTGCCAGTGCACAGGATCCTCGCGACGCAGAAGCGCGAAGAGCCCGTGCGGCGGGCCGGCGACGTAGTTGTCGAAGTCGAGGAGGTCGACGTCTGCGGGAGTCATGGGCCCGTATTGTGGTCCATCCCGCGCGGGTTTTCCACGCGGCCGGTCGCCGAAGGCGACCGGGGGTTTCATTGATGGCTTGTTAGGCGGCTCCTCTCTTTGAGCGACAGGCATTGCTTCCTGCTCAAGGCTGGTTCCGCACGCAGCGTCTGAGTGAAGCCGACGGCACCGAAGGCGATCTCGCTTCGGTCGGGCCAGTTCAGGCGGATCCTCCAACTGAAGTAGGGGCGATCGAGGTACACCTTCTGATCTCGGACCAGTACACGCTCCACATTGGCGATAGACGCCGGATGCAACGACGCCTGAAACCCCGAACGCCCCCAGTCGATATCTATCTTCGGATCAGTGACCCCATGGAAGAGGAGGGTGGCTGGTGCCACCCGGAACTGTCCCCCTCCGCCGATGCCGCCGAACCACTCCAGAATGAAGTCGAGGTCGAGTGCGAGCTCGCTGGTCCAGTCCCCATCGTCTGGGTCGCCCGCGCGGAGTTCGATCCCCCAGATGTGACAGTCGTGCCAGGAGAGACGATCGAAATCCGCTTCCGTGTAAGTCATACGTTGTCCGTCCAACGCATGGACGCTGAGCGGCCGCCGCCTGCCGACGCCCGGCCATGACGAGCCGGGTAGGCGGCGGTCGGCTCCAGCGGCTTGTTAGGTGGCCGGCATCGTCGTACGATCTGCGCGATGACCAAGACCGCCGGGAAGGTTCTGGCCGAAGCGTTGACCCTGGACACGCGCGAGCGCGCCGACGTGGCGGCAAGGCTGCTGGCGAGCCTTGACGGTGAGCCGGACGACGACGTCGAAGCCGCGTGGGCAGCGGAGGTTGCACGGCGGATCGAGGAGATCGAGGCTGGACGTGTAGAACTCGTGCCTTGGGAAGACGTCGAACGTCGAATCGAGTGCGAGATCCTCAAGCGGTGACCCGGCCCATCCGCGGTGCGCCGGAAGCCGAAGCGGAGTTCGCGGACGCGGTTCGATGGTACGAGGAGCATCGGACAGGCCTTGGATCCGAGTTTCTCGCTGCGGTACGAGAGGCCCGCACGCTCATCGAGGAGCATCCGAACATCGGCTCTGCCATGCGCGGCGCAAAGCGAGGCGAATGCGGGCTGATGGTCCGCCGCTTTCCGTATCAACTCATCTACTACGTCCGCTCTCACGATATCGTTCTCGTCGCGGGCGCTCACACGAAGCGCCGGCCCAGCTACTGGAAGAGGCGAGCGATTCCTCCGGCCACCTAACGTTGGAGTTCACCCGCGGGCGGGAGCGGGCGAAGCCCGCTGTAGCACGTCGGGTGCAACGACAGGTTAGGCATGGCGTGAATGGCCCTGCTTCTCGACTAGTTGACCGCATTTGCCGCAAGCCGGAGCAGCCCGGGGACGCCGTTTCGGTGGATACGACCCGCAAACGCCCATATGCCGGCGGCTAACCTCGGCTTGTTGTATTTGACGAATGTGGTCATCACCAATCGGTCGTCTTTTAGCCGCCAAATCATATGGCCATCCATAATGTTTCCCTTCGCCTCGAGGTGGAGAACATCGGGCTGTGATTCTGCGATGCGCCAGCCGAAGATGTAGTCAGGCGATGGCCAAGGCCCTAGGTGGAATCCCAGCAGATGACGATGCGCGAACATCCCCGACCGGCGTGAACTCGATGGGAGCTTTCCGAAGCCGTCACGCGCCCACCTCTCGGCGTCGCGGTTATCTGACGTGCTTCTAGCGATCTCGAAAGCATCCACGTAGTCAGGTGTGCCGTCAGAAAACGGAGGGCTCTCCGACACCGTGGTGGGACACCCGCGTGTGGATGACATCTGCTGAGTATTCATCGAATCACCATATAACCTCTACCCACCGTACTTGCTGCCCAACGGATCAGCGTTCACTTGCGAGGCCAGAGCGCACGCGATGGCCTCGACAGGTGCAACGCGAGGTTGCGCAGCCGATGTGAATCACGAGGCCTGCTTGCGCCGGACACGCTTCGGGGAGCGCGAGACGAGCCTTTGTGGATGCTCGGCCTCCCGCTCCTGAAGGGCCCGCGCGATGCGGCGGACGTCGAAGCCGTGTTCACGGCCGAACCTCTCGCGAATCCTGTGGATCTCGTCGATAATGGGGTCTGAACGCTTCATTCTTCGATCCTTACTGGCAGCTCTTCGGGGGTACAGATCACAGGTGGCATAAAGCCTTCCACCTTGCAGATAGCCTCGATCCTACCACGCATCGTGGCGTTCGCGATGTGCTTGCAGTTCCAGGTGAGAAGGTAGTCGACACCATGTGCTGAGCGCCCCTGTTAGGCTTTCCTTCCCAGTGCCGAAAGCACCATCTCAAACAACTCGTCAGGTCGATTCGTGCACCCGATCGCACCTCGGCGCCGCGCCTCGGCGCGGTGTTCCGGGGCACGGGAGCTCGCGTAGATGATGACCGGTGTTCGGTTACCGCTTTCCCGGAGCTTGTCGAGCAACGTGTATCCGGCCTGAGAGTCTGGAGGCCTACCCATGTCGGAGATAATCACATCGAACGACTGCTGCTTGACCTTTCCCAGAGCCTCCTCCGTGGAGGTCGCAACGACGAACGTGACGCCTACAGCCTCCAATGCTTGCCTCTCGTTTAGGTTGTTGCTCGGCCGGTCATCCACCCACAGTACAGTCGACCTTCCAGCCCGCCGGATAGCCCGCGGGGTAACAACCTCGGCCACGAGCTCGGCGACTGCTCGCGCCCCCTGACTTACGTCCCCGGGAGCCGTGTCCGGGTCGGGACGCGCTACGGCCGCGGCACCGAGAGCCGCGGCGGCCTCGGCCTGCCTCCGCTTTGCCGACGCTTCAATGCCACCGCCTTTGAAGGAGAACTCGGTGAGGCTCGTCATGAACTCGCCCAGAGCGGCCCTAAAGCGAACCAGGACGAAAGCGAGGATCGCCGGCCACACGAGCACGGCGAGAAGCTTCGTCACCCCGTCGAGTAGCTTTACCGTATCGTCGATCGTCATGGTCACTGTCCGTCGTGGAGAAGCCGAACGCCGGCGGTCAGCGGCCGGAGCGAGCAACGCGAGTCCCGGCCCGCTGAAGCGCCTTGTTCCTGAGCGAAGAAGGTCGGGTCTCGCAGCGGCTCGAAGATCGGTCCTCCAGCAGCGGAAGGAGGTCGACCCGCTTCCGCGTACCATCCTTGAACCTCAAGTCGAGCGTGTGCGGCCCCGCGACGTCGACCTCTACGACTCGCCACTTCATCTCCCTGACTCCCTACCTCAGCGGCGCGATCCGTCGAAGAGGGCGGCCTGCGCGCGCCAGGTTCCCAATCCCTAGACGTCACCCTCCGGCTCCATCAACTCGATGCGATTGCCGAAGGGGTCCGTTATGTATACGCGACGGTAGCCCTCAAGAGGGTCCTCGACGACCTCGACCAGGCTTGTCCGAAGGCGTTCGATCAGTGCCGGCAGCCCCCGTACAACCAGCGCCGGGTGAGCCTTCCGGGCAGGCTGAAAGCCCACCTCGACCCCGAGATGAATCTTGACGCCACCGGTGGCGAACCAGGCACCGCCCCGTCCCGCGAGCTCCGGAGGCTTCGCGACCTCGGGGATACCGAGCAACCCAGAGTAGAACTCTCGAGCTTCCGCCTCGCAGCCCGGCGGCATCGCCAGTTGCACGTGCTCGATTCTGAGGATCGCGCTCACCTCTCACGCCTCGTCTGCCGAACGGATGGGCGCTGAGCTGCCGGCCGCCGTGAACCTCGATGCCACGCCCGCCGGCCGCCCGCGCGCCCGCCAACCTAGACCGGGCGGCCGGCGGTCACAAGCACCGGCGCGCCTCCGTCGCGGCCGGTCAGCTCGAGCGCCTTTGCTGGCGAGCGCCGGACTCCGGGAGACGTCTTGGCACCTGACACGCGCCTTCGCGCCGGCTCACGCGCGGACGAATCGCCTACTTGTCGCGCCTGCGCGCGGCGCCCATAAGGGAGGCATGCAGACGCTTCCGGCCGGACCGCGGGCGCCGGCGGTCTTGCAGATGATGCGGTGGATTCGCCACCCCATTCCGATGCTCGAGGACTGCCGGGCGCGCTACGGCGACGTCTTCACCTTGCGCTTCCCGACGGTGGCCCCGCTGGT
>Ga0299906_10001334_pt1 | contig 21231 bp, 12 predicted proteins | sample RVTome_14_FD_200259 | JGI IMG/M metagenome (GOLD analysis project Ga0299906, IMG submission 200259) | Soil microbial communities from uranium-contaminated site in the Upper Colorado River Basin, Wyoming, United States - RVT145D125 (version 2) ...
CCTCCTCCACGGCCCCGTCGGCCACGGCCCGGGCGTGGGGCAGCAGCCCCTCCTCCATCCCGACCAGGAACACGACGGGGAACTCGAGCCCCTTGGCCGCGTGGAGCGTCATGAGCGTCACCGCGTCCCCCTTCTGGTCCCGGTCGTCTCCGGCGTCGTCACCGCTGGTGAGCGCCAGCTCGCTCAGAAAGCCGTGGAGCGTGGGGTTCGGGGTGCGGCTCGTGTAGTTCTCGGCGAAGTTGAGGACCTCCTCGACCCCGGCCCAGCGCGCCTCGCGGGTCGTCGGATCCGTGTAGAGGCGCCGCACCTCGTCCCGGTAGTGGATGGACTCCAGGAAGCGGTCGATCCGCGCCACGAGGTCCCCGCCCGCATCCGCCAGCCCGGAGCGGTCCAGTGCGTCGACCAGGGCCCGGTAGCCGGCCAGGGCCTGTGGGGTCACCCCCTCGATGGCGTCGCCCTCGCCGAAGGCCGCGGCTGCGGTGAGGCCCCGCTCGGTGGCGTGGGCCAGCACCCGGTCCAGGCTCGTCTTGCCCACGCCCCGTGGAGGCGTGTTGACGACCCGCAGCAGGGCGGTCTCGTCGTCCCGGTGGAGCGCGAGCTTCAGGAACGCGACCACGTCCCGGACCTCCTTGCGGTCGAAGAAGGACATCCCCCCGACCACGACGTAGGGGACCCGCGCCGCGCGCAGCTCGGCCTCGAAGGGGCGGAACTGGATCTGGGTCCGACACAGCAGCGCGAAGTCCCGGGGGCGCGCCTCCCGGCGCCGGAGCAGCTCGAGGATCTCCTCGACGACCCGGCGCGCCTCGGTGGTCTCGTCGCGGTGGCGCACGCGCCGCACGGGCTCGCCGCTCCCCCGGGCCGACTCGAGGGCCTTCTCGTGCCGGGCCGAGTTGCGGCGGATCAGCGCGTTCGCTGCTTCGAGGATCGGCTGCGTGGAACGGTAGTTGGTCTCGAGCCGGACCACCCTGGCCCCCTCGAAGTCGCGGCCGAACCCGAGGATCTTGGAGATGTCGGCGCCGCGCCAGCCGTAGATCGACTGGTCGTCGTCCCCGACCACGCAGACGTTGCGGTGCTCGCCGCCCAGCAGGCGCACGATCTCGTACTGGGGATGGTTCGTGTCCTGGTACTCGTCCACGAGGACGTGGCGGTAGCGCTCCTGGTAGTGCTTCCGGACCGCGGGGTGGTCGCGCAGCAGCCGCACCGTCTCGAGGAGCAGGTCGTCGAAGTCCAGGGAGCGGGAGCGGGCCAGGTGCGCGCGGTAGCGCTCCCAGACCGAGCCGATCAGCCGGCTGCGCTCGTCCGCGCCGCCGGAGACGAGCGCTTCCGGGCTCTCCATGCGGTTCTTGCCGAGAGAGATCCGCGCCAGGGCGGCGCTCGGATGGACGCTCGCCTCGTGAACCCGCAGCTCGCGTAGCACCGACTTGACGGCGCCGAGCTGATCCGAGGCGTCGCAGATCGTGAAGCGGGGAGACAACCCCAGCACCCCGGCGTGCTCCCGGAGCACGCGAACGCAGAAGGCGTGGAAAGTCCCGACCGTGACGCGGCGGCTGCTCTCCCCCGCCAGGCTCGCCAACCGCTCCTTCATCTCGCCGGCCGCCTTGTTCGTGAACGTGACGGCCAGGATCCGGTCGGGCTCGACACCCAGCGCCACGAGGTGCGCGATGCGGGTCGTGATCACCCGCGTCTTCCCGGTGCCCGCGCCGGCCAGGACGAGCAGCGGCCCTTCGGTCGTGGCGACGGCTTCCCGCTGAGCCGGGTTGAGCGCGGCCAGGAACGGGGACGTCTTCCGGGGTCGGCGGCCGGGGGAGTGAGCCGTGGTGGTCATGCCGGGGAGAGCGCCCTGTATACCACGGCGCCCCGCGCGAACGGCGGCTCCGCCCCGCCGCGCTGATACACTCCCCGCACGTTTGGGGTGCGATGACGACGAAGCAGGGTCTGGATCCGAGAGCCTACGCCCCCCTGAAGGCAGGGGAGGTCTACCCCTCCTTCGTGGCTCCCGAGGAGACGCCCGCCGAGCTGACGCTGCGGGCTGCGGTCACGGGCATCGTGTTCGGGATCCTGTTCGGAGCGGCCAACGCGTACCTGGGGCTGCGGGCCGGCCTGACGATCTCCACCTCGATCCCCGTGGCGGTGATGACGGTCGCGGCCTTCAAGCTGATGCGGGCGCGGGGGCAGGGCGGCTCGATCCTCGAGGCGAACATCTCGCAGACCGTGGGCTCGGCCTCCTCGTCGGTCGCCTCGGGGGTGATCTTCACGCTGCCGGCCCTGTTCCTGTGGGAGATGGCACCGGACCTGCTCCAGATGACGCTCCTGGCCATGAGCGGCGGCCTGCTGGGAGTGCTGTTCATGATCCCGCTGCGTCCCTTCCTCATCGAGCGGGAGCACGGGGCCCTCCCCTACCCCGAGGGGACGGCCTGCGCCGAGGTCCTGGTGGCGAGCGAGGTCGGGGGGACCCGGGCCAACGCCGTGTTCAAGGGCCTGGCCGCGGGAGCCGGCTTCAAGCTGCTGACGTCGTGGCTGCGGGTCATCCCGGGAGACGTCCACCTGAAGCTGCCCGGTCTGAGGAAGGGCGAGCTGGGGTTCGACCTGTCGGCGGCGCTGATGGGGGTCGGCTACATCCTCGGGCCGCGCATCGCGGCCGTCATGGTGGGAGGCGGGGCCCTGGCGTCCCTGGTGATCATCCCCGCCATCGCGTACTGGGGGGAAGGGCGCGCCGTCCCGTTCTACCCCGAGACCGAGCAACTGATCCGGGAGATGTCCGCGGGGGCGATCTGGAACCGCTACATCCGCTACATCGGCGCGGGGGCGGTCGCCGTCGGCGGCCTGATCACCCTGGCCCGCAGCCTCCCGATCATGATCGCGAGCTTCCGGATCGGCGCCGCGCAGCTCCGCGAGCGCGTGGGGGGAGCGGCCGAGTCCCAGCTCCCGCGCACGTCTACGGACCTGCCCCTGAAGGTCACCCTCGGCGGCTCGGCGGTCATCTTCCTGATCCTCGCTGGGGTTCCCCACGCCTTCGCCGCCCTCCCCAACCCGCTCGCCCGGGCCGTGGCCGCGCTGATGGTCGTGATCTGCTCCTTCTTCTTCGTCACCGTGGCCTCCCGCATCGTGGGCCTCGTGGGGGTGACCTCGAACCCCACGTCCGGGATGACGATCGCCACGCTGTTGGCGACGGCCGGGGTGTTCCTGGTGATGGGCTGGACCGACGACGCGGGGCGCGCCGGGGCCCTGACCGTCGGCTGCGTCGTGGCGATCGCGGCCTCGATCGCGGGCGACACCTCCCAGGACCTCAAGACGGGCTTCCTGCTGGGCGCCACGCCGCGCCGCCAGCAGATCGGGGAGCTGATCGGCGTGCTCACCTCCGCAACGTTCGTCTGCCTCTCGGTGCTGCTGCTCGCGGACGCCTTCGGCTTCGGGAGCGCCGAGCTGCCCGCCCCCCAGGCGACGCTGATGAAGCTCGTCATCGACGGCGTCCTGCAGCAGGAGCTGCCCTGGATCCTGGTCGGCGTCGGCGGTGCGATCGCCGTGGTGTGCGAGGTGGTGAGGATTCCGGCGCTGCCCTTCGCCGTGGGGGTCTACCTGCCGGTCTCCACGATGACACCGCTCTTCGTGGGCGGCCTGCTGCGCTGGTGGCTGGAGCGGAGCGCCGGCAACGAGGAGCAGGCGTCGCTCCGTCGGGAGCAGGGCATCCTGCTGGGAAGCGGGTTCGTCGGCGGCGAGGGCCTGCTCGGAGTGGGGATCGCGGCCGTGGCGTTCGCGACGGGGGCCCGGCCGGCGGGGATCGGACTGGGCTGGGGCCCGGAGTGGCTCACGATGCTGGTTGGAGCCGTACTCTTCGCCGTGCTCGTCGCGTGGTTCGCCCGGACGGCCCGGCTGAGCCACTCGTAGCGCGCTGAAAGGCGCGGGGCCAGTCTCGCAGCGGCGGCAGGCGCTCCGGCCGCGGACGCGGGATCACCGGGGCACGGCCGACGTCGCCGGCGCCTCGGATCAGGTCCGGCCGGCGATCGCCGAGAAGGGCACGAGCCGCTGCGCGCGTTCGTCCCAGAGTGCGAGCTTCAGGGATGCCAGGCTGCTGCGCAGCGTGAGCCGCGGGGCTTCCCGCAGACGAGGGTCCGACTCGTAACAGGCGCGGAGGTTGTAGTTGGGGACCCGGCTCGCCAGGTGATGGATGTGGTGGTAGCCGATGTTCCCACTGAACCAGCGCAGGAGTCCGGGGAGGTCGTAATAGGAGCTGCCCGCGATCGACGCGCGCTCCAGATTCCACTCGCCATCCCTCGCCCAGTACGTGCGCTCGAACTGGTGCTGGACGTAGAAGAGCCAGACGCCTGCGGCGCCCGCGATGAGGATGATCGGGAGCTGCACCATCAAGAGCGTCCCGGGGCCCACGAGCCGGGCCAGGGCCGTGACCAGGACGGCGAGAACGACGTTGTTGGCCCAGATGCTCGCCCATTCCTTCCGGAACGAGCGGGGCAGATCGAGCGGCAGGCGATGCTTGAGCACGAACTGATAGATCGGGCCGATACCCAGCAGCACGGGGGAGCTCCGGTAGAGGCGATAGGCCCAGCGCTGGAGCCGGGACCCGGCCAGGTACTCGTCGACGCTCAGCGTGGTGATGTCGCCGAAGCCGCGACGGTCGAGGTTGCCGGACGTCGCGTGGTGGATCGCGTGCGTGCTGCGCCAGTAGCTGTAAGGCATCATCGTCACGACGCCGAGAACCCGGCCCACGCGGTCGTTCCAGCGGGGCCTGCTGAAGAACGACCCGTGGCCGCAGTCGTGCTGCAGGATGAAGAGGCGCACGAACAGCCCGCTGACCGGTAGCGACAGCAGCAGGACGAGGCCGTACGGGAGCCCCCCGTTCACTGCCGCGACCATCGCGGTCCAGCCCGCCACGAACGACAGGCCCGTCGTGACGAGCTGGAAGGCCGCCTTCCGGTCGACCGCCCGCGCGAACGGGGTGATCAGCTGGCGGAGGGTGGGCGGGTCGGGGCCCGGCGTCGGAGCGTCGGGGTTCCCGATGGCGTCGGATGGGGCCTCGCAGGTCGGCATCTCCCGGGCATTCTGGCCCAGAGACACGCAGCCTCCACGTCATAGTTGCGTCATACTTTCCAGGCGGCTCCCGTGGGATCGCGCCCCGGCCGGTGGCGTCTCCCGCCGGATGCCATCGGCCAGGACCGGCGCGTCGCAGCCTTCGCGCTACAATCACGTCGTGCGAGGCTCGTTGGGGCTCCTGGTCGTCACACTCTCGCTCGCGAGCGGGGCCTTCGGCGCTTCGGACTGGCGCTCGGACCTGGAGCGGTGGCGCGAGGAGCGCGCCACCGAGCTGACCGCAGAGGATGGCTGGCTGAGCGTCGCCGGGCTGTTCTGGCTCGAGGAGGGCGAGACGAGCTTCGGCAGCGGAGCCGGGGTGGGGATACCGCTCCGGCCACCCGCACCGGAGCTCGCCGGACGTCTCGAGCTGCGGGAAGGGGTCGTCCGCGCGCGCCTGGAGCCTGGAGTGGACGCCGGGCTCGAGCCGGGCGCCGGCCTCTCGCGGGTGCTCCGCACCGATGCCGAGGGCGAGGCCGACCGGCTGCATTTCGGCGATCAGCGGTTGTGGGTCATCGATCGGGGTGGACGCCTGGGAGTCCGGCTGGTCGACGACGCGGCTCCCGCTCGCCGGCACTTTCGGGGCCTGAGCTGGTATCCACCCAGCGAGAGGTGGCGGATCCGCGCCCGCTTCGTCCCCCACGACGAGCCCCGGACGCTTCCGGTCGCCGACGTGACCGGAGGAACCATCCCGTACGAGAGCCCGGGCATCGTCGTCTTCGAGGTCGAGGGCCACGACGTGGAGCTGCATCCGGTCCTGTCGGGGCCGGAAGGCTCCCAGCGCCTCTTCTTCATCTTCCGGGACGCGACCAGCGCCCGGGAGACCTACGGGGCGGGCCGATTCATGTACGCGGCTCTCCCGGAAGGCGACCTGGTGGAGCTGGACTTCAACCGCGCCTACAGCCCGCCCTGCGCTTTCACCGAGTTCGCCACCTGCCCGCTGCCACCGCGCGTCAACTGGCTCGAGGTGGCGGTGGAGGCCGGGGAGAAGGACCCCGCCCTCCACCATTAGTCAGTCACGCAGCACTGCTCGCGGATGGCAGCGAGCTCAGCGCGACCTTTGGTCACCCTCCCAGCCACCGTGCCTCAACATCGCGGCTACTGCCGGAGACGCGTGGCGCACCTCGAACTCGATCTGGGGGTGGCGGCCCGCAAACACTCGAAACACCTCGTCGGCGAACCCCTGGCCGACGCTCTCGACATCCCGGAAATCGAGCTCGATCCTCCGGAACCTTTCCAGGTTGGCCAGCAGGCGCTTGGCCTCCGAGCGGGAGACGTAGCTCTGCCGCAACAGCTTTACGTGGACCTGGGTGCGGAGGAACTCGTAGTCGAACTCCGCCGGGGCGAACTCGGCGAACACGGCTTCGAGACGATGGCGCACGCCGCGCCGCACCGAGAAGCGGACGTCCGTCCCCTCGAGATACCGGCGGGTCCGGACGAAAACGTCGTCGCGGGCCCGGTCCCACTCGAGCTCGATCCGGTGCGACCGTCAATGATCGTCGGGCAATTGACAACCTGTGTCGAGATACTTTCGTCAACTCTCGCTGACTTACGCTTCGGGCGCGACGGCTCGGCGCTCGACTGCCTTCCACCCGAGCCAGACGCTCGGGAGCGCCAGTGAAACCAGTAACGCGGGCCACGCGCTCACGTGATGGACCCCCACCGAGACGAGCACCGTGAGGAAGCCCGCGGCGGCCACCCCGAGTGCCGCACGAGAAGGGACTGCCGGGAAACGGTCGCGCCAGACCCACACCGCGAGACCGAGCCAGACGAGCGCCGCCCCCACCGCACTGGCGATCCCGCCCAGGAAACTACCCGCCGCCGAGGCGTAGGGGAGCACCACCCAGCCGTCCTGGTCGGACTGGTTCGCGTAGAGCTTCTCGAAGGCGAAGTGGATCCCGGCGGTGGGCACGGTGATCCGCAGGGGGTCGAGGATGTTCGGGGTGTCTCCGGCCAGGCTCCGGGCGAGCTGCTCGCGCATCGCGTCGTTCGAGACGGCCTGGCCGCGGCCCACGGCCTCCAGGTTCGTCGAGGGGTCGCCGTAGCGCATGTCGTGGGGGACGTAGACGTCCCAGCGGCTCTCGGTGACGAGGATGTCGGGGCGCGGCAGCCGGCCCCGTACCCGGCCCAACGCACCGATGCCCGGCCCGCGGGTCGCGTAGACGAGACGCACGGGGAAGCCCTCGGTGGAGTTGACGATCTTGACCAGCACGGTCGGGGCTCCCCCGCCTTCGCCGTCCTCCGCCAGCGCCGGCTTCTCCGCGCGGCCGTCCACGAACGCGGACCAGACCTCGGAGCCTTCGGGCAGGACCAGCCTCAGGAACTGCTTGCGACTGTTGCGCACGAGGAAGTCCGCTGTGGTCACGGACAGCCCGTCCCGGGTGAACAGCGTCCGGTACTCGGCCCGGTCGATGGCCGCCTCCTGGATCTGCGCCGAGGCGTGCCGGGTCAGGGTGAGGGCGAGCCGCGGCGGCGGCTCCGCGTGGAGGTACTTGTACGCCATCAGGATCGGGTTCGCGGTCCTGAGCAGCAGCTCCCGGGGCAGCTCGCCCACGTCGAGGGCCGTGAGCTGGTCCGCCGAGGCGGGACGCACCTCGACGGCGCTCAGGGCCTCCACCGCCACGCGGCCCTGCTCCACCTCGGAGCCGACGCTGCGGGGCACCTCGACGATCACCTCGAGCTCGCCCTCGGCCGCGGAGAGGATCCGCTCGTAGCTCAGCTCCACCCGGAACTGTCCCTCCAGCTCCTGGGTGAACGCCACGAAGACCGCCAGCCCGTCGCCGTCCGCCTCGGAGCGGTACGCCCGCAGCGAGGGCGCGCTCAGGTTCAGCAGGCTCACGTCGGTGGGGAGCCGCAGCTGCAGCTCGTTCAGGTGGCCCGACTTCACGTCCACTTCGACGGTGGTCGACCCGGTCACGGCCACCTCGCCGAGGGAAGCCAGCGTGTCGACCTGCACGTCGAAGCGCGCCGCCACCGGGTCCGGCGCTCGGGGCTGTACCGCAAAGGACGGCGGGCGGTCCATGTACTTGAAGGTGTGGGCCACCGTCTTCTCGACGGTCTCCCGGACGAAGGCGGGGAGCTGGTTCTCACCCACCCGCGTGGCGGCGCTCTCGTCCACCGGGTCCAGGGTCAGGTCGCTGGAGGCCAGCAGGGCGAGCATGCCGCGCTGGCGCTGCGCCTCCTCCGCCTGCAGGAACGGGACCTCGAGCGCCTCCCCCGCCGCGCCCAGGGAGCGGTCGTAGTGGACGTCGAGCCGCATGCCCTTCTCGAGCTGTCGGTCGAGGAAGACGGTCGCGACACGCGGCTGCCCCGCCCGGCCCGGCTCGATGCGCCAGTCGGCGACGGCGCCCGAGGCCTCCGAGATCCGATTGACCTGGACTCCCGCAGGGATCGCGAGCCGGAGCACGTTCGTGCTGCCCCGGGTGACCTCGTAGTCCACGATCGAGTGGACGTAGAGCACGCCCTCTTCGGCGTGGACCGCGTGAAACAGGGTCGCGTTGGCGCGCAGCTCCGCTCTCACGTCTTCGGGCACGGCCTCCGACCAGGAGAACGTGAGCTGGGACGCCATGGGCGCGTGGACCGTCGCGACGGTGGCACCCGATCTGGCGGTCGCCGTCACGCTCGTGGGCGGCGTCACGCTCACCTCCTTCCTGCCGGGCAGCGTCAGCTCGAAACGCGAGATCGGCACCTCGGGGACGCTCACCAGGACCGAAGGGGGCCCGGAGGCCCGGGAGACCGGCGTCTCGAACCCGACGCGCACGGCGTGACGGCCCGCGCCCTTGACCAGGGTGGCGAAGCGCTGGCCTTCCGCGAGCACCGGCGCGGCCTCCCCGTCCACCGTGAGTGTGCTGAGCGTCACGCTCCGGGGCAGCAGCTCCAGGATCGCGGTCTCGCCTCCGAACAGCTCCACGTCCAGGTCCCCGCTCCAGACCACGGCGTCCCCGACCAGGCGTCCGGTGTAGCGGGCGCGGCTCAGGACGTGCCCCCGCTCCACGGGAGCGCGCCACGCGATCTGCACGCCCCTCGCCGTCGGTACCGTGGCCTCGACGCGCGTCACCTGCCCCGACGTCGTGACCCGGGTGCCGGCAGCCGGGATGACCGTCACGTCCAGGCCGACGCCCGGCAGGGAGGCGGCTAGCCGGGCCGACGCCGCCTCGGGGATCGGCAGCGGGAGCGCGAAGCCCGCACCGGAGCGTTGGGCGTCCACTCTGTAGACGAGGCTCATCGCGTAGGAGCCCTTCGCGTCGGTGACCCAGCCGAGCCCGGAAGGTGTCGGGACGAGCTGTACCGGTTTGCCGCCGATCGTCGCGCCGTCCACGGGCGTGCCGGGCGGGAGCACGGGAACCAGCACCCAGCCATCCTCGAGGACGTCCACCGAAAGCTCGACGCGGACCTCGCCGCTCACCCGGGGACCACCTTCGGAGACCGAGAGCTGGATGCTCGCGTTCCCGAGGGCGTAGCGGGCCGGGACCGGCCGGGGCGGGTCCTCGGGGCTCCGGGCCTGCTCCACGAGCTGGTTGTAGATCTCCACCGGGATCTGCACGTGCCCGGGAGTCGGCTCCTGCGCGGCGAGCGGGGCGGCCGCGAGGCCGAGAGCGAGCGGAGCGAGAGCGTACGTTCGGTGCGTCATGGGTCCTCCTCGGGATCAGGTGCCGCTGAGCTGCGTCGGCTCGATCACCTTCAGGCGTCCGGCGCATCGCAACGAGTCGGCGAGACGAGCCGGCAGGGTGCCGGCGTCGAGCGTCGCCAGGTAGTCGTCCAGCATGGCCACGTCCCGGGCGATGCCGCGGTCTCCGGCGAGATCGGGGCGGACGGACCCGAGCCCCACCCTCAGCCTCCGGGCGGCGCGCAGGACCTCCGCGGCGGCCCGGGTCTGTCCGGCTCCCACCAGGCTCGCGGCCCGGGTCAGCTCCTCGGAGAGGCGCGCCGCGAGCAGGCTCGCGAGCACGCCCCCGTGCAGCGGGCCGGCCTCGGCGCGCCGGGGCAGCGACAGGCTGGCCCGGGCGACGCCGTTGCGCAGGAACGCGACGTCCTTGTAGAGCGCCGCGACCTCGGCGATCGGGCCCGGCCCCGGCGCGACCACGTCGAGGAGGACGGCGTGGGAGTCTCCCGCGTAGAAGGTGGGGATCACGATCTGGATCCCGTCCTCGTCCTCGCCGCGGTCGGCTTCGATCCCGAGGCTGCGGGCGAGCCGCAAGTCCACGCTGCGCTCGGCGTCCCGGACCCGCTGAGCCTGGACCTCGCCCAGCGGCCGAGAGCCGACGATGTCGACGAGCTTCACGCCGGGAGCCAGGCGGATGCGCAGCCGCACCGCCCGGGCCACGGCCCGGGACGACGCGGCCAGCTCCCTGTCGAGCAGGGACGCCGCGTCGGCCGGGGTGTCGAGAAGACGGCGGCTTCCCTGCCCAGCCAGGGCGAGACGGTCGATGCCGCGCAGCGCGACACCGGGGCCGATCCCGACGGCCGTCACGGGGATCCCCGCCAGCGCCGACCGGTGCGCGAGCCGGGACAGCGACTCGGCCTCGCTCCCGAGGGCGCGTGCCGTCGCGAACAGGATCGCGCTGCTTCCGAGCGGCGCGTCGGAATCGTCCGAGTTGCCGACGCGCTCGATCGCCGCCGCGAGGGCGGCGCTCAGATCCCGAGGCCCGGAGGGGGTGCTCCCGAGCTGCTCGTCGACGGCGACAGCGACGGGACCGTGTCGCAGGTCCCCCGGGGGGAGCACCACGGGCTCCGGGCAGCCGGCGAGGACGAGGCTGAAGTGGTCGCCGGCGCGCCGCGCCCGCGCGAAGGCGGTCGCGAGGGCACGAAAGCTCGCGGCCGCATCCACCGGGAGCGCCCGGTCCAGGTCCAGGACGAGCGCTACGTTCATCGAGGGCCGCCGCCCGGAGGCGCGGGGTCCGGCCTGCAGGCCGACCTGCACGAGAGCGCGGCTGGGGCCGTCCAGCGCCGCGCGGTCGCTGCGCAGCGTCAGCCCGAGGGCGGCGTCGGCAGGGGCGTCGAGCAGCCGGTCCGGAGGACGGGAGAGCGCGTGGCCTCCCGCGGACCAGTCCGCCAGGCGCGCCTGCAGGAGTCGCAGGGCGGGGTCCCCGGGGACGTAGCTGTTCTGCCAGTAGCCCCGGGCAGGCCGGAACGAGAGCCCGGCCACCCGGTCCCGCTCCTCCAGGAAGGCCCGGGCCTCGTCCTCGCCCCCGGCCGGCGGGAACGTGACCGTCACCTCCATCCGCACCGGGACCGGTTGGCCGTCGACGAGAGTCGGCGCATAGCGCCACTGCGTCACGGCGTCGGTCGCGGCCTGATCGAGGAGCGGCAAGGACTCGACGATGCGGACGAGGCTCACCCGGCCCTGCTCGTCGACCTCGATCTCGAGGACGACGTCGCCCGCGGCGCCCGCCTCGGCCGCCTCATCCGGGTAGGCGGGACGGACGTAGTGCAGTCGCTCCGGAGCCTCGACGCCGTCTCCGACCCGGAGCGCCTGGCGCCCGGTGCTCTCAGCCGCGCGGCCTCCGACCACCCCGCCGATGGTGGCGCCCGCGACGCCCCCTTCCGCACCCTCGACCGTCACTTCTTCGCTGCTGTCGGGCTCCACGTAGGCCGGCGTCTCGGTGGCCTTCGCGAGGCGCTCCGACTTCGACGAGGCCATCGCCTGCGGAGCCTGGACCACCGCGGACTCCTCGACCACCTGCTCCTCGAGGTCCGCTTCCGCCTGATCGCCGCGGACCTCGAAGTGGAACCCCTCACCGGCCGAGTCGAGTCCCGCGTCACGGACCGCCTCGTCCCTGAGCAGCTGCCGCTCTGGAGCCGGCGCGGGCAGCGCCGGGGGCGCGGCGGGCATGGGAGTGGCGGCGGGGACCGGCTCCCCGACCGGGGCGCGGAACCGGCTCTGTGCGCGGTCGTCCTTGAACTCCGCCTCGACGTCACCGGCGAGGTACCCGAGGCTCGCCAGCTCGTCGAGATCGTCCGACGGGAGGGACGTCCCCTCGTTCTTCCTCGCGGGGTCCTCTGCAGGGGTCTTCGCGCGGGAGTCGCTGCTCTTCTCCCGCGCCGGCTCGGCGGGCCGCTCCTGCATGGAAGGGGCAGGCATGCGGGCCCGGATCAGGAGCGGGGTCATCCACAGACCGAACACTGCGACCACCGCCGCCACACCCACGGCGCTCCAGCCGAGTGGACGCGGTGCGCGGAAGAACGCTCGAACGCTCTCCACCAGGCCCGCCAAGGGGGTAGGCCGATCGTCGGACGAATCGGCACGCTGGTCCGACCCGACTCGCGCCAGCAGCTCGCGGACCGCCTGCTCGGACGCGTCCAATGCCGGCATCGCCCCGAGGCCCCGGTCCAGCGTCGCCAGCGCCTCCATCAACGCGAAGCACTCCTCGCAGCTCTCCAGGTGCCGCTGGGCCTCCACGTCCTCGCGCAGCCCCTGCGGACCATCGCCCGCGAGTCGTGTCTGCAGGTCGTCACAGATCCGCTTCATCACTGCTCCTCGACCGCCCCTTGGCCCCGTCTTCGGGCCAGCCCGCGCCCCAGCGCGAGTCGCGCGCGGCGCAGGTGGGTCTTGACCGTGTTGAGGGGCCGCCCGAGCGCCTCGGCGACCTCCTGCAGGGGCCGGCTCTCGATGCAGGCCAGGATCAGCACCTCGCGCTGCGCGAGCGGCAGGCTGCCCAGCTCCCTTTCCAGCCACGCCACGGTCTCCCGGACCTCTACCACCCGCTGACTGTCCGGAGCCGGATCCTCCGGCTCCCGATCCGACGCGTCCGCGAACACGAGCTGCCGGACGCGGCGCCGTCGCAGGTGGCGGCGCACCTCGTTCGCCACGATCGTGAAGAGCCAGGGGTGCGCCGGCCGCACCGGGTCGTACTGCCCCGCGGCGCGGTGAATCCTGAGGAACACGTGCTGGAAGACGTCGTCCCGGTCCTCCGGAGCCACCCCGCAGCGCGACAGGTAGGAGAAGACCGGCCGCCTGTAGGCAGCGACCAGCTCCCCGAACGCCTCGGCGTCCCCGGCGGCGTGACGGGCCAGCAGGCCCCCCGGGTCGCCGCACCGGACGTCGCCGCCCGACTCCGAGGGGTCGCCGAGAGCCCCCTGCCCCGATTCGACACTCGCCTGCATCACCGCTCCATACCGCGCGCCGCCCGAAAGGTTTCGGCCGTCCGCGCCGTGAGACGGATCCTCCCCCGCTTCAAGAGGTTACGCTATCGCGTGCGGCTCTTCTTCGACCTCGACGGCACGCTGACGGACCCCGCCGAGGGGATCGTGAACAGCCTCCGACACGCCCTCGAGCGACTGGGGCAGCCGGAGCGTTCCACTGGGGAGCTGGAACGGTGGATCGGCCCTCCCCTCCGGGACGCCTTCGCGGAGCTCCTGGGCACGGATGACCGGGCGGTCGTGGAGCGGGCGGTCGAAACCTACCGGGAGCGCTTCGGGTCCACCGGCATCCTCGAGAACCGGGTCTACGCCGGCATCCCGGAAGCTCTGGAGCGGCTCCGAGGATCCGGCTGGGAGCTGCATGTGGTCACGTCCAAGCCGTGGGTCTACGCGCGCCGCATCCTCGACCACTTCGAGCTGGCGCGACACTTCGTCCAGACCTTCGGCTCGGAGCTTTCGGGAGAACGCTCGCGCAAAGATGAGCTGGTCGGCCACACTCTCGGCGTGCTCGGCGACGGGCCGCGGACCTGGATGGTCGGAGACCGCTCCTACGACATGGCAGGTGCCCGCGCTCACGGGGTGGGCACCCTCGGGGTCCTGTGGGGCTACGGCAGCCGGTCTGAGCTCCTCGAGGCCGGAGCGATGCAGGTCGTCACCGACCCCACGCGCTCTGCCGTTGGGCGGAAATCGCGCTCGACTGAGCAGCCACCGAATCGCTACCGAAGCGATGCGCGGTTCAGGACCAGCGAGATCGGCGCCGTGGGCTGCTCGACGATGGCGTTGACGAGGAAGCGCTGCCCGTCCGCCGACACGTCGTACTCGTGCGTGACGTCACCCTGAACCGTGCTGGTGACGCGCATGGAAAAGAGCGGACGAGGCGTGCCGACGGAAAGATCCAGCCCGCGCGCCGGCAGCTCCACAGACACCGCCATGAGTCGACTGTCGGGTGCGACGTAGAAGAGCTCGGCCCCGTCGCGGCGCCAGCGTGGTTGCGCACCGCCGGCGTTCGAGACCCGCGTGCTGGGGCCGGGGCCGGGGAAGGGGTAGAGATAGACCTCGTAATCGCCCGATCGGTTCGACTCGAACGCGATCCACCGGCCGTCCGGCGAAAACTGTGCGCCGCGCTCGTCGAACTCCTCCTGGAGGACGGGTACCGGCTCGCCGTCTCCCTGCATCGGGATCGCCCAAATGTCCCAGTCCTTCAGAGTCGTGGTGCGGCAGATCACGAATCGACCGTCCCGCGACCAGTCCATTGCGATCATGGGCTGCGCCGTGGCCTCCCAGACGACCGTGGCCTCGGCTTCTGTCACGGTCGACTTCACGACCGGAGAGAACGGCGTCGGGGGCTTCATGCTCCCGGAGTAGAGAACCGAGCCGCCGTCCGGAGACCACGAGGGAGTGATGTCGGGCCCGGGCGCGTCGGTGAACCGGCTCGCGATGCCGCGTTCGACGTCCATCACCCACACGTCGGTGTTTCCACCCACAGTTCGGCTGAGGACGACTCTCTGGCCGTCCGGCGCCAACGACGGGTTGAGTGGACCTGCCGCGTCCGCGTCTCCGACCGTTCCGAGCCTCGCGCCCGACCTGTCGAACCAGGTGAGCTGCCTGAACTCGTCCGCGACTCCGGTGCGGTAGGCGATCGAGCCCTCGGCTGATGCCGACACGGCGGCGGCTCCCAGGGCGTTGACCACTACGCCCTCGGCCAGCGAGACCGGCTCCCCCTCCACCTGAAGTCGCGAGCTGTCGAAGGCCTGCGCGTAGAGAACGCGGTTGCGTACGAAGAGGATCTCGCCCGGTGGCGCGAAGAGCGCGGCTGCGTCGGCGTCCAAGAGATGGCGGCGCTCCGTTCCGTCGAGGGTGCCGAGGAACACGCCGCGAGTGTCGGCTCTGTAGTACAGGAAGTGACGGCCGTCAGGCAGGAACTCCGGGAATCGCTCGCCTGGCGGCCGACTCCCCCCCACCCCCTCCTCGAAACCGGCCAGCGGAGTCGGCGGCCCACCATTCTCCGAACCCCGAAGCAGCGTGGCGTAGGGCCCGACCGGGTAAAGGATGACGCCCTCCCGACTCCAGGTGGCGCCCGCTCCGACGAGCGCGTGGCCGAGCACCTTGGGCTGGTCTCCATCGAGACCGATCCGACGAATCCTCTCACCGCTGAAGAACCCGATCGAGCGCCCGTCCGGTGACCAGAAGGGAAGGCTCGCCCCGTCGGTCCCCCTGAGGGGCTGGGCGAGCCCGGTCTCGAGGCTGCGCACCCACAGCAGGGACCGCCCCTCCGATAGCGCGACGAAGGCGACCATGTCGCCCTGCGGAGACAGAGCGAGAGACACCGGAACCAGAGTCGGCGGCGTGGTCACCTCGAGGCGACGCTCGGGAGGGCGCGCGGCGGGCCGGAGGCCCCGGGCGCCGGTCCAGGCCGCCGCTGCCAGGACGAGGGTACCGAGCGCGGCCAGCCATGGCCGCGGCCTTCGGGTGGCGGCTGCGACGGGCTCGATCGCTCCGCCCCCCTGGGCTTCTTCGATGTCGAGACGCGCGTCCCGGATGTCAGCGAGTCGGCGGCGGCGATCCTTGCTCAGGCAGCGCCGCAGGACCCTCCGGACGCTCTCCGGCGCCTCCCGCGGCAAGCGCGACCAGTCCGGCTCGGCGTCGAGCACGGCCGCGATCGTCTCCGCTGTAGAGGCTCCCGAGAAAGCGCGCGAGCCGGCCAGCATCTCGTACAGCACGGCTCCGAACGCCCAGATGTCCGCGCCCCGATCGACTTCGTGGCCCCGCGCCTGCTCCGGGCTCATGTAGGTCACGGTCCCGACGATCGCGCCGATCCGCGTCAGGGCCGGGCTGGTCTGCGTGGCGGCAGAACCCGAGTCCTCCGAGTCGCCCGCCGGCCCGAGCGCCTTGGCGAGGCCGAAGTCCAGCACCTTGACCGTGCCATCCGGCCTCAGCTTGATGTTGGCCGGCTTGAGGTCGCGGTGGACGATTCCCAGCTCGTGGGCGGCCTCGAGGGCCAGCGCGACCTGCCGGGCGACGTCCAGGCCCCGGTCGAGCGGGAGCGGGCCCGCCGTGAGCTCCTTTTCCAGGGTGGGACCCTCGACCAGCTCGAGGACCAGAGCCGGCACGCCCCGGCAGACTTCCAGGCCGTAGATCGATCCGATCTGCGGATGGTTGAGGGCCGCCAGGAACTGCGCTTCGCGCCTGAAGCGCGCGACGCGGCCCTCGTCGTAGGCGACCGTCTCCGGCAGGAGCTTGAGCGCGACGAGACGGCCGAGAGTCGCGTCCCGCGCCCGATAGACCTCGCCCATCCCTCCCGCGCCGAGTGGCGAGAGGACCTCGTACGGCCCAAACCGGGTGCCCGGGGCGATGCTCACGGAGGATGCGCCGATTATAGGGCGGCCAGCCGGCCCGCCGCGGGCTGCGTCCGCCCTGCCAACCCCGGCACTTCCCCGGAAGTCAAAGCGACTACCTCAGGTGGGTCTCCACCCGCTCCATGCGGGTGCTCAGGTCGTCCACGCGGGTTTCGAGGTCGATGATTCGCCTCTCCAGCTCGCCGTAGGAGACACGGATCATGGATCGGGTCTCGTCGAACTCCTTGCGGACCTCCTGGCGGAACGCGTCAAGCTTCTGGTCGTGCTCGCCGACTCGTTCCGTCAGGCGTCCCAGCGCGTCGGACACAGCCGCGATCTGCGAGCCTGTCTCCTCGCTCACGGCATCGCAGTGCCGCGTGATCTCCTCGATGGCTTCTCGATCCATGATTCAGGATAGCCTACTGCCGGACAGCCGGTCCAAGCAGCAGACGGGTCGAGGCTCGACGCCAGTCCTCCTCGGCCACCTCCCGGTAGGAGCGCTGGGGCACGTAGAACGCGCGCTTGCGCAGCTGCCGCGCCGATCAGGAAGCTGCGCAATCGCCATGCGGCTCCGGTTCGACCTCGACGGGACGCGCGGGGGGATTAGTCGGGTCGTCGACTGTGCACTCGCGGCGACGCTGGCGGCCGATGACCGTTCCAACGACATTACGGGTGCCACGCACCCACGGCTGGAGAGCTGTCGGGATGCTGTGGGGGGCGCACGGCGAGGTCCGACCCGCCGCCCCCACTATGCAGCTCCTTCGCACGCGCAAGCCGGAACCGTGTCGCGCTGGCGATGCCCCAGGCCCAGCCGTGATCGGGTGACTCGGCCTTTACTCGAAGCTCCACGCTCGTTGACGCTCCGGGAGGCGACAGACCGAGTGACACCTGGTGCGATCCAGAGCCGGACACAGCAGCCAAGTCGTGCGTCAACACTTCGCGACCCTGGACGTGGACGGACACCAGGATCCTTCCGGGCAGACTTCCAGGCCCATAGGAGTCGTCGAACTCGAAGACGAGAGGTTGAGTGCCCTGGAGCGAGATTGCGCGGCACTCGGCTACCGCCGCCTCGCCCGGGTCTGGATCGATGTGCAGTGTTCGAATCGTCGCGTCCCGCTCGGTCACATCCACAAGGATTCCCTTCCGAACGACACAGCTGAGCTTCGCGGCGACAGACGTCGCGAGTAGCTCGAAACGATACAGAGGTTGCTCCACGTGACGCAGCAGGTATGCCTCCGCGCGCTGGCCAGCGGTACGGAGGCCAACAGCGGCGATCACCCCCAATGCGAGGGCGGTCGTCCATTGTCGGCGAGTTGGTCTCCGTCCGGAAGGATCGGTGGCGAGCCCGCAAGAAAGGAGCACCAATGCCGTCGCTGGAACGAAGTAGCGCGGCTGCGCTACAACCAAGCCGTGGATGACAGCCTTGAAGAGCACGACCCCTGCGATGAGGAGCAGAGGCCACGCACGCCTCCACATGGCCAGCACCACGACTCCGATGTACGCCCCGAACAGGGCGATGGTCGCGTACTCAGCCCTCGGCATCCATGTCAGCAACGCGGCGGCCCGGGAGCGGTGGGAATCCGGCAGCACATCGGTACCCAATGCCCACTGCAGTCCGTTCGAGTCGCTTCTCGATTGGCAGTTGACGATGGCCGAAAAGACGCGGACGGCGTGGTGGCCCGGCCGGCGCAGCGCCTCTCGCACGCCCAGCTCGAGCGCTCGCTCCTGCAACGCACGACGGTTGTGAACCAGCTCTGGAGCGAGGGCCGCGCCCGCCGCTCGGGGAAAGCTCCAGTACGCCGAGGCGGCTCCAGGTCCGTAGGCCCCGAGCACAGCCAGGCCGAGATGCTCGGTTGTCAGACTGAACCGGCCCGAACCTGCCCAACGCAACCCGGCGCCGGCCAAGAGGACGAGCATGGCCGCCAGCGCACCGCGCCCCAGGGCTCGACCACATCTGGAGCTCGCACCGAAGACCCCCGCTCCGGCGAGAGCCAAGGGCGCCGACACGACCAGCATCTCCTGGCGCACCAGGCCCCCTGCAGCCCAGAGGAGCGCCGACGCGACGGGCCAGCCCGGTCGCCCGCCTATGAGGACGCGCGTCGCCAGGCTGGCGAGCGCGATCAGCGGCAGGAGCAACCAGTTGTCCTGGGACGTCACTCCGGACCAAACCACGTGGCCGGGCCAGAGCGCCAGGAGCGATGAAGCCGCCACCCGAGCCCGGAATCCGACGACCCCACGCCAGAGGACGAAGGGGCACAGCGCCGAGAGTCCCGTCACCGCAGCCGTGGAGTAGCGCGCGATCTCGGCCGCGTCCCCGGGGACCACCCTCAGGACCAGAGACAGGCCCAGCGGCAACCCAGGGTTGAGATATTGCCAGCCCCCGAATCCCGTCGCGAAACCGTCCCGCGCGAAGGCTTTGGCAAAGACGAGGGCCGTCAAGAAGTCCGAGACATGTCGGGTTGGGAAGGCGGCTACGAAGCCGACGCGAGCACCGAGAGCCGCCAGAGCCAGACTGAGGGCGGCCAGCAGCTCCTTTCGTGGGCCCGTCATTCAGCGCGGCATACGCCCGACGACAGGCTTCACTCGGCGGCGTCCTCGGCCAGCTCCCGGTAGAAGCGCTGGAGCACGTAGAACGCCCGCTTGCGGAGGCCCCGCTCCGAAAGGAGCCCCTTCCTGTTCCAGCCTTCCTGGATCACGGGCAGCGGGCGCCGCGGAGAGCGGAAGTCCATCAGGATCCAGGGGGCGGTTCCCCGCAGGAACGGGATCCGCTTCAGCATCGGGAGCTGGCGCTCGTAGACCCACTCCTGGTAGTCCTCGGTCCAGCGCTGCTGCTTCGGTCCGCGGTGGTTCGCCAGGGCCCCGCCGCCGAACTCCGACATGATCAGGGGCTTCTCCCAGGGGGAGGTGAACCGGATCCGGTCGCACTTGTCCGGGAGGCCGTCGTACCAGCCGATGTACTCGTTGTTCCCCATCACGTCGAGCTTCGCGGCGATCGGGTCGTCGATCACCATCGTGTCCTCGCCCTCGTAGTGGGCCTGGAGCGCCGCGGTGAGCAGCCGGGTCGGGTCGAGCCGCCGGGCGTCGTCGATCAACGTTCCCAGGAACGCGTTCCGGGCATCGCTGATCGGGGTCTCGTTGGCCACGGACCACAGCACCACCGCGGCGCGGTTGCGGTCGCGCCCGATCATCTCCGCGAGCTGCTGGCGGGCGCTGGCCAGGGGCCGCGGGTCATCCCAGTCGATCGTCCAGTAGACCGGAATCTCTCCCCACACCAGTATGCCCATCCGGTCGGCTTCCCGGACGATGGTCTCGTTGTGGGGGTAGTGGGCGAGACGCACGAAGTTGCCGCCCAGCTCCTTCACCCACCCGAGCTGGGTGCGCGCGTCCTCCAGGCTCCAGGCGCGACCGCCGCGGAACGGCGCCTCCTCGTGGGCGCACACGCCGCGCAGGAACAGCGGCTCGCCGTTCAGCAGGATCTCGGTCCCCTCGACCTCGATCGTGCGGAAGCCGATCGGCTCGGTGACGCGGTCGGTCTCGGCGGCCACTTCCACCTCGTAGAGCCTGGGATGCTCCGGGGACCAGAGCTCGAGGTCGGCGTCGAAGCGGATCTCCGCCCTGCCGTCGGGACCGCTCCGCACACGCTTCTCGACGTCCGCTTCGGGAATCCGGATCGTGATCTCCTGCTCTGGCCGGGGGCCGTCCAGCCTCACCCAGCCCGCGACGGTCCGGGTCGAGCCCGGCTCGAGCTGGAGGTGGTAGTCGCGCACGAAGGTCTCCGGCACGTCCAGCAGGCGCACCGGGCGCGTCAGGCCGCCGTAGTTCCACCAGTCGGTCATGACGGTGGGCACCGCCTCGCGGCGCCGGGTGTTGTCCACCATCACGACCACCGTGTTCGTGCCGACCCGCAGCAGCGGGGTGACGTCGAAGGAGAACGGTGTGAAGCCGCCCTCGTGGGAGCCGGCCAACTCGCCGTTGACGAACACGCTCGCCGAGTGGTTCGCCGCGCCGAAGTGCAGCAGGTAACGGCGACCCGGCTCGGGCTCGTGCTCGAGCTGGCGCCGGTACCAGAGCGGGCCCTCGTAGTAGAGGAGATCCGGCCGCTGCGTGTTCCAGTCACCCGGTACCTTCAACACCGGCGACGTGTCGAAGTCGTACTCGACCAGGTCGCTGCGATCCCGGGGACGCGCATCCCGGAAGTACCCGTCCCGGCGCGGCTGGGCCCGGTAGTCGACACCGCCGTGCCCGTAGGGGTCCACGATCGTCCGCCAGTCGCCGTTCAGGCTCACCTGGCGGCGTGCCGCCAGGTTCGCGACGGGAGGCGCCGGGTCTTCCGCGGCGGCGGGCCTCCCCGAGAGAGCGGCGGTCACGAGGGACAGGGCCAGCAGGCAGCGTCGCATTCGTCCTCCTATGCGCTGATCAGGCGGTCGCGATCATATCGTTCCACGCGGGCCGACGAGCGCGACCCTCCTAACCGTCCTGCTCCCCGAGGCGGTGCTTCCGGTAGGCGTGACGGAGCTGGTCGTAGCTCATCCCGAGCAGCTCGGCCGCCTTTCGCTGGTTTCCGCTGGCTTGCTCCAGCCCCTGTCGCAGCAGCGATCGCTCGAAGGCCGCCACCTTCTCCGAGAACGTCTTCCCCGGGCCGGAGGCAGCGAGCACGTCCCCGGGCAGCTCGTCG
>Ga0299906_10001335_pt1 | contig 21228 bp, 16 predicted proteins | sample RVTome_14_FD_200259 | JGI IMG/M metagenome (GOLD analysis project Ga0299906, IMG submission 200259) | Soil microbial communities from uranium-contaminated site in the Upper Colorado River Basin, Wyoming, United States - RVT145D125 (version 2) ...
GCCCGTCTTGTACCTCTCGCGGAGCTTGTTGCGCACGATGATCGCGGTCAGGTTCAGCAGCACCACGATGATCAGCAGGAAGATCGTGGTCGTATACACCATCGGCTTGGCCGCCTCGACGTTGGGGCTCTGGAAGCCGACGTCGTAGATGTGGAAGCCCAGGTGCATGAACTTGCGGTCCAGGTGCATGAACGGGAAGAATCCGTCGATCGGCAGCTCCGGGGCGAGCTTGACGACGCCGGTGAGCATCAGCGGCGCCACCTCGCCCGCGCCGCGCGCCATCGCGAGGATCAGGCCGGTGAGGATCCCCGGCGCGGCCGCGGGCAGCACCACGCGCAGGATGGTCTGGAACTTGGTGGCGCCCATCGCGAGCGAGGCCTCGCGCATCGAGCGGGGCACCGCCGCCAGCGCCTCTTCCGACGCCACGATCACCACCGGGACCGTGAGCAGGGCGAGGGTCAGCGAGGCCCACAGGATCCCGCCGGTGCCGAATGTGGGAGTGGGCAGGGCCTCGGGGAAGAACAGGCGGTCGATGCCGCCGCCGACGAAGTACACGAAGAAGCCCAGCCCGAAGACGCCGAACACGATCGACGGCACGCCGGCCAGGTTGTTGACGGCGATGCGCACCGTGCGCACCAGCGCGCCCTGCTTGGCGTACTCGCGCAGGTAGAGCGCGGCCAGCACGCCGAGCGGGACCACCACGATGCTCATCAGGATGACCATCATCACGGTGCCGAAGATGGCCGGGAAGATTCCGCCCTCGGTGTTCGACTCGCGGGGGTTGTCGGTCACGAACTCCCACAGGCGGCCGGAGTACACTCCGAGGCGGCCGAACCAGCCGAGCTCGTTTGCCGGATAGGCGCGGAAGATGTCGAGCGAGCGCAGGTCCTTCGTGGCGCCATCGGCGGTCCTGAAGCTCACGAAGGTGGTGCCCGCCTTCTCCATCAGGGCGGCCAGCTCGGCGGTCCTGGTCTGGAACAGGGCTTGCTGCTCGGCGGTCGTCTTCTCGACCGCTGCCCGCTCCTTCGACAGGTCGCGAGCGGGCTCATTGCGCGCGATCAGGTCCAGCCGGCGGCCCTCGAGCCGCGCCTTCTCGATGCGATAGTTGATCGCGCCGATCTCGTGCTTCTCGATCGTCTCGATCGCGTGACGGTCGCGCTCGGCCTTGTGGATCAGGCCGGCGAGCGCACCCTCGGCTGCCGCCGTGTCGGCGGCCAGCGTGCGGTCGCCTTTGTTCACAGCCACCGGCGTGCCGATCAGCGCCCCGTACTCGCGGCGCTCGATGAAGTAGGCGTCGCGCGGCGCCTCGCGCCTGGCGATCTCGTCCTCGTTCACCCACTTGAAGTCGAAGCCGAGGAGGTCGCGGTTCCCCACGCGCAGCAGGATGCGGTGCTTCTGCAGGTGGTCGGGCTGGCCGGGGTTGGGTATCGGCTCGCGGTTCGTGACTTCCCCGAGAAAGACGCTGCCGTCCTCGAGCGTCAGTTGCTCGAGGGACTTGGGCCAGAAGAAGCTCAGGCCGTTCGTCAGGATCACCACGATCAGCCCGGCGATCATCAGGATCGAGACGCCGAGCGCGCTGCCCGTGAACCAGATCATCGGCTCGCCGCGGCGGATGGACTTCACCAGGTTGGTCATGGCTAGATCGCCCGGTACCGCTCGCGCAGTCGCTGGCGCACGACCTCGGCGATGGTGTTGACGAAGAAGGTCATCAGGAACAGCACCAGGCCGGCCAGGAACAACGTGCGGTAGAGCGTGCCTCCGTAGGGAGCCTCGGGGATCTCCACCGCGATGTTGGCGGAGAGCGTCCGCATGCCGTTGAAGACCGACCAGTCGAGGACGGGGGTGTTCCCGGTGGCCATCAGCACGATCATGGTCTCCCCCACCGCCCGGCCGAAGCCGATCATGACCGCGGAGAAGATGCCGGGGCTGGCCGTGGGCAGCACGACGCGCGTCGCGGTCTGCCAGCGGCTCGCGCCGAGCGCGAGCGACGCCGCGGTCAGGTGCTGCGGCACGCTGGTGAAACTGTCCTCGGCGATCGTGAAGATGATCGGGATCACGGCGAAGCCCATCGCCAGGCCCACCACCAGGCTGTTGCGCTGGTCGTAGACGAGGTTCATGGTGCCGGTCAGCCACAGACGGAAGTCGCCCGAGAAGAGCGCCCCTTCGAACCAGGGGCCCAGCAGCGACGCGACGCCGGCTCCGGCGAGAAGCAGCGGCAGGATCACCGCCAGTTCCATCCCCGGCCGGAGGCGCTCCCGGAACGCCCTGGGCAGGAAGCCCCACACGAAGATGCCGAGCGTCCCGAACAAGGGCAGCAGGACGATCATCATCAGCACGGGCACGATCTCCCGCTCCACGCGGGACGCGAGCCACAGGCCGGCGATGAAGCCGACGACGACGCTCGGCAGCGCGGCCATGATCTCGACCGTGGGCTTCACCCGGGCCTTGATCGTCGGATGCATGAACTGCGAGGTGTAGAGCGCTCCCATGACGGCGATCGGGATGGCGAAGATCAAGGCGTAGAGCGTGCCCTTGATGGTGCCGAAGATCAGCGGAACCAGGCTGAACTTCGGCTCGAAGTCGTCGGTGCCGCCCGTCGACTGCCAGACGTACTCCGGCTGGCTGTAACCCTCGTACCAGACCTTGCCGAAGAGAGCGCGGAACGACGAGTCGGGGTGGGGGGCGCTGATCTCGTAGCGCGCGAGCCGGCCGTCGCTCTGCTTGACGATGATGCCGTCCATCTTGGGCGTGAGCAGGACGGCGGCGACCGGCTGACCCGTCGCGGGAAACGAGATCACGGACCGCTCGGAGGTCATGTGCCGCATGACGAGCGAGCCGTCGTTTCCCGAGGTCACGAAGCTCTTGTCGCGAGTGGACGCGCCGATCGCGGCGATTCGCGCGCCTTGCCCCGGGTAGCTGTGGGCTTTGACGAAGTGCAGGTCGGGGTCGTCTTCCTTCTCCCGGACCCGGAACCAGCCCGAGAGGTTGCCCCGGGCGTCGCCCACGATCAGAGTGATGTTGCCGAGCACGTACTCGAGTGCCGTGACCTCTTCCTCGGAGACGTGGGCGACCTCGGTGAGGCGGACCTCCGGGAGGAGCTCCCAGTGGTAGAGGTTGCCCTTCTCGGTGGCCGCGACCGCGGTGTCGCTGCGGCCGATGCGGACGCGGGTCACTCTTTCCCCGTTGCGGGTCTTGAGCTCGGCGCGGTGCTCGGCTCCTTCGTCGTCCGTCCGCCAGACCAGCACGCTGTCGGTCGCCGGCACGGCCAGCAGCGTCTTGCGTGCGTCCGTCTCCTCGTAGGCCACCTCGCGGATCTGCCGGCCCTGCGGGTCGATCGCCACATAGCCGCGATCCCGCACGCTCAGGTCGAGGTCGACGAGCTTCTGGTCCTCGTACCTGGGCGTGAAGCGAACCTGCTGCAGCGACACGTGGCCGTCCTCGGTGCCGAGGGCGACGAAGTCTCCGACGAGGCTGCGCGACGCGCTCACGACCTTCGACTGACCCACCGAGGTGGGCGGCAGCTGGCGCGAGAAGCGGCCGTCGATCGTCCAGAACGCCGTGCGGCCGTCCGAGAGCACTTCGTAGAAATAGCGCTGGTACTCGTCGGTCCCCATGACCAGGGGCTTGCCGGGCTCGCTCAGGACGATCGCGGCGGGAGCGGCGGCCTGCGTCCTGACCGTGACCGGCCCGGAAGGCGGCGCCGGGCTGGGGGCGGGAACGTACTCGAGCGGTGGTACGGCGGCGAGTGCCACGGTGCCCTTCGCCGAGCCGCTCGCGGGGCGGAACAGCGGCAGCGACTCGCCGAAGATGAAGACGAAGATGAAGAGAACGGCGACGATGATGAACAGGCCGCCGAAGGTGATGAAGCCGACGGCGAAGCGGTCGATCAGCTTCACGCGCCGCAGACGGCTGGCCTGCGCCAGGACGCGCTGTCGGATGTCGATCGTCGGGGCGGGCGGCAGAGCGGCGTCGGCCATCAGTGACTCGCGGGTGGATAGCGCTCACGGGCGTGGGGGCGGCGGTTCGCCCCCACGCTCACGTGGGTGGGCTACTCCAGCTTGGCGAGCTCCTGCTTCGCGATCTCCGCAGGCAGCGGCAGGTAGCCGTCCTTGACGACGACCTCCTGGCCCTCCTTCGAGAACATGAGCTTGCAGAACTCCTTGACCAGGGGGTCGAGCGGTTTGCCCGGCGCCTTGTTGATGTAGATGTAAAGGAAGCGGTTGAGCGGGTACTTGCCCGATTTGACGTCGTCGTAGCTGCCGGACGAGAACGGGTCGCCGTCCTTGTCGGCGAGGGCGACGGCCTTGACGCCCGACGTCTTGTAGCCGATGCCCGAATAGCCCATCCCGAAGCGGTCCTCGGTCACGCCCTGGACCACCGAAGCCGAGCCGGGCTGCTCCTTCACGGCGTCCTTGTAGTCGCCGTTGCCGAGCGTGTGCTCCTTGAAGAAGCCGTACGTGCCCGAAGCCGAGTTGCGGCCGTAGAGACTGATCGGCCGGTTCGCCCAGTCACCGGTGAGACCGAGCTGGCCCCAGGTGGTGACGTTCTGCTTGTAGGAGCGGCGGCGGGACTTCGAGAAGGCGGCATCCACCTGCGCGAGCGTGAGCTTCTCGATGGGATTGTCCTTGTTGACGTAGACCGCGAGCGCGTCGTAGGACGTGCGCAACTGCGTCGGCTTGTAGCCGTACTTCGCCTCGAACTGGTCGATTTCGGAGGCCTTCATCGCACGGGACATCGGGCCGAATTGAGACGTGCCGGCGATGAGCGCCGCGGGGGCCGTGGAGCTGCCCTTGCCCTCCACCTGGACCTTCACGTTCGGGTACATCTTGATGAACGCCTCGGACCATAGCGTCATCAGGTTGTTCATCGTGTCGGAGCCGACGCTGTTGATGGCGCCGGAGACTCCCGACGTCTTCTGGTACGCGCTGAGCGCGGAATCGACCTGGATCTGCTGGGCGAGTGCGGGGGCCGCGAGGGCCGCCAGCGCCGCCACCGTCACGAGACGCTTCATGAGACGTTCCTCCAATTTCCTCTTCGACTGAAGACTAGACAACCTGCGTAAACACGCTGTATCTCGGGTGTTAACTCCGCGTTAACAGTCGGTCGGTGGGGTGCTTCTTGCCCACAGGCCACGGGCTGCGCGCGAAGGCGGATTCACTCCCCCGTAGCGCTCGGGGTATCGAAAGTGCCGGTGGCCGGTCGCCTTTGTCGAGCGCACTTTCGATACTCCGAAGGGGGTTCAAGGGGGGCCGGCGCAGGCCCCCCTTGCTCACTAAAAGACGAGCTGCGTCTGGATCCGCAGCTCGTTGTTCTTGCGGTCCCCGCTCGAGGTCTCGGTCTTCACCTGTCCGAAGTCGGCCTGGACCTTGAACGCGTGCTTCGCGTAGAACCAGTTGATGCCGCCGCGGAACTCGGTGATCTTGTTGTTCGAGGCATCCTTGTTCGGGTTGTTCTCGCCGTAGCGCGCGGCGATTTCCCACTTGTCGGGCTTCAGGAAGTAGCCCGCCTGGACGAACCAGCCTTCGCGGTCGAAGCTCGGATTCGTGGTTTGCGGCTCGACCTCACCCCAGGCGAACATCCCGGTCGCGGAGAAGCCCCGGTACTTGAACATCGCGTCCACTTCGTAGAGGGTCGTCTTGAGGTTCGTCTTGAGGTCGGTGGCGACGTTGGCGAGGTCGTTCTGCTCAACGGCCGCGCTCACCGTGAAGATCGGTTTCCCCAGGGCTCTCGTCTCGAAATCGGACTCCGACTGGTGGGCGCCTGAGTAGGTCCCGAGCGGCACGGCGCCGTTCGGCTGGAACGTCACGCGCGCGTTGTACTGGAACTTGTTGTTGTCGTTTGCGGACCGGGTCAGGCCGTTGCCGTTGAAGAGCCCGGCGCGGTACTCGAACTTGTTGGCGCCGAGCACACCCCAGACCGAGACGCCGGTGTCGCGGCCACGGAAAAAGGTGTTCGACACGAGGGCGCGGTCCACCAGCTGCTGGCTGCCCGAGGACGTCAGCTCCTGCAGCCCGAACGGGACCTTGTACTGGCCGAGCTTCACCATGAACTTCTTCTTGCCCTTGGTCACGTCCCAGTTGAGGTTCGCATCCTCGAGATAGTTGGCCAGGTTCGAACTCGAGATCCCGGGCCAGTTGGTCTGGACCTCGTAGGTCAAGTAGGGCTTGTAGAACCAACCTTCGAACTTCAGCTTGGCGCGGCGGATGCGGAAGCTGCCCTTGCTGTCGCCGGCGTTCTCGGTGCCCGCCAGCTTGATCGTGTCATCCGGGAACTCGTGGCTGTAGCGGATCTGGACGCGGTTCGAGAGCTCCAGGTAGAAGTTGCTCCCGATCGTGATGCGCGTCTTGCCGTCGCGCCAGACGATGTTGAGCGTGGGCGGCTTCGGCCGCGGCACCTCGGCGGTCAGGTTGTACTTGAACAGGAACAACTCGAGCGCCGTCTCGTTGTCGGCGAAGACGCTCTCGCCGTTCGGCCCGATTCCGATCCGCGTGATGCCGACGCCCGTCTCGCCGGACTGCTCGAAGGCTGCGGCGGCAGCCTGGTTGTTGAACACGTAGAAGCGGCCGTCCTTCTTGAACTCACGGTAGAACACGCTCGTGATGGTGTTGGCGGTGTACGCCACCTGCGCCTGCACGGCGCCAGCGCCGAGGGCGAAGATGGCCGCCACGGCGAGTGCTGTGCGGCACAGTGCCTTGAGACTCATCGAAGGTCCTCCTTGGGTTTTGTCCGCGGCGACGAATCTGCGAACCGGAGTATCACGCTATGTGGGGGTCGTGACGCTGGCGTGACGCTCGCGTGAACGCCGCGTTAACCTCTTCCGGACGCACTTGGCGCGCGCCGGGCGCCAACTGTCGGGCAGCCCTCGACTTTGGCAGGGCCGGGCCGCCCGGGAGGATGTCACGTCCCTTATCGATTCGCGTCACCTCGCGGTCACGAGACTTGGCTAGCTTCCCGATATGCCCATGAACCGGATGCGACCCATGCGCTTCCTGGCGGCGCGCCGAGCCGCCAGGCGGCGCCACCGCGACTCGGCGCCGCCCGATACCCGGGCGCGGCAACCCGGACCGCTGCCGCCGCTCGTCTCACCCGACGACGACCGCGAGTTCCTGGATCCGCGGCGGGCGCCAGTCCGGATCATTCACGAGGCCGCGCGATCCTCCGAGTGAATGATCCGTTCTGGAGCCATCGAAAGGCGTTCGAGACATCTCGGGCAGTAGCGCCGCAGCGACGGAGTGATGGCGGTTCTGGCGCGCTAAGCGCATGGGGTTGAGCCGCAACGAAATCGGACTCCTATTCACGAGGAAGGTCAGTCGGACTTCAGTAGACGCTCGGCCGCCCACCGCTCAGGGGTATAGTCTCGGCGTGTCGGACGCCCCCGCGCACGGCGATCTTGAGGCGCGTCTCGAGCGCGGACTGAAGACGGTCGGCCTCCTGGCCGGACCCGCCCTCGCGACTCTCGTCTATCTCTGGAACCCGGGGGCCCACCCGCCGGAAGCGCGTCGCTTGCTCGCGGTCCTGGCGCTCGCGATCTCGTGGTGGATCACGGAGGCGATCCCGCTGCCGGCGACGGCGCTCGTGGCGGCGGCGCTGTCGATCGTGACGGGGGTCGCTCCGGCCCGGCAGGTGCTGGCGCCGTTCGCCGACCCGGTGATCTTCCTGTTCCTCGGCTCGTTCCTGCTCGCGGAGGCCCTGAGTCGCTACGGTCTCGACGTGCGGCTTGCGTCACGGCTGCTGAGCCTGCCGCTCTTCGCGCGGACAGGCGCGGGGCGGATGGCGGCCTTCGGAGCGGCCTCGGCCGCGATCTCCACGGTGCTCTCGAACACCGCGACGGCGGCGCTCATGACACCGATCGCCCTGGGTGCGCTCGGCGAGCGCAAGCCCGGCCCGCCGACGCGCGCGGAGTCCGGCGTACTGCTGATGATCGCCTACGGCGCGTCGATCGGCGGAATGGCCACGATCATCGGCACGCCGCCCAACCTGCTGGTCGCGGGCTTCCTCGAGCGCCTGGCCGGGGTGCGGGTGAGCTTCGCGGACTGGCTGTTGTTCGGAGCCCCGGTCGCGGCGGCGCTGTTGGTCGTCTCGCTCGGGCTGACGCGTCTGACACTCGGACGCGGCCTCGGGCGAGACGCGCTTTCGGAGGGGGCGGCGCGGGTCGTGGTCGCGGGGGACGACGAATCGCCGCAGGAGACGCGCGCCGGCGCGCGCTTCACGATCCTCGCGTTCTCGCTGGCTTTCGGGCTGTGGCTCGCGCCCTCGCTCGCCCAGGGGGTGCTCGGCCGCGAGCACCCGCTTGCCGTCGCGCTCGGCCGGCATCTCCCGGAGGCCGGCGTGGCGCTGCTCGCGGCGGGCTTGCTGTTCATAGCACCGCTGTCCTGGCGCAAGCGCCGCTTCGCGCTCACCTGGGCGGACGGGCAGCGCGTGAACTGGGGTGTGCTGCTGCTGTTCGGGGGCGGGCTCTCGCTCGGCACTCTCGGCGAATCGACCGGGATCGCAAAGTGGGTGGGCGAGGGCGTCGTGAGCGCCGGCCTCGCGACGAGTCCCGAGGGCTTCATGCTGGTGTCGGTCGTGGGCGCGATCGTCGTCAGCGAGTTCGCGTCGAATACCGCCGCGGCGACGCTGCTGGTGCCGATCGTGATCGCCGCGGCCAGGCAGGCCGGCTTCGATCCGGTCCCGCCCGCGCTCGCCGCAGGGCTCGCCGCGACCGGCGGCTTCGTGTTCCCCGTCTCGACGCCGCCCAACGCGATCGTGTTCGGCACCGGCCGCGTGCCGCTCACGCGGATGATCCGGGCCGGCGCGCTCCTCGACGTGGCGTGCATCGTCGTCGTGTGGACGGGGGTGCTGCTGCTGCGGCCCCTCCTGCCGCGCGCCGGCTAGAGCCGCAGCCGCGCGTGGCGTTGATCGAGGCCAGATCGCGGCCGGCGGCTAGACGCTGATGCCCCAGATGCCCTTGGCCAGCAGGCCGATCGAGTAGGTCACCACCACCGCCATTCCCGTGATGATCAGGTTCATCACGACCCGCCGACGGACGTCCATCCCGGAAAGGAAGGCGACGATCGTGGACACCACGACGATCGTCAGGCTCGCCGCGAGGACGGTGGGAAGCATGCCGGTGGCCCCGAAGAGCACCGGCAGCAGCGGGACCAGCGCTCCGGCGATGTAGCCGATGCCCACGACGAGCGCCGAGACCAGCGGGCGCTCGGGCAGCCGCCCGCTTTCGGCCGTGCCCAGGAAGCGTTTTCGCTCCGCCTCGGTCTCCCGCACCTCCGCCTCCGAGCTGGTGGCCACGTAAGCGCCGGCCGCCATCGACGAGGCGCCGGCGATGGCGACCGTAACCCCTCCGGCGAGCACGGCCTCCGGGCTCCCGAAGGCGGCGAAGAAGCCGCTGACCGCGCCGAGGATCTCGACCAGGCCGTCGTTGAGCCCGAGGAACACGTTGCGAACCCTGTCCGGATTCATGCGGTGCTCGGCCTCGCCGGTGACGACGAGGTCCTCGTGCCGGAACTCGTCGTCGAGGATGCCGCGCAGGGCGATCCCGAAGCGGCCGTCCTTGTAGCGGTCCCACACGCGCAGGTACTTGCGGACGCCGTGGACCTCGATCGCTTCGAGCACGGCGTGGATGGCACCGGAGCCGACGAATCGACACGCTGCGATCAGGGCGACGAGCTTCAGCCGACGCCCCAAGTCGAGGGTGGTGAGGCCCCCGAGGCCGAAGAAGTCCTGCCAGAAGGCGACGTGCCGCGTCTCGACGGCGATCAGCTCGTCGAGGACGCCGCGGAGCTCGCCGCGCGCCATCTCCCGCAGGGCCTGGTAGAGCGCGAGGTCGAAGATCTCGTCCAGGACCAGCTGTCGCGCCAGGCTGTCCGTGGGGGCGCTCGCGGGCATTCGATGGGCCGGCTAGCGCCCGAGGCGGCTCAGGCGACTGGCTTGCCGGCCGCGCGCAGCGCGTCGACCAGGCGGCCGCGGGCTTGTGCCGCGTGCTGGGCTCCCGAGGGCTGCGGCGCCAGCGCATCGACCTTCCAGCGCAGGCTGTCTTCCTCGAAGCGGAGGCTCACGTCCAGGGGATCCTCGAGGTCACCCAGCTCGTAGCGGATGATCTTCTCCCACTGGGCCCGCTTGCGCTCTTCCGGGACGACGGGCGGCTGCCATTCGATCTTCACGGCCATGGAGCACCTCGGGGCGTCTTCAGCCTAGGTCAAGTCCGGGCCGCGTGTCCATGCCCAAGGCGGTTCATTCCCGGCTGTCGCGTGGCTGCACGCGCTCCTGGCGCGACGATGCGGCTCTAGCGCAGCAGCACGAGGAAGACCGCGATCCCGATCAGGATTCCGCCGAGCGCGCCGGCGAGCACGTCGGAGAGCCAGTGCAGGCCGAGCACCACGCGCGAGGCGGCGACGCTCGCGGCGACCGCGAGCACGGGGAATGCCAAAGGCGGAAAGGCCAGCGCAATGACGCTGCCGATCGCGAATGAGTTGAGCGCGTGGCCGGAGGGAAAGGAGAAGCGGTCGCACGGGATCCAGGCGAGCGGGCCTATCTCGAAGCTGCGTGGGCGCGCCGTCTCGCACGGCCGCGCGCGCCGCACGCGCCCCTTCACGCACACGAGCAGGGCGTTGGCGATCACGGCGGCCACCGTTCCAGCCGCGAGCACCTCGAGGCCGCGGCTGCCGCAGGCGGCGAGCACGGCTGCCGTCACGAGCCACAGCCAGCCGTCGCCGAGCCTCGTGGCGGCGAGCATCCACACCCGCACCCAGCCCGGCGGCTGCCAGCCGAGCACCCGGTCCAGCAGCCGATCGTCGGAGGCGAGCAGATAGGCGACGACGCTCATGCGGCCTCGCCGAACGAGACGCGGATGGGTGCGCGCCCGGCGCGTGGCCGCGGCCTGGCGCAGGCGGCCTGGAAGGCACGAAACTGACACGCGCCGAAGCGCAGCTCCCGCGCGTACACGGCCAGCGTGAAGAGCGGGACCAGCGGCAAGAGCGGTGCGAGCGCCGCGCAGAGCGCGACGCGGAACGGCGCCGCGCGACCCGCGAACAGGTCGCGGCCGGCGTCGGCGTAGCCCGCCGCCAGGATGCGCGAGACCTCGCTCGTGAGACGGGCGTAGCTGCCGGAGCGTCCGCACGGGACGCTCAGGCCGACCCGCAGGCCCGCGAGGAAGTCCTCGCGGCTCCGCGCGCCGGGCACCGTGGTGAAGGCGCGGGCCACGTGGGCGAGCGAGTGCGCGTCGCTGCCCCCGACGGGCGCCATGCCCGACGCACGACCCACGAGGCGAGCCCGCTCGTTGTGGCTCTCCGGCATGGCGCCGTTCAGCGCCTCGATCAGCGGCAGGCGGCCGAGCGGCAGGCGCAGGTCGGCGACGTGGCGGTCGCCCGTGAGCGCGGAGAAGAGGTGGTTGACGGCGGCGGGGATCTGCTGCTCGGCCAGGAATGCGAAGAGCGACTCGGGGTCACGGCGGCGCGCCTGGAGCCGTTGGTGCTGCCGCTCGTCGATGCCGTAGGCGTTGAGGTGGAGCGTCCGCCCTTCGTCTAGCTGAAGCGTGAGCTCCTCGGAGACGAACGTGTCGCGCAGGTGTGCGAGCCTCAGCCCACCCTCGATCGTGTCGTGGTCCGTCAGCGTCACGAGGTCCATCCCGCGCCGGCGCGCGCGCTCGTAGACGGCGTGCGGGTCGGAGTAGCACTCGCGCCCGACGTGGTCTAGCACGGGGACGTCGGTACGGCCCGAATACCAGGAGTGGACGTGCAGGTCAGAGCGCATCAGCCCCGACTCCTCGCGTTCATGGCTTCCTCCGGTCGCGGATCCGGCATTCCACGCCACGCTCATTCGACTCTCGTGGAGTGGCGGCTGTGTGACACACCGGAAAACTCGGCGTGACCCCGCGATGACCGAGGCTTCACGCCAAGGTCACGCGGCGGCCTGGCGATCGTCACGCGGCCGCCGCCTCCGGCCGCAGCCGCCGATCACGGTCAAGGGTAGTAAGATCCCGGCCCCTGCCAGGGAGACCGCCGCCCATGCAACATGCCGCTCGAGTCACGATCCTGCTGCTGATGGCGGCGACGCTTTCGCCGCTCGCTGCCGCCCAGGACGCGCACTACTGGACCTACGGCTACGGCCCGATCGGCCAGCTCACCGAGGGCACGCTGGTCGGGGGCGTGGGCGACCTGTCGGCGGTCTTCTACAACCCGGGCGCGCTCGCCCTGCTGGAGAAGCCTCGCTTCGTGGTGGGCCTCACCTCGGTTGAGCTCGCCAACATCGACGTGCCCGGGGCGGCGGGCGAGGGCCTGAACGTCGACCAGCTCGTCTTCGACATCGTGCCCTCGCTGCTCGCGGGACACATCGGCGGCCACGACGGCGCCGACCACTTCGCCTTCGCCTTCCTGTCCCGCCACGACTCCGACTGGGACCTCGGCTACAGCGACGTGCGCGTCTCGGGGGCAGAGCCCGACGCCCGCGCTGGTTTCGGACGCGTGCGCCAGCGCCTGGTCGAGTACTGGGTCGGGGGAACCTGGTCGCACCGGTTTTCCGACCGCCTCTCGGTCGGGGTTTCGCCGTTCGTGGCCTATCGCGCCCAGAGGAGCCGGCGGTCGCTGTCGCTCGAGGAGATCTCGGGCGGCGCCTCGGGGGCCGCGTTCGTCGGGAGCGAGTACGAGTACAACCACTCGCGCCTGCTCGCCAAAGCCGGCCTTGCCTGGCGGCCGGGATCCTGGCAGCTCGGGGTGACCCTGACGGCGCCGGGCTTCCACCTCCTGAGCCAGGGCAAGGCCGTTTTCAACGCCTCGCTGACGGGAGACGTGGCGAGCCCGTTGCTCTCGGCCAGCACCCAGAAGGGCCTCGACGCCACGTACCATTCGCCTTGGTCGGTGGCGGGAGGCGCATCCTGGCGCCGCGGCGGCACCGCCATCCACACCACGGCCGAGTGGTTCTCCGCGGTGGCCGCCTACGACATCCTGCAGCCCGAGCCGGCGGTGGTCGCCGGCAGCGCGGAGACGATACCGCTCGTTTACCGGGGCGAAGCGGACGGCGCCGCGTGCTACGGCCTCGGGCTCGAGCAGCGCGTCGGCAGCCGGCTGGTGCTCTTCGGCGGCGCGGCGCACAACGAGTCCGCCTACGTCCCTGAGCGCGACAGCTTCGCCGCGTGGGACCTGACCGACCTCACCTCTGGCTTCACCTTCGAGACCGGCCACGCCACGCTCGCCTTCGGCCTGGGCTACGCCTGGGGCACGAACCGGATCCCCCAGGCGATCGTTCCGCCGGAGCAGACCGAGCCGGCCGTCCTGCGCGAGGCGCACTTCAGCCGCTGGACGATCTCGTTCGGCGCGAGCTTTCATTAGGGGGGGCGCTGCGTCGCGCCCCCCCTCTCACCCCCCCTTCAGGGCATCGAAAGTGCGTTCGTGACCGGATTCGTGTTCCAGGCGCTTTCGATACCCTGATCGCTCCGCCCGAGTGAATCGGGCTTCGCTCCCAGCCCGTTGCATTCCGATGGACGCTGCGCCGCGTCTGCTATCCTGCGACCCCGTGGTGCTGCTCTTCACCATCGACGCGGGCGGCGGGCATCGCGCGGCGGCGCGGGCGCTCGTGGCCGCGGCGGAGGAGACGGGGGCGCCGTTCCGCTTCCGGGTCGAGAGCTTCCAGGAGATCCTGCTGCCGCTCGACGTGCTGCGGCGCACGACCGGGCTTTCGCTCGAGGCCGCCTACAACCTGATCCTCAAGCACCGCGCCAGCGCCCTGATGGTGCCGCTGCTGCGCTTGATGCACGCCGGCATCCGGGTGCGGCGGCGGGCGCTCGTGCGCACGCTCGCGACCTGGCTCCGCGCGCAAGCGCGCCCCGAGGCGGTCGTCTCGGTGTTTCCCAACTTCAACGGCGTGCTGCGCGACGCTGTGCGCGAGGCGATCCCGGGCGTGCCGCTCGTCGTGGTGCTCACCGACCTCGCCGACTTCCCGAAGCACTTCTGGATCGAGCCGGGCCTCGACCGGGTGGTCGTGGGCTCACAGGAGGCGGCGGAGCAGGCGCTCGGGCTCGGGATCCCGGCGGAGCGCGTGTCGCAGGTCTCGGGCATGATCCTGCACCCGCGTTTCTACCGCGCGGGCGGGCCCGAGGTCCGCGAGCGCGTGCGCGCGGAGCTCGGGATCGGGCCACTGGAGTTCACGGTCGCGTTGCTCTTCGGCGGCAAGGGTTCGCCCGAGATCGCGCCGCTCGCCGAAGCGTTGCTGCGCGAGGATCCCGCTCTGCGCGTGATCGCGGTGTGCGGCGACAACCCCCCCCTCTTCGAGCGCCTGGCTCCCCTGGACAAGCGGCACGCGGGCCGGCTCACCCGCTTCGGCTTCACGGACCGAGTCGCCGAGCTTCTGGCCGCGAGCGACCTGCTGGTCACGAAGCCGGGACCCGGGTCTCTGGCCGAGGCGTTTCACCAGCGCGTGCCCGTGGTCGTCACGCGCAACATCCACACGATCCCCCAGGAGCGCTTCAATACCGAGCTCGTCGCGCGACGCGGCGTCGGCGTCGTGGTCTCGAGCTGGCGCGAGATCCCCGCGGCCGTACGGCACCTCGCGCGCGAGCCGGAGCGGCTGCGCGCGATGCGAGCGAGCCTCGCCGCACTGCCGCCGAACCGCGCCGTCTACGAGGTGCTCGACATCGTGGCGGCCGCCGCCGCGACGCCATCATCACGACACTGACTGCCTGTCGGTGGTATGATGAGCGTGCGTAATGGCTACAGCCAAGCTGCTCTATCGACGCCTGGACGCGCTCTTCGGCTCGCTGAAGACCCGCCGCTCGCAGTCGAAGCTCGTCGAGACGTTCCTGGAGGAGGCGCTCGCCAGCCTCAAGGACGACCTGCGCCTGCGTGGAGGGATCGTCTACGTCGAGCGCCGGGACAACTTCGCGCTGCTGAAGGCGACGGGCGACGCCGGCGCGCCCGTGGCGGAGACGCTCGACCCGGCGCTCACGCCGCTCAGCGAGCTGGCGCGCCACCGCGTCTACATCTTCAGCGCGCCGGACGCCGAGGGCTCGCCGCAGCGGCTGGGCCTGCTGCCGCGTCATGCCGTCGCGGGCCTGATCGTCGGCCAGCGGCCCCAGCGCTACGCGATCCTGTTCGTGCTCGCCGACGGCTGGCAGCTCGAGGAAGTCGACTTCGCGCTCAACACGATCCGGGCCTCGCTCGACGCGCGCCTCGTGGACCAGCGCGTGCGCGGCTCGTTCCGGGAAGCGGCCGAGATCCAGCAGAGCCTGCTGGTCGAGGAGCCGCCTGAGTTCCCGGGCTACGAGCTCGCAGCGCGCTCGGTGCCCGCGGACGAGGTGGGCGGCGACTTCTACGACTTCTACGACCTCGGCGAGGGGACGCTCGGCCTCGCCATCGGCGACGCGAGCGGCCACGGCCTGCCCGCGGCGCTGCTCGTGCGCGACGTGGTGACGGGGCTCCGGATGGGGATCGAGAAGGAGCTCAAGGTCGCCCACGTCTTCGAGAAGCTCAACCGCGTGATCCACCGCTCGCGGCTCTCCAGCCGCTTCGTGAGCGTCTTCTACGCCGAGCTCGAGCGGGATGGGAACCTGGTGTACGTCAACGCCGGCCACCAGCCGCCGATCCTGTTCTTCCGCGACGAGACCCCGGGCAAGGTCTCCTTTGTCGAGCTCACGAACGGCGGCACCGTGATCGGGCCGCTGCCGGAGGCGCGCTTTCGGCGCGGTTTCGCACGGCTGCACCCGGGCGAGGTGCTGCTGCTGCTCACCGACGGCATCCTCGAGCGACGGGACCGCAAGAGCGAGTTCTTCGGCGACGAGCGCGTCCGCGGCCTGGTGCGCCAGCATCAGGCGCAGCCGGCGGCCGTGATCCTGGAGCGGCTCTTCGAAGCGGCGCTCGCCTGGGGCGACGGCCGACCCTGGGAAGACGACGCTACGATCGTCGTGGTGAAACGGGGCGAGCCGTCGTAGGGGTCAGGGCGTCTCGCGTAGCAGCTCCGCGACGCGGGCCTCGATGCTCGCGACGCTGGTGAGCCCCTCGCGGCGGAAGCGCAGGAGCGCGCTGCCGCCCTTGCCGGGCTTGCGCGCGTCGAGGATCAGCTTGGTCGGGAAGGCGGCGAGCTCGAGCGGCTCGACGAGCGCGTCTCCGCAATAGACGGGAAAGCTCACGGGCGAGCCCTTCAGGAACGCCTCGACCTCGGCGCGCTTCTCTCCGACGTTGAAGCTCAGCAGGACCACGTCCTTGCTCCCGGCGAGCCGCTGGTGGTAAGCGGCGAGCTCGGGCAGCTCCTTGACGCAGGGCTTGCACCAGGTCGCCCAGAAGTCGACCACGGCGATCTTGCCGCCGAGATCGGCGAGGCTCAGGGCCTGGCCGTCGAGATCCTTCACCACGAAAGGCTTGACCGGGACGCGGACGGCCTCCCAGTCGTCGACGAGGCGGGGCGTGTCCGCGGCGGACGAAAGCGCGGCAACCAGCAGCAGCAGCGACGGCATTCCCTTGCGCAACGGGTCCTCCGTCTCCGAGGCTACCAGAACCGACGGTTGGAGTGTCCCCCGGGGGCGTCTTGGCCTTATCCTCCCTCGAGGGATCCTCCCGAGGACCGCTTCGCGAAAGGAGGTGCCACGTGGAAGAGGACACCGGCCGGAGCAGCGCCACGAGGACCGAGCGGGACAGCTTCGGCCCGATCGAGGTCGACGCGCGGCGCCTGTGGGGAGCGCAGACCGAGCGCTCGCGCACGCATTTCCGCATCTCGGGCGAGCGCATGCCCCGGCCGCTCGTGCGTGCCCTGGTCCAGGTCAAGAAGGCGGCGGCGCTCGTCCACGTCGAGCTCGGTCTCCTCGACGCTTCGAAAGGGCGCGCCATCGTGGCCGCGGCGGACGAAGTGCTGGCGGGTCGCTGGGACGACGAGTTCCCGCTGGTGGTGTGGCAGACGGGCAGCGGCACGCAGACGCACATGAACGTGAACGAGGTGCTGGCGAACCGCGCGAGCGAGCTCCTCGGCGGCGAGCGCGGCGAGCGGCGGCTCGTCCACCCGAACGACGACGTCAACCGCGGCCAGTCCACGAACGACTGCTTCCCCACCGCGATCCACGTGGCGGCGAGCGAAGCATTCCGCCGTGAAGTGATCCCGGCGCTTCTGGCACTCCGCGACACGCTGCTGCAGCGGGCCGCGGCCTGCGACGACATCGTGAAGATCGGCCGCACCCACCTGATGGACGCGACGCCGCTGACGCTCGGCCAGGAGATCTCGGGCTGGGCGCGGCAGATCGAGAACGGCATCGTCCGCCTCGAGCAGGCGCTCGCCGGCCTGCTGGAGCTCGCGCTCGGCGGGACCGCCGTGGGGACCGGCTTGAACGCGCACCCCGAGCTCGGCCGGCGCGCGGCCGCCAAGCTCGCCGAGCTCCTCGGCCTGGCGTTCGTGAGCGCGCCCAACAAGTTCGAAGCGCTCGGGGGGAAGGACGCGCTCGTCCACGCGCACGGCGCGCTGCGGAGCGTGGCGGTGTCGCTGTTCAAGATCGCGAGCGACGTGCGGCTGCTCGCCTCGGGCCCGCGCTCGGGGATCGGCGAGATCGCGATTCCCGAGAACGAGCCCGGCAGCTCGATCATGCCCGGCAAGGTCAATCCCACCCAGGTCGAGGCGCTCACCATGGCGGCCGCGCAGGTGATGGGCAACGACGTCGCCGTGGGCATCGCCGGGATGTCGGGCCAACTCGAGCTCAACGTGTTCATGCCGCTCCTGGCGCACGACCTGCTGCAGAGCTGCCGCCTGATCGCGGACGGCTGCGCGAGCTTTCGCGAGCACTGCGCCGCAGGGATCGAGCCGCGGCGCGACCGCATCGGCCTGAACCTGGAGCGCTCGCTGATGCTCGTGACGGCGCTCAACCCGCACATCGGCTACGACGCCGCGGCCCGCATCGCGAAAACGGCCCACGCCACCGGCAAGACCCTGCGCGAGACCGCGATCGAGCTCGGCCTGGTCACGCCACAGCAGTACGACGAGTGGGTGCGTCCCGAGAAGATGGTGGGTCGATGACAGCTGCAGCAGCAGGCAACTGGCTGCGAGCGAAGCGGGATTCACTCCCGCGTAGCGAGCGGGGGGTCAGGGGGGTGCGACGCAGCACCCCCCTGAACAGGAACGACGAGTGGGTGCGTCCCGAGAAGATGGTGGGTCGATGAGGGTGAGCAGCCTCCTCGCCGCCTGCCTGAGCGCAGTGTCGGCCGCCGCCGAGCCCGCCGAGATCCGCGCCCGGTTCATCGGCAACATGGCGCTCCAGCTCACGGACGGGCGGGTCACGCTGCGGACCGACTTCCCGTACGAGTCCGGCTACTCCGGGTACATGACGTGGACCGACGCGCTCGTGCCGCCCGCGGCGGGCGAGGCGCTCTGCCTGATCACGCACTCGCATCGCGACCACTTCCTCGCGGCGTTGGCGGCGCGCTTCTGCCAGAAGCTCGTCGGCCCGGCGGACGTGACGGCCGCGCTCCCCGACCGCGCGCTTCCGATGGGTCGGACTGTCTCGTTCGGACCCATCGTCATCACCCCGCTCGCCACACCGCACGCCCGCCTCGGGCACTACTCCTACCGCGTCGAGTGGAGCGGGCTGCGCTTCTACTTTACGGGGGACACCGAGGACCCTGCCGAGCTCCTGCGCCAGCGCGGCCTCGACGCCGCCTTCGTGAGCCCCTGGCTGCTCGGCGCCGCGGCGAAGGGCGGCCGGCGCATCGACGCGCGACGCATCGTGGTGTATCACCACGCGAAGGACGAGGCCGTCCCCGAGATCCAGGGCCGCGAGCTGCCGCGCCAGGGCGACGAGCTCGTGTTCCGGAGGGAGTGAGCTGAATGAGCGTGCTGAAGAAGCCAAAGCCCGGGTCCGCGGAGGCCGCGCTCCGATCGCACGCGCTCTCCTACCCCGAGGCGCACGAGGACTTCCCCTGGGGCGAGCGGGTGGTCAAGGTCCGGGGCAAGGTGTTCCTGTTCCTGGGAAGGCCGGAGGACGGGCTGTCACTGAGCGTCAAGCTGCCGGGCTCGGCCAGCCTGGCGCTCGGCCTGCCGTTCGCCTCGCCCACCGGCTACGGCCTGGGCAAGAGCGGCTGGGTCACGGCCCGCTTCGGCCCGCGCGAGAGGCCGCCGGTGGAGCTGCTCCAGCAGTGGATCGACGAGAGCTACCGCGCCGTCGCGCCCAGGAAGCTGGCGGCCGGGCTAGAGGTGAAGAGACCGGCCCCAAGGCGCGCCCGCTGACGCCCGAGCGACGTTCTCAACCAGATCGGACGATTCATGAAGCAGAGTCAGACGGGCTTCACGAATAGTCCGGGTCAGAGGAACGGCTTCCAGTCGATCTTCGGGTCGTAGACCTGCTTCGACTTGAGCAGCTTCTCCCAGGTGACTTCCTTCCGGGTGTAGGCCGCCTCCCGCCCGAGCATGCAGGCGAGCGCCGACTCGGCGCCGGGGGTCGCCTCGTTCACGAGGTTGCCGCTCGTGATGCTCTCGATGAACGCCTTCTGCTTGTTCGGGTCGGCGTCGTCGAGCGCGCCGCGGAAGGTGCCCGTCACCGCGAGCGCCTGGTCGGTGGGCTCGGGCTTCTTGAGGCCGGGGAACTCCCAGGTGGTCTCGCCGCCGATGCGGACCGGCGCGTCGTAGCGCGCCTCCGCGGAGCCCTTGGTGCCGAAGTACTGCATCCCCACGCCCCAGCCCGCCTGGCCGAACTGCGTGGAGGCGAAGCCGATGTGGACGTCGCCCGGGTAGGTGAAGACGCAGTTGTAGTGGCTCGAGCAGTCGCCCTTGTCCGTGCGGCCGGCCCGGCCGGCGGACCCGACCGCCTTCACGGGGTGGCCCTTCAGCATCCAGTTGGTGACGTCGATGATGTGGATGTTCTGCTCCACGATGATGTCGCCCGAGAGCGCCTTGTCGTGAACCCAGTTGCGCAGCCGGCGCTCGACCGGCGACGCTTCCGGCCAGTCGGGCCGGTTGAGCGCCGAGGCGAAGTAGTGGATCTGGCCCGACACCGGCTGCCCGATCTGGCCCTCGTGGACGCGCCGCGCGAGCTCGACGTAGGGCGACGCGTGGCGGATCTGGAAGCCCACCGCCAGGCTGAGCTTGCGGGCAGTGGCGCGCTCGCCGAGCCCCATCACCTTCTTCGCTCCGGGCACGTCGACCGCGACCGGCTTCTCGAGATAGATGTGCTTGCCCGCGGCGATCGCCGCTTCGAGGTGCGCGGGGTGGAACCAGGGCGGGGTCGCGATGTAGACCGCGTCCACGTCCGAGCTCGCGAAGAGCGCTTCGTACGCGCGCAGGCCCTTGAACACGTTCTTCGGGTCGAGCGCGGGCTTGCCGAACTTCGCCGAGACCTCGTCGAGCCGCTTCCCTCCGGACTCGAGCTGGTCCGGGAAGGCGTCGCCGATCGCCGTCAGCACGGCGCCAGTGTTCTCGAGGAAGGAGCCCATCACGTTGCGGCCCCGCCCGCCGCAGCCGAGGAGCCCCATGCGCACCGCCGAATTGGCCTGGCTGCCAAAAGCGATCCTCGGCTTCAGGATCGTGACGCCGGCCGCCGCGGCAGTGACGCCCATGAACTCACGACGACCGATCCTCGCGCCCTTGGCCTTGCCCATGGTCTTCGCTCCTCGTGTCGCGGGGCATTCTATGCCCCCGCGGTCGCCGGGTGTCAATGGTGCAGGAACGTGTTGAGCCGAGACGGCTGTTCGGAGTAGCCTCCCGGGAGGGGGGCCTTCATGAGCACGATCGATAGACGCGCATTCCTGGAGACGGCGGCCGCCGCCTCGGTCCTCGCCGCGGTCCGGCCACGCCCCGCCGCGGCGGCGGGGCAGGTCCGCAAGGCGGTGCTGCTCTCGATGCTGCCCAAGGAGCTCGCCTTCCGCGAGCGCTTCCAGCTCGCGCGCGACGTCGGCTTCGAGGGCATCGAGATCGGGACGGTCACGGACGCCGCCGAGGCCGAGGCGATCAAGGACGCCTCGTCGAAGACCGGCCTCGTGATCCACTCGGTGATGAACTCCGAGCACTGGCGCTCGCCGCTGTCGAGCGCCGATCCCGCCGTGGTCGCGAAGAGCGTTCAGGGAATGGAGACGTCGCTTCGGAACGCCAAGCTCTGGGGCGCGGGCGTCGTCTTGCTGGTGCCAGCCGTGGTCAACGCCGAGACCGGCTACCAGGACGCCTGGACGCGCTCGCAGAAGGTGATCCGGGAGCGGATCCTGCCGCTCGCGACCGAGCTCCAGGTGATCGTCGGGATCGAGGAGGTCTGGAACAAGTTCCTGCTCTCCCCGCTCGAGCTCA
>Ga0299906_10001338_pt1 | contig 21202 bp, 30 predicted proteins | sample RVTome_14_FD_200259 | JGI IMG/M metagenome (GOLD analysis project Ga0299906, IMG submission 200259) | Soil microbial communities from uranium-contaminated site in the Upper Colorado River Basin, Wyoming, United States - RVT145D125 (version 2) ...
GCCGGGCAGACGCCATCCTGCGCCGCATGGTGGAGGAACAGAAGATCTCCCGGCTCGAGTACCAGGTGGCCATCAACAACCGAACAGGTCCAATCTGGGAGGAGGCTCTCGAGGCGGCCCAGCAGAACACCGAGGCGTTCGACACCTTCGATGCCTTCCAGGCTATCATGTCTCCACACGCACCTCTGGTGTGGGCTTGGCACATGGCACGTGGCACACCCGAGAAGATCGGCCCGTTCATCCCGGCCACCCGAACGATCAAAGGCATCACCGCCTTGCTGGGCGTCCCGGGCGGCGTGAACATCGAGGCCGGCGTGCGCCGCACCCTTGGTCTCCCCGAGTTCGATCAGTGGGAGGAGTACAGGGGAGATCGCATGGTCTCCAGTATGGTGGCCTCACGTGAGGTCTCCGTAGCGGACGGTGAGCAGGCCATGCTCACGCACAATGGCGAGGTCTGGGAAGAGGCCATGCGCCGAGCCGGTATCGAATACGGCGTGCTGGCGCTTGGTAGTTCCTTCGGCATCCCCCTCCGGGCGTATCCGCCTGGAGAGGAGCGGGCACGTGAGCTTGTGGACGAGATGTACCGGGTCTACGAGCGTGGGAACAGCGCCGAGATCGGCCGCTTCTGGGACGAGAACCCCGAGGTCAAGGGTCGGCTTGCTCTATTTGATGAACCCGAAGAGCGCATGCGCCAGTTCCTCAAGGACCAGATCTGGAGCCTGTGGAATGACATGACCGGCCTGGATCGCCGGGCAGTCACTGACGCTCTGGGCGAGCAGTTTGAGACACAGTTCCTGGACAAAGAAACCAGGGACTATGACAGTATCAGCAACGACACCCTGGCCACCTGGGCTGGCATGATGAACGGCAACCCTGTTGGCACGCTGGGGCGCACCGAGGGTCAGTTCGTGCAGCGGCCTCCGGAGCACATCGCCAACCGGGCCGAGGCGTACTACGCTGAGCGCAACCGGCTCTATGGCGCAACCGATGTCTTTGAGCTGCAGAACCAGTACTTCAAGCTGCAGCAGGGCAATGCACGCAGTCGCTTCAAGGCAGAGCATCCCATCCTGGACGATTACTGGCGGTGGCGCCGGGACTGGTTGAAACGCAATCCTGACGTGGCCCCGTACCTGGACGAGGACTTCCAGCCCAATTACAAGAGCGAGCAGGAGCTCATCGAGGCCGAGACCGGTCAGCCACACCTCACATGGGTCGAGTGGTCGCACGTGATGCAGCCCCCGCTCTTTCGCCTGATGTCTGATCACATGCGCACGGGCGCCCCCATGGCGTCAGTGGAGTTCGAGGAGCTCGAGTTCCTCGCTCAGCAGATGGGCACGGACGTCGACACCATGCTCTTCAACCTGGGCCAGTCCTGGGCTGAATACCAAGCTGGACAGTAGCTTGACAAAACTTCCAGTGCATGGTAGTATAGTACTGTAGTACCAGGTACTCTGGTACTATAACCTTTCCAATTTCATAGGAGGCAATGATGGCCGAGGGAACCGAGGACCTGCTTTCGGGCGCCGGAAGCGATCCACAGGCTAGTGGGTCGGGCGACGGAGGTGAAGGTTCAAAGGACTACGTCTCTCGCAAGGACTTCGAAGCCTTGCAAAGCACGATCGGGGATCAGTTCCAGGCCCTGAACAAAGCTCTGGAAGGTAATCGACAGTCCACGAAGGACGTCATTGAGGACCGTGTGAGTAAGGCGGTGGCCCCCGCTCTCGAGGTTGTTCGAGGGATGGGACCCGTGCTGCAGGGATTGAAGCAGCGTGGGCTCCTGGCTGAGAATGCCGACCCTCTGACAATCCAACGTCAGTTGGCTATGGAGGCCGCCGCAGATCAAGTCTTGTCCCCGTCTGATGCCGCCCGGGCTAGCGCCGCAAGCGCTACGCAGCAGGCCAGCCAGCCTGCGGGTGATCGGGCGAAGGCTGAGGTTGATCGCATCCTCCAAGAACACGGCCTTACAGGCAAGGAACCAGAGCTCGTAGAGTACGCCAATGGCGTACGTGGCAAGCCGCTTCTGGAGCAGTTGGTTGGTTTGAACAACCTGGCTGCCCAGATTGCGGGGCGCAAGTCGGGCGACGGATCCTCCCTGTTGAACGTGGGCAGTGGCCAACTGTCACACGATCAGATGCAAACCCAAATCGACAACTACATAAGGGACGCAGCGGCTGCGAGGGGCAAGGGCACACATGCCTGGGAGCCCATCAAGGCCCGCTACCGTGCCATGGGTGTTCCGGTGGACCGCATCAACTTGATGACTGGTCAGCTTGAACCGGAGAAGCCAAAGCGGTAGCAGCCTCCCCGGAGGAACTAAGCAATGGCTACCGTTCTAGGACAGCAAACGTCCTACGATGCGACCGAGCCCAACAAGCGTGTTGTGACCGATCGCATCATCATGACGGACCCCAACAAACTGCTTCTCATCAACGCCCTGGGGCTCCGTAACGAAGGCAAGTTCGAGTTCGTCAATGGCCCCGGCACCAAGTACGAGTGGCTGCACGACACCCGCTCGCCCCGTGCCGACGTGCTGGCTGATGACGCCGCAATGACCTCGGTTTCCACGACCACGGAGATCGATGTTGCCAACGGCGAGTACTTCCAGCCGGGCGACGTGATCCTGATCGACGACGAGTATATGTGGGTGTCGGCCGTGGCGGCTGACGTGGTTACGGTCACACGTGACTTCGGCGGAACGCAGGCGACCCACGCCTCTGACGCTGCGATCTCGATCGTGTCCCGTGCCCGTCTTGAGGGCGCCAACGCCTCGGACAGCAACTTCACCGAGCCGACCACGGCCTACAACTTCTCCCAGATCTTCCAAAAGACCCTTGAGGTCTCCCGGACCGACAGCCGGATCCAGAAGTACGGGATCTCGAACGTCGTGGAACGTGAGATCACGAAGGCGATGGACGAGCTGGCAATGCTGTTGGCCAACACGCCCTACCATGGGCAGCGCAAGGCTGGTTCCAAGACCACGCCACGTGCCATGGGTGGCTTCGATACCTTCATCGCTGCGAGCAACAAGACTGCTCTGAGCAACTCGCCGGCCCTTCGCCCGAAGGACATCGAGGATGCCATTCAGGATTGTTGGGATGGCGATGGAAACCCCGATCTCCTGGTGTGCGGCCCTTGGGCCAAGCGCAAGATCGCTGACTTCTATGCTCCCTACGTCCGCACCGAGCGGTCGGAGACGTTGGGCGGGATCACGATCGAACGGATCATGTCCCCCCTGGGCATCGAGTTGGCTGTGGCTGTCGACCGCAACATCCCGGCCGACACCATCTACCTGCTGGACCGTGAGTTCGTTGGCTACATCACCATGGACGACTTCTTCTATGAGGAACTCGGCAAGGTTGGTGACACGGCTGACGGTGGATACGGTCAGGTGGTTGGCGAGTACGGGTTCGTTGTGGCCAAGCCTGCGGCTCACGCCAAGGTTTCCGGCTTCTCGACCAGTCTGTAAAGGAGGCTGATGTGTTGAGTTCCACGAACAACAAGCCCATCGCCTCCCTGGGTGACTTGCTTCCGAACCTCCGGGAGGGCTCTGGCTCCACCGGACGTTCGCTCGCCGGTGTCCAGATGCACGTTAGCGTGCCCCTGGGTGCCCCGCTCCTGGTGGATGGAGCCACCTATAAGCATGCGCTGTTCGTTGCGCCTGTGGACGGGTGCTATATCCTCGAGGGGTGGGTGGCAAACGCCGTCGCCATTGCTGGCGGGACGAACACGCTGGCCTTCGACAACTACGATGCCTCTGCGAACTCGGCACGCAACGTACTGTCAACGACCAACATCGACCCGACCGCAATCACGGCCAACGAAGGGCTCAAGCTCACGCTGAGCACGACCGAGGCCAATCGACTGATGGACGAGGGTGACGTGCTGAACGCCACGCTCGTGTGCGGCACCATGAGTACCGACGGACAGGGCTTCACTGCCCACTTCGTCATCATCGTGCCGGACATCGCCTAGGGACAAACCAGGTCAACTGAATATAATCCCCGAGGGGAGCCAACCAGGCTCCCCTCTGGAGGTTTCATGGGCAAGAGAGCAGATCGACGAGCATTCCGAGATCACCTCAAGCTCATTGGCGACGTAGCCGCCAAGGTCCGGGACAAGATACCGGGAACCCGGCGGCTCGTTGTCTTTGATGGGCTTGACCAGACCACGCACGGCACAGAACAGACGCTGGTCATTCGCACCAACCCGGTGACTTGGGGTTTTCCCATGGACGAGATCGTGTTCTCCCGGTGGGTGATGAACTTGTACGCCTTTCGCATCATGCCCTGGGAGCCGGTGCTCACATCGCTATCGACCTACATCCCCGAAGCCCGGAACCTTATCCATGAGCAGTTTGTCCTGGACGTCAAGACCAGCAACTATCTCGTGATGCTGGACAGCGACGTCCTGCCCCCGGACGACTTCCTTGAGCGCCTGCTGCAGCACATCGAGCGGGATCCCAAGATCCACGTGGTGGGTGGGTGGTATAAGCGGAAGAACCAGGGCGAGATCGAGCCTGTGGTCTACCATCTGATTGACCCGAACATGGGCAACTCTGGCTGGAAGATGTACACGCCCGACGAGATCCCCCGGGACGCCGAGGGCAAGCCGCACGGCCTGGAAGCTGTGGACGGCGCCGGCGCTGGCTGCTGGTTGATGACGAGAGAGGCGGCTGAGGCCATCGGGCCCAAGCCGTACAACATGAACGAGGGAGGGGAAGATCTCCTCCTGTGCAAGAAGCTCCACGCCAAGGGCTACAAGACCTGGATCGACTGGAGCATCGAGTGCGCCCATATGGGCGTGGGGTTCTATTAGGAGGCACCAATGAGCCTTACTGCGCAGTATCATCGTGTCCGGGTGGCTTCGGATGTTGCCGTTGCGGATGCGGGCGGCCGGCGGGTCATGGCTGTCTTGCTGACATCTGCTGCGGCCGTGTCAACCCTCGACCTCTTCGACGCCGCCAGCGCCACCGGCACTGCTTTTCTGGAGCTGTCGGTTGTGGCCGGGGATGCCAGGCTGTTTGACTTCACCGGGATCGGTGGCGTCATGTTCCCCACTACGGGGATCTTTGCTGACATCGGCGGAACGGGTGCGGCTGCCTTCGTCTGGATTGACTAGAGGAGGGTAGCAATGGCCACAGTCAAAGAGGTTATCACCGAAGCCTGGGACGCCCTGGGCGAGCTCTACACCGAGACTGCGTCAGGTGGCGCAGCCGGCGGAGCCACGCTGGTTGACAGCAACTTCAAGAGCAGCGACGACGAGTGGGACGGCGGGTCGATCATCATCGACTACGAGCCCACTGCCACGGCTGCCACGGGCAACGTGCGGCGTATCTCGGACAGCAAGTACATCGAGGGGACGGGTACGACCTTCACGCCTCTCAGCGCCTTTGATGCCGTGATTGCCAGCGGTGTTGTCTACTCCCTGGCCACCAAGCGTTTCCCCTACGACGTAATACGCCGGCGCCTGAACGCCGCCCTGCGTGCCCTGGGTCCCATTCCACTGGTGGACACATCGCTGTCCACGGCGTCCGGGACGATGGAGCACAGCTTGCCGGCCGGCATCAGCGCAGAGAATATCCGGCGTGTCTTTGTCTCCCAGACCGGGAGTGACGCAGACGATCGCCAGCTCATGGAGAACGTCTCCTGGTTCACCACGCCAGAGGACAAGCTGATCTTTCGCACCGAACCCTTCTCTGGTGAAACGATCATGCTGATCTATATGGGCCAGCACCCGTGGGTCTGGGCAGAGGATGACGCCATCAGCGACCAGGTCAATATCAACCTGGCCGTGGCTGCTCTTGTTTACCAGCTCCTGCGGTGGGAACGCCGGGGCAGCGGGGGCGAGACAGGCACATCGGCCCAGGACGTGAACGACGCCCGGATCGAGTACGAGAACCTGTTGAAGAAGCACGCACCGATGGACCCGGGCAAGGCGCCACGCTTGCGCTACCTGGCTGACGGGCGTGCTCGCAAGTATGGCCGCCACGTTATCCCCTCGAGCTAGCCCATGCCAAGTGTAGGGTATCGCCAGCGAGATAATACGCACGACTTCTCCCTCTCGGACGGGATGCTCACCTATTACTTCAATCTTGCTGGGCAAGTCAAGATCATTGGCGAGCACCCCCAGACCCCGTCCACCTTTGTGTCTGATGACGCAGGGCGCAACTTCGGGGACTGGGATCCGAACATGGCGCACATCGAGCAGCGGGACTGGCAGGGCGGCCGGGGCCAGGAGGACTTCTACAACGACCAGAGCAGGTATTTTGACGCCCTGCATGCCTGGACGTTTTCTCCCGGCCGGATCTCGCAGGTGCCGCAGTGGCGCTTTGGCGAAGGATACTACTTCGCAGATGTTCTGCTCCCCGGTGGGCAGAGAAGTGCCGTGGGCAACGACGTTCACTGGGTCAAGATGCTGGATCAGGTGCAGTATGCCAGGTCCTTCACGTCCACGGCTGCGACTTATACCTCCACCAGGGCGATGGTCTGGATCCGGCGCAAGGGGATGCCTGCCGGCACGCTGACGCTCGAGGTGTTTGCCAACAGCGGAGGGGAACCAACGGGGTCAGCGCTGGCAAGCAGCACGGTTGACGCAAGCGAACTCGGGGACACCACGTCTTACCTCTGGGAGTTCGATCTTGGGGCTGGGTTTGCCCAGTCCGCATCCACGGTCTATTGGGTGGTCATCTACTCCACCGGGAATGACGCCGAGCACAGCCACTGGCTGGTGGGCATGGGGGACGAGGGCGCTGACACCGCCAAGACGTCCACCGACAGCGGAAGTACATGGAGCAACGCTGATTGGCAGCTCTACTTCCGCCTGACGGCTGCCTACGTTGATCGCAAGTGGCACTTCTTCAAGTTGGATGGGTGCCAGTATGCGGTCGACCAGAAAGCAGACGGCACTGCGTCCGAACTGTACCTGAACGGGGATCGTGGGAAGGCCACGGCTGCCACATCGACCACACTGACCGACAGCAACAGCGGCGTCTACGGCAGCGCCTGGCCGACCAACCTGTGGGCCGGCGCCCGTGTGCGCATCCTTGAGGGAACCGGGAAAGGCCAGCACCGAGCCATCTCGTCCAACACCGGCACCGCATTGACGGTGTCCTCGGCGTGGAGCATCACTCCGTCCACTGACAGCGAGTACTACATTTACTCCACCAACGAGTGGGTTGACATTACACCCAGTGCTGGCGATGAGATTGACGGCGTGGTCAAGAGCGTGGCCGTATTTGACGACCAGGCCGCCTTTGCCCAGGGGTCGGCGGTGAACATCCTGCGCATGCGCTTCGACCCAACGAACTCGCCGCCATCCCATGAGTTTGACGATGATGGCACCAATAAGGCGGACGTACTGCTTGCGACCTCGGACCCCGTTCAGGGGCCAATCGTTGTCCGGGCAGAGAACGACACAGTTGATGTCTCGATCTCTGTGGTCAAGGCATGGGCGACAGCCCTGGCGTTTGGAGACGAGATAGACGTAGGCTCAGACAATGAGCTGATCACCAACCTGGTTGCGTACAATGGTCAGATCTGGGTGGGCAAGGAAGGGTCTGTCTGGTACCTGGAGGGCAGCAGGCCACGCCAGGTGGAGATCGGCCTGGACAGCATGACAGAGGGCACCAACAGCATCGCCATGCTGGTGTGGAACCTGAACCTGTACTTCACGTGGTCCGGGTCACTGGAGCAGTTGTTTTCGGGCAGCGTGGATGACATTGGCCCATGGCTGGATTTTGGCTTGCCGGCCGGGCGCAAGGGCTTCTTTGACGGCCTGGATGGCACCTATGCCTTCCTGATCGGGGCCATGAACGCCGGGGATGACGGCATCTCGTCCATCCTGGCCTGGAACAAGCGGGGCTGGATGGAGCTGGTAAGAGGCTGGAAGGCCGGGCGCAAGGCCCAGGGCGTTCAGTGGCAGTCCTGTCCTGGCGACTTCGATCGCATGTGGTTCTCCATGGGCGGCGAGATCATGTGCCAGCTCTTCCCGCAGAAGTCTCTCAACCCTCTGCGGGAGGATGACTTCCCGTTCCACCATGAGTTCATGATTGAGTTCTCGTCGGTCGACATGCGTGCCTCACGCCTGAGCAAGATGTTCAACGAAGTGGGTCTCACGACACAGAACCTCGGGCAACAGGCGTGGATTGAGCTGGAGTACCAGACCGACAACATGATTGGCACCACCACCTGGGCGCACGCCGGCACGTTTGCTTCCTCCGACTACCAGGCAATCGACCTGGGTCTTGGGGACAGGCGGCGCATCCGCTACAGGCTGCGTGGCTACACCGAGAGCAGCACGACGCCGATCCACGTCATCGCTGCCGTGCTGGAGGCGTTCGCTCGCACTCCCACTAAGTTCCAGTGGACCATGCCGGTGCAGATCAACTCCGTTACCCTCAGCTCTGAGGGCCGGGTGACGGACGAAGAGCAGGCTTATGACTTCCTGGACTGGCTCAAGGCCAGCTCGCAGCGTGCGACCAAGCTGCACATGCACTCGGCGTTCCGGCACATGGACGACATTGACGTCACCATCGAGCCCCCGTCCACGGTGCTGCGCATGCGGAACAAGTACACCGAGCTGCTGCAGAGCACGTCCACGCTGGTCATCCGAGAGACATGATCTATCTCCTGGTGCCATCCCGGCAGACCCAGCCGCAGACGGACATCAACCGGATACGCCGGGATCACGCTGAGGAAGAGGCGCTCACCGGGATGGTGCACGGCATGGATGCCTCTGCTCCCGAAGAGCGGATTGCTCGGGCGGCGGACAAACACCCGTCCTGCACGGGATATGAGTTCCGCCGGGTGTACAACCGCCCGCAGCGCAATATGCCGGGCGCCATTGAGCTGGACTTCCTGTTCCACATCGGCATCCCCCACCCGGTCCAGGTGGACGAAGAGTACTTCCACTCTGGTGCCGTGGCCCGGGCGGCTGACAGACAGAGAGACCGGATCCTGTACGAGAACTTCCTGCGGTACAAGGGGTCACGCCTGATCAGTCGTGTGAGGGCAGACTTCCTGGAGACACAAGAGCAGGCGGACAACGTGTTTGAGCAGATCGTTGCCGGCCGCATCTTCTCGATCGATGACGTAGCTTAGGAGACCGACATGGCTGGATGGACCAACCGAGGGAAGAAGAACGTCCTGGATATTGTGTACCGGGGCGCCACTCCTCCGACCAATTTCTACATCGCCCTGGTGACTGACACGCCCACGGCGGATACTAACGTCATGAGCGACCTGACCGAGATTGCGGCTGGCAACGGCTACACGAGCGGTGGCTTTGAGCTGGATCGCAACTCGACCGACTTCGACAGCCTGGTTGAGGACGACACCGGAGATCAGGGCGAGCTCAAGATCAAGGACGTGAGCTGGTTGGCGTCTGGTGGATCCATTCCGTCCAGTGGTGACGGCGCCCTGTATGCCGTCATGATTGACGACAACGGAACCGTGAGCAGCCGGGAGGTGTGGCATTACTGGAGCCTGACGAGTGCCAGATCCGTTGGCGCCGGCGCCACGCTGACGCTACAAGACCTTGAGCTGGACTTGAACGAGAGCTAAATGGCCCACGCCCTTGTCAACTTCTCCGGCTTTGAACTACAGGACACCGTCGAGTTCCTTGCTTCGAGTGGCGGAGCCGTAGAAACAACAACGGTATTTGGAGGCGCCGCCGCTCGCAGGTTCAACGTTTCGGCGGGAACGGCCTACGCCGAGTTCGGTTCATCGCTGTCGGCAACGGGCGAGCAGAGCACCGGCACGTCTCTCTACGTCTGGTACGCCTATCAGGTCTACATCGACAGCCTGCCGGGAAGCGGGCAACGCTACTACCTTGATGTGACCAACAGCGGCCATGAGTTATGGATTGACGAGAACGGTAGCCTGTGGCTCTCTGACAGCGCAGGAGCCAATGACGAGGACACCGGGCTGGACATTACAACCGGCGAGTGGTACACCGTCGCCAGGAAGTCCAGAAGCAGCACCGCCGGACTGAGAAACGGCGTAGCTCTGTACAACACGACGGCCGGCACCCAGGTTGGTTCGACTGTCTACCACTCCAACGCCGGCGGCGGCGGCTGCACCTCCATCCTGATTGGACCCTCTCTCACATCGACCGGTAATGCGGTTTTCGACAACTTCGTTCTCGAAAGCGATGCCACCGAAGCCAACATCGACAACCCGGTGGGGTTGCTGGGAACGAATTTCACCGTTCTGGTGATGACGGCAACCGCCGATGGCGACTACGACGATGCGGAGTGGACCAACGATTATCAGGCAGTCGATGAGTTACCTCCTGATGGCGACACCAGCTATCGGGCATGCACTACCAATGGGGATGTAAAGTTTACTCAGGTCATGAGCGACCCAGCCACTCTGAACAGCTACGACGCTGTGAAGGGGTCGCTGGTAGCCAACTTTGGTGGCAACACGGGAACGGCTCTACTGGTCAGGAGTGGTGCGACCGACGTAGAAAAAACCAACGCCGGCAGCTCTGACTACGTCCAGCGGGCGCATGTGATGACGGTTGACCCCGCCACCAGCTCAGCCTGGCTGGTAGCGGGCGTCAATGACATCGAGGTCGGTGCCGACCGAGACACCGGCGGCATCGAGGTTCGGGTGACGGCGGTCTATGCTGAGGTATTGGGCGAGGCCCTGGCGGGTGACGTGGACATCACCCCAGCCGCTGCTAGCGCCATCGCCGCCAGCGCCATCGCTGCCATTGTGTTCTCTGTCTCACCGGCTGTCGCTAGCGCCGTGGCTGCCGTTGCCGGCCCGAGCTCGATCCTGTATGCCATCTCGCCAGCCGCCGCCAGCGCTGTGGCTGTGGCGTTGATTGGGGCAGTGAACGTCCTGTCCCTCGTCATGTTCAGGGCCCTGCCACGCAACATGCTATTCACGGCCGAGGAGCGAGACATGTACTTCAAGGCCCTCAAGCGCAACTTGCTCTTCACAGCCGAGGAGAGAAAGCAATGACCCTACTTGCAACCATTGACAACACCATGTGGCTCCAGCCCACCATCCGGTACCAGTGGGTGGGCGAAGAGCTGACCTATGGCGTGGACTGGCTGGGCGCCTCAGAGGTCTCGAGCACGGAGGTCCTGGCGTACAAGAATGGGGAGGACGTATCCGCCGATGTCTTGAGCGGTACCACCAGCGAGAGCGGAGCCACCTCCATCCTCAAGAAGCTGTCGGGGATCAAGGGCGGGGAGCGGTACGTGCTGTCTGTCAAGGCTACCGTGGATGGAGAAGTGCAGATCAGGGCGGGTATCATCATCGGCAAGTTCCGACACGACGAGAGGTAGACATGAGCCTAGAGCGCATCTTTGGACGCCTGGCCCAGGGCCATCGCTTGAACCCTGGTGATGTAAGGGAGCTGCAGCAATCTGGGCAGCGTATTGACCGGGCGCTGGCCAAGCTGGATGGCTGGAGCAGCCCGTCTAGCGGCCAGGCCAGCTTTGATCACGTGACCTGGCGTACGGCCGAGGGGCTGGTGCTGCCGCACAACTGCGCCATGCTGTACATGGGCTCTGCCAATCCCACCCAGACCATCCCCACCGGAACAACCACGCTGCTCGACACCTGGGATGATCCCTACACGATTGCGCCAGAGGACACAGCCAGCTTTGCCCATGGCTTGAAGGTGGATGCAGCTAACGGGCGTCTGTATGTGACCGGGGCGCCCACGGGGGCGGTGCTTGAGTTCTACATGGGGATCCATTTCACTGGCACAAGCGATAGCAACAACCGAACACTGCGATGGAAGGCAGATGACGGGAGCCAGAAACAAAAAACCAGGCTCAATAGCGTGGTCGCCTCTGGAGAAAATCTATTCCTGGAACTCAGCCACCGGCGTGAAGTCCCAGCCACCGATACCTACTACTATCTCGAGGTTGAGCAGTGGTCTGGTGGGGACCTGGATGTCTCTGAGGGCATGTTCTACGTGGCAAGGATCCGATGACCGTTCTCGGGATTGACAGCCGGTACAATACCAGGACTCCTCCGCCGCAGTACAAGTACGTCTACCACAAGCTGACGGAGCACCGGTCGTTCGTGAACGAGATTGCCGACGAGCAGCAGGCTATGGCTATCGCTGCCAACCTGCCCATGGGTTGGTACCATTTCTGGCGGGCATGGGCGGATCCAGTCGAACAGATCAAGTGGCTCTCGGACAACGAGTTCAACCGCCCCCAGACACAGCTTCGCACAGTCCTTGACTTTGAGGACACCTACGCCCCCAAGGGCGGCGCCACGCCCGGACTGGTCATGAAGGCCATCGAGGCGTTCGAGTACGTGTATGGGTACAAGCCCATCATCTATTCTGCCCCATGGTGGTGGAATGTATGGGTTGGCTCAGTAATCTCTGTCGAGAAGATCAACGCCCGGCCGCTGTGGCCGGCTCACTGGACCGCAGCCTCGGCGCCCACGCTGGCAACCAACTGGAAGAACTGGGTGCTATGGCAATACGCAGGGGATCTCTCCCTGACTGGCTTCAATGCAAAGGTGGACCTCAACCGCATGAAACAAGAATGGTATGATCAAGAGACGGCACCGCCGCCACCCCCACCTGACGATCCCACCGTCGTGCACTTGCCGGCGGGCACCACCAGGATCCTCATCGAGATCGGGTCGTGATCGATATGGAAGCCGAGTTCTTGGAAGAGCTGCTTGATTACATGGAGGACGGCAATGGTGCCGATCCCCCAGAGGCGGGCAACGCCAAGAAGCGGTACCAGGTTCAGGCTACGCTGTTCAAGGTGCTGTACACTCACGCCAAGCTGCAGGGTGACAAGCTGGACGAGATTGGAACCAAGCTAGATCGGGTCATCACGGAGATGGATGAGCACCCGACAATCCAGACGCTGATAAGCAAGAAGCCGATCAAAGCTGGCTCGATCACGGTCGGCTTCTTCATGTTCATGTTGGGCCTGTGGTTTGCCCTGTACGGGCTGGCCACTACCGATGGCGTGCAGGCTTGGTTTGAGAAACTGTTGGGATAGTAGGATGACCAGGACAAACACAGAGTTCACTCACAAGGACGGCGTCTCGCTCAAGGAGCACTTTGATCAAAGGTTCACAGACATCCAGCGTGCAGTCGACAAGGCCGAACAGACCATCAACACACGCCTGGAGGGCATGAACGAGTTTCGGGCGGCCATGAAGGATCAGCAAGCGACCATGGCGACCAAGGATGACGTCAATCGAGTCCGACAGCGCCTATCTGATCTCGAGACGGTTGCCGACAGGGCTGCCGGCAAGGCTGACCAGGCGTCTGTTGACAGGGTGCTGGTGATGTCCATGATTGCACTTGGCATATCGGTCATCACGTTCGTTCTGCGGTTGCTTGGCTCTTGACTATCCACCCAGAATATGGTACAATAGCTGACATCGGATCATTTGGAGGCAAGAATGAATATCTTTGAACTGTTCGGCAACCTACCCGACCTCGTTGGACCCTTTGTGTCCACCATCCTGGGGCTCATCGCTCTCGATGTGCTCTTGGGCGTGGCGTCTGCGATCAGGCGTGGCGAGTTCAAGTTCGAGTTCCTCGCAGACTTCTACATGAAGAACGTCGTGCCCTACGTTGTGGGCTGGATTGCGTTCTCGGCTGTCTCGCAGTTCATCGCTATCGAGCTGCTGCCGCCCGACGCTGCCCTGCTGGTTGGTAATGCGGCCGTCTCGGCGTCCTTCTCGGCAGTCGTGCTCAGTCTCGTCTCGAGCATCGTTGCCAACTTCAAGGAACTGTACGTCGGCAAGACAGCGTGGGAGCTTGAGCTCGAGGAAGAGTTCGGCGTTCTCCCAGTCGAGGACTTTCCGGCCCTGAACGGGTAGGTTCTGCTGTTCGTTGGTCCTCAAAGGCCCTAGGCATTTGCGCCTGGGGCCTTGCCATGTCTACAGGAGGTCGTGATGGACAAGACTGAGCAGGCCAGGCATCTGCGTGACGTCGAGGGGCTGTCATGGATAGACGTCGCAGAGCGCATGGGCCTCACCGAAGGAACGGCACGGTACCACTACCACAAGGAAGCCGAGGAACCAAGAGGGCCAAGCCTGGTGCAGACCGGCAACAGGGCTGTTGTCGACAGCAGCCTCCGACCTGTGCCCCAATCACTCGACGACCTCCTCGAGATGTTCGGCACCGATCTGGATAAGTGGCGTGTCGACCGGCATAAACTCAATTTCTGGGGCAATGAAGAGGACTTCAACACCCAGGTCAAGGCGTGGATGTCCCTGCTGAAACCTGAGCCGCTGCGGCCTACCATCGGCATCATTGAGGCTGCAGGCTTCAAGCCGCCGATCGTGTCCACGAGGCAGTCGGGCGAGAACGCCACGTTGGCGCTGTTTGATCCGCACTTCGGCTTCAAGCGGCGCAGGTCCGGGGAGCTGGTGTCCTTCCACGATCGAAGAGCCCTTGGCATTGCGTTGCGTGTCGCAAACGAGCTTCAGCCCGGGCGCATCGTGATTGGCGGGGACATACTGGACAACGCCGAGTGGACCCAGAAGTTCTCCCGTGCTCCTGAGTACTACTTCACCACTATGCCAGCGCTGATCGAGGCGCACCTGTGGCTTCGGTGGTTCTCCGAGATCGCCCCCGTCACCATCATCGAGGGCAACCACGACATCCGTATCCAGCACATGGTGGTTGACAACATCCTGGCAGCCGCCGGCCTGTCGCCGGCTGATGACGTTGCCGGGCTTGACATGCTCTCCATCGAGAGATTGCTGGGGCTGGCCGGGCTGGGTATCGAGTACCTGGCCGGCTATCCTGATGCTGAGGTTTGGTTGAATGACGAGCTGCGCATCGAGCACGGCGCTCGAGCTATCGGGAAGGCCGGCAAGACGGCGTCTGCGATGGTGCAGGAGATCCCCAAGAGCACGCTGTTTGGGCACATCCATCGCAAGGAGATCGCCATCCGCACCATCCACACCCGGGATCGGTCCCGAGTGCTGGAAGCCATCTGCCCGGGCGCCCTGTGCAAGGTTGACGGGACAGTCCCAGGTCATACCGGCAAGCAGCAATGGTCCCAGGGGTTCGCCGTGGCGCACCACAACTACGATGGCAACTACGACGTTGAGACCATTGATGTCCGGGATGGCAAGGCGTGGCTTGGGGGACAGTTGATCAAGTCCGAGCACGATGGCGGAGCGATCGACAGGTACGTGGATGAGCAACTCAAGCAACGGCGTTGACTTCGAAGCCGTGCTGGCGGATGACCAGCTCGGCATGCACTACGAGTTGGGTTTGTGCATGCTCAAGGGCCTGGGCGGGCACGTGTGCTCTGGTCACATGACGATCCAGCACATGATCAACAAGGCCAAGACGAAGAACTCCCCCGAGTTGAGGGAGTACTGTGATCAGCCCGCCCTGCTAGCCATCGTGTGTCTCAATGCCAACAGCGGCGACGGGCTGGCTGACGCAAGCTGGGCTCGCAAGGCGCTGGTCCAGCAGCGGGCCAATCACCTGGGCGAGACAGTGATGCGGAGGATCTTGTCCCGGCTTCCTGCTAGTTGGGGATTGGGATGGGATGCCATCATGACGACGCCGGATCCGCCCGACTTGACAAGCGATTAGGTTTGTGGTAGGATGGTCAAGGACCGGCACGATGCCGATCCCAGTAAACCTCCTGTACGTGGTAGGCCCTCCCAGCCCCGGCGAGGGCCTACTGCTTTATGGGGAAGTTCAGTGATGCGAACTCGCCGTGGTGCTCGATGGCTCCGGCGCCGTGGCCCACTGCCCCTGCAAATCCCGATACTCACACAGGTCGATCGGAACATCAAAGAACAGCTCCCCCTCCGGCACCTGAGAGTTGGGGACTTCCTTCTGGGGAGACGCCAGGATGCTAGCGCCGTCAGCTACCATGGCGTCACGCATGTTGTCCGAGAGGGCGAACAGCCAGAAGCTGGCCGGGTCCACGTTCTGCAGCAGCTTGGCTTTGCGCTCCAGCACGTGCAGAGCAGGATATCTCCACATGCGCCGGCCGCCGCCGACCACTTCCCAGCAAGCAGGGCGCACCTCGACCTCGATGAACAGGGTTCGAGTGGGGTTGGTGGTGACGGCCACGATATCCACCCCTCCATCCTCCCGGTTGTTGGCGACGATCATGTTCTTCTTCTCAAGAAAGGCGGCGACGGCAGCACGTGCTGGGCCGCCCCATTGCTGGTAGGCTTCGGGGTCGAACTCCTTGAATGCACCCTTCATCTGGACGGTCATATCCTCTCCTAGTGTGCAGCGCACGGCAGGTCTGGGTGAAGCGTTGGCTTCTTGCACCTCGGGCATTCAACCATCTCTGGCTCGGGGCGGGGCGCAACCAGATCATCCATCTCTGCCCGGTTGCGTCGCTTGCTTGCCTGCAACATCGACCCCTCGTTCTCGATAATCTTTTTGAGGTAGTACACGCTGGCCCCTCGAAGATCCTGCTTGCGCCTCAGATGGTTCAGCGCTTCCTGGATCAGATCGAAGTCGCCATCAAAGGTTCTTAGTAACTGAGCGGCGACCGAGTGCTGGTTCTTACCACCCGGGCTGTCAACGGGGATCAGTGTGTCCTGGCTCAGGTCCCGTGCCAGCGCCTGCGTGACTACATTGCGCTGCTTGAAGAACTCGCCCGGCTCCTGCCGGCCAGCCGCCAGCACCTTCTCCCACGCATCGTCGCCCGGCACAGCGTCCTGCTCAGCCGCCCGTTGGGCGCCCAGGGCCAACCAGGCGGGATCGACCCCCTTGCTCATCGACCACGCACCCAGTAGATCCCGTCCATCAGCTTGTAGAGCTGGGCTAGAACGTGGATGTCACTGAGGGCATATTCGATTATGGTCGCAACGTCCATGTCCTTGACCTTGGAGCCGTCCAGATCAGGGCGCAGTACCTCCAGGTCATACCGTTGGGCCACCCACTTCATCCCACGGTAGGTCATGCTGCCCCAGTTGAAGAGTATCGCCATCAGGTCCCGGATCGGCGCCACCTGATAGCGCCTGGTGTCAAGCACCACCGTTGGCGTCACGCCCAGCGCCATGGTGCGGCGCAGGATGAACGGGAAGTCAAAGGCCAAGAGGTTATACCCACAGAGCAAGCCCTCGGCCTGCCGGGCCTCAGCCCAAAACTCACGGAGCAATTCCTCCTCCGTGACGAGCGAGCCATCCGGCTTCTGATCCCCGACCACGCTGGCCCATGCCGCCCCCGCCAGCCCCCGCTGGTACCCAATGGCCACGATCGACCCCAGGTCCACATCAAGGGCGGCCTTCTCGAGCAGCCCCTCTTGCTTCTCGGCAATGTAAGCAGCGATCTTCTCCGGGTCCTTGTAGTTTGCCGGCGCCGACACCTCGGGCAGGTAGAAGCTAGCGTTCTTGAGCGCCTTCGTCTCGATGTCGACAAAGAGGAATGGAATGTCCGGCTGCCGCCGGGGCTGGTACAGACCTTCGGTGTGTCCGTTACTCTCCACGTTCGACCTCCAGTACCTGCAGCCCCACCTTCATGAGGAAGTGCAGGGCATCGGTTGTCCCGCAGTCCATGTACTTCGCCAGCCCCACCGCCAGCGCCTCGATCTGCTGGCGCTCGCCGGCCGGCATGGCGGCTAGGGCCCTGTCCATGGCTACGCCAATGGTCTCAAGGCCCAGGACTTCGTCAGCTAAACGACCAACGTACAGGCTCATTGCGTCTCCTCTCCCTGCTCCTGGAGGGCGGCTTCGGCCCCAGTTTGTCTCTACACTCGGTAGGCTCCTGCTCCCTTGCCCTTGCTTCCTCGACCAGGGCGGCGAGGGCGGTGCGCAACCTGACAACCGCCACGATACACTCATCTTCTTGATCGGGGTGCAAGTTTGTATAGCTTGGCGTCTCAGCCAACGCCGCCTCCGCCCGCTCAATCGCTGTCATCGTTGGCCTCCTTGACCTATGCGGCGGGCTCGTCGCCGTATTCCTTGGCCAGCGCGTCCAGCTCGTCGGCCAACTTGACCAGGTTCTCGCCCAGATCCCGAACCGTGTGTGAATAATTAATGCGCTGCTGTAGCCCACCATTGATGACGAGCTTGACCGCCTCCCCTATTTGCCCTGCCCGAAAGCCGTCTATCGACACGCCCGATGCTTTCTCGAAGGCGTCTATCCTTTCTTGCTTCGAGTCCGCTCGCGCCTCGGCATACCCAACTTCGCGCTTGGTCTGATCCTTGCCGGCCTGGTAGCCCCTGTCATACTCGGCCGCGAACGAATCCCGATCTAGGCTCCGGTCAACAAGGGCGCGGACAAACGCTGCCATGAATGAGCGGTCGACGGCGGACGGCGTGGCTTCGCCAGGACGTAGCGGGAGAGCCTTGCGCCTGCAGTGAAGCATCCCGTCGCTGGCCGGCACGTAGAGACCCCACGCCTTCGGCATCAGCTCCAGATCGGCAACCCCAGGCGCAGCTACGATCGAGAACCGATCCAGCTTGTCGGTAAATTGGGCGGCCTTCTCAGGATCCCCCAGCTCCTTGCGAAGGTCGGCCTTGCTGACCTTGATCTCGAAACCATGAAGCCCAAGCCCGCCACTCGGCCAGGTATCGAACACAACGGCGTCCAACGTACGCCAGGCCGAGAAGCCGGCAGCATCCCTGACTTGAATGGCGCATACCCAGCGCGGGCGAATTCGCGCAAAGGGCCATTGTTTCAGGATGGCCTGCGTCAGGGTTGTCTCGGTCCATTCCGCCTGTTGGTCAGCCACCGTTGGCCTCCTGATCAAGGTCGTCCGGTCCAATCTGCCCCGCTCTCCACCACGGCCAATACGACCGAATGAGACGCAGATGGATTGGGAGGAGCGGTAGAATGCAGAGATAGATGTCCAGCCAGGTATCGCTCAAGACCTTCTGGCGTCTCCAGTAGAGGCCAACCCAAGCATCCTGCCAGGTTGCTTCCAGCCACACACGGCCAAAGTACCAGCGTTCAGCCATCGTTGGCCTCCTCTGCCCGCTCGGCGGCCAGCCTGGCCTCGTGCCTGTCAACCATCTCGCCTGACATGTAATGCCGGAATGCCTTGGCCGTGGTGGGGAACGCCTGCTCCAGCCGGGCGTTGTTATGCTTGTCAGCGGCAAAGAAGGCATTGATGATGTGCTGGTAGAACGAGCCAGGCGGAAAGCCCAAGTGCTTGTACCCAGCCATCCATAGGATTTGTTGCTCGCGGTTTCCTTGCCTGCTTTCGTGCTCGGTGTCAGTCATCGTTGGCCTCCTTGGAATACGTGGCGGATAGTTCTCGGAGCCGGTCGATCAACATCGACGCCGGAACCGAGGTATCTGTCCCATCTGCCGATTTGCCCTTCGCAATCACCGTTCCTCGCATGGGCTCCAGGGCGTCTGCAATCAGAGCCAACTCATCCTGCACGGCCTTCGCTTCTTCGACCAGGGCGCCAAGTTCCCTTATGGCATCCCCAGCCCACTGGCCGATGGTGGCGGGAACCAGCTCGGCACCCGCTTCTCCGTCAGCCCACTCAGCCATAACACCATCAACGGCCCCCAAGATGTTTCGCAGGGGAACCAGCGCCCGCTCAATCGCTGTCATGGCGCCTCCACTGGCATCAAGTCGGCGCCGGCCGCATCACGGAACTTGATGACCTTGACCGGCATGCCCTGATGGCTCTTGCCGCCCGTTGGGTCATACAACACAACGGCCACGGCGACATGGTTGGGGAGTTGGTACTCGGTGGTGAGCTGGATCTGCGGGTGCTCGATGTCCACACCAATGCCACGCATCACCTCGGGCCATGCCTTCACGCCGTGCTTGCTCCAGTTGCCATACTGCCCGCCGTTCATGCGCACCTTGGCCGATCGCTTGCCGTTGATCTCCTCAACATAGAAGGTGTCAAGCTCAACGACGTCGATCGTGATCTTCTCAGATTGCCCACCAGCGGCCGCAGGCGGGGCTGTGGCGGGCGCAGCCGCTGGCGGGACCCCAGCTACCGTGGTGGCAGCAGCGGGCGCAGGGGCGGCGGCAGCAGGGGCTGCATGGCGGCCGCCTGGTTCGTGCTGTGCAAGCATGGCGTCGAGGCGGGTCAGGAAGTCACCCATCTCCATGCCACGCACGGTCATGAGGACGTCGGGGTGCGGCCCACGCTTCACTGCAAAGCTGGCACTAAAGTTGGCTTCTGGGTTCTCGGTCATCGTAGTCTCCTTGTGGTTGATTGACTGTGCGAAGTGTAGCATATGAAGCCATGGAACGCAATAGTACTAAGGTCCTGGATTGACAAGATGATAAAGGTGTGGTACGATCAGTCCCTGATCGATGCGGGTGATGCCCAGCCGCCATACCAAACGGGCAGACAAATCTAATGCAAGGACCGGCAGTTGGGCGCTGCCAAACATCAACCAGAAGAGCCCAGCACCAAGGTAAAACCGGCCCATTGGTGGAGTGCGCTGATCGTGGCGCAGGTCGGACGGTGGGGTAATCGAGGCCCCGGCTCCAGGCAGTAAAGTCTCGAGGCGAAGCCGAGTGCGACACCAACACGGCCACGCTTCCCCCTAGTCCCCAACCCTATGGGGGTTAGGGGGGCGTACGCCTCGTGCTCGTCCATCCGGCCACACTATGCGCACTGCGCAAACCAGTACTACGGTACCATTGACACGCTCAACGATCTGTGCTAGGATGCTTGCATGGCACAATGGCAGATCCAGAACCTGATCTCAAAAGAATGGAAGCAAGTCGAAGCCGCCAGCGAGGAGGAAGCTATCGCTCGCACTGGCTGGGACGAGCGCACAACGTTCGCCGTCCGCCTGGGCCAGGGGCAGATCAACAAGTCCCCTCGCTGGATGAGCGACCGGCGCAAGTCGATCTGCCCGCTCTGCCGCCAGCGCTGGACGCTGCACGCCGAGGACGGGGCGTGCCCTGAGACTGAGGCGGAGGACGGGGTGGATTACGGGAAGTTGTTTGGATGGAGGAAATAGATGGACTTCATGTTTGATGGCGACGCCCTCAGCCCGCTTGGCTGCCTGTTCATTGTGGCGGTGTGGGTTGTGGTCATGGGGATCGGGGGGCTTGTGTTGTGGTTGGTGTTGCGATGGCTGAGTTCCTGATCCTGCACGTACGTGCCATAGGGAATATCGAGCATACCTTCCCGGCCTCGGCAATCTTGGACATAACCTGGACAAGCATGAACAGTGTGGAGATCAGGCTCCAGGGCAACCGAACGATCTATGTGACAGATGCCAGGTCGATTGAGCGGCTCCGGGCAGACCTGGGCCTACCAAGATCAGGAGGATAGGA
>Ga0299906_10001339_pt1 | contig 21196 bp, 19 predicted proteins | sample RVTome_14_FD_200259 | JGI IMG/M metagenome (GOLD analysis project Ga0299906, IMG submission 200259) | Soil microbial communities from uranium-contaminated site in the Upper Colorado River Basin, Wyoming, United States - RVT145D125 (version 2) ...
GCAATTGCTACAAGACCCGTTCCTGAACGCCCTGCGTAAGGAACACGTGCCGGTATCGATCTATCTGGTGAACGGCATCAAGCTCCAGGGCCAGATCGAGTCGTTCGATCAATACGTGGTGCTGCTAAAGAACACGGTGACGCAGATGGTCTACAAGCACGCCATCTCCACGGTGGTGCCGGCGCGTGCCGTGAACCTTTCCCTGGACCACTCCTCTGACAACTGAGCCGGACGCTTCCGTCCGCTCGTCGCGGCCGGCACCGGCCGAGACGGACCCTACCGCCTGCTAGATGTTCGAACGCCCGCGCGGCGGCGACCGTGCCGTTCTCGTCAGCCTGGATTTCGGTGAGCGCGACTACGCGGCCAAGCTCGCCGAACTGCGCGAGCTCGCGTCGAGCGCAGGCCTCGAAGTGGTGGCGGAGGTCGGGGGCAAGCGCAAGCGCCCGGACCCGGCAACCTTCGCCGGCAGCGGCAAGGTGTCGGAGCTCGGTCTCAGCGTGGCCGAGCACGCTGCCACCCTGGTGGTGTTCAACCACGAGCTGACGCCCGCGCAGGAGCGCAACCTGGAGAAGGCGCTCGACTGCCGCGTGGTGGACCGCGTGAGCCTGATCCTCGACATCTTCGCGCAGCGCGCGCGCAGCCACGAAGGCAAGCTGCAGGTCGAGCTGGCGCAGCTTCAACACCTGGCCACGCGCCTGGTGCGCGGCTGGACGCACCTGGAACGCCAGCGCGGCGGCATCGGCCTGCGTGGCCCCGGCGAGACCCAGCTCGAAACCGACCGGCGCCTGCTCGGCAAGCGCGTCAAAGTGCTCAAGCACAAGCTCGCCGCCGTGCAACAGCAGCGCGAGGTGCAGCGCCGCTCGCGGCGCCGCGCGCAGGTGCTGTCGGTGGCGCTGGTGGGCTACACCAACGCCGGCAAGTCGACGCTGTTCAACGCGCTCACGCAGGCCGGCGCGTATGCCGCCGACCAGTTGTTCGCCACGCTGGACACCACCACCCGCAAGCTGCAGACGCCGATGGGCGGCGAAGTGGTGCTGTCCGACACGGTCGGATTCATCCGCGACCTGCCCCCCACCCTGGTCGCGGCCTTTCGCGCCACCCTGGAGGAGACCGTGCAGGCGGATCTCTTGCTTCATGCGGTGGATTCTTCCGGCCCGGAGCAGGACATGCAGATCGCCGAGGTGAACCGGGTGCTGGCCGACATCGGGGCAGGCGAGGTGCCGCAGATCCTGGTTCTGAACAAGGCCGACCTGACCGGCCTGCCGGCCGGTGTCGAGCGGGACGAATATGGTAAGATTTCCCGCCTTCGCGTGAGCGCCAAGACCGGCGTGGGGGTGGACCTGATTCGCCTGGCCATCGACGAGTTCCGGTCCGGCGCCAGCCTTACGCTCCCATCGGGTTCCGCCGACCGCGCGGTTGCTTGAGGTCGCGTAAGGCGGCCTGCATGGCGAGCCGCTTAACCACTCCCAAACCAGCACATCCCCGAGCCAGCCTACCATGGCGTTGAACGACCCCCAGTGGGGCCGGCGTGGAAACGACGGCCCGCCCGACCTCGACGAGCTGTGGAACCGCTTCAAGCAGAAGCTGCCCGGCATGGGCGGCAGAGGCGGCGGGCGCGGCGGCGGCGAGGGCCGCCAGTTCCGCGGCGGCGGCCTGATCCTGATCGCGCTGGTGATCATCGTCTGGCTCGCCAGCGGCTTCTACATCGTCGACGCCAGCCAGCGCGGGATCGTGCTGCGCTTCGGCAAGCACGTCGAGACCACCCAACCGGGGCCGCAGTGGCACCTGCCCTATCCGGTCGAGTCGGTGGAGATCGTCAACTTGAGCCAGGTGCGCACCATCGAAGTGGGCTACCGCAACAACGTCAAGAACAAGGTGCTGAAGGAATCGCTGATGCTCACCGATGACGAGAACATCATCGATCTCCAGTTCGCGGCGCAGTACATCTTGAACGACCCCGGCCAGTACCTGTTCAACAACCGCCTGCCGGACGAATCGGTGATGCAGGTCGCGGAATCGGCCATGCGCGAGATCGTCGGCAAGAGCCGCATGGACTACGTGCTGTACGAGGGACGCGAACAGATCGCGGTGTCCGCGCAGAAGCTGATGCAGGAAATCCTCGACCGCTACAAGACCGGCATCAGCATCAGCCGGGTCACCATGCAGCAGGCGCAGCCGCCCGAGCAGGTGCAGGCGGCGTTCGACGACGCGGTCAAGGCGAGCCAGGACCGCGAGCGCCAGATCAACGAGGGCCAGGCCTACGCCAACGACGTGGTGCCCAAGGCGCGCGGCACGGCCTCGCGCCTGACGCAGGAAGCCGAGGGCTACAAGCAGAGCGTCATCGCCAACGCCGAAGGCGAGGCCTCGCGCTTCCGCCAGGTGCAGACCGAGTACGCGCGCGCCCCCGCGGTGACGCGCGAGCGCCTGTACCTGGAGACGATGCAGCAGGTGTACGCCAACGCCACCAAGGTGTACGTGGACCAGAGGGGCGGCAACAACATCCTGTTCCTGCCGCTCGACAAGATCATCCAGATGAGCGCCAGCGGCGCGCTGCCGTCCCTGGAGAGCGCGCCATCGGCCGCCGAGGCGCCGGCGAACGCGCCGACGGGGACCGACCCGCGCTCGCGCGACGCGTTCCGCAGCCGCGACCGGGAGGCCCGGCCATGAACCGCAACCTGACCATGGTGCTGGTGGGGCTGGTGGCGGTGCTGGTCATCACCAGCCTGACCCTGTTCACCGTCGACCAGCGCCAGCACGCCATCGTCTTCCGCCTGGGCGAGCCGGTGAACGTGATCCGCAGCCCCGGCCTGTACTTCAAGGTGCCGCTGCTCGACAACGTGCGCTTCTTCGACGTGCGCATCCTCACCCTGGACGCGGACGAGCCCGAGCGCTTCATCACCTCGGAGAAGAAGAACGTCCTGGTGGATTCCTTCGTCAAGTTCCGCATCGTCGACGTGGTGCAGTACTACATCAGCGTGGGCGGCGACGAGGCGCGCGCCAAGATCCGCCTGTCGCAGACGGTGAACGACAGTCTGCGCGCGGAGTTCGGCAAGCGCACCATCCACGAGGTGGTTTCCGGCGAGCGCGAGCGCATCATCAACCTGATGCGCGCCCGCGCCGACGCCGACGCGCGCACCATCGGCGTGGAGGTGCTCGACGTGCGCCTGAAGCGCGTGGACCTGCCCCAGGAGGTGAGCGAGGCGGTGTACCGGCGGATGGAGGCCGAGCGCAAGCGCGTGGCCAACGAGCTGCGCTCGCTCGGCTTCGCCGAGGCCGAGAAGATCCGCGCGGATGCCGAGCGGCAGCGCTCGATCATCATCGCCGAGGCCTACCGCGACGCCCAGCGCGTGAAGGGCGAGGGCGACGCGCGCGCGGCTGCGACCTACGCGCGCGCCTTCCAGCAGAACCCGGAGTTCTTCGCCTTCTACCGCAGCATGGAGGCCTACCGGCAGAGCTTCAGGAACCGCAGCGACGTGATGGTGATCGATCCGAGCTCGGATTTCTTCAGGTATCTGAAGGGACCCGCTGGCCGCAGGTAGGGTGCAGCCGGCCGGCCCGGGTCGCCAGAGGGGAGGCGAGCGCCTTGGGCAGCAGCCTGTGGATGGCCTTTGCGCTGATGCTCGTGCTGGAGGGCGTGCTGCCGTTCCTCATGCCGCGCATCTGGCGCGACACCTTCCGGCGCCTGACCGAGATGAGCGATGGCCAGATCCGCTTCGTGGGACTTGCCTCCATGCTGATCGGGCTGCTGCTGCTGGTGTTGTTCCGCGTCCGCTGACTCCGTTGCTCAGATCCATGCGCCGCTGGCTCCTTCCCGAGTACATCGAGGACATCCTGCCCGCCGAGGCGCAGCGCATCGAGGCGCTGCGCCGGCGCATCCTCGACCTGTTCCGGGTGCACGGCTACGAGCTGGTGATGCCGCCGCTGCTCGAGTACCTCGAGTCGCTGCTCACCGGCACCGGGCACGACCTCGACTTGAAGACGTTCAAGCTGGTGGATCAGCTCTCCGGGCGTCTGCTGGGCGTGCGCGCGGACATCACGCCGCAGGTGGCGCGCATCGACGCGCACCTGCTCAACCGCGCCGGCATCGCGCGGCTGTGCTACGCCGGCAGCGTCCTGCACGCGCTGCCCTCGGGCATGATGCACACGCGCGAGCCGCTGCAAATCGGCGCCGAGCTGTACGGTCACGCCGGCGTGGAGAGCGACGTCGAGATCCAGAGCCTGATGGTCGGCGCATTGCGGGCGGCGGGCGTGAGCGACCTGCGCGTGGACCTCGGCCACGTCGGTGTGCTTCGGGCGCTGATGACGCGCTTCGGCGTGCCGGCCGAGGTCGAGTCCGAGCTGTTCCAGGTGCTGCAGATCAAGGACATTCCCACGCTGCGCGAGCTGGCCCGCGGGCTCGACGCGCCGCTCGCCGCGGCGCTGCTGCTGTTGCCCCAGCTCTACGGCGGCGCGCAGGTTCTGGAGGAGGCGCGGCGGCGCCTGCCGGGCTGGCCCGAGATCGGCACCGCCATCGACCAGCTCGAGATCATCGAGCGGGCGCTCGACCACGCCGGGCAGGCGGTGCACTGCTTCGACCTCGCGGAGCTGCGCGGCTACCACTATCACAGCGGGGTGGTGTTCGCGGCATACGCGCGCGGACGGCCCAACGCTATCGCCCAGGGCGGCCGCTACGACGAGGTAGGCAAGGCCTTCGGGCGCGCGCGGCCCGCCACCGGGTTTACCATGGACCTGCGCGAGCTGGCGGCGCTGGGCAACGGCGTGCCGGCCGCGCGCGCCGTCCTCGCACCCTATCGCCCGGGGGACGAGGCGTTGCGGCGCGAGGTCGAGGCGCTGCGCGCGGGCGGGGAGGTGGTGATCGTGGATCTGCCGGGACACGAACGCACGCGCGGCGAGCTGGGCTGCGATCGCGAGCTGGTGCTGCGCGATGGCGCGTGGGAAGTCGTACAGGCGAATCCCTAGCCGCACAGGCACTGAGACACAGAGGAATGACGAGACAACTGCATGGCGGCACGATCTCCGTGGCCACCGTGTCTGTGTGGTGCAATCGTGTTGGCAGGAAGCGGTAACGCGAGGCGGTGGCGATGGGACGCAACGTAGTGGTCGTGGGCACGCAGTGGGGCGACGAGGGCAAGGGCAAGGTGGTGGACTGGCTCACCGACCACGCCCAGGCCGTGGTGCGTTTCCAGGGCGGGCACAACGCCGGGCATACGCTGGTGATCGGCGGCCGCAAGACGGTGCTGCACCTGATTCCCTCCGGCATCCTGCGCGAGGGCGTGGCCTGCTTCATCGGCAACGGCGTGGTGGTCTCGCCGCAGGCCTTGCTGGACGAGTGCGCCACGCTCGAGCAGGCCGGGGTGGACGTGCGCGCGCGCCTCACCATCAGCGAAGCCTGCCCGTTGATCCTGCCGTATCACACCGCGCTCGACCGCGCGCGCGAGGCGGCCAAGGGCGCCGGCAAGATCGGCACCACCGGCCGCGGCATCGGCCCGGCCTACGAGGACAAGGTCGCCCGCCGCGCGATCCGCATCCAGGACCTGTTCCACCGCGAGCGCTTCGCCGCGAAGCTGGGCGAGGTGCTCGACTACCACAACTTCGTGCTGCGCCAGTACTTCGGCGCCGAGACCGTGGACTTCCAGGCCACGCTGGAAGAGGCGCTGGCGCTGGCGGACCGGATCAAGGCCATGATCGGCGACGTGCCGCGCCGCCTGTTCGAGGCGCAGCGCGCCGGCCACAACCTGCTGTTCGAAGGCGCCCAGGGCACGCTGCTGGACGTCGACCACGGCACTTATCCCTTCGTCACTTCCAGCAACTGCGTGGCGGGGGCAGCGGCGGCCGGCAGCGGGGTAGGACCCAGTGCACTGCACTACGTGCTGGGAATCACCAAGGCCTACACGACGCGCGTGGGGTCGGGCCCGTTCCCCACCGAGCTCGAGGACGACATCGGCCGCCAGATGGCCACGCGCGGCAACGAGTTCGGCGCCACCACCGGGCGCCCGCGGCGCTGCGGCTGGTTCGACGCGGCGGCGCTGAAGCGCTCGATCCAGATCAACGGCGTGAGCGGCCTGTGCGTCACCAAGCTGGACGTGCTGGACGGCATGGAGACGCTGCAGATCGGCATCGGCTACCGCGTCGCCGGCCAGGTGGTCGACCTGCTGCCGGTGGGCGCCGAAGAGCTCGCCGAGTGCGAGCCGATCTACGAAGAAATCCCGGGCTGGACGCAGACCACCCTGGGCGTGCGCCGCTACGAGGACCTGCCGAAGCAGGCACGCGCCTACCTGCAGCGCATCGCGCAAGTCTGCGAGGTGCCGCTCGACATGATCTCCACCGGCGCCGAACGCGACGACACGATCGTATTGAGGCACCCGTTCGCCGCATGAACGCACAGCGCCGACGGAGACTGGCACTGTCAGCAGACGAGCTTTTTCTTTTTAAGACGCGCTTTAATGCGCACCTGGTGCCGAGAAGAGGACTCGAACCTCCACACCCTTGCGGGCGCTAGGACCTGAACCTAGTGCGTCTACCAATTTCGCCATCTCGGCACAGCGGGCGTAAATTCTAATGGAAATGCCGGTCTTGTCAAATCAGCGCGGACCGGCGGGGATGCATCGATGAAAACTACCGACGAGCGCCGCGTGCGCTCACGCAAGCGCGCCAGCTTGCGCCTGTCCGACCCCCATCTCGAGCGCGAGCGCGCGCGCTACGAGAACCCGCTGCCCAGCCGCGAGTGGATCCTGACGGTGCTCGAGCGCGAAGGCGTGCCCGTGCCGCAGCCGCGCCTGGAGACGTTGCTCGATATCGCGCCGGCGGAGCAGGAGGCCTTCGACCGGCGGCTGAACGCGATGGAGCGCGCCGGGCAGGTCATGCGCAACCGGCGCGGCGCGATCTGCCTCGCAGCCAAGCTCGACCTGATCCGCGGCCGCGTGCAGGGCCATCCGGACGGCTACGGCTTCCTGATCCCCGACGACGGCAGCCCCGACCTGTTCCTCAACCCCTCGGAGATGTCGCGCGTGCTGCACGGCGACCGCGCGCTGGTGCGCGAATCCGGCGTGGACCGGCGCGGGCGGCGCGAGGGGTCGATCGTGGAAGTGCTCGAGCGCGCACACCGGCGCGTGGTCGGCCGCCTGCACGAGGAGCACGGCATCGCGCTGCTGGTGCCCGAAGACAAGCGCATCAGCCAGGACATCCTGGTGCCGCGCGAGGCGCTGGCCGGCGCGCAGGCGGGGCAGGTGGCGGTGGTGGAGATTATCCAGCAGCCCGATCACCACATCAAGCCGGTGGGCCGCGTGGTGGAGGTGCTGGGCGGCTACGCCGACCCGGGGATGGAAGTGGAGATCGCGCTGCGCAAGCACGATCTGCCCTACGAGTTTTCCGTTGCGGTGCGCAGCGCCGCGGACAAGTTGCCGAACGCCGTGCGCAAGCAGGACCTGGGCGGGCGCCGCGACCTGCGCGAGCTGCCACTGGTCACCATCGACGGCGAGACCGCCAGGGACTTCGACGATGCCGTGTTCTGCCGGCCGGAAGGCAAGGGCTTCCGGCTGTGGGTCGCCATCGCCGACGTCAGCCACTACGTCGCGCATGGCGGCGCGCTCGACCTCGACGCGCGCGAGCGCGGCAACTCGGTGTACTTCCCGCGGCGCGTGATCCCGATGCTGCCCGAGGAGCTGTCCAACGGGCTGTGCTCGCTGAACCCCGATGTCGACCGGCTGTGCGTGGCTTGCGAGATGAGCATCGGGCCGCGCGGCGAAATCAAGCAGTACGAGTTCTACCCGGCGGTGATGCATTCCCATGCCAGGCTGACGTACACCGCGGTCGCCGCCGCGCTGGGGGACGATCCGGGCACGGTGGCGCCTGGTCTGCTGCCGCACCTGCGCGATCTGTACCAGCTGTTCCACGTGCTGGTCAAGGCGCGCAAGCAGCGCGGCGCCATCGACTTCGAGACCGTCGAGACGCGCATGGACTTCGACGAGCAAGGCAAGATCCGCCGCATCGTCCCGGTCGAGCGCAACGACGCGCACCGGCTGATCGAGGAGTGCATGCTGGCGGCCAACGTGTGCGCGTCGGACATCCTGCAGGCGCACGAGCACCCGGCGCTGTACCGCATCCACGAGGGGCCCACGCCGGAAAAGCTCGCCGATCTGCGCGAGTTCCTGCGCGAGTTCGGGCTGCACCTGGGCGGCGGCGACGAGCCGCACGCGAAGGACTACGCCAGGCTGCTGGAGCAGATCCGCGGCCGGCCCGACTATCAGCTGCTGCAGACGGTGCTGCTGCGCTCGCTGCAGCAGGCGGTGTACAGCCCCGAGAACGTGGGCCACTTCGGCCTGGCCTACGAGGCCTACACCCACTTCACCTCGCCCATCCGGCGCTATCCCGATCTGCTGGTGCACCGTGCCATCAAGGCCGTGCTCGCGAACGAGAGCTACCAGCCGGGCGACTGGAGCGAGCTGGGCGTGCATTGCTCGCAGACCGAGCGGCGCGCCGACGAGGCCACGCGCGACGTGGAGGCCTGGCTCAAGTGCTACTACATGCGCGAGCGCATCAATGAGACCTTCAGCGCCACCATCAGCGGGGTAGCCGGCTTCGGCATCTTCGTCGCGCTGGACGAGGTGTACGTGGAAGGCATGGTGCACGTCTCCGAGCTGGGCAACGACTACTACCACTTCGACGCCTCGCTTCATCAGTTGATCGGCGAGCGCACGCGCCGCCGCTTCCGCCTGGGCGACCGCGTGCAGGTGCGCCTGGTCCGCGCGGACCTGGAAACCACTCGGCTGGACTTCGTGCTGGCGGCGTGACCGGATGCAGCTGTTGGTCGGTTTCCACCCCGTCACGGCGCGCCTGCGGCACCACCCGGACAGCGTGCGTGAGATCTACGTCCACGCCGGGCGGCGCGACCCGCGCCTGCGCGATCTGATCGCGATGGCCGAGCAGCGCGGGGTGCGCGTGCTGCAGGTGGACGAGAAACGCCTGGAGGGCCTGGCTGCCGGCGAGCGGCACCAAGGTGTCGTGGCCCGGGTGGACGAGGTGTCGCGCCCGGTGGACCTGCACGATCTGCTGCAGGGCCTCGATCAGCCGCCCTTTCTGCTGCTGCTGGACGGGGTGACCGATCCGCACAACCTCGGCGCTTGCCTGCGCACGGCCGACGCGATGGGTGTGCATGGCGTGATCGTGCCCAAGGATCGCTCCGTGGGGCTCACCGCGACCGTGGCCAAAGTGGCGAGCGGGGCGGCAGAGACCGTGCCGGTGATCCCGGTCACCAACTTGGCGCGCGCGATGGAGGAGCTGAAGGGGGCCGGCGTATGGTTGCTCGGCGCGGCGGAGGAGGGTGAGCAGAGCCTGTTCGAGGCGCGCCTGGACGGCGCCTTGGGCTGGGTGATGGGCGCCGAAGGCCAGGGCCTGCGCCGGCTGACCCGCGAGCACTGCGATGCCCTGGTGCGCATCCCCATGTTCGGGCAGGTGGAAAGCCTGAACGTGTCGGTGGCGGCGGCCTTGTGTCTGTACGAGACGCGCCGCCAGCGTGAGCTGCGCTCGCGCGAGGATCCTAGATCCTAGAGCATCCCACTGATATACTTCCGGATTCGCTCGATCGGCTGCGGCCGGCGGCGGAACATCCCACACATCCGCACCAGTTAAGGTGCCCGCCTCGAGGCGGGTGTTGCGGCGGCGGCCCCAGGCCGGCGCCCGGGCGGATGGAGGCTCAACCTTAACCGGAGAATCGATTCATGGCTGTATCCATGCGCGAAATGCTGGAAGCGGGCGTCCATTTCGGACACCAGACCCGTTACTGGAACCCGAGGATGGCGCCGTTCATCTTCGGCCAGCGCAACAAGATCCACATCGTCAATCTCGAGAAGACCCTCGATCTGTACAACGAGGCGCTCAAGTTCGTGCGCCAGCTCGCGTCCAACAAGGGCACGCTGCTGTTCGTCGGCACCAAGCGGCAGGCGCGCGACATCGTGCGCGAGGAAGCTACGCGCAGCGGCTCGCCGTTCGTGGACTACCGCTGGCTGGGCGGCATGCTCACCAACTACAAGACGGTCAAGCAGTCCATCAAGCGCCTGAAGGAGATGGAGCAGATGCTGCAGGACGGCACCATGGACCGGCTTGCCAAGAAGGAGCAGCTGCATTACCAGCGCGAGATGGACAAGCTCAACCGCAGCCTGGGCGGCATCAAGGACATGAACGGTCTGCCCGACGCGCTGTTCGTGATCGACGTGGGCTATCAGAAGATCGCCGTGGCGGAGGCCAGGAAGCTGGGCATCCCGGTGATGGCGATCGTCGACACCAACAACTCGCCCGAGGGCATCGCCTATGTGATTCCGGGCAACGACGATTCGAGCCGCGCCGTGCGCCTGTATGCCCGTGGTGTGGCCGACGCGGTCCTGGAAGGCCGCTCGCAGGTGATCAAAGAGATCGTCACCGACGAGTTCGTCGAGGTCGAGGGCGGCGAGGAAGCGGCGGCGCAATAACCGGGAGGCGACATGGCGGAAATCACCGCTGGCATGGTCAAGGAGCTGCGCGAGAAGACCGACGCTCCGATGATGGAGTGCAAGAAGGCGCTGGCCGAGGCCGGCGGGGACATGGCCAAGGCCGAGGAGATCCTGCGGGTGCGGCTGGGCAACAAGGCCAGCAAGGCCGCGAGCCGGGTGACGGCCGAAGGCGTAGTGGCGGTGCACATCGCGCCGGACGCGAAGCTGGGCGCGATCGTCGAGGTCAACTGCGAGACCGACTTCGTGGCCAAGAATGCGGACTTCGTGGCCTTTGCGCACAACCTGGCGGAGCTGGTGGCCCGGCACGCGCCGGCCGACGCCGCGGCGCTGTCCGGCCTGAAGCTGGGCGCGGCCACCGTCGAGGATACCCGCACCGCCCTGGTCGGGCGCATCGGCGAGAACATGTCGATCCGCCGCTTCCAGCGGGTGGAGGCCAAAGGTCGCCTGGTGAGCTACGTGCATGGCGGCGCCAGGATCGGCGTGCTGGTGGACGTGGCCGGCGGCGACGAGGCGCTGGCCAAGGACGTGGCCATGCACATCGCCGCCAGCAAGCCGGTGGCGCTGTCGCGCGACGAGGTGCCGGCCGAGCTGATCCAGAAGGAGCGCGAGATCGCCCGGCAGAAGGCGGCCGAGTCGGGCAAGCCGGCCAACATCGCGGAAAAGATGGTGGACGGCAGCGTGCAGAAGTTCCTCAAGGAGGTCACCCTGCTCGGACAGCCGTTCGTGAAGGACGACAAGCTCAGCGTGGAGACGCTGCTCAAGTCGAAGGGCGCGCAGGTGCAGCGCTTCGTGCTGTACGTGGTGGGGCAGGGCATCGAGCGGAAGCAGAGCGATTTTGCCGCCGAGGTCGCGGCGCAGGCGGCCCAGGCGGCGAAGCCGACCGCGGCACCCCAGCCGGGGCGCTGAGGAGCCCCGCCCGTGGCGGCGCAGCCGGTCTACAAGCGCATCCTGCTGAAGCTCTCGGGCGAGGCCCTGATGGGCGAGAGCGCCTACGGCATCGACCGCGCGACGCTGGAGCGCATCGTTTCCGAAATCGCCGAGGTGGTGCGCCTGGGCGTGGAAACCGGCATCGTCATCGGCGGGGGCAACATCTTCCGCGGCGTGGCCCTGGGCGCCGCCGGCATGGATCGTGCGACCGCCGACTACATGGGCATGCTGGCCACCGTCATGAACGCTCTGGCGCTGCAGGACGCCATGCGCCAGGTCGGGCTGCTCAGCCGCGTGCAATCGGCGCTCAACATCGAGCAGGTGGCCGAGCCCTACATCCGCGGCAAGGCCATGCGCTACCTGGAGGAAGGCAAGGTCGTGATCTTCGCGGCCGGCACCGGCAACCCGTTCTTCACCACCGACACCGCGGCGGCGCTGCGCGGCATGGAGATGAACGTGGACATCGTCATCAAGGCCACCAAGGTGGACGGGGTCTACACCGACGATCCCAAGACCAACCCGGAAGCCATGCGCTACAAGCGCCTGAGCTTCGACGAGGCGATCGTCAAGAACCTCAAGGTCATGGACGCCACCGCGCTGACCCTGTGCCGCGACCAGAAGCTGCCGATCAGCGTGTTCAGCATCTTCAAGCCCGGCGCCTTGAAGCGGCTGGTCCTGGGGGAGGACGAGGGCACGCTGGTGCATAGCTGACCCGCCGGCCCAGGGCGTCATATTCAACAGGCGCCGGGGGTCCTCTAGTCGAAAGGAGGCATCATGATCGCCGACGTCAAGAAATCCGCCGAGCAGAAGATGCAGAAGAGTGTGGATGCGCTCAAGGCCGACCTCGGCAAGGTGCGCACAGGCCGCGCCCATACCGGGCTGCTGGACCACATCGTGGTCGATTACTACGGCACCCCGACGCCGATCAACCAGGTCGCCAACGTCACCTTGCTGGATGCGCGCACGATCGGCGTGTCTCCCTGGGAGAAGCGCATGGCGGGCGCGATCGAGAAAGCGATCCGCGATTCCGACCTCGGTCTGAATCCCGCCACCGTGGGCGAGCTGGTGCGCGTGCCGATGCCCGCCCTCACCGAGGAGCGGCGCAAGGACCTGATCAAGGTGGTCCGGCACGAGGCCGAGAACGCCCGGGTGGCGGTGCGCAACATCCGCCGCGACGCGAATGCGCACCTGAAGGAGCTGCTCAAGCAGAAGAAGGTCTCCGAGGACGAAGACCGCCGCGCGCAGGACGACATCCAGAAGCTCACCGACCGCTACATCGCCGAGGTGGACCAGCTGCTGCACCAGAAAGAAGCCGACCTGATGGCGGTGTGAGTGGCGCAGCCCAGGGGATCCCGCGCGTGACCGTCTTCGACAGCTCGACCATCGGCATCCCGGCCACCGCCGAGGTGCCGCGGCACATCGCCGTCATCATGGACGGCAACGGCCGCTGGGCCAAGCAGCGCCTGCTGCCGCGCGTGGCCGGACACCGCCGCGGGCTGGAGACGGTGCGCGCAGTCGCCCGCTTCTGCATCGAAGCCGGGGTCGAGTACCTGACCCTGTTCGCCTTCAGCAGCGAGAACTGGCGCCGGCCGCCCGAGGAGGTGTCGTTCCTGATGCAGCTGTTCATGCGCGCGCTGGAGAGCGAGGTGTTGCGGCTGCACGAGAACAACATCCGGCTCAAGGTGGTGGGCGACCTCAGCAGCTTCGAGCCGCGCCTGGTGGCCCTGGTGCAGGAGGCCGAGGCGCGCACCGCCGCCAACACCCGGCTCACGCTCACCATCGCCGCCAACTACGGCGGCCGCTGGGACATCATGCAGGCCGTCAACCGCCTGGTGCGCGAACACCCGGACCGCAGCGCCGGCTTCAACGAGGCGCATCTCGCCCCCTATCTCGCGCTGGCCTTCGCTCCGGAGCCGGACCTGTTCGTGCGCACCGGCGGGGAACAGCGGGTCAGCAACTTCTGCCTCTGGCATCTGGCCTACACCGAGCTGTACTTCACCGAAGTCCTCTGGCCCGACTTCGACCGGGCCGCCTTCGACGCGGCGCTGGCTTCCTACCGCCGGCGCGAGCGCCGCTTCGGCCGCACCAGCGAGCAGCTGGCCCAGCCACGCACTAGCGCCGCCGTGCAGCCGGCCGAGCCGGGCTGAGACGATGCTGTGGCAGCGCATCCTGACGGTGGCCGTGCTGCTGCCGCTGTTCCTCGCTGCGCTGTTTCTGCTGCCCAACCTGCATTGGGCGCTGCTGCTCGCCGTCCTGCTGGCGGTGGCCGCGCGCGAATGGGCGCGCCTGGCGGGCTTTGCGGCCGCGGGCCAGGCGCTGTATGCGCTGGGGGTGCTGCTCGCGGCGGTGGCGATCGCTGCACTGGACCACGACGGCGGCGCGGCGCACGCCTTCATCTACAGCGCGCCCGGGAAACTCCTGTACGCGCTGTGCGCGGCCTTCTGGCTGGCGATCGTGCCCGCCTGGCTGTACTACCGCTGGGTGGTGCGCTCCCGGCCCCTGCTCGCCGTCGTCGGCGTAGTGGTGCTGCTGCCGTTCTGGCATGCGCTGGCGTGGATGCAGCGCACTCCGGAGCGGCTGCTGGTCGCGCTGGCCGTGGTGTGGATCGCGGACACCGCCGCTTACTTCGCGGGCCGCGCCTTCGGGCGCCACAGGCTGGCGCCGAGCATCAGCCCCGGCAAGACCTGGGAGGGCGTGGCCGGCGCGCTCGCCGCGGTGTGCGCGGGCTGGCTCGCGCTGGCCTTGCTGGCGCCGGGATTCCGCGGTCAGCTCGCCTCCGGGCTGGCGCTGGTGGTGCTGCTCACCGCGATGAGCATCCAGGGCGATCTGTTCGAGTCCTGGATGAAGCGCCAGGCCGGCCTGAAGGACAGCGGCACGCTGCTTCCCGGTCACGGCGGGCTGCTCGACCGGGTGGACGCGCTGACCTCCACCCTGCCGCTGGCCGCCCTATACTTCGCCTATCCGCTGCTGCGCGGCTGACATGCCTTCCTTGCGCACCTCTTCCGTCCCCCGAACGCTGACCATCCTGGGCGCCACCGGCTCGATCGGCGCCAGCACCCTCGATGTGCTGGCCCGGCATCCCGAGCGCTTCCGCGTGGCCGCGCTCACGGCCCAGCGCCAAGTGGGCCCGATGCTGCAGGCCTGCCTGCGTTTCCAGCCGCACTACGCGGTGATGACCGAGGAAGCGTCCGCCTCGACCCTGCGCGCCGAGTTGCGCCGCGCCGGACTGGCCACCGAAGTGCTGGCCGGTGCGGAAGGTCTGGCCGTCGTGGCGACACTGCCCGAGGTGGACAGCGTCATGGCGGCCATCGTGGGCGCGGCGGGCCTGCGCCCCACGCTGGCGGCGGCGCGCGCAGGCAAGCGCGTGCTGCTCGCCAACAAGGAAGCCCTGGTGATGGCGGGCCGGCTTTTCATGGACGCGGTGCGCGACAGCGGGGCGCGCCTGCTGCCGATCGACAGCGAGCACAACGCCATCCTGCAATCCTTGCCCGCGGACTTCAGCGGCGATCTGCGCGCGGCCGGCGTGCGCCGCATCCTGCTCACCGCCTCGGGCGGTCCGTTCCGCAGCACGCCGCTCGAGCGGCTGGCGGCGGTCACGCCCGCGCAGGCCTGCGCCCATCCCAACTGGGTGATGGGCCGCAAGATCTCGGTGGACTCGGCCACCATGATGAACAAGGGGCTGGAGGTGATCGAGGCGCACTGGCTGTTCGGCGCGCCGGCCGAGGCGATCGAAGTGGTGATCCACCCGCAGAGCGTCATCCACTCCATGGTCGAGTACGTCGACGGGTCGGTGCTCGCGCAGCTCGGCAATCCCGACATGCGCACGCCCATCGCGCATGCGCTCGGCTTTCCCGAGCGCATCGAATCGGGCGCGCGCGCGTTGAACTTTTTCGAGCTGGGCGCGCTCAACTTCGAGCGGCCCGACCTCGCCCGCTTCCCCTGCCTGGCGCTCGCCTACCAGGCGCTGCGCGCGGGCGGCAGCGCACCTGCCGTGCTGAACGCCGCCAACGAAGTGGCGGTGGAACAGTTCCTGAAGGGAGAGCTGGCCTTCGATCGCATCGCGCACCTCATCGACGACGTGCTGTCGCGGGTGGACGGCATGCCGGTCGAGCGCCTGGAGGACGTGCTGAGCGCGGATCGCGCGGCGCGCGAAGCGGCATACCGGTACTGGGTAACCGAAAAGCGTGATCGAAGGGCGTGACCGAAAAGCGTGACCGAGAAGCGTGACAAAACCAGAGCGCGGGATGCGCCACGCTGTTCGTCACGCCTTTCGGTCACGCTTTTCGGTCACGCAGTATCGGTCACGCTTTGCGGTCACGAGAGTTGAATCTGGAGCAATCCTATGAACTTGCTGACAACCCTGATCGCCTTCATCGCCGCCCTCGGCCTGCTCATCGTGGTGCACGAGCTGGGGCACTATCTAGTGGCGCGCTGGTGCGGCGTGAAAGTGCTGCGCTTCTCGGTGGGATTCGGCAAGCCGCTGTTCCTGCGCCGCGTCGGGCCCGACCAGACCGAGTGGGTCATCGCCGGGTTCCCACTGGGCGGCTTCGTGAAGATGCTGGACGAGCGCGAGGGCGAAGTGGCCCCGCGCGAGCGTCACCGCGCCTTCAACCGGCAGTCGGTGTACCGCCGCTTCGCCATCGTGCTGGCCGGGCCGGTCGCCAACTTCCTGCTCGCGATCGCGGTGTACTGGCTGCTGTTCATGCATGGGGTGCCGGGCCTGAAGCCGGTCCTCGGCGCGCCGCCGCCCGCCACAGTGGCCGCCCAGGCGCAGATCGCCGCGGGCGAGACCATCCTGCGCGTGGACGACCAGGCGGTCGCCACTTGGCAGGACGTGCGCTGGGTGCTGCTCGAGCGCGCGGTGGAGCGCCAGGGGGTCACGCTCGAGGTGCAGAACGAGAAGGGAGAGATCGCGTTTCGCCAGCTCGACCTGTCGGGTCTCGATGCCGCAGACCTGGACAGCGACTTCCTGGCCAAGATCGGCCTGACGCGTCTGCCGCCGCCTCCGGTGGTGGGCGAGGTGACCGCGGGCAAGCCGGGCGAAAAGGCCGGGCTCAAGCCCGGCGATCGCATCCTGGCGGTAGACGGCAAGCCGGTGGCGACCTGGGACGATCTGGTGGCCGCGGTGACCCCCAAGGGCGGCGCGCCCCTCACGCTGCACCTGCGGCGGGGCGCGGACGAGCTCACTGTGCAGGTGACGCCGGAGACGGTGCAGCAGAACGGCAAGTCCATCGGCCGCCTCTGGGTCGCGCCGGATCGCGCCGCGCTCGAGCGCCAGATTGTCGAGGTGCGCTACGGCCCGTTCGGCGCGCTGAGCGAGGCCGCGGTGCGCACCTGGGAGGTCTCGATCCTGAGCCTGCGCATGCTCGGCAGGATGATCGTGGGCGACGTGTCGCTGAAGAACCTGAGCGGCCCCATCACCATCGCCGACTACGCCGGTCAGTCGGCGCAGATGGGATGGGTGGCCTACGCGAGCTTCATCGCGCTGATCAGCATCAGCCTGGGGGTCCTCAACCTGCTGCCGGTGCCCTTATTGGACGGCGGGCACTTGATGTATTATTTCGTTGAAATCATTAAGGGACGACCGGTGTCCGAGCGGGCCATGGAGATCGGCCAGCGCGTCGGGATGGTGGTCCTGTTCACTCTGATGGCTTTCGCGCTCTTCAACGACATTCACCGCCTCGTCGGCGGCTGACAAAAAAACCTACTGGATGAAGCTGTCGCGGCTGCTGCTGTTCCTATCGGGCCTTTCCACCTTCTCCGCATCCGCCTTCGAGCCGTTCGAAGTCAAGGACATCCGCGTCGAGGGCATCCAGCGCACCGAGGCCGGCACCGTCTTCAGCTACCTGCCGATCCGAGTCGGCGAAACCCTCACCGAGGACCGCGCCGCCGCCGCCATCCGCGCGCTGTTCGCCACCGGGTTCTTCAAGGACGTGCGGCTGGAGGCCGAGGGCGGAGTGCTGGTGGTCGTCGTCCAGGAGCGACCGGCGATCGGCCAGATCGAGTTCGTGGGCCAGAAGGAGTTCGACAAGGACAAGCTCGAGGCGGCGCTCAAGGACATCGGCCTGGCCGAGGGACGCGTGTTCGACCGCAGCCTGCTCGAGCGCGCCGAGCAGGAGTTGAAGAACCAGTACCTGGGACGCGGCAAGTACGCCGCCCAGATCACCACCACCGTCACGCCGCTGGAGCGCAACCGCGTAGCGATCCAGTTCAACATCGTGGAAGGCCCGGTGGCCAAGATCCGCGAGATCAATTTCGTCGGCAACCAGGCGTTCAAGGAGTCGCAGCTGCGCGACCTGATGCGCCTGGACACTCCCGGCCTGCTCAGCTGGTACAGCAAGAACGACCAGTACTCGCGGCAGAAGCTGGAGGCCGACCTGGAGACCATCCGCTCCTCTTACCTGAACCAGGGCTACCTCGAGTCGGCCATCGACTCCACCCAGGTGTCGATCTCTCCGGACAAGAAGGACATCTACCTCACGGTCAACCTGAGCGAGGGCAAGAAGTTCACCGTCACCGACATGCGCTTCGCGGGCGAGCTGATCGCGCCCGAGGCGGAGCTGCGCAAGCTGCTCAAGCTCAAGCCGGGCGACGAATTCTCGCGCGAGAAGCTGACCGAGTCCACCAAGCTCATCGTCGACCGGCTCGGCAACGACGGGTACGCCTTCGCCAACGTGAACCCGGTGCCGGAGATCGACCGCGACAAGGCGACCGTGGCCTTCACCCTGTACGTGGACCCCGGCCGGCGCGTGTACATCCGGCGCATCAACATCACGGGCAACGCCACCACGCGCGACGAGGTGATCCGCCGCGAGCTGCGCCAGCTGGAGGGCGGCTGGTACTCGGCGCAGAAGCTGCAGCGCTCCAAGCAGCGCGTGGACAAGCTCGGTTACTTCTCCGAAGTGACGCTCGACACGGTCGGCGTGCCGGGCGTGCCGGACCAGGTGGACATCAATCTCAAGGTGGTGGAGCGGCCCACCGGCAACCTGCTGTTCGGCGTCGGCTACTCCAGCGCGGAGGGCGTGATCTTCAGCGGCGCGGTGTCGCAGAACAACCTGTTCGGCACCGGCAACGCGCTGTCGCTGCAGGTCAACACCGGCGACGTCAACACCGTGTACGCGCTGTCGTTCACCCGGCCCTACTTCACCGACGAAGGCGTGGGCGCGGGCCTGGACCTGTACAAGCGCGACGTGGACGCGAGCAGCCTGTCGGTATCGACTTACGCCACCAGCACCCTGGGGGCCGGGCTGCGCTTCTCGGTGCCGATCACCGAGACCGACACCATCAACTACGGCCTGGCCGCCGAGACCACGGAGATCGAGTTGTTCGAGGAGAGCGCGCAGCGCTACCGCGACTTCGTGGACGTGTTCGGGCCGGATAACACGGCGCTGCTGACCACCGCCGGCTGGGCGCGGGACAAGCGCGACAGCGTCATCTTCACGCGCCGCGGCACGGTGCAGAAGCTATCGGGGGAGGTGGCGGTGCCGCCCGCCGAGCTGCGTTACTACCGCACGCAGTACGAGCTGCAATGGTTCGTGCCGGTCGGCCGCGACAACGTGCTGCAGCTGTCCGGACGCATCGGCTATGCCGACGGCTACGACGACAAGCCGCTGCCGTTCTACAAGAACTTCTACCTGGGCGGCGTGGGCACGGTGCGCGGCTACGAGACCGCCTCGATCGGCCCCAAGGACGAGAACGGCGACGCCCTCGGCGGCAAGGCCCTGCTGGTGAGCAGCGCCGAGTTCTTCTTCCCCTTCCCCGGGCTGGAGAAGGACCGCTCGGTGCGCCTGTCGCTGTTCCTTGACGCGGGGGCCCTGGATGATACATTCAGCCTTTCCGAGTATCGTGCCGCGGCCGGCCTGGCGCTGAGCTGGTTCTCGCCGGTGGGCCCGTTGAAGATATCCTATGGCTACGCTCTGAACGACGAGCCGGGGGACGAGCTGCAGCCGTTCCAGTTCTCGATCGGCACGGTCTTCTGAAGCCCGTGCCGCAGCGCAAGAGGAGACCACAGTTGAATAGAATTCGAACGACGTTCGCGGCACTGCTGCTGTGCGCGGCAGGGCTCGCCCAGGCGGCCAATGACTTCAAGATCGGGTTCGTCAGCACCGAGCGCCTGTTCCGGGAGGCCGCGCCCGCGGTGCGCGCCCTGAAGAAGCTGGAGAAGGAGTTTGCGCCCCGCGACACCGAGCTGCAGAAGCTCAACAGGCAGGCCAAGGACGTGCAGAGCCAGCTCGAGAAGGAAGGCGTCACGATGAGCGAGAGCGACCGCCGCAACAAGGAGCAGGACCTCGCGCGCATGAACCGCGACCTGCAGCGCATGCAGCGCGAATTCCGCGAGGACCTGAACCTGCGCAAGAACGAGGAGCTGGCGCAGGTGCTGGAGCGCGCCAACAAGGTGATTCAGGAGATCGCGGAGAAGGAGAAGTACGACCTGATCCTGCAGGAGGCGGTGTACCGCAGCCCGCGCATCGACATCACCGAGAAGGTGCTCAAGGCCCTCGCCGACAAGTGACGAGCCGCTCGGCACGCATGGCACGTCCCGTCCCGCTCGCGCGCATGCGGCCGACACTCACTTCTCGGTAGGCTTTTCCGTGTCCGGCGCCCAGGTCAACGCAGTCCCGCGGCGGGGGGTCACCCTGAGCGAGATCGTGGAGCGCTTCGGCGGCGAATTGCTGGGCGAGGGCGGCGTGCAGGTGGACCAGGTCGCTACCCTGGAGAGCGCTACCGGCACCCAGATCTCCTTCTTCACCAACCCGCGCTATCGCAGGCAGCTCGAGCAGACGCACGCGGCGGCGGTGATCGTGAGCCGGGAAGCGGTCGGTTTGATCGACCGTCCGCTCATCGTTTGCGACAACCCCTATGCCTATTTCGGGCGCGTGTCCGACTTTCTCAACCCGCCGGACGCCGTGATCCCGGGTGTGCATCCCACCGCGGTGGTCGATCCGAGCGCGCAAGTGCACCCCAGCGCCTGCATCGGGCCGCTCGCGTCCGTCGCGGCCGACGCGGTGATCGGAGCGCGCACGCTGCTGGGGGCGGGCAGCCACGTGGGCGCGTGCGCGCGTATCGGCAGCGACTGCCGCATTCAGGCAAACGTCTCGATCTACCATGATTGCAGCATAGGCGCGCGTGCTATTCTTCATTCCGGCGCGGTGATCGGCGCGGACGGCTTCGGCATAGCGATGGACGGCGGGCGCTACCTGAAGATTCCCCAGATCGGGCGCGTGATAGTCGGCGACGACGTGGAGATCGGCGCCAACACCACCATCGACCGCGGCGCGCTCGACGACACGGTGATCGAGGACGGGGTGAAGCTGGACAACCAGATCCAGATCGGGCACAACTGCCGGATCGGAGCACACACCGCCATCGCCGGCTGCGTCGGCATCGCGGGCAGCACGCGCATCGGGCGCTATTGCCGGATCGGCGGCGGCGCGATGATCGGCGGTCACCTGGAGATCGCCGACAACGTCGAGATCGGGGGCGCCAGCGGCGTGCCCAAGTCGATTCTCAAGCCCGGCACCTACACCGCGCTGTTCCCGATCTCGTCGCATCCGGAGTGGCTGAAGAACGCGGCCCACATCCGGCACCTGGACCGATTGGCCACCCGCATCCGCGAGCTCGAAACCCGGCTCGCCGACCTGGAAAGGAAGCAGCGTTGAACAGCATGGAGATCAAGGAGATTCTGCAATACCTGCCGCACAGGTACCCGTTTCTCCTGGTCGACCGCGTGCTGTCGTGCGAGCCGGGCAAGAGCATCGTCGCGCTGAAGAACGTCGCCATCAACG
>Ga0299906_10001340_pt1 | contig 21193 bp, 14 predicted proteins | sample RVTome_14_FD_200259 | JGI IMG/M metagenome (GOLD analysis project Ga0299906, IMG submission 200259) | Soil microbial communities from uranium-contaminated site in the Upper Colorado River Basin, Wyoming, United States - RVT145D125 (version 2) ...
AATTCTTTCCCCGGCAAGAGCACGACTTCATCCGCTCCTCGTTGGCCAACAGCTTGTCCGGCGTGCTGTGTCAGCGGCTGATCCCGGCCGTGGACCCGGAGATCGGGCGGGTCCCCGCCACCGAGGTCCTGCTCGGCAATGCCACGGTTCGGGAAAAGATTCGCCGTACCGAGGACGAGGATATCCCGGCGATCATTTCCGGGTCGGCCGACGACGGCATGCGCAATTTCACCACATCCCTCGCCGAGCTGATCGCCAAGGATATGATCGCGGCGAAGGTCGCGTACGAGTACGCCCCCAGTCCCGAAGCCCTCAAGAGCAAGGTCAAGGGCATCGAGGTTTCGGCCGCCACCATGGTCGGGCGGATGAAAGGATAAGGGCGGCGGAAATGGCGAATGACGCATGAGTTCTCACGATCGGAACTTCTCCATTCGTCGTAAGCTAAGCCCCCTCCTCTTGTGATCACGACGCGCCTGCGGTAAAAAAGCGTTCGACGCGCATCATCAAGCAGGCATCATTCCATGCACATGCACCATGAACCGGTCGCGCCGCCCGACGCTCCGCCCGCCGAGCGCTTGCGCATGCCGCGACACACGCAGGCGTACTGGGTTTCCGCTTTCCTCGCGACGCTGATCCTGCTCTATTGGACCGATGTCGCGCCCACGTTGTTCGGTCAGCCGACCGATCTGGTGGCCGGATTGTTCGGGGGCATGCTCATCTGGTACGGCGCGGCCACGTCGCTGATGTCCGGCGTGATCGGCGCCGATGTCGCCCTGGCCGTCGCCTGTGCAGCGTCGATCGCCATCGATCCGATTACCGCGGCGGTCGTCGCGTTCATGGCTTTTTTCGGCGAGGCGCTCGAGGGGTTGGCGTCGGGCCGTGCCCACCGCGCGATCTCGCGTCTGGTCGAACTGTCGCCGCCGATCGCCCACGTCCTGCACACCGATCATGTCCACGACGTACCGGTCGAACAGGTATCCGTCGGCGATCGGGTGATCGTCAGGCCGGGCGAGCGCGTGCCCGTCGACGGGGAAGTGATCGCGGGCGAGAGCGCACTCGATGAAAGCTCGCTGACCGGCGAGTCGATCCCGGTCGAACGACGCGCGGGCGATCCGGTTTTCGCGGGCACGTTCAACCAACTCGGCGCGTTGACCGTCCGTGCCGATCGCGTGGGCGAAGAAACCAGCCTCGGGCAGGTCATCCGGCTGGTCGCCGACGCCCAGGCGAACAAGGGTCAGGGCGAGCGCACCGCCGATCGCTACGCCCGACGATATTTCCTGCCCATCGTCGCGGTCGCGGCGATGGGAACCTGGCTGTGGACGGGCGAGACCCTCAACGCGGTGGCGGTGCTGGTGATCGCCTGTCCCTGTGCGTTGGTGCTGGCGACGCCCGCCGCGGTGCTCGCGGCCATGGGCCGGCTGGCGCGCGAGGGCGTCGTGGTCAAGGGCGGCGCGGTCTTCGAGCGATTGGCCCGCGTGACCACCTTCGCGTTCGACAAGACCGGGACGGTGACCGAAGGTCGCGCCGTCGTGCGCCGCGTGGTCTGCCTGACCGCGCTGGATGAAGCGGACGTGCTGCGGCTCGCCGCCGCTGCCGAAAAGGGCTCCGAGCACGTCTTCGCCCGCGCCGTCGTCGACGAGACCCGTCGTCGCGAACTTGCCCCGATCGACGCGGTTGAGGCGTTTCAGGCCCGTCCCGGCTTCGGCGTCGAAGCGGTCGTCGATGGGCGTCGCGTGCTCGTCGGCAACGCGAGATTGTTGGCCGAAGAGGGTATAGCCCTCGATGAACGGGCTCGGGCCGAACTCCGCGCGTTGGAGGAACAGGGCACGACCGCCCTATTCGTGGCACGAAGTTCGCCCGACGAAGTCGTCGCGGTGATCGGAGTGGCCGACACGTTGCGCGGTGACGCGCACGACGCGCTGCACACCCTGCACCACGCCGGCGTCGAGCGCATGCTCCTGCTCACCGGCGATCGCCAGGCGGTCGCCGACGACATCGCCGCGCGACTGCACGTCGACGAGGTGCGGGCCGAGATGCTGCCGGTCGACAAGGCCGAGGTGATTCGCGCACGACAAATGACCGGCGAGCACGTCGCCATGGTCGGCGACGGCGTCAACGACGCGCCGGCGTTGGCGGTCGCCGACGTGGGACTCGCCATCGGCGGACCGGGCCGGGACATCACCGCCGAGGCCGCCGACGTCGTGCTCATGGGCGAACCGCTCGCGCCACTTGCACTGACGCTCGACGTGTCGCGAAAAACCGCCCGCGTCATTCGCCAAAACATCACCGTCTTTGCTATCGGGCTCAACACGGTCGCGATCGGCCTGGCGGCGGCGGGCCTGCTTCCGCCGATGGAAGCCGCCGTTGCCCACGAGATCGGGTCGCTGGCGGTCCTGCTCAACGCGCTGCGGCTGTTGTTCGTCGGCCGCTGGGGCGACCTGCGACCGGTCCGGGCCTGGCATCGATTCACGCACGCGCTCGGTCATCTTCGACACGACGCCCAACACGTAAAACAGGATCTGGGGCATTGGGCGAGCGCGCATCGACGCGTCCTCTTGCGACGCGGTTTGCCCGTGTGCACGGCGGCGGCTTGGCTGGCCACCGGCGTCCGTATCGTCGACGTCGACGAGGTGATGGTCGTGCAGCGATTCGGGCGGGCGGTGGCGACCTGCGACCCGGGACTCCATCTCCGCATGCCCTGGCCGATCGAGACGAAGCGGCGAATGCGACCCGACGCGATTCGCACCGCCACCGTCGGCGCTCCGTTGCGCACCGACTTGCCCGACAACGGCATTTTCGCGATTGAATGGGAAACCGTACACCCGGGCCAACCCGCATCGGCCGAGGGCATGATGACCGGCGACATCTGGCAGGGTGACCCTGCCGACGGTTCCGATCAGATCGCGTCGAAGCTCGTGCAGATTTCCGCGGTGGTGCATTACACCGTTGACGATCCGACCGCGTACCTGCTCGACGTACGCAGTCCCGACGCCGTCGTACTGACCACGGCCGAAAGCATCCTGCGGGAACTGGTGGCCGGTCATCGACTCGACGCGGTCCTGGCCGATCGTCGCGGCGAGATCAGCGATCAGTGCGCGCAGCAGTTGCGCACGCGGCTCGCCGACTACAAGACCGGCGTGGCGGTGCGATCGGTCGTGCTGCTCGACGTGCATCCCGAGCCGGGCAAGGAGCGAATGAACGTGATCGAAGCCTACCGTGACGCCGCCCGGGCCCAGGCCGAGCAAAAGGAAACCGTCTACGGCGCGCACGCCGACGCCCACCGGTTGCTCGCCGAAGCCCGCGGCCGTCGCGCCACCGAGTTGGCCTCGGCCCACAGCGCCGGTGCCCTACGCACCGCCGTCGCCTACGGCCAGGCCGAACGGTTCAACGCCCAGCGACGGGCGTTTCGTGCCTATCCCGAACTCGAGCGATGGCGCGTCTTTCTCGAGACGGTTCGCACCAAGCTCGCGGGCAAGCGCAAGTTAATCCTCGATCCGACCCTCGAAGGCCGGCAACAACTGTTCCTGGCCGGCGGTACGTCGCCGTTGTCGCTCACGCCGCTGTTGAATCGCGCATCATCCGAGCCCGATCCCGCGTTCGCCGGCGAGGAGGAGCACCCATGAAGAAGCGAAGAACCTGGTTGATCGGCGTGGGCGCGGTGCTTGCGGTCATCGTGATCGCGCGCAGTGTCTTCGTGGTCGACGAGTCGGAGTTGGCGTTGGTGGTTTCGTTCGGGCGGGTGGTCGACACGGTCACCAAGCCCGGCCTGAACGCGAAGTGGCCGTGGCATTCGGTGCGACGGTTCGATGGCCGGATGCACCTGCTCGACCCCGAGCCGCGCGAGACGCTCACCGGCGATCCGAAGAACATCGTGGTCGACCCGTTCGCGGTGTGGCGGATCGAGCCGGACCGGCTGGCTGATTTCGTGCGTACCGTGCGCGATACCGAAAATGCGGACCGGCGCCTGGCCGAGGTCATCTGGCACGCGCTGACCGTCGAATTATCGGGCCTCGCGCTGACCGAGCTGGTCAACGAGGACGCATCGAAGCTGCGGCTGGAACCCATGCTCGACGCCACACGTAGTACCTGTATGACCGTCGTAGCCGATTTCGGCATCCGTCTGATTGACGTCAGGCTCAAGCGGATCACACGACCGGAGGGCACCAAGGACGCGGTGTATCGCGAGATGATCGCCGAGCGAGCCAAAGAGGCGAACTTCCTGCGCAAGGAGGGTGAGCGCCGGGCCATCGAGATCCGCGCCAAAGCGCGCGAGGAAGCGGACAAGATCGTCGCCCAAGCCGAGGGTGAAGCGCAGGTCGTCCGCGGGCGCGGCGAAGCCGAAGCGACCCGCACCTACGGCGAGGCCCACGCCCAAGACCCGGAGTTCTTTCTGCTGCAACAACTGCTCGAGACCTACCGGGAAATCATCGACACCGAAACCACGCTCGTGCTGTCGGGCGATTCGGATTTGCTGCGCCTGCTGACCGCCGGTCGGACCGACGCGCTGCCCAAGATCGACACCGTCGACAACAACGGCGCGTTCGCAACTTCGCAACCGGCAGAGTCGAACAAGGCACTGGCGGGAACGACCGAGGCCCAACCGGACGGTGAGCAATGACGGTCCAAAGCAAGTCGAATCGAACGACGATCGTCACGGTGCTGGGCATCGCGGTTGCGGTGTGGCAGGGGACCGGGCTGTACAAGGTTCGTTCCGAACAACGCGCGGTGGTGCAGCGGTTCGGCCGGGTGGTCGACCTGCGCGAGGGCGGGCTGCACTGGACGATGCCCTGGCCGATGGGGCGGGTGACGGTGGTGGCCAGTGACGAGGTGCGATCGGTGCAACTCGGTCTGTCGCAGGTCGAGCTGGTGACCGGCCGGCGGGCGAGCGATCCGCGCACGCAGTACCTCAGCGCCGATCAGGGGCTGGTGCAGATGCTGGTCCGGGCACAATATACGGTGCGCGACGAGCGTGACTTTCTGTTCGCGGTGACGCCGGATGAAGCCGAGCGCATGGTCACCGCGGCGGTCGAGTCGGCGTTGACCGCGCTGGCGGGACAACACCGCTGGGACGCCCTGCTCAAAGACCCGGTGCTCAAGAGCCGGATTTTCGTGCAGGCCCGCGAGCAGGCCCAGCACCACCTGAACATCTATGATTGCGGCATCCGGCTCAAAGCGGTCAGTCTGGTCGCGCTGCAGCCGCCCGGCGCGGTCGCCGGCGCGTTCAACGACGTCCTCAGCGCCCAAAGCGAGGCCAACGAAAGCGTTCGCCAGGCCGAGAGCGAAGCCGAGCAAGCCGTGCAAACCGCCCGCGCCCGCGCCACGGAAGTCCGCCTCGAAGCCCGGGCGTACGCGAACCGGCAGATCGAATTGGCCGGCGCCGAGCGCGACGACTTCCCACGACGGGCCGCCGCCTACCGCGCCGCTCCGGCGACCGCCGCCCGACTGATGTTCCTCGAATCGATGCGCGCGGTGCTGCCCAAGGCCAGAAAAGTGATCGTGCCCACCGCCGCGGGCAACCAGAAACTCGATCTGTCGATCGTCGAACCCTAGCACGGAGTCCGGAACCCGCTCGCTTGCGCTCGCGGCTCGGATCAATGCCTACAGAATGAAACTCGGATCAATGCCTACAGAATGAAACACGTGCTCGCATCGATTGTTGCCGTCGCTTTCGCTGTCGTGGGCTTCTACGTCGGTCGCCCGGCGAATGCGCCGCCAAGCGAAGCGGAACAAGATTATCCATCGTCGGTCACTGAAACTGAGCCAAACCCCACGACTGAATCGGCTACCGACGTCGTCTGGGCCCTGCTCGATGCCGCCGGTCGCGGGGATGTCGAGGCCTATGCCGAGCTGCTGACCGGTGAGCTTCAAGATCGCTTCACCGACACCGCCGATCGGGAACGCGACGGGGCAGGTCTCTTGCAGACCCTCCGCGGCGTCAAAGGGATCGCGGTGATGGCCCCGCAAAATGCCGATACCGATAGGTGTATCGTCGAGGCGGAATTCCAGTATGCCGACCGCAAGGAGGGACAACGGTTCGGTCTGCGACGTGATCCGGACGCGGCGTCGAGATGGCGGATCGAGACCATCGAGCCGGCCCGGCCGTTGACGCAAACGATACCGTACGGTACGCCGGTCGATGCCGTACCGGCGCGTGCGCGATAGAAACGACGCGAGAGCGACGACAGAATAGGAATCATCAGCATGCGAACCTCATGTCAACCATCAATCCGCCTGGCCGTCATGGTCCTGGGGATTTCCGCGAGCGGTCTTGTCGCCGCCGACATCACACTGACCCGTGGTGGCGGGACCGGCTGCAAGATCGTGATCGCCGATCAGGCCCCGCCGCAGGTGCGTCATGCCGCGGCCGAACTGGCCCGGTACATCAAGGAGATCTCGGGCGCGACGATGACGATCCACACCGATCGCGAGGACATCAAGACGCAGGTGATTTGCGTCGGCCCGAGCCGTATCGCCGACGAACGGCTCGTCGAGGTCGACGTGACCAAGCTCGGTCGCGAGGGCTTCACGATCACCACCGGTCACAGTGCGCTGGCGATCATCGGCGGTCAGCCGCGGGGCACGCTGTACGGCGTCTATTCGTTTCTCGAAGACGAGCTGCGCTGCCGCTGGTTCACGCCCGATTGCAGTCGCATCCCCCAGCGACCGTCGATCGCCATCCGCAGTCCGAACCGTACCGTCGTGCCCGTGCTCGAGTACCGCTCGACCGATTATCCCAACTCGCGCGACGCCGATTGGGCGGTGCGGAACAAGATCAACGGCACGCAAACCCACCTCGACGCCCAGCGCGGCGGCAAGATCGCCTACGCCCACTTCGTGCACACGTTCGACAGCATCCTGAACCCGAAGACACACTTCGCCGAGCACCCCGAATACTTCTCGGAGATCGACGGGAAACGCAAGGACGGGCAAACCCAGTTGTGTCTGACCAACCCCGACGTGCAGCGCATCACCAACGAGACCGTGAACCGATGGATCGCCGAAGCGCCCGAAGCCACGATCTTTTCCGTATCACAGAACGATTGGCGCCATTGGTGTCAGTGCTCTACGTGCACCGCCCTGGCCGATCGCGAGGGTTCGCAGGCCGGGCCGATGCTAACACTGGTCAACAACACGGCCGACGCGATTCGGGCAGAGCATCCCGACAAGCTGATCAGCACGTTGGCCTACCAGTACACTCGCAAGCCGCCCAAGACGATCCGACCGCGCGAGAACGTGACCGTGCGACTTTGTTCGATCGAGTGTTGTTTCGCCCACCCGCTGACCACGACGGGCGATCCGGAAAACGAGAAGTTCGCCGACGACATTCGCGGCTGGTCGAAGATCTGCGATCGGCTGTACGTGTGGGACTACGTGATCAACTATTCGCATTCGATCATGCCGTTCCCGAACCTCTACTCGCTCCAGCCCAACATCAACTTCTTCGTCGACCACGGCGTGAAGGGGCTCTACGAGGAGGCGTGCTATTTCACCAAGGGCGGGGAGTTCGCCGAGCTGCGCACCTGGATCATCGCCAAGACGATGTGGGACCCGGGCTACGACACCAACCGGGCGATCGACGAGTTCCTGGTCGGCTACTACGGCCGGGCCGACGGTCCGCTGCGTCGTTACATCAACCTCTTGCACAACAAGGTACGAAAAGAGAATCACCACTTCACCATCCGCACGCCGCCGACCTCGCCCGCGTTCAGCCAGCAATTGATTGCCGAGAGCAACGAGCTGTTCGATCAGGCCGAAGCCGCGGTCAAGAGCAACCCGACGCAACTGCACCGCGTCGAAGTCGCCCGATTGCCGCTGATCTACGTGCAGATCGCCCAGGCCGTCGACAAGCTGACCCGCAACGCCGACGACACGCCGGCGAAAAAGCAAATCACGCGCTGGCTCGACGACTTCGAACGCGTGGCGAAAAAAGAAGGCATCACTCACGTCCGAGAACACGATAAAGGCCGGCTCGATACATGGCTGAAAAAAATGCGCGACGCGATCAGGCCTGAAGCATCAACTTCCAACGACAGCGCGCGGGAATAGAGCGGAGCATCGGTAGATCGCGCACGGCCCCGAAGGGGCCAACGATTGTAGCCAGGTGCGCAGCATAGCGGAGTTCCTGGTCCCGAGCGGTTCGTGTAAACCACCCCGAATGGGGTGGACGAGGGGCCGTTGTGCGCACGATGACGAAGGTGCCAATGCCGATGAGATTTCGTCCGCCCCTCCGGGGCGGGATCATGTGTCTTGTCCGGAACCAGGGGTTCCGCTTCGCTCCACCCCTGGCTACATTCGATAGCCCCTTCGGGGCAAATGAAACCGACACGCTTACAGATTCGCGAGTCGTTGGGCCTTGTCGTGGGCCCGCAGGGCGTCGATCAGCTCGTCGAGTTCGCCCTGGAGGATGGCTTCGAGTTTGTAGAGGTCCAGGCCGATGCGGTGATCGGTGACGCGGTTCTGGGGGTAGTTGTAGGTGCGGATGCGCTGGCTGCGGTCGCCCGAGCCGATCATGGTGCGGCGGGCCTGGCTGCGCTGGGCGTCGATCTTGCTCTGATGATGATCGAGCAACCGCGCGGCCAGGATCTTACGCGCTTTCGCCCGGTTCTTGTGCTGGCTCTTCTCGTCGCGCATCGAGACGGTGATGCCCGTGGCCGGGTGCTCGAGCCGGATCGCCGACGAGACCTTGTTGACGTTCTGGCCGCCGGGTCCGCCCGCTCGGGAGACGTGCTCGACCACGTCCTTGTTCCAGTCGATCTCGATGTCGACCGACTCGGCCTCGGGCAGCACGGCGACGGTGGCGGCCGAGGTGTGGATCCGGCCCTGGGTCTCGGTGGTGGGCACGCGCTGCACCCGATGGCCGCCGCCCTCGTAACCGAGCACACCGTAAACACCGTCACCCTTGACGTTGACCACGACCTCCTTGAACCCGCCGAGTTCGGTGGGGGAAGCTTCGAGCACGTCCCAGCCGTAGCCCTTGGTCTCGGCACAGCGGCGGTACATCTCGAACAAGTCGCGGGCGAACAGGGCCGCCTCGTCACCGCCGGTGCCGGCCCGGATCTCGAGGATCACCGAGGCGACGGACGCGTCGTCGCTGACCACCAGGGCTTCCTTGACCGACTCGAACAGTTCGTTCGCCTGCTGCTCGAGCTGCACGATCTCTTCGCGGGCCATGGCGCGGAAGTCCGCCTCCTGCTCGGGATCGTCGATCAGGGTCCGCGTTTCGTCGATCGCGGCCAGCAAGGCGCGGAACCGTCGAAACGGCTCGACGACGCGCGACAGCTTGCGCTGCTCCCGGCCCAACTCGGCCAGCTTGTCGCCGTTGGTGGCGACGGCCGGGTCGCCCATCTGTTCGAGGGACGCGTCGAGGCGCGCGGACAGCCCGTCGAGCGTCGCCACCACCGCCTTGTCTTTTTCGGGGTCGTACATCATCGAACCCTTTCGTGCGCCGGCCGGACCGGGGTATTCCTAAAAAAAGACCACGTCGCACGCCCCGCGCCTTCGACACGAGAGATGCGACGTGGTCCCGATTGAATCGTCCGCGCTAAGCGCGGCTCTTGACGCCACCGACCTTCTTGGCGTCTTTCTTCGGCTTGGCGAAATAGTCGCCGCCGAACTTGCGATTGAACTTCTCGATCCGCCCGGCGGTGTCGACGAACTTCTGATTGCCCGTGAAGAACGGGTGACAGGCCGAACAAATCTCGACGTGGATCTCCGGCACGGTGGAACGCGTGGTAAAAGCGTTGCCGCAGCCGCAGCTCACCTTGCACTCGACATATTTGGGATGAATCTTCTCTTTCATGACTCCACCACTTCGGTTGCTCGCGGTTCACTCGAATCCGGCATTATACCGGGATCGGCGTCGGGAGCAAGGGCCGGGTTTGATCTTTTGAAGTGGGAGAAATCAGGAGCCGTGGAAGTTCGGGTGGTATTCGGATCGCTCACGGAGTCCCACGGGGTGCCACCCCTGGGCTTGGCTTTGCCTTGCTAGGGTGCCGACGACGCGAGATGGGCGGGGTTCCCGAGTTCGTTGAGGATCTCGAACGGCGGCTCGCGTCCGCCTTCGCGCCAGGTGAAGAAATTGAACATCATCAGACCGTCCACCCCGTCATCCCACAGTTGCCGGGCGATCGGGCGATACGCCTCGGCGGACTTCTCGACTTCGATCGAAGCGTACAGCGGGACATTGGATATCAAGTTGCGAAACGCCTTGACCGGCAACGGAAAATCGTTGCGCAGGTAGTGCGAGATCACGATGAAGTCGACGAGTTCCTCGTTCGCCCAGGTGACCGGATCGAGTCCGACGGCCGAGCACTGCTCGGGACGGGCGAGCACCCGAGCCGACACCAGCAGCGGCCGGCCGCGCTTGCGGCCTACGTCGCGTGTCATGTCGCGCACTTCGCGCATCCAGCCGGTCATGGTCTCGACGTGCTTGTAACCTTCCTCTTGAGGGAAGTAGATGGGGAAGCGTTGAAAGTCGAGGTCGATCCCGTCGATCGGGTACCGCTCACAAACCTCGCGCAACTCGGCCAACCGTTGTGCCCGCACCTGTGGCACCGCGAAGTTCAGCGCGCCGGAAAACCAGGATGCGACAATCGGGTGGACGCGGTGTTCAGGCCGACCGCCGATGATCTCCTTGAACAGATCGTTGACTTCATCGCCCGGCTTGCCCACCCGCCACGCGGGATGGTCGCGCCAGAATTTCGACACGATGAGGCTGTCGGGCGTCTGCACGTCATGAATCTCGTTCAGCCGAAAGGTGATGAAGGCCTCGAGCCCCTTGCTCCGGGCCCGGTCGATCACCAGTTCGACCGGATCGTGACCGGCGGCGATCAATCCGCGCAGGTTGACGATGGAGCGCTCGGTAGACTTTCGTTCGGCCGCGATGCGCTCGATGTCCGCGTTCCGCTCGGCACTGAGGCCCGACCCGAGCATCTCGGTCACGCGACTGGGGTAACTCATCAGCATGCCGAAATTCGGACAGACGTAGAACGTGGTCACGCCGGTGTCGACCACTTCGTCGACGTAGGTGTAAACGTCGGCCGGCGTCATGGGCGGGGGCTTCTCGTAGAAAATGTTGCCGCCGTCGGAGTTGTAGATAAAGCGTCGCGGATGTTTCGTCGCCGCCGCGTGCCGGTTGTTGCAAGTACCGCGCCACAGCCAGCGCAGGGCGTCGGGCAGGATCGCCCCGCCGTGATTGCCGTTGTGCCCGTCCCGGCCGTAGACGAACCGGTAGTCGTACTTGGCAAAACGCAGGGCCGCGGCCAACCGCTCGTTTGCAAGCGGCCAGTGTCCGTGGGCGTTGTCCAGGTCGTTGGCGCCGCCTTGCAGAAACACGCGGATCGGTTTGGGCTCGGTCTTGCGGATCAGGGCGGGATAGACATGACCGCCGCGGATGTTGGTGAAGCTGCCGACGTAACTGAGCACTTTGCGAAACGCATCCGGTCGCTGCCAGGCGACGGTAAACGCACAAATACCGCCGGAACTGATGCCGCAAATCGCACGACGATTCGGGTCGTCGGTCAATTTGTACGACCGACCGACTTCCGGCAGGATCTCCTCGAGCAGAAAGCGTGCGTACTGATCGCTCATCGAGTCGTACTCGAAGCTTCGATTCCGCTTCGGTTCCTCGTCGGCCCCTTCAGCGGGGAAGACACCCGGGTTGATGAAGATACCGATGGTTACCGGCATGTCGCCCTTGGCGATCAGGTTGTCGAATACGATCGGGACGCGCGAATGACCCTCCGGGTTGACGTAGGACTGTCCGTCCTGAAAGACCATGACACTCGCCGGTGTGCCGCCGTCGTATTGGGCGGGCACATAGACCCAGTAATCCCGTTCGGTTCCGGCGAATACCTGACTCTTGAAGTGATGCTTGGTCACTTTGCCTTCCGGCACGCCCGCCTGCCGCTGCGAGTCCGGTCCGAGCGCGGGCGGATCGGGCATGCCTTGGGGCAGGATCGCGAGACCGGCGATGCCGAGATCGAGTCGGAACAATCCACCGCCGCCCGATTCGGCTCCGAGCCCGCCGGTGACGTAAAGCTGATCGAGACCCGGTCCGCCGAACGCGACGTTGCTGGTGGTGATGTTGCCCCCGCCGAAACGGGCGACGAGCTTGCCGCTCGGGTCGAGCACCTGCACCTGCTTCATGCCGTAATGGGCGACGTAAAGATTGCCGGCTGCGTCGAGGCACATACCGTCCGGCTGGTTGTCGATCTGGCCGGCCGCGGTGTCCTTGACCGGCAGCTTGGCGAAGATGCGTCGCGGACCGACCACCCCCGGCGACAGGACGTCGTACACGAGCACCCGGTTCTTCTGGCTCTCGGCGACCAGCAGCCGATCCCCGTCCGGGGTGAGCACGATGCCGTTGGGAAACGCCAATCCCTCGTCGACCAGATAGGTACGCCGGTTGGCGTCGACGTAATGCACGGTACCGATGGGTTTCTCGCGGCTCGAACCGCCGGGATCGGTGAAGTAGAAGCCGTCGTTGGGCACATCGAGCGATAGATCGTTCGGCCCGCGCAGCGGCTCGCGATCGCATCGGTGCGAAGCCGGATGCAGCATGCGTCCGTCGGCGGCCAGATGCAGAATCGCATGCCGGCTCGCGTCGCAGACGAGGTGCGTACCGTCGGCCAACACCTTGTGTCCGTTGGGTGCGCCGGTTTCGGCCCAGGTGCGCGACGAACCGTCGGGCGAGAACTGCACGATGCGCTTGCCCTCGGAGACGTATCCGTTGCCGGCATGGTCGAAGACCACGCCTTCGCAATAGTGCGGGACTTCGAGCACCTTGACCGGTACGGTGCGCGACGGATCGGGCAAGTCGGCGGCCGGCGACGCGCCGGTCAGCGCGGTCAAGACGGCAACGATAACAAGCGTCGGACGGGCCATCGACGGACCTCCCTCGGTGATCAAGGCGTTGAAGCGTTCGTACGAACTCCGCATCGGAAAGACGAAGGCAGAATACTCGGAACCCGAGGCGCTGACAAACCGCACGCCGACCGACGCAGGGTGGCGTTCGGACGGCGTCAACGATACGCTGTCGGTCGATCCACGATGCTTTCGACCACTGAAAGGAGCCGGAAATGAACTCATCCGAACGCTACGCCTTGGGTTGTATCCTGTGTCTCGCCCTACACGTAACACCGATGGATGCCGTCGGCGCCGCCACATCAATCGATTTGAGTCGGGCCGCGATCGTCGTGCGCCCCGGCGAGCGCGAAGCGGCGGAAACGATGGCGGCGACGATTTTCGCTGATGAAGTGAAGACCCGTACCGGCATCGCGTTGGCGATTCAAAATGCCTGGCCGCGCGACGACCGAGCCGTCATCGCGATCACCACCCGCGACGGCGCGGCACCGTGGTCAAAACGCCTTCCACGGCGCGACGGCGCCGGCTTGCCCGAAACCAAGCCCGAAGGTTACGCCATCCGCGTTCAGCCGGGAAAATCAGGCTCGGCGCCGACGGTCTTCGTCATCGGCGCCGACGGACGCGGCGCGATGTTCGGGGCCGGACGACTGCTGCGTAACCTACACTGTGCAAGCGGGGCGCTGACGCTCGACGCGAGCTTCGACATCGCCACCGCGCCGGTCTATCCCATCCGCGGGCATCAGCTCGGGTATCGCGCGCACTCCAACACCTATGACGCCTGGACCCCCGAGCATTATGAACAATACATCCGCGAGCTGATCGTCTTCGGCACCAACTCGGTCGAGGCGATTCCGTATCAGGACCAGCGACACAGCCCGCTGATGAAGCTGTCGCGCGAAGCCATGAATCTTGCCCTGAGCGGGATCTGCGCGAAGTACGATATCGACCTGTGGGTCTGGGCCCCCGCCTCGTTCGATCTGAATGATCAAACGCAACGGGCGAGCGAACTGGAGCTGCTCGACAAGCTTTACCGGACCTGCCCACGGATCAGCGCGATCTTCTTTCCCGGCGGCGATCCGGGTGACAACCCGCCCCAACTGGTGATCCCGTACCTGGAGGATTCCTACAAACTGCTGGTCCGGCATCACCCAAACGCCAAGATCTGGGTGTCGCTCCAGAAATTCGATCCCGATGAAATCACTTACTTTTTCAACCACGTGGTTCAGCACAAGCCGAAGTGGCTCGGCGGCCTGGTGTCCGGCCCGTCGAGCCCGGACATGCGCTCGTCGCGGGCGCGACTGCCGAAGCAATACCGGCACCGCTGGTATCCCGACATCACGCACACCATGCGTTGTCAATACCCGGTCGAGTGGTGGGACCCGGCCTTCGCGTTCACCCTCGGACGCGAACCGACGAACCCCCGGCCGATGTTCTATTCGACGATGTACCGACAACTCGGGCCCTACACCGACGGCTTCGCCACCTACTCGGACGGGATCAACGACGACTTCAACAAGGCGCTGTGGAGCACGCTGGGCTGGGACCCGAACACGAACATACGCGAGATTCTCGTCGAGTACGCCCGGTTCTTCTTCAGTTCCGACGTGGACAAGACGGGCGCCGACGCCCTGCTGGGTCTCGAAAACAATTTCCAAGGCCCCCTGGCCGAGAACGCCGGGGTCGACGGCGTGCTCGCACTGTGGCAGCGATTGGAGACGCGTCATCCCGAGCTGCTGAAACAATGGCGATTCCAAATCCACCTGATGCGCGCCTATTACGATGCGTACATGCGTCACCGGCTGCTGTTTGAAAACGGGCTGGAAGCCGAAGCCCTGCGCGTGCTGGGGCGCGCCGCCGAGATCGGCGCCGATCGGGCCATGGACGAAGCGCAGGCCGTGTTCGCCCGGGCGGATACCGAAACGCCGAACCCGCAGTGGCGAGCACGCATCGAAAAGCTCGGGGAAACAGCGTTCAAGGCGATCGGCTATCAAACCAGCGTCGAACGCTTTCAAGGCAGCGGCGCGAACCGCGGCTGCGTCCTGGACTTCTTGTCGACGCCGCTCAACAACCGCGTATGGACCGAGAATGAATTCACGAACATTCGCAAGCTCACCGGCGAAACCGAGAAGATCGCTCGGCTCGACATGATCCGGACTTGGGAGAATCCAGGCCCGGGAAGCTACTATGACAACGTCGGGCATCCCGGGAAATCGCCGCACGTGGTACGGGGCGAGAATGACTCCACCGACCCCAGCGGACTCCGTCACGACAACCCCGGGCACGCCGTGCGCGACAATCATCGCGTCGCATGGCGACACTACATGCGCTGGCCCCCGGCGATGTTCTATGAAAGCCTGGACCGCGAGGCGACCTACACCCTCCGGGTCACCGGGCAGGGACACTCCCCGGTGCGCGCGGACGGCGTGCGCCTCGTCCCCTCGAAGTACTCGACGAACATGGGAGAATTCAAGGAGTTTCCGATTCCCACCGCGCTCACCCGGGACGGCCAGGTCCGTCTTACCTGGGACGAGGTTGACGAGGAGCACATGAACTGGCGTCAGCATTCCCACGTGGCGGAGGTCTGGCTACTCAAGGACGCCTCGGCGGAGGGTGCATGATGGCCGGGCTCGAACGGGTCCTTCCGAACGTTTACCGTTTCGAGGATACGTGCAACGTCTACGTGGTCACGCACGAAGACCACGCCGTCCTGATCGATTGCGGAAGCGGCGCCGTCGAGCCCGCGTTGCACGACATCGGCGTCAAGACCGTCGATTGGGTCCTGTTCACCCACCATCATCGCGATCAGTGTTGCGGCACCCCGCGCTTCGTCTCCGGCGGGACCCGACTGGCCGTGCCGCGCCATGAACGTTTTCTGTTCGAACGGGCCGAGGATTACTGGCAACAGAAACGCGTGTATGACAATTTCAATGATCGCAACACCTTCCTCACCCTCGGCGAAAACCTGCCCGTGGCCGAAACGCTCGACGACTACGAGTCCTTCACCTGGGAGCCCTATTCGTTCTTCGTCCTGCCCACCCCGGGTCATACCCAGGGCAGCATCACCCTGATCGTCGAGATCGACGAGACCCGTTTCGCGTTCACCGGCGACCTCATGCACGACGGCGGCAAGCTGTATCAGCTCCACGCCATGGAGAACGATTACGGCGATCTGACCGGTGCGAACTGGGTGGCCCAGTCGATCTGTGCCCTGAAGAAGAAGCAAGTCAGTCTCGTCCTGCCGTCGCATGGCCCGATCATCCGTGATCCCGCCGGCTGCATGGAAACCCTCGACGCGCGCTTGCACGACCTGATGGCCCTGCAGCGCGACCGACTCGGCGGCACCCCCGACGGCAAGTTCGCCCACGAAATCAAGATGGAGGCCATTTCCCCCCATCTACTGTGGGGCACCGATGCGACCTGCTCCAACTTTTTCGTGATCCGCGCCGACAACGGCAGGTCGCTGATGATCGACTATCCCTACGCCTCGGCCGGCTTGTTCCTGACCAGCCTGCATACGCCCGAACCTTTCGCCGAGCTGCGCTTCATCGAGCATCACCTCGACGAACTGACCGATGACTGGGGCATTACGTCTTTCGACGTCGTCGTGCCCACCCACATCCATGACGACCACGTGTGCGGCATCCCGTACCTGCAACGCCATCACGGCACGCAGTGCTGGTCGCTCGACGACGTCGCCAAGGTGCTCGAAGCCCCGCACCGCTGGAACACGCCGTGCATCATGAGCACGCCGATTCGCATCGATCGACAACTCACCGACGGCGAGCGCTTTACCTGGGAAGGGTTCGACGTCGAGATCGTGTTTTACCCCGGCCAGACCGAGTTCCACGCCGCGATCTTCGCCGAGATTGACGACCGGCGCGTGCTTTTTTCCGGCGACAGTACCTACCCGTTAAACCGTTACCTGCCGGAAAAGGAATCGGAGTGGATGGTCAATTCCGTGTTGCGCAACTCGCTGACCTACGCCATGCATCGCAAATGCGCCGACGAATTCGAGCGACTGCGCCCGCAACTCGTCTGCCCCGGCCACGGCCCGAACTGGGACGTCCCGCCCGATGCCTACGCGTCGCATCGCGCCTACGCCGAGCGGAAAGAAGCGGTGTGGCGATCCCTGCTGCCCGAGCCGGGGGAGGTGGGCGTCGATCTGTTCTGGGCCCGGCTGATGCCCTATCAAACCGAGATCGCGCGCGGCGAAACCGCGGAGTTCTCGATCGAGCTGCGGAACAGTTTCGGTGTCGGGGTAACGTTCGAAGCGGAACTGAACTGCCCCCATGCCGCATCTGTCGAGCCGACCACGCGCAGCATCACGCTGGCGCCGGGCGAGCAAGGAATAATCACCTTCCAGGTATGCATCGAACCCAAAGCACCCTGCCATCGGTATCGACGCCATCTGGTCACCGCCGACCTGTGCGTCAACGGCAAGCCGCACGGTCCGATCACCGAAGCCCTGCTGGTCATCCCGCGGTAAAGAAGGACAGTCGCAAGTGGAGATCGAAGAGGTCATCCTGGTGGACGCATCCGATCGGCCGATCGGCCGAGAGGAGAAACTCGCCGCCCACCGAGACGGGGGCAAACTGCACCGTGCGTTCTCGGTTTTCATCTTCGATGCAGCCGGCCGGCTCCTGCTCCAACGACGCGCGGCCGGCAAATACCACTTCGGCGGCTTGTGGACCAACACCTGCTGCGGCCATCCCCGTTGGGGCGAGGAGGTCTCCGCCGCGGCACGTCGGCGCCTACGCGAAGAACTCGACATCGACTGTGCGGTCAACGAAGTCGGCACGTTCATCTACACCGCAACCGACCCGCACAGCGGTTTGACCGAAAACGAGCTGGACCACGTATTCACCGGCACGTTCGCCGGCGAGCCGGTGCCGAATCCCCAAGAGATCGACACGGTCCGCTGGGCCGACCCCGAAGATGTCCAACGAGAATTGGCCACGCATCCCGACCGATTCACGCCCTGGCTGCCCGCCGCGCTGGCCGAAGTCATGAAGCAGTCTTAATCCAGCCCGAATTGCGGATCATGGCACGTCTCGAACGAGAGGTTAAGGCAGCGATTCGACTTCGGTTCCGTCCCTTGACGTCACTTCTCCTTGGTTCGCGTCATGCAGCCACCGCAACCTGAAGTATGACTGGTCCATGACCGTCTTGGCGACGTTCGTCATAACTGTGATTCTTGCGGTCGGGTTCGGATCGTTCATGGAAACCCACGGGATGCGATCAGAACCCACGGGATGCAACCCGTGGGCTTGGCGCGTGCCTGTGGATCTGATCGATTTCGCGCCGGTTGTGTCATGCATCTGGACACGATCCGAACCGGTCAAGACGCTACCCCTGGACGCGGCTTCGTGTTATACTACCGGATTCGGCGCACACGCGGCGGTGTGCCGGCGCGGTCGCCCGGTTCCGGAGAGTCTTGCCGATGGCCAAGGTGCAGCAGCAACGGTTTCTCGTGCTTCGCGGCTCGCATACGCGAACCGACTCGAGCCTGATCGAACAACTCGAGCAATGCGGCGAGGTCCGCCGGGTCGACGATCTCGACGCGGCGCTGGCCGCACTCAAGGACGACATATTCGACCTGGTCATCTCCGAAGCCGCCGACTTCCTGCCCCTCGAACGGGCGATGGCGAGCGGGCAGGCCAACGTCATCCTCGAGACCATCGGCCAGGGGGTCTGCATCGTCGATCTGTCGGGAAGCCTGCTCTGGGCCAACCCCCGGATGCTCGCCTACCCGGAAGAGTTGCTCAAACAAGTCTGCGCCCGCTGCATCGAGCAGGCCGCGACGGTCATGCACGAGCCGATCGATGCTTCATCACACCACCGCGCGAAACGATTCTCCCTGACGATTTCGGGCGATCAGTACTTCGAGGTCACCGCGACACCGGTCACCAATCCCGAGGGACAGCTCACCCAAGTCGCCGCCGTGGTCTGGGACAACACCAGCGCCCACCGGCTGCAAAAACAGCTTGACGCCATCGACCGCGCGGGACGGGAGACCGTTCGCCTCGACGCCGAACAAACCGCGAAGCTCGACGCCCACGAGCGGCTGGAGTTGCTGGAAGAGAAGATTATTCGTTACACCCGCGAGTTGATGCACTTCGACAACTTCGCGATCCGCCTGCGCGATCCCAAGACCAACCGGCTCGAACTCGTGCTGTGCACCGGCCTGCCGACCAAGGCGCAAAACATCGACATCTTCGCCTCGGCGGAGGGCAACGGCATCAGCGGTTACGTAGCCTCCAAAGGACGCAGCTACATTTGCCCGGACGTCAAAACCGATCGTCGCTACCTGGTCGGCATCGACAACGCCTGCTCGTCACTGACCGTCCCGCTCCGGCTGCACGATCACGTGATCGGCGTCCTGAACGTCGAAAGCGATACACCGGCGTTTTTCACCGAGGACGATCGGCAGGTGGCCGAAATTTTCGGCCGGTATGTCGCAATCTCCCTGCACATTCTCGATCTGCTCAACGTCGAGCGTCACACCACCACCGGGCAGTTGGCCGACAGCGTGACCGCGGAAATCTCCGGCCCGCTCAACGACATCATGAGCGAATCCCTGACGCTCATGGAGGAATACATCGGGCACGACGACCTGCGGCACCGGCTCCAGGCCATCGCCGACAACGCCGGCAAGATCAAACACACGATCAAGGAAGTCGGTCGACCCGGCGAAGGTGTGCACGGCCGGCGACCCCAAGGCCCGCAACCCGACGCACTGTTGGCCGAGAAACGTCTCCTCGTCGCCGACGATGAAGAGGCGATTCGCGAAACCGTCAGCGACGTGTTGACCAAGTACGGCTGCGTAATTGAAACCGCACGCAACGGCGAAGAGGCCATGGCGATGATCCAGCGATGCGGCGGCGATCCATCCGCCGCATACGACCTGGTGCTGAGCGACATTCGCATGCCGGGTAAAAGCGGCTACGAGGTCTTCGCCGCGGTCAAGGACGTCGACGCGGACTGTCCCGTCATCCTCATGACCGGATTCGGCTACGACCCCAGCCACTCGATCATCCGTGCCCGGCGCGAGGGATTGGCCGCGGTGCTCTTCAAGCCCTTCAAGGTCGATCAATTACTCAGTGAAATTCGCAGGGCGATCAGCCGGTAAGGCGATCAGTCGGTAGCGCTATCCGCCAGTAAGGTGATACCGCGCCCGGGCGAGCGTTCTTCGGCCACTCGAGAACGTGCGAGTCGGCGGAAGCGGCGCACCGTCGAAGCCCGCACCGGCCGACGATGCCGCACCGCCCACGGTAACAGCCGCGCCGCATCGGCCAGACCCTTGCCGTATGCGCCGGGCCAACGCCGACGCCAGCAAAAGCGCAGGTGGGACAACAACGACTTCGGCACCGAAGTCGCACATTGCGCCAGCGGAAAACGCAGCACCGAGGTCAACAGTTCATTACGAAAGACATAGGTGTGGATGGCCATCTCGTCGCGCGTCACGTGCGTTTCGAGATGATACACGTTGATGTTCGAGACCTGGAGAATGTCGTACCCGGCATCGAGGACCCGTATCGCCAGGTCACGTTCTTCGCCCCCGCGAAAGAGCGAGTTTTCGTAGTACCCGGTTCGCTCGGCCACATGATGCCGAATCGCGTAGCCGCACCCGATGAACGAGTCGGTCGGGTACACCGTGTCGGTCGCCAGCGGCGGGCAACAACGCCCGTCGGCCCAGGTGATCCGGAAACTGAGCAGCCCCGCCGATGGATGCTCGGCGAACACGGCCAGAATGCGCGACACGGCGTCGGGCTGTGTGAACCAACTGTCGTCGTCCAGCCCGATCAGGATCTCGCCGCGGGCACGGCCCGACAGCACGTTCCGCCCGTGACACTGCCCGCGGTTGTCCTCGCTCCGCACGAACGTCACGTCCGGATACCGATCACCGAGCACGCTTCGCAGATCGCGATCGCTGCCGTCGTCGTAAACGAGCACCTCGATCTCGTCACGCCGCTCCAATCGAGCGAGGTGCTCGAGCGTCCCGGCCAAGACTTCCGCCCGGTTATAGGTCGGTATGCAGATGCTCGCACAAGGTATCGACGTCATGGCGGACACGTGGGGAATATCCCCTCCCGAGTTCAGGGCCGACCCGGCCCTATTCGATTGGTCGTCATAACCCAGGGCCGACTGAAGCTTCCGCACGCGGCAATGGATCGGTAGCGTTTGCGGATCGTGACCGGTCGACTAGCACTACAGCGCCACATAATCACGGATCATCCGGCACACACGACCGCAATCGGTCGACGCGGATGCCCATGTTCCTCAGGGTGCGTCGTGTTTTCTTGGTGTGCGAGACCCGGGCTTGACGGTT
>Ga0299906_10001341_pt1 | contig 21191 bp, 16 predicted proteins | sample RVTome_14_FD_200259 | JGI IMG/M metagenome (GOLD analysis project Ga0299906, IMG submission 200259) | Soil microbial communities from uranium-contaminated site in the Upper Colorado River Basin, Wyoming, United States - RVT145D125 (version 2) ...
TCAGCGATGCCGTGCTCGACGCGATGCTCAACGTGGACCCGAACTCGCGCGTCGCCTGCGAGACGATGGTCGCGACGGGCATGGCGGTGGTGGCCGGCGAGGTGACGTGCGACGGCTATGTGGACATCCCCGCCATCGTGCGCGGCACGGTGCGCGAGATCGGCTACACGGACGGGCGCATGGGCTTCGACGCCGATGCCTGTGCCGTCATGGTCTGCCTCGGCCAGCAGAGCCCGGACATCGCCATGGGCGTCAACGACAATGCCGCCACCGGCAAGGCCCAGGGCGCCGGCGATCAGGGCCTCATGTTCGGCTTCGCCTGCCGCGAAACCGACTCGCTCATGCCCCTGCCCATCGACCTGTCGCACAAACTCGTGGCGAAGCAGGCCGAGGCGCGGCGGGCGGGCACGATCAAGCACATTCGGCCGGACGCCAAGAGCCAGGTGACGATCGAGTACCGCGGCCTCGAGCCCGTCCGCGTCGATACGGTGGTGCTCTCGACGCAGCACGGCCCGGAGTGGAACAAGACCCAGCGCGACCTCGCCGCCGAGGTGACGAGGCACATCATCAGGCCGGTGCTCGGCGAGTGGTGGAACGATGACATCACCATCCACGTCAACCCCACCGGCAAATTCGAGATCGGCGGACCCCACGGCGACTGCGGGCTGACCGGCCGCAAAATCATCGTGGACACATACGGCGGGCGCGGCAGGCACGGCGGCGGCGCCTTTTCCGGCAAGGACCCCTCCAAGGTCGATCGCTCCGCCACCTACATGGCCCGCTACATCGCCAAGAACATCGTCGCCGCAGGCCTCGCCGACATCTGCGAGGTCCAGCTCTCCTACGCCATCGGCGTGGCCGAGCCGACCAGCGTGCACGTCGATTGCCAGGGCACGGCCAAGGTCGATGAGGATGTCATCACCCGGCTCGTCCGCGAGCACTTCGACCTCACGCCGCGCGGCATCATCGACTCGCTGGACCTCCGGCGGCCCATCTATCGCCACACCGCCTACCACGGTCACTTCGGCCGCACCCCCGACGAGGCCGGCCCCGGCACCTTCACCTGGGAGAAGACCGACAAGGCCGCCGCGCTCACGTCTGCCTCCGGCAGCTACGCCGGCGCGACGGCGTGAAGACGGGTGGCGTGCTACCCGCCGCTTCCGGGGGTGGGCGGGAAGCACGCGGGTGCGTCGACTGTGCGGGCGCAGCCGATTGCCTCCGACGGTACAGTGCGCACCATGGTCTGCCCGCAGTGCGTCGGCATGGCGCGGCAATTTGGCGAAAAACTCGCTCGGCGCGAGCTCAGGCGATATCACCGCCGCGGCCCCACGGCCTCCACACGCCGGCTCATCGATGCCCTGATATCCGGGGGCGGGGGCAGGGGCGGGGACGGGGGCGGGAGTCACGCCGGACCTGAGGTCCCCCGAAGGTCCGGGTTCGGTGGGCGGGGCGGGGCCGGGGGCGGGGGCGTCGAGGGATTGTCGCTGCTGGATGTGGGCGGCGGGATCGGCGCGATTCAGCTCGAGCTGCTTCAGGCCGGGGCGAGCAGCGCCGTGGATGTCGAAGCGGCCCCGGCGTATCTCAAGGTCGCCCAGGAAGAAGCCGCGCGGCGGGGGCTGACCGGGCGCATCACCTACCTGCTCGGCGACTTCGCCGAACTCGTCGAACACCTCGAGCACGCCGACATCATCACCCTCGACCGTGTCATCTGCTGCTACCCCGACATGCCGGCGCTGCTGGGGCGCTCGGCGGCCAAGGCGCGGCGGCGGCTGGGGTTGGTCTACCCCCGAACCCACTGGCTGATGCGCCTGGCGCGGCCGATCGTGAACCTGGTCAGCCGCCTGCGCCACTGCCCGTTCCGCTTCTACCTGCACTCGCCCGCCGCCATCGACGACCTCATCCGCTCTGCCGGCTTCGTGCCGCTCCACCAGTCGCACACGCCGCTGTGGAACATCGCGGTGTACGGCAGGGGCGGCGCCGTCGTGCCGCTCGGCCCGCCTGCATAGCACTCTGCCACGGCGTTCCCGGCCGAACGGGCATGGGCGGCGGCGCGACCATCGTGGACCGCAACGCCCGACGGAGAAGTCGTCCGGGACATGGACCTCAGGGCAATCGCAAAGTCATGGGGGTGCGGGCATCGAGCCCGCGCGGCGGCATTCTGCGCGGCCAAGATGGCCGTGCCACCTGGGAATTGGCATGTCCAGGCCGACTTTGCGATTGCCATGACATGGACCCCGGCCGCTGGTACATGCGTCAAGGCCCGGAGCGACCACCGCGGCGGTGCGATGGGTGAGTCCTGAGGATAACCCGCGCCCGGTCGGGCCGACTTGCAGGCGGCAATCGTCGCGGCGATGATACAACCCGTGGGGAAGGGCGAATCGGTCGTCAAGATCGACGATGTGCAGAGTCGCCAATGTCCTGGAAGCCGAAGTCCGCCTTTGATGTCCATGCCGCTCGGCCGATTCGCCTGACGGAGTTGCAGCCGGGCGTGCCGATGCGCGCTGACGCCGATGCCGCATCTGCTTCCGGGCGCGGCGAGACGCCGCCTCCACACCCCGACTGGCTGCCGCCCCGCCGCCCGACGCGCGGCGGCATGCTCAGCGAATTGGCCCGCTGGCTCGGCTACGAGGATGTGCGCGCGCTCCGTGCCGCCGCCGACGCCGGCGAGGTCCGCATCGGCCGGCTTAGCGCGGATGAGTTCTCCGCCTGCATGCTCGACATCGCCCGGCGGAATCCGCGGTGCCTCGTCGAGGCCGCGCCGGATTGATGCGGCAGAGGCCAGCCGCGCCTTCGAGGCGATCTTGGGGTATAACCGTTTCACGAACATCGCTGGAGGTGAACCATGAGGAGTATCGCGCGCCCGTCCATCGTCATCGCCGCCGCCGCCGCCATCGCATCCGCCGGCTGCCAGGGCAACGGCGACAAGTCGGGCCCGACCACCGCGCCCGACACCCCCGCCCCCGCCCCCGGGGCCATGAATGGCACGACTCAAGTGCAGGCGGACGATCTGCACTTCCTCGCCCCGGAGGATTGGGTTGCCGAGACGCCGGCGAGCGAATCGCGGAAAATTCAGTATTTGCTCCCGGGTGCGGGGGCGGGTCCGGGGGCGGCCAACACGCCGGACCTGAGGTCCCCCGAAGGTCCGGGTACTGGTCCGGGGGCGGGTCCGGGTCCGGGTCCGGGGGCGGGGGCGGGGGCGGATAAGAACGCCAGTCTGATCATCTACTACTTCGGTCACGGCGGAGCGGGCACCGTGCAGACCAACCTCGACCGCTGGATCGGCCAGTTCGCCGACGATCAGGGCAACCCGCCCACGGGCGCGGCAATCGAGCAGCGCACCATCGCCGGCCTGCCCGTCCACCAGGTCGTGATCTCCGGCCGCTACGTCGCCGAGACCTCACCCGGCAGCGGCGAACACTACGACCTGCCGGACCAGAAGATGTTCGCCGCAGTCATCCAAGCCCCGGCCGGCCGCTACTACCTCAAGGCGGTAGGTCCGCGGGCAACGATGGAAAAGCACTGGTCCGCGCTGGAAGCGTTCCTGGAGTCAATGGAGGTGCGGGAGACGGGCGCGACGCCAAGCGGGCCGGGGCATCCGTAGCGACGATGCCATTGCCGGCCCCTACTCCCGCAGCGCCTCCGGCAGCGGGCGCTGGGCCGTGGGCAGATCGTTGACGATGGAGACGATCTTCCAGCCCTCGGGCCGTCTGGCGAGGTGGATGCTGTCCACACCCTGCTGCGGCGGGCCCCCGCCCACGCCGCCCGTATCGGCGAAGCTGGCCTCATACAGCACCAGCACGTGGGCGATGTCGCCGAACTCCATCGTGCGCGTGCGCACGATGCGCTCGGAGAAGCCGCGCTTCTTCACGTTGGCCCGTTCGATGAAGGCCTGGAAGTCGGCAATCCATCCATCCACGTCGAACACGGTGTTTCCCGTGCGGCTGGAGCGCAGGACGATGACCGCCTCGGCCAGGAACAGCGTGCGCACGGCCTGCCAGTCCGGCAACTGCTCATCCGTCGCCTCCGACGGACTGCACAACTTATCGTACAGCACGCGCACAACCGCCTCGGCCGAGTCGTCGGCCGGATCGGCCGGTGCGACCAGCGCGGCTGAGAGCATCATCGAAACCGCCAGAACCGTCGTGATCATCCACGCACTGCATCGAAGCATGTCAGCGCCTCCCTTGTGAGTTGTCCACCCGATCCTACCGGCACATCGCAACCTCGCCGCACCTCGATACGGAGGGCCGGCGATCAATCCGTTGCGGCCGCGCGATCAATCGCGCGAGCAACGCCGCGGCCCTCGCCGCCGGGCCGAACCTTGCCCCGGTCGATCCACCATGCCATGATGGCCCCAAGGAGACTGCGCCATGCCCACCCCCGCCACCAACGCCGCGGATTCCACGCTCGAGTCCCCTCAGAAGAAACCCGGACCTTCCCAGAGCGTCAGGTCCGGCGTGGATGCCCCCGCCGTCGAAAACCTCGGCGGCATCACCGTCATCCGCGCCCACGGCAACTGCCGCGACTGGAACGGGATCCATTACCGCACCGGCATGTCGGCGCACAACGTCGGCTCCACGCAACTGTCAATGAACGTCGCCACCATCCCGCCCGGGGGCGTGGCCAAGGCCCACATCCATGTCGGCTTCGACCTCATGCTCTACATCCTCCAGGGGCGCGTGCGGCATGAGTTCGGCGAGAACCTGAAACAGGTCGTCGAAAACAGCGCCGGCGACTTCATTTACATCAAGCCCGATGTGCCGCACGAGGTGTTCAACATCAGCGACACCGAGCCGGTCGTCGCCGTGGTCGCCCGCGCCGCCGCGGATGAGTGGGAGCGGATCGTGCCGTACGAGAGGGAGAGCCAAAGTTGAAAGTTGAAAGTTGAAAGGGGGATCGACCACGGAGGCACGGAGGGAGGCGGGAAGGAATAGGGCTGGACTTGGGGGGTCGGGCGTCATGGACACTGGACACTGGCCGCCAGCCACCTGTCACTTGCCACCTGCCAACGCAACGGCCCCGCTCGCTTGCGCTCGGGGCTCATCTCCGCCACTCGTCACCTGCACCCGCTCCTACACACCCTTGTCCCCCATCGCCGGCATGTGAATCTCCTTCACGCACGTGGCCGGCGAGAGCTTCACGACCGCCCGCAGCAGCTCGACGATGTCGCCGACCGGGATCGCCTTGCCATCGTGCGCGCGCAGCGCCGCCTCGACGCCCGCTTCGTACGGCACCTCGTTGGCGATCCAGCCGGGATTGAGGCACGTGACCGCGATGCCCGAGTCGCGGCAGGCGGCCCGCAACGCATGCGCCGCACCGCGCACGCCGAACTTGGTCGCGGCGTACGTCACCGGCGAAGCGCCCTCGTTGTCCAGCCCGCTGATCGAGCCGATCAGGATCAGCCGCGCGAACTCGCTCCGCCGTAGGTGCGGCAGGACCGCCCGCACGCACAGGAGCAGGCCGAGCAGGTTGGTCTCGAGAATCGCCCGCAGTTCAGCCTCGTCGATGTCCTCGAGGCCGGCGCGGGTCCACCCCGTCTCCCAGATCCCCGCGTTGTAGATGCACACATCGACGGCCGCATCGCCGAGCCGCGCAGCGACCAGACCGGGGGTCGCGGGATCGCGGACATCGGCGCGGATGCGGATGCGCCGTACCCCGCCGCGCGTGTCCTCGCCGTCGCTGAAGGACCGCGAGATGAGCCAGGCCGTGTCGCCGGCCGCGGGCAGACCTTCAGCCAGCCCGTGACCGACGCCGCGACTGGCTCCGAAAATGAGATACGTGGACATGACGGCAGGATAGCGGCCGGCCGATGCCGCCGGTTCGGCCGCAATGAAACAGGGCCGGCGAGTGCCGGCCCTGGCGATCGGTCGCGCGAATGTCCGCGCCGGCCCTATTGATCCCAGTCGGGGGCCGTCACGGTCACGATCGCCTGGGTCTGACTGTGCGTGCGGTTCGTGCCGGAGGCCGGAAAGGCCCGGGCGAAGGATGCGTGGAACAGGGTCGGGTCATCCACGTGCAGACGGACCGTCTCGTAGTCCAGCTCATCGCCGATCATCGCCCGCGTCGGCAGTGCGGCGCCGGTCGACCAGGCGCCGAAGCTGTTGGTCCAGAAGTAGATCTCGCGATCCTCGCAGAAGTAGATCTGCTCCTGGGGGTAGTAGCGATACGTCCGGGCCACGGCGACCGCCGGAGCGGACCTGGCCGGCGCCGCCTTGGCCGAGGTCGGCGCGGCAGCGGCCGGCGTTACCGGAATCCCGACCGATGTGGAGGTCGCGAAATGGGTGGATGTGAATGAATCGGAGCAACCGGCCGTCGATGCCAGCGCTGCCGCGACAATGACCAATGTCAGCAATCGTCGAGCCATGATTGGGTTCCTTGTCAGGTTTCGCCGAGCCGCGATCCCCATGTTCACGCCGGCTCGACTTCCCCACTACTTCGGCCCGGCGCGGGGGCGGCGTGATGAGCTCGTGGCGCCGAGTCGCGATCGCATCGGTACGACCGGCAGACTCGCGGGCATTATCGGCCGCACGGAGCGCCATCGTCGCTGCGCCCCGTCATAAGGCCCGCTCGACGGAACCATCTGCCGCGCATCTCGGGGCCGATTCAGCGTCGGCCGGCCCGGTAGACTGCCCGCATGCACATCGATCCCGCCCAACTCCAGCCCGCCGACCGCTACAAGCTGCTCATCGGCGGGATCGTCCCGCGTCCGATTGCGTTCGTCTCGACGATCAGCACGGACGGGCGCACGAACCTGGCGCCCTTTTCCTTCTTCGCCGGCATCGGCTCGAACCCCATGTCGCTGCTCTTCTGCCCGGCGAACAAGGCGGACGGCGAGGAGAAGGACACGTTGCGCAACGCCAGGCCGATCGCCGAGGGCGGTACGGGGCAGTTCGTGGTCAACATCGCGTCCGAGCGCTACGAGCGCCAGGTCGCCGCGGCATCCGAGGCGCTGGCGCATGGGGAGAGCGAATTCGAGCTGACCGGCCTGACCCCCGAGCCGTCCATCGTGGTCTGCCCGCCGCGCGTGGCCGAGTCGCCGCTGGCCTATGAATGCGAGACCATGAACGTGATCCGCCTCAATCCGGGAGCGCCGGGCGGGCCGAACATCGTGATCGGACGCGTGGTCCACATCGTGGCGGCGGAGGGCGTGGTGAACGACCGCTATCACATGGACCCCGCACGGCTCGCCGCCATCGGGCGCATGGGCGGCACATCGTATTGCCGCACGCGCGAGCGGTTCGAGATGCCGTTCGGGAAAGTGGCGTTGGAAGAGAGGCAATAGGCAAGAGGCAGTAGGCAATAGGCAATAGGCAATAGGCAAGAGGCAAGAGGCAAGAGGCAATAGGTAAGAGGAACGAGGGAAGGCAGTGCTGTGACCGGGCGCCTGCCACCTGCCACTTGCATTCGAGCGGGGTGCTTGGCCGCCCCCGGATTGCGGCGAGTGCCATGCCACTCACGACCGGCCTCCTCCACCTGTCCGATAAGAACAACGATGGCGCGAGACGTTGTCGGCGCCATCCATCACCCGCGTTCCCACCATCGGACCACATCGCACAGTCTCACGCCGGACGGCCGGCCGCATTGCCTCGGTCCTTGAGTGCTCCGCCGATCGCGCCGATGCGAAGTCGTCGAAGTCACGGCAAGACGCACGGGACTGCACCGCCTGGTGATAGGCATGGCCAAACGCAAGGGTCGCCACGGCGACCGGCAATCCGAGACGCCGGAGAATCCGGCCGCCATCGCGCCGCGGACCGGCGCGCCGGTCTGGCGCGACCCGGTGATCGTCCTGCTGCTCCTGCTCGCCGGCGCCGCGACCACCTACATCTGGATGAACGAGCCGGCCATGCGGCAGCTCGGCCTGACCATCAGCGGGATCGTCTGGGCCCTGACATTGGCGGGGATGCTCGTCCGCCTGCACGCGCGTCGAAAGGTCAGCGAACTGCGGGCGATCCTGGCCCACGGCGAATTCGTCAACGCGCGGCTGTCGCCGGAGATCACCGAGTCGCAGTCGGGCCTGCACATGCGGCACGTCTCGGCCTGGCTCGTCGCGGTGCTCGGGCTCGCCGCCACGACGGTGCTCTGGCACACCGACGCCGTCGAGCGGGCCGTCGGCGGCCTCTCCACGCTCGCGGTCGGATCGATGGTCAGCGCCATGCTGGCACTCGCCGTCTCGGCCAACGCCGTCAACCGACTCAAGGCGCGGCGGCTGGCCCGCGACTTCAAGGCCGCCCTGCACAGCGAGCGCCTGGCCCTGGGCACGATCGGCGCACTCGATGTAATGATCTCCGCCTGCCTGCCCACGGGCGAGCGCACGCGATTCAACGACTGCTTCCTGCGCTTCGTGGGACGCACCGCCGGCCAGATGCAGGGGCGCGGCTGGCTCGAGGTCATCCACCCCGACGACCGCCAGGCCGCCGTGGACCTCGTGGGCCGGCCGCTCAAGGGCAAGGAGACCTCCCGCGAGCATGATCTGTGCGTGCAGCATCACGACGGAGATTTCGTGTGGCTGCACGAGACGCTCGTGCCGCGCTTCGACGAGCGGGGCGAGCTGGTCGAGTTCATCGGCACGGCGATCAACATCACGCACCAGGTCGAGAACGAGACGGCGCTCGACAAGCAGATCGGCGGACTTCAGGCGGAACTGGCCGAGGCGAAGTCGGAGCTGTCCAAGACGAAGACCTCGCGCAACCGCTTCGAGAAGAACCTCGAAGAGGCGCGCGAGGAGGTCAAGAATCTCCAGGCCGCGCTGAACAAGGCCGAGGCCGCCATGGCCAAGACGCAGGCCGATTCGGCCGCGAAGATTCAGGAGATCGAGACGGACGCCGAGGACCGGATCACCGCCATCGAGGAGACCGCGGAAACCCGCGCCGGCAAGCTCGAGGACGCGGTCAAGAACGCACGGACCGAATGCCAGCAGCTCACGACCGAGAACAAGAAGCTCACCCGGGCCTTTGAGAAGCTCCAGGACGAGATCGGCGCGCTGCGCCAGCAGGACGGCGACCTTCGCGAACAGATTGCGCGGCACATCAAGGAGACGCGCGAGGCCAAGGCCGAGGTCGCCGAGGCCCACAAGAACGAGGCCCAGCACCGGGCCAAGAGCAATCGCCTCACCCAGCGCTGCCAGGAGCTCGAAGAGCAATTCGCCGGCCACGAGCAGGCCATCGCCGCGGCCCAGGCCCAGGCCGAGCACGCCGGCGCCGCCATGGCCGAGGAGCTCGAGCGGCGCACCCGCGAAGTCTCCGCCGAGGCCCTGGCCGAACACCTTCGCGGCCAGCTCGCTGACATGCAGCGCATGACCGACGAGCTGCTGAACGTGGCCATCGACGGCCCCGGCCACGATGCCGTCCACAACGCGGCCGCCACCGTGCGGGCCATGACCGACCTGGTCGACCAGGCGCTGGGCAAGACCACCCGTCCCGCACCGACCCGCGCCGCCTCCTTCGACCTGCGGCGAACGGCCCAGGGCGTGCGCGACCTGCTGATCGACGACGCTCAGGCCCGGGGCGTGCAGATCGAGGTGGAGGTCGCGTCCAACGTGCCCGCGCTGGTGCATGGCGACGATGTGGAGATCCGCACCGCCCTCATGTCACTGACGGATGCCGCGCTTCACCTCCTGAGCGACGGGACGCTGCGTCTTCGCTTCTCGGAGGATGTCAACACCGCCGCGCACTCGACCATCCGCTGCGAGCTCAGCCACGGCTCCGCCAAGGTCAAGAACGAGGCGCTGGAGACGACGCTCGCCATCAAGTCCACCGACGGCGACATGCCCGACGCCGTCAAGCAGCCGCTGGCGCACCAGGCCGCGAAGGCCTGGCGCACAATTCGCTCGCTGGAGGGCCAGCACGGCTACTTGCTGCCGGATGAGGGCGGCTTCTCCGTCTGGTGCACCTTCACGCTCGGCCGGCCCGCGGCCTCGGCATCACTGCGGCACGAGCCGGCCGTTGAGCGGCACTTCAACGGGGCCTCCGATCCGGAGTCGCGATCGGCCGACGGCGATCCGGCGCCGGTCTCCACGATCGTGCCGATGTCACCGAACGAGTCGAGCGCCGCCCGACCCATGCCGCGCATGCCCCAGGAATTCCTGACGTGCAATCTCGGCGAGGTGGCGGAGCTTGGGGCCGACAGCATGCGGGTCTTCTGCGCCAAGCCGCCGAAGAAGGACGAGGTGCAGATCACGTTCAACGACGTCGATCTGGACATCGACCTGAGGGCCGAAGTGTCGTGGTCCAAGAAGATCTCCGGGCGCAAGCACGATGTCGGCCTGCGCTTCATCGGCCTGACCGCCGCGCAGCAGAAGCGGATCCTCCGCATCGCCATGCAGCACCGCAAGGTGACCACGATGCTGGACATCGAGTAGCCGCCCGCTCGCCGCGCCCGCCGGTCAGGTCACGGGCACGCCCCCCACGCCGCCAGCAGGATCAGAAGATCATCCACGTCAACCACATCGTTGCCGTCGTTGTCCTGCGGACACGACGGACACGGTCCCCACGCCGCCAGCAGATCCAGCAAATCGCTGACATCCACCGCGCCGCTGCCATCGGAATCCGCCGGACACGCAACAACCGTCGGATCGTGCACGTATGCCGCGCCGGCGCTGTTGACCGGTTGGTCGTGGCCGTGCGCCCCCACGACCACAATGGCGTTGCTGATCGAGACCGCCTTCGCGTAGCCATCGCCGCTGGCGTGGTCCGATGCGTTGAGCCGGCCGACCTGCCCCCAGTGAACCTCGCCGCCCTGATTCCGCTGGAACAGGTACGCCGAGCCCACGTCGGCTCCCCCGGCGTCGAGACTGTTCGCGCCGACGACGATCATGTCGCCGCTGACCGCCACCGCGATGCCGAACCGGTCATTCGCCCCGCCGTCGGAGGCGTTGAGCTTGGTCACCAGCCGCCAGTCGCCGAGATCGCCCATCAGCGGGGCGAAGACGTACGCCGAGCCGGACGATGCCCCGAGGTCGCCGTCGCCCGGCGATCCCGCCACGATCACCGAGCCGCTGATCGACACGGCGACGCCGAAGCCGTCGCCCGGCACGGCATCGGGCGCGACCAGCTTGTCCCTGAAGATCCAACCGCCCATGCTCTCGTCGCGGGCGAACACGCAGACCGCGCCGAGCCGGTTCGCGTTGATATCGGCGGCGCCCACCGCCGCCACGCCGTTTCCCATGGCGACCGCGATGCCGAACCGATCGCCCGGCACGCCGTCCGGGGCCGAAATCTTGTCGGCCTCGCCCCACATGTTCATGCCCCCCTTGTCGCGCTCGAAGATGTACGCCGACCCGGAATTGCTGCCGCGATCATCATCCTGGATCGCCCCCGCGATCGCGTAGGCGCCGTTGATGGCGACGGCGCGACCGAACAGGTCGGCCTCCTCGCCGTCCGAGGCCTTGATCTTCCTGACCATGCCCCATTGATCGACGCCGCCCGCATCGCGCGCGAAGACATAGGCCGAGCCCGAGTTCAGTTCCGCATCGTCGTCAAGGTACGCGCCCACCAGGGCCGTGTCGCCGCTGAGGCCGACCGAGAATCCGAACCGGTCCTCCGCAGCGCCATCGGACGCGGTGAGCTTCATCCGGAAACTCCAGCGGCCGGACCCGGCCTGATCTCGCATGTACACGTACGCCGAGCCGGAGTTCTGGCCGGCGTCATCGTCGAGATGGGCTCCCACGATGATCAGATCGCCGCTGATGAACACCGAGGTTCCGAACAGATCGTTCAGCGCCCCATCGGGCGCCAGGAGCGTGGCGGTTTCGAACTGGCCGGCGGCTGCGGGCGCGAGCAGCCCGAGCGCGAGCGCCAGCGCGGCCGCAACCGAACGCGCACGATCCGGCCGCCCCGGCATCCGCCGCGCGCGGCATGACAAGAGACCCGCAGTCCCGACGACATGTTGCTTGTTCATGATTGACACCTCCAGAGCCGCAATGCCCCCGCGTTCGATATGCCGCCGCCGCAATGGCCCTGCGCGAAATCCGGAAAATCCGCCGAAATCGCCCCGAGACGCCGGCCGGGACCGTTTTCGGGCGGTCCGGCGAGGGGCGATGGCCCGGCCGGGCATTGTGCTTGCAGCGGGAGCCGCCCGTGGGCGATTGCGGCACGAGACGTGCCCACCGCCCGGCCCTACCGCCCCGGCTCCCGCCTTCGCTTGCTTGATCACCCACGGACGCCCGCCAGGCACACCGATCGGAATGCCCGTTTCATCGCCGGCATCGCCGCCGGCGGCGTCAGCCGGCGCGGCGGACTTCCTGCTGCTCACGGCGGCTCGGCGCGCGGTTGAGGTCCATGTTCAGGAACCGGTCGTTCAGCTCGATCGCGCGGTCCAGCGCGCGGCGATGCCGCTGGATGCTCTGCCGGGTCCGGTCGATTGACGTCTGGATCGATGCGCAGAGCGACCGAAGCTCGTCGAAGGCGGTGTAGGCGGCCAGGAACTCGGTGCGGATGGAGTCGGCGAGGTCCCCCAACGCGACCAGGGCGCGATGATCCACGAGCTGGAGGTAGGTGTTCGCCGCCCGATCGTTGAGGCGATACAGGTTTCGGTAGTACTGGCCCATGCGGCCGAGCTTGATCTCCGCGTTGGTGAACGTCTCCCGCTGGTTGCGCAGCTCGTCGCTGTAGTCGTGCAGCACTCGCGAGTAATCGTCGCGCGCCTGAAGGTGCTCGCGACTGTTGAGCCCGTAGTCGTCGATGGCGATCATGATGGCCTCGAAGGCCGGCTCGCGCTCGCTCGGCGGCACGTGGGGCCGCCACCGGGCGATCTCGGCGAACTGGCGATCGACCTGCCGGGCGCGGCGGAGCACGCGCGTGGTGTGGGCGGACTGGAACTGGTCCATCGCGCCGCGGAAATCACGTTCCCGCAGGTTGCCGTTGGCGCGGATGCGCTGGGTGATCGTGCCCAGGGCCCGGTCGTACGACTGAAAGTCGCTGAGCTTGCCGCGAAGGTCGTGCAGGTCGAGAAGGACGCGGAGGATCTGAAGCGACATGGCGATTGCTCCTTGTGCGGCGGTCGCGGCCTTACCCCGTCGAACGTGCCGGCCGCACGACGCCGCCCATCGCGCAGCGTCGTCATGATCAGCCACACCCGGGCGGCTCGAATCCCTCAGGTTTCCCGCCCGGCCGAGGGCCGGAATCCGCGCCGCCCGGTAGAATCCGGACGACAGGCGAGATGTCAGGAGACGCAACGGCATGTCCAGGGCAGGAGGATCTCGACCGGGGCCCGGGCGCGGGCCCGGCGGACGGTCCGGCGCTGCGACCGGCGGGTCGGGCGCCGGGGATGATGCAGCCATCCGTCGCATGCAATCGTTTCGCGAGGCCCTGACGACGCTCGCCCGGTATGCGCCCGGACATCTCCGCGACCAGCCCCGGCTCTTCGAGCGCGCCCTGCTGATCCAGATCGACCGGCTCCGGCCCGTGGGCGTCGGCGAGGTGGAGGCGGCCTACGGGCGGATCTGCGCCGAGCACTGGCAGCGGCCGGAGATGGCCGGCGAATTCGCCTCGGTTGAGGTCCGCCGCGCCCTGCACACGGTGGCGGACCTCTGGGAGGTCTATTTCGGCGGGCTGACGGCGGCGCGGAAGGGGGCGATGGAATAGACGCGGGCCGCGGCACAAGGGGGCTTCCTGCGGCATGACCGCCGAGGTAGCATGCGCGACCGGGGGGGACGGCGCGGCCGTTGTCGGTCGACCGCGGCGCGACGAGCGACCCCCTCCACAGGAGGTCACGTCGATGACGACAACGCAGGTGGCAAAGCTTTCCGGTCCGGTTGGCCAGTCGCCCCGGCCCAACAAGGGTCCGCAGCCCAAGAACGCCCGGGCGGATGTCGAACTCATCCAGCAGTTGCTCAACCAAGTCGGCATCAAGGTGCCGGTCAACGGCAAGTGCGATGACAAGCTGGTCGAGGCCATCAAGAAGTTCCAGAAGGCGGCGCTGAACGAGAAGGACCCCGACGGGGTCATCGACGTCAATCAGAAGACCTTCAAGAAGCTCGTGGCCGCCGCCGAGAAGAAGGGCGGCGGGGCCGCGGGCGGCGACGCCGATGCCGCGCCCCAGGAGCAGTACTACGAGTTCAAGTACAAGGGCACGACGTACATGCTCACCGAGGCGGACTACAAGGCCGCCATCGACGAGACCGCCGCGCGCCTGCTGCGCATCGCCGAGGCCCTGGAGTCGCAGGTCAAGACCCTCGACGAGGTGCAGCAGGCCATGCGCAACACGATCGAGGGCGGCGAAGGGCTCATGCAGGCGGTGTGCTACTTCGCCAGCTCCAAGTGGGCCGGGCTGGACGTGCCGGACTTCAAGAACCAGTCCAAGGCCCACGCCGCGGTGGGCGCGGCCAAGGCGGCCCTGAAGAAGGCCAACCTCGCCAACGCCCCCAAACTCCTCACCGACGCCAAGGACGCGGTGAAGGCGTACGACAGCGAGGTGAGCAAGTACCGCGAGAAGCTCATCGGCGGCTCCGAGAGCGTGGTCACGGCGCTGGAGTTCACCCGCGACACCAGCTTCACCGTGGCCGAGTACATCGGCGCGGCGGTGCTGGTCTCGCGCGGGGCGAACCCCAAGGTGGCCAAGACGAGCAGCGCGGCGTTCTTTGCCGCGCTCAAGAGCGGCGCGACCGAGGTCGGCGAGCACATGGCCGATCCGAAGAAGGCCTGGGGCGACTCGGCCGAGAAGGTCCTCGTCGATACGCTGGTGGCCACCGCGACCTCGATCATCGCCAACGGCTTCAAGGGCGATGCCATCCAGAAATGGGCCGGCTCGGTCGCCCCCAAGCTCGCCTCCAGCCCGCCTTTCAAGCAGATCGGCACCGAGGCCTCGAAGAAGTTCATCGAGAAGGTCCTCTCCGAAGGCGGTCAGCGGCTCGTCAAGGACGGCATGTCGGAGCTGATCAAGGCCTTCGGCGAGATGGCCAAGAAGGGCCGCACCCCCACCGCCGATGAGGTCCAGAAGCAGATCGTCGACTACATCACCGGCGAGCTGACCGGCGCGCTGCTCAAGCGGTTCGAAGGCGCGACGTGGAAGTCCATGCGGGCCCTCGAGGACGCATTCGTGGACAAGAACGCCAAGTCGCTGGGCGAGTGGTTCGCCAAGCTCGGCAAGGCCCAGCGGGCCAAGGTCCTCCACGACATCTTCAAGAAGCTCCAGGAGGCCATCGTCAAGCAGTCGTTCGCCGCCATCATCGACGGCCTCAAGCCCGACGCCTCGGAGAACGACATCGTCAAGGCCGCCGTCGACCACGCCGTCCGCGACAAGAAGATCCTGGACATGCTCGAGAAGGAACTGGAGAAGCAGGCGAAGAAGGCCAAGTAGAAAAAAGGGGTCGGGAGTGCCCTGTAGAAACCCTGGCCGAATTCGTCAGTCGACCAGCCCTCAGAGGCCACAAGCGAGGGGCTGATGGCCCAAATCGGGGGGGTTTCTACAGGGCAGGTCGGGAGTCGTTTTTCGCCGACGCTCGCCCGACTCAAGCGAAAACGCCCGCGCCAGTTGGCGCGGGCGTTTGTTGATGACCACCGTTCAACCGTCGCGGCCGCCGAGGGTCAGTCGACCTTCAGCGCCTTGTCGATCTCCGCGATGAGGTCCTTGATGTGCGCGGCGACGATGCCCTCGGCCTCGCCGTTCATTCTCGTGATGTGCGCGGCAAGAAGGTCGCGGATCGCCGTCAGTTCGGCGCGGGCCAGGGCCGGCAGGTCCGAATCGCCTCCGCCGCCGCCGCGACGGAACTGGGCAGGGATGCCTTCCTCGGCGGCCGGGGCCGCGGCCGCCGGCGGCGCCAGGATCGACACCAGGTGATCGACATAGGCCCGCTGGAGCCCGCGGCGGTAGATGTCCACCACGGGGAAGCTCGATGAGAACTCCTGGAACACGCCGTTGCGCAGGTCCAGCAGCAGGTCGATGGGGGCGTACGCTTCCGGGTCGCCCTCGGCGTGCTCGGCCATCCGCTTGATGCGGTCGGTGCTCACCAGGCCGGTGAGGACTCGCCGCTGCGCGCCGAGCAGGCGGTCCTGCACGCCGCTGGCGGTCAGCCGCAGGATCAGGTCGTCGCCGATGAGGTTCTGCGGGGTGCGAAGGGCGTTCTCCACGAGAAAGCTCACCGCGCCGCGCTGGTACGCCGGGTCGTTGGGGAAGTACCGCTTGTCGGCGTCGCCGTAGAAGTAGTTGACTTGCTTCACGCCGCCCACCACGTTGATGACGTGGCCCATTTCGCGGCCCCACTGACCCCACAGGGCGTCGTACATGTTGTCGAGCAGCTCGTAGTCCTCGCCCTCGTTGCACGTGGCGTTGACGAGGAAGCCGGCGACGCGCTCCAGGTTCGCCAGGCCCAGCCGCGTGGCCGCGACGGCGTCCGCGCTGAGGTCCTCGGTCTGCTGGGTGGAGTCCTCGCCGGCGTTGGGATCGCCGAAGAGGAACATCGCGCTGTCCTTCTGGCGGGCGACGATCGCGGCAAGGCCGTCCTTCTCCGCCTTGTCGTCGGCGTACTGCCGGTAGCCCCACTCGGTGGCGAAGTGGTCATAGGGCCCCAGCCGGGCCAGCAGAGCCGCGCCATCGCCGGGCTGGGCGACGTAGTTGAACCGGGCGTAGTCCATGATCGACGGAGCCGTGCCGTTGTTCTTCGTCCACTCGGGATCGCGCAACTGCTCGATGGTGTAGGCCGACGAGGCCTTCATGTTGTGCGGGAAGCCCAGCGAGTGGCCCACCTCGTGGGCGACCACGAACTGGATCAGCTCGCCCATCAGGTCGTCGGGCATGGGCAGCTTCTGGGCCCGCTCATCCATGGGCGAGACCTGCACGAAGTACCAGTCGCGCACGAGCTTCATGACGTTGTGGTACATGCGCACATCGGCTTCGAGGATCTCGCCCGTGCGCGGGTCGCTCACGTGCGGGCCGAAGGCGTTGGCGATGTTCGCCGGCAGCCAGCGGATGGAGCTGATGCGGGCATCCTCGGGATCCCAGTCCGGATCCTCGCGGGGATCGGGCGGATACTCGCCGATGATGGCGTTGGAGAAACCGGCGGCCTCGAAGGCCGGCTGCCACTGCTCGATGCCGGCCTTGACGTAGGGCTTCCACTTCTCGGGCACCTCGCGGGCCACGTAGAAGACGATGGGCTTGACGGGATCGGAGACTTCCGCCTCGGCGTCCTTCTTTTCCAGGCGCCAACGCGTGATGTAGCGCACGGTCTCGACCTCGTGCTGCGTATCGTCGGCGTAGTCCTCGAAGCTGACACTGAAGAAGCCGACGCGCTCGTCGTGGATGCGCGGCTTCATGGGGTTGTCGGGCAGCTTGACCATGCTGTGATGGATCGTCGCCGTCACCGGACCTCGCGGGCCGCCGCCGCCGCGACGGCCGCCGCCGGCCGCAGCCGCGCCGACCTGGGCGCCGGCGCTGTAGGTCGCCAGCACCCGGACCTCCAGGTTGATCGGGAACGCCTTGACCGACTCGAGGAACGAGCGGCTGGCATCCATGTTCCCCGCGCCGAGCGTGCGCTGGGCGCTGAACTCGTCCACATCGCGGGTGAAGAGCTCCGTCACTTTGATCACGACGGCCTTGTCCTTGCCGTACGCCTCGACGTTGAAGGCCTTGATGATGGGAGCGACGTTCGTGTCCTTCACCGCCTTGGCGATCGAGTCCTCGGTCTCAGCGCGGATGCCGTAGCGGACATCGCGCAGGAGCACCTTCTCGCCGCGCTGCTCCCAGCGGACCACGCGGTCCTGCACGGGCATGCCGGCGTAGGAGGCGCCCGCGGTGGTGGAATCGATCGACGTGACCCAGAGCATGTCCACGTTCATGGCCGACGGCGGAATCTCGTAGAAGAGGTCCTCGCCGACGACGTGCGTGCGGAAGAGGCCGGTCTTCGTCTCGGCCGTTTCCGGGATCACCTCGTCATAGGGCTTGATCGTGCTGCGCGATTCGCCGCCTTCGGCGCGCGCTGCGCCGGGCGGCCCGCCGGCGCCGCGCTGCCCCCCGCCGCGCCGCGGCTGGGCGAAGGCGTCATTGACAAGCAGGCCGCCGGCCATCAGCGCGACGATGAGCGATGACCATGTGGCACGACGGGCGTGTTGAGTCTGCATTCTGGATTCTCCTCGGGGAAACGACCGCCTCCACCCTAACATCGCGCCGCCGTCATCGCAAGAATCAACCGGGCCGGAGCGGCTCGCGCGGCCTTATCCACCGACCCACGAGTCGCGCCATCGACCGTCGTTGGCCACGGTCGCATCGACGACGCTGCATTCGACGGGCGTGGCCAACGTCGATCGGGCGGCGGCGCAAAGAAAGGCCCCGGCTCGATGGCCGGGGCCTTGATGGTCAGGGGCGGGACACGCCGCGGTCAGTTCAGCGACGGGTCGGAGTCCGGCTGGGCTTCCTCGTCGAGGTCGCCGTGCCGCGCCAGCAGGGCGTTGCGGATCTTCTCCAGCGCCTTGTTCTGGATCTGGCGGACGCGCTCCTTGGTCACGCCGATGATCTGGCCGACCTGCTCGAGGGTGAGCGGATCGGATTCATCGGCCGAGTCGATGCCGAAGCGATGGTGGATCACGGTCCGCTCGACCGAGGTCAGGTCGGCCTGGTTGCTCAGGACGATGTTCTTGACCTCCTCGGCGGTCTCCTGCTCGTGCGTCTTGCGCAGGTTCTCCAGGTGATTGGACTTCTCCATCGCGGGGTCGAAGTCCGTGGGGAATCGCTGGCGGTACTTGCTCAGCTTCATCCCCTGCCGGCTGAACGCCTTGAGGATGGCGCGGCAGGCGTAGGTCGAGAACTTGAAGCCGCGATCGCAGTCGAACTTGTCCACCGAGCGGAGCAGGGCCATGTTGCCCTCGCTCACCAGGTCGGCGAAGTCCACTTCGCTCATGCGGGTGCGCTTGGCCATCGCCAGCACCAGGGCGAGGTTGGTCTCGGCGATCTGCTCGCGATACTCCTGGGCGATGCGATACCACTGAAGCAGCTCGCGGGCCTGCTCCTCGGTGGGGCGGGCCGGGCCGATGTCCTTCTGCATCTCCGAGATCCGGTGGCGGGCGTAGTTGTACTTGAGGAACAGCACCCGCTCCTGGGCCGCGGTCAGCAGCACCGTGCCGGTGCTCCTGGTGGTCTCGGCCGATTGCGGGGTCAGGTCGTCCATCAGGGGGCGATACCACGCCACATCCGGCTTCTCGATGTCCGGGGCGTCGTCGTAGATGCTTTTCTCGGCGTTGGGCTGATAGAACGCCTTGGAGTCGATGTAGTCCATCGGCTCGCTGAGGATCTCGTTGAGCAGGTGCTCCTCCTCGGACGACAGGCTCCATCGCTGCCCCTCGGCGGCCCGGGTGGACTCGCGCGACACCACACCCTGCCGCTTGCGCAGCCGGGCGAGGGGCGAGTTCTTTCCGATCATGGCCTGGAGCATTGGTCTATTCCTCTTTTCTAACGCAAGACACTCGTGGTCTTGACGCGGTTTCTCCCCGATTTTGGCCCTGCGGGCGATCGTGTGGAGATGAATCGCTTTGTACGGGCGGCCGGGTCATCCAGTTTCACAACCGTGGTGGTGATGACCAGAATTCGCCTTCCGGGTTCCTTTTTACCGGCTCCGCCGGGTTTTTGTTCACCTTTCTTAGAGGTATTCTAAAGTACAGGAGCCAGTTTGGCGAGCGTCAAGCTGCGAAAGCCGTACCATTTCTGAGCGTCGGGGGGGATCGGGCCCTCTGGCCGCCGCCACGGGCGGCTGTGCCCGGAATGCCCGCTGAAACCGGCCGCACCACCCCTTTTTTCGACTTCGTGGGCCGCTGAGGCCCAGTTTCGGCGTTCTGGACTGGACACGCAGGTCCTTTTGACGCACGAGGGCCGGCCACGTTTCAGGGTCCCTGGGTGCCTTTTTGACCGGCCCAGCATTCGAGCCGGATTTCTGCGGCACCGCCCGTCGATCAAAGCGTCCTGCCAAACCGCGTTTCCCGGTCCTGGGAAGACACAGGGCTTCCGCCGGTCATTCCGGCCTGCCGCCCGAGAGATCGTAGATCCAGCCCTCGGCCTCCCGCCGGTAGTCGACGATCTCGCCGGGGCTGAAGAACAGGGCCAGCTCCCGCGCGGCCGATTCCGGGCCATCCGACCCGTGGATGAGGTTGAAGCTGTTCGAGGCGCCGAAATCGCCGCGGATGGTCCCCGGCTCGGCCTTCCAGCCGAAGGTGGCCCCCATCATCCGGCGGCAGACCTCGATGGCCCGCAGCCCTCGAACCGCGAGCACGAGGACCGGCCGGGAGGTCATGAACCGCACCAGGCCGTCGTAGAAGCCCTTGCCCTGGTGGTCCTTGTAGTGCGTCGCCGCCAGTTCCGGGCTGATGTGCATCATCTTGGCGCCGACGATCTGAAACCCCTTGTCCTCAAAGCGGCTGATGATCCGCCCCATCAGGGCCCGCTGCACGGCATCGGGCTTGAGGATGATGAGCGTGGTTTCCATGGTCATGGCGTGGTCTCCGAGGCCCCCGGGTTTTTGAATTTGGGGCAGCAAGAATAGTCGCCTCACCTCGATTGGCAACACGGCGCCCGCCCGCGCGGTTGGACGCCGCCAGCGCCGTCTTGTATCACCCCTGTCATGCTGCTGCTCGCCCAAGCCGCTGAATCCGCAACGGAATCAGCACCGCTCGTCGACCACCCTGTGGGCGCGCTGGCGGTGCTGCTGGCCGTGCTGGCCGCGCTGTTCTGGTTCGGACAACAGGCGGCGGGCCGGCGGCTGTTCGGCATCGTCCCGATGCTGGTGTTCTGCTACTTCGTGCCGACATTGCTGACGACGATCGGCATCATCCCCGAATCGTCGCCCCTGTACGACTGGATCAAGGCCTATCTCCTGCCGGCCAGTCTGGTGCTCCTGATCCTCGCCCTGGACCTGCCGGGCATCCTGCGGCTGGGGCCCAAGGCGGTCATCATGCTCCTGACGGGGACGACCGGCGTGGTCATCGGCGGTCCGATCGCGCTGCTCATATTCACGAAGATGTTCCCGGAGGCCATTCCAACCGACACCTGGCAGGGGCTGACCGCCCTGAGCGGCAGTTGGATCGGCGGCGGGGCCAACATGGTCGCCCTCGGAGAGATCGCCGGCGTCTCCAGCGACATGTTCGCCAAGATGGTCATCGTCGATGTCTTCGTGGCCAACATCTGGATGGGCATCCTGCTCTACATGGCCGGCAACCAGGAGCGAATCGACCGCTGGACGGGGGCCGACACCAGCGCGATCGAAGATCTCAAGCGGC